>Ga0181571_10000261_pt1 | contig 33089 bp, 37 predicted proteins | sample 101ome_17_FD_132440 | JGI IMG/M metagenome (GOLD analysis project Ga0181571, IMG submission 132440) | Coastal salt marsh microbial communities from the Groves Creek Marsh, Skidaway Island, Georgia - 101407AT metaG (megahit assembly) | ecosystem: Environmental > Aquatic > Marine > Intertidal... | reverse complement strand
TGCAAATATTGCCCGATGGTCAAGAAATCCACGTCGGCCGCACGCATGTCGTCCATCACCTGTGTCACGCCCTGCCTGTCCTCACCCAATCCGACCATGATGCCGGATTTGGTGAACACCGTCGGGTCGATCTCCTTGACCCGCTGCAATAGCCGCAATGAATGGAAATACCGTGCGCCAGGGCGTACTTCTGGGTAAAGGCCCGGAACCGTCTCAAGATTGTGGTTAAATACGTCCGGCTTTGCCGCGACCACGGTTTCAAGCACCGACGGATCACATTTCAAAAAGTCCGGCGTCAGGATTTCGATGGTCGTCTCGGGGCTCTGGTGACGCACCGCGCGGATCGTCTGGGCGAAATGTTCCGCCCCGCCGTCATCAACGTCGTCACGATCAACAGATGTGATCACCACATGTTTCAGCCCAAGTTTCTTGACCGCATCAGCGACCCGCCCCGGCTCGAACGCATCTAGCGCCTGCGGGCGTCCGGTCGCCACATTGCAGAAGGTGCAGCCACGGGTGCAGATCTCCCCCATGATCATCATCGTGGCATGACCCTGCGACCAGCATTCGCCCACATTCGGGCAGCCCGCTTCTTCGCACACGGTGACAAGCTTATTGTCACGCATAATGTCCCGCGTGGCCTTATATCCGGCGGATGTCGGCGCCTTCACGCGTATCCAGTCCGGCTTTCGCGGCTGGGCGTTGTCGGGCCGATGGGCCTTTTCGGGGTGACGCTGTTCGGGGATTTTCAGATCGCGCGACGCCATCGATATGCCTTTCCTCCTGCTGGCTGGCTTTCATCTATCGCTCTGGTGGCCAGTTGTCCAACGCTGTTGCTTCGGCGCATGGCAGGATTGCGCCGCTTGCAAGCGTCCTGTCCTAGCCAATCAACGGCCCAAACCGCCCGTACTGCGCCTCATAGTGACGGTGAAGCCGATCCAGTGCGATGCGCAAAACGATCTTTCCTGAGCGCGCCGCCCATCCCAATTCCCGTTCCGCCTGCTCAAGCCCATCCAGATAACAGCAACATCGCAGTGCAACCTCGCGCAACCCCATGCCCAAATCCGCCAACCCTGCCGCCGCCCGCTCTCCGGCCGCGCGAGCTTGGCTGCCGCTAACCCGATCCCCGAATGGCGCATCTTGCAGGCAAGCTTCCCAGTCAATCTCCGCAGTGCTTGCCCGCTCCACCAACTCGTAATCCTGCCGCAAGCGTTCACCAGCATCGACCATTTCGCGTGTAAGAAAACGCTGGCCGCCCTTGTCGCGCCGCCGCGCCAGACCCAATAGCGGCGTTTCGACCGCTGCAATCCGCGCCTGCCGATCCTTCCAGACCGCTTCATGCGCCTCAGGCTCCCAATCCCCATCTAGGGCATATCCAGCCGGTGCCTCCCGCAGTCCTTGACCGTCATCATATCCGGCAGCACGATAACGAAGCGATTTCTTCGGCTTTCCGGCATTGATCCCGTTCAGCGCCGTCCGCCCCGCGTTAGTGATCTTGTAACGCATCACAGGCGCGTCACCGCCTGCGCTAACGATCCATTCCCGCAGCGCCATCGCTTGCACGATATCACGCGATACTTTTTCGAGCGTTTCGGTGGTCCCATCCGGCGCGTTACGAATAACCACCGCCGACTCTAGCTGGCGGCCCGCCACCAGCACCGCCGAAGGCACCGCAAGCGCTTCCCAAACGCCCCCGCCAAGCCGCAGAACCTCCCGTTCCGAAACATCCAGCGCGGCGCGAACCTGCGCAGGAGAACAACCAAAACTCACATGTTTCATCTCGCAGTACTCCTGTTTGTTTCCAGCCCCATCAACCCCCGATGACAGCTGCCGCAGAGCGTCATCCACCAGCGGGTCATCGCGACGGCTCTCGAAACCGCGCACTTGTCGCAAGACGGTCGAAGCGTGGCATTGACGCGCCAGCGCCAGCGCGCGGATCGACAGTCCCCGCTCCGTATGAGCGATATAATTTTGTGCTGAGACCGGCACCCAGTCAGGAAAAGTGATGTCGCACCCATCGCTGTGGATGGTAGCCATCGTAGCTCCTTTGGTTCGATTTCCCACGGCAGTGCCCGCGCACCCGCCTCACCGTTAACCAAACTGAAGGGAGTTTCTTACCCAAGCGTTAAGGCACATGGTCACTCTCTTCAGAATTGTTTCCAAAAGATAAACAATTCTAAGCCCATCGCACGGTTCCTCCCGACCCGCACAACGCCCCCGCAACCGGGTGTAGGCTTTCCCACTGTACAAAAGGAGGAGCGCCAAATGAGCGACACAATCCACAAACTCACCGCCCTGCGCCGCCCGCGCCTGCTGATCGAAACCGCGCGGCCGGTCTGGCGCGTTACCGTACCGGCGCCGCGGCGCAAACGATCCTGTCCCACCCCGGTTTGCGGGCGGATGACGCGTTAGCGAAGCTTTTCGATCTTGAGGACAGCCTGAATCAAAAACGCCGCCAGAAGTCGCCGGAATATGATGTTAAACATCACATCGGCCTTCTGACGGCGATTATGGGCGAAGCGGCGGCCCTTGCCCCCGCATCCCAAAGCCAGATCACATAAAGCTGTCCGGCTCCGCTGCTTTCTTGTTGATCACATAGGCGTTGAGTGCCTCTTCAATCGCAGGATCCATGGCCGGCTTCTGATAGGTGTCGAGCAGTTTCTGCACGCGTATGCTGGCCAGCGTCTGCGTATCGCGTGCACCTTCCTCGTCCCACGTCTCGAAGGGCTTGTAGTCGAGCAGATCACTGCGCCAGAACGCCGATTTGAAGTTCGCCTGCGTGTGCGCACAACCAAGGTAATGCCCACCCGGGCCAACCTCGCGGATCGCATCCATCGCCTGCCCGTTCTCATCCACGGAAACACCTTTCGCCAGATGGTGCAAAACGCCCAACTGATCCGCATCCATCACGAACTTCTCGAAGGACGACACCAGGCCACCTTCCAGCCAGCCACAGGAGTGGAGCATGAAGTTAACGCCCGCCGTCAGGCCCGCGTTGAGGCTGTTTGCCGTCTCGTAGGCCGCCTGTGCGTCAGGCAGTTTCGAACCGTTGAACGAACCGGCCGAGCGATACGGCAGGCCAAGGCGGCGGAACAGCTGCCCGCAGCCATAGGTGATATGCGCCGCTTCAGGTGTGCCAAAGGTCGGCGCGCCAGAGTTCATGTCGATCGAGGTCACGAAGGTTCCCGCAATCACCGGCGCACCCTTACGGATGATTTGGCTATACGCGACACCTGCCAGAACTTCTGCCAGAACCTGCGTAAGCGTACCCGCCACCGAAACCGGCGCCATGGCGCCACCAACGATAAACGGCGAGATGATCGCGGCCTGATTGTTCCGCGCATAAACTTCCAGCGCACCCATCATGATGCTGTCAAAGGTCAACGGCGAGTTGATGTTGATCAGCGAGGTCATCACCGTGTTTTGCTGGACGAACTCTTCGCCAAACAGAATGCCCGCCATATCAACCGAATCCTGCGCACGGCTCGGCTCTGTCACCGATCCCATGAACGGCTTGTCCGATAGCGTCATATGCGCAAGCAGCATATCAAGATGGCGCTTATTGACCGGAATATCGGTCGGTTCGCAGACCGTGCCACCCGAATGGTGCAGCCACTTCGACATATAGCCGAGCTTCACGAATTTGCGGAAATCTTCCATCGTCGCATAGCGGCGGCCACCGTCAGCGTCGCGGACAAAGGGCGGGCCATAAACAGGCGCCAGCACAAGGTTGCGCCCGCCAATGACCACAGAGCGCTCCGGATTACGCGCATATTGCGTGAATTCGCTCGGCGCAGTCTTGCACAGCTCGCGTGCCAGCCCGCGCGGGATGCGTACCCGTTCGCCCTCAACAGTGGCGCCCGCGTCCTTCCAGCGCTCCAATGCGTCAGGATTATCAACGAAGTTAACACCGAACTCTTCAAGAATTGTCTCGGCGTTGTACTAGATGATCTCGAGCGCCTCTTCATTGAGGATCTCGAAGTTCGGTATGTTACGTTCGATGTATTTTGCGGTTTCCACGCTTACGGCCGTGCGTTCGGCCCTCCGCGCGGCACCGCCGCCTCCGCGCCCGCGACGTCCTGCCCGTGCTGCAACATCCGACATGCCCAAAGCCCTCCTTAGGTGTTTGGCATGCTGATACCCCCGCACCTGAAATGCCTGTGACGGAATTGCGCCCCTTTCCTTCCGAAAGCGACACCAGCCGCGCATTGCACGTCGCGTGGCGCGTTGAAGATCGCGAATCCCACATAAGACTTGCGAGTCGTTGCGGCCCGCCCTATTGCGCCTTCATGACACAGCATGATCGCCTTCTTATCATCGATTTCGGTTCGCAGGTCACCCAGCTCATCGCGCGGCGCCTGCGCGAGCTGAACGTTTACTGCGAAATCCATCCCTTCCAAAACGTCAGCGCCGAAAGCATCCGCGCGATGGCGCCTAAGGCCGTGATCCTCTCCGGTGGCCCTGCCTCCGTGACCGAGGAAAATAGCCCCCGCGCGCCGCAGGAACTGTTCGAAATGGGCCTGCCGGTTTTCGGCATCTGCTACGGCCAGCAAGTGATGATGACCCAGCTTGGCGGCCTTGTCGAAAGCGGCCACCACGCGGAATTTGGCCGCGCTTATGTCAGCCCGGCTGAGGGCCATCGTGGCGACGGTATCTTCTCCGGCCTGTTCACGTCGGGACGCGAAGAGGTCTGGATGAGCCACGGCGACCGCGTCACCACCCTCGCACCAGGGTTCGAGGTCATCGGCACCTCCCCCAACGCCCCCTTCGCAATGATCGCGGATGAAGCCCGTCGCTTCTACGCCGTGCAGTTCCACCCCGAGGTACATCACACCCCCAACGGCAAGACGATGCTGGAAAATTTCCTGCGTATCGCAGGGTTTACCGGCGATTGGACGATGGGCGCATATCGCGACGAGGCAATCCGCAAAATCCGCGAACAGGTCGGTGACAAAAAGGTCATCTGCGGCCTCTCCGGCGGCGTCGATTCCTCCGTTGCCGCGGTTCTAATTCACGAAGCCATCGGCGATCAGCTCACCTGTGTTTTCGTCGATCACGGCCTTCTGCGACAGGGCGAGGCGGAAGAAGTCCTCACCATGTTCCGCGACAACTATAACATCCCGCTGATCCATGCTGACGAGTCGGAATTGTTCCTTGGCGAGCTGGACGGCGAAAGCGATCCCGAAACCAAGCGCAAAACCATCGGCCGTTTGTTCATTGACGTGTTCCAGAAATACGCCAACCAGATCGAAGGTGCCGAATTCCTCGCTCAAGGTACGCTCTACCCCGATGTGATCGAATCGGTCAGCTTCTCCGGCGGCCCATCTGTGACCATCAAAAGCCATCACAACGTTGGCGGCCTCCCTGAAAAGATGGGCCTTAAGCTCGTCGAGCCGCTGCGCGAACTGTTCAAGGATGAGGTGCGCGCGCTCGGCCGCGAGCTTGGCCTGCCCGACAGCTTCATAGGCCGGCATCCCTTCCCCGGCCCGGGCCTCGCCATCCGCTGCCCCGGCGAGATCACCCGCGAAAAGCTGGAGATCCTGCGCAAGGCAGATGCGGTCTACATCGACCAAATTCACAAGCATGGCCTTTACGATGAAATCTGGCAGGCCTTCGTTGCGATCCTGCCCGTCCGCACTGTCGGCGTCATGGGCGATGGCCGCACCTACGATTACGCCTGCGCCCTGCGCGCGGTCACGAGCGTGGATGGCATGACGGCTGATTACTACCCTTTCAGCCATGAATTCCTCGGTGAAACCGCGACCCGCATCATCAACGAGGTCAAAGGCATCAACCGCGTCACCTATGACGTAACCTCCAAGCCACCCGGAACCATCGAGTGGGAGTAATCCGACGGTTTCAGTCCCGCAGGATCTGATCTCATTCCAAAGGCGCTGAGGGTTCCTCGACGCCTTTTTCGTGTCGCTGGGCAGCGGCAACCGCACCATAAGACAGGATTTAAGGTATTCTGCTCCTTCCAACTGATATAGCCTGAGGATGAACTGTCCGGATCAATTGCATCCAATGAAGTTCGCCGTCATTTATCACTACTTTGAAAAAGTCGAGATCTATAAAGATAACCTTGTCTTCTTTCTGAGCGCAGCTCTGCATTAAGATCTTCACTATTTCATTTATATTTCAGGAACTTGCAGCGCAGACCTCCCCAAGCGCCCTAACCTGCATTATGAAAAGATCGAAAACAAGAACAACGATTTTAGCGGTGTTGTCGCTTTCTTAAATGATCCGCGCTCGAAGGGCTACGACGCTTATATCTTCGTTAACAGCAGCATGCGCGGCCCCTTTATGCCGACCTACCATAAGGATCGGTGGTACGCGCCCTATACCGCGCGCTTGACGGATAAAGTCGCGCTCGTCGGCAGTTCGATCAATCACCTGCCCGCTGACGCGCCACATTCAGCACTCTTCGCGCAGGACTACGGCATCACGCCACCTTTTACCCATGTGCAAACCACTGCCTATGCGTTGTCTGGTAAGGGCGCCCGTTACCTTTACGATAAAGGTTTCTTCAGCGAGCCGCAGCACCTCGGAAAGCACGACGTTGTTTCCCGATATGAAATTCTTCTGACGCAACTCCTCCTGCAAGGAGGCTTTGAAATCGCTGCGCTCCTGCCGACCTACACGCGCTTCTCCGGCACAAACGCAGAGCCGCCATATCGGGGGACATTAGAGGACGGCGATCCGCACTTCGCCAATGCCTTCTACGGCCGCACCTTATCCCCGCTGGAATCGCTCTTCGTAAAAACGAACCGCAACATGATTACCGAACGGGAACTTGCGTCATACACTTTCACAGCGCTCGCAAGCAAAGAGCCGGAGACCCTAACACCCGATGGCGCGAAGCTCCGCGACTTGTCCCACCGTAAAGCCATCGCCGAGCCACCAAACCCGATGATTTCGGCAATACGACAGGAGCTTGCGGCACTTCGCAAGCGGGCGCGCAAACTTCGCAAGCGCCTCCGTCTGGCGAAATAGCCTTTCTTTCCTCTCCGCCCCGTCCCGCAATTTTCACTGGAACAACGCGCCACCTGCGGCTAGGCATCGTGCATGATCTATGCTTCCGCCGACGAATGGCGCGCCGCGCCGCAGAAACGTGTCCTCCTGTTCGCAATGTCCGGACTGGGCAAAACCCATGTTTCCAACCTGCTTCGCGCCAGCGGTGCGTGGTTCCACTACTCAATTGATTACCGCATAGGCACCCGCTACATGGGCGAGCTGATCGCCGATAACGCCAAGAAACAGGCGATGCAGGTTCCCTTCCTGCGCGACCTTTTGTTGTCGGACTCGATCTATATCGGCACCAATATCACGTTTAACAATCTTGCCCCAGTCTCCGCCTATCTCGGCAAACCGGGCGATCCCGCGCTGGGTGGCCTGCCGATGGATGAATACCGGCGCCGGCAGGACCAGTTCCGCCGCGCCGAGATTGCCGCACTCATGGATACCGGCCATTTCATCCGCCGTTCGCAAGATCTCTATGACTACCCACATTTTGTCTGCGATACGGGCGGCTCAATCTGCGAATGGGTTGATCCCGACGATGCCAACGACCCGATCATGGAAGCGCTCGCCGCCGAAACCTTGATGATCTGGATCAAGGGCAGCGAAGAACATACTCAGGAATTGATCCGCCGCTTCGACCGCGCGCCGAAGCCGATGGCCTACCAGCCCGAATTCCTTGCCGAAAGCTGGGCCGCCTATCTCGCCGAACACAAATGCTCCGAAGACGAGGTCAATCCTGACAGCTTCATACGCTGGACTTACGCGAAGGCCCTCGCGCATCGCCAGCCCCGCTACGAGAAGATGGCCGCGCGTTGGGGGATCACGGTCACGGCAGAGGAAATCGCCGCCGTTGCCAGCGCCGCCGATTTCGAGGATCTAATCGTCCGCACCCTTGAGGCTCAGGGCCAATAGCCCTATCTGTTTGCCTCGAACAGAGGATACCCCATGCCCATCAAATTGCCCGAAAATCTGCCTGCCTATGACGTCCTCTCCAAAGAGGGCGTCATGGTCATGTCCGATGATCGGGCCGCGCGGCAGGACATTCGCCCGCTACGCATCGGCCTCCTTAACCTGATGCCCAAAAAGATCCAGACGGAGAACCAGTTTGCCCGCCTTATCGGTGCAACGCCGCTTCAGGTCGAACTCTCGCTGATCCGTATGACCGAGCACCAGACCAAGAACACCGCCGCGGCGCATATGGAGGAGTTCTACCGCCCCTTCGCCGATGTCGCGGCGTCGGGCGAAAAGTTCGACGGGCTTGTCATCACCGGCGCCCCGATTGAGCACCTTCCCTTTGAGGATGTGACCTATTGGGACGAACTGCGCGACGTCATGGACTGGACCCAAACCCACGTCCAATCCACCTTCGGCGTCTGCTGGGGCGGCATGGCAATGATCTACCATTTCCACGGCGTCCAAAAGCATATGCTGGACCACAAGGCATTTGGCTGCATCCGTCACCGGAATTGCGCGCCTGCCTCGCCGTTCCTGCGCGGTTTTTCGGACGATATGGTCATCCCCGTAAGCCGCTGGACGGAAATGCGCCGTTCAGAAATCGAGGCCGCAGGCGGGCTCGACATCCTCATCGACAGTTCTGAAACCGGCCCCTGCCTTGTGCAGGATCCGGCGCACCGCGCGATCTACATCTTCAACCATTTCGAATATGACAGCGGCACGTTGAAGGAAGAATATGATCGCGACGTTGCCGCCGGCACGCCGATCAATGTGCCCGTCAACTACTACCCGGATGACGACCCATCGCAGCCTCCGCAGAACCGCTGGCGTAGCCACGCGCACCTACTCTATGGCAACTGGGTGAACGAAATTTACCAGTCCACCCCTTATGATATCAATGAAATTAGCTGGTAACACACTGATAGTCCTGCTGGTTCTTCTCGCCACGGCCATTTTGGCGGTTCTCGGCCTCGCCCGTTATCATAGCGCAACCATAACTCGCGACACCCCCCCAATTGGCCGGATGATCGAGGTCGATGGCCGCACCGTCCATGTCATCATCAAGGGCAGCGGCCCTGATCTCGTGCTCATCCATGGCGCCAACGGCAACGCCCGCGATATGGACCTCACTTTGGGCGACCGCCTCGCCACCCGTTACCGCGTCATCATGTTCGACCGCCCCGGCCTCGGCTACACCGACCAAGTATCTCCTGCATATGCCCGCGCTTTCGCCACCGCCGTAGAAACGCCTCTGGAACAGGCCCGCCTCCTGCAAACCGCCGCCGCACAGCTCGGCGCAGAGCGCCCCATTGTCCTCGGCCACTCCTATGGCGCTGCTGTTGCCCTCGCATGGGCCATCGATCGGCCCGAAACACTTTCCGCCCTCGTCGATATTTCCGGCGTCTCAAACCCCTGGCCCGGATCACTTGGGCCGCTCTATCAGATCGTCGGCTCGTCAGTGGGCGGCGGCCTTATCGCGCCGCTGATCGCTGCCTTCGTCCCGACCTCCTATGTCGAAAGCACCATCGGCGCGATTTTTGATCCTAATCCGGTACCTATGAATTACGGCCATGACGTCGGCGCAGCGCTCGCCCTCCGCACCGATGCGATTCGCGCAAATGCACGCCAAGTCAATAGGTTACGGCCTGAAATTGTCAAAATGGTTGAACACTATCCCGCACTCGATCTGCCCGTAGAGATCGTGCACGGAGATGCAGATACCATCGTTCCGCTCACCATCCATTCCCGTCCCTTGGCCCAACAGATCCCCAATGCCCATCTCACCGTCCTCAGTGACGTCGGCCATATGCCGCATCACGCCGCACCCGATGAGGTGATTGCGGCAATCGACCGCGCAGCCGCCCGCGCGGATTTGCCATAACCGCTTTCCGACCCCATATAAAACGTATTAACATTCACCAGCAAAGCGAGCGGAGCGGTCCCCAATGGCCAAACAGGGCTATCATCACGGCAATCTACGCGAGGCCTTGATTGCGGGCTGTCTGCGCCTGATCGAAGAGAAAGGCCCAACCGGCTTCTCTCTCTCCGAGGCCGCGCGCGAGGCAGGCGTCACCCCTGCCGCCGTCTACCGCCATTTCGAGGGCCGTGACGACATCATCGCGGCGGCCGCACTTCAAGGCTACGAAATTTTCGGCGGCCTGATGTCCCGCGCCTACGGCGATGGCACACCCTCCGCGCTCGCCGCGTTCGAGGCCACAGGCCGCGCCTATCTCGCCTTCGCTCGCAAATATCCCGGTCATTACGTCGCGATGTTTGAAAGCGGCATTTCGATCCAGCGCACACCAGAGCTATACGCTGCCGCGACACAGGCAATGGGGGTTCTGGAAACAGCCGCTGAACAACTCTCCCTCCAGATCCCACCCGACAAACGCCCGCCGCCACAAATGTTCTCCGCCCATATCTGGGCCATGAGCCACGGCGTGGTCGAGCTCTTCGCCCGCGGCAACCCCGGCACCAAATCGCCCTTCCCGCCAGAGGATCTCCTCGAATCCGGCATCGGCGTCTACCTCAGAGGCTTGGGACTCCTTCCGCCGGATCGGTAGGTACAAAAAAGGGCGCCCGAAGGCGCCCTTTCCGTAATTCCACTGTCTCGCGAATTAACGCTTCGAGAACTGGAAGCTCCGACGCGCTTTGCGCTTACCGTACTTCTTACGCTCGACGACGCGGCTGTCGCGGGTCAGGAAGCCAGCGGCTTTCAGAGCGTTGCGCAGCGAGGGATCGTAAAGCTGCAGCGCCTTGGAGATGCCGTGCTTGACCGCACCAGCCTGACCGGAAAGACCACCGCCTTTAACGGTTGCCATCACGTCAAACTGACCGTCGACACCAGCAACCTGAAACGGCTGGCGCAGGATCATCTGCAAAACCGGACGCGCAAAGTAAACGCCTTGGTCCTTGCCATTCACGGTAACTTTGCCAGAACCCGGCTTGATCCAGACACGGGCAACAGCGTCTTTACGCTTGCCGGTGGCGTAGGAACGGCCCAGCTCGTCACGAACGGGCTCGCGGGGCGCAGCGACTTCGACGACAGCTTCTTCGCCAGTGGCGACAGTGCCCAGCTCTTCGAGGGAGTTGATCTGATCAGCCATGATTATGCGCTCCGCGTATTCTTTTTGTTCATCGACTTAACGTCGAGAACTTCGGGCTTCTGTGCCTCCATGCCGTGCTCGGCACCGGCAAAGACGCGCAGGTTGGTCATCTGCTTGCGGCTCAGGCGGTTGCCCGGCAGCATGCGCTTGACGGCCTGCATGACGACGCGCTCAGGATGCGCCCCCTCAAGGATCTGGCCGGTGGTGCGGGATTTGATGCCGCCCGGGTGGCCAGTGTGCCAGTAGTTCGGCTTCTCGCGCTTCTTGCCGGTTAGTTGGATTTTGTCGGCGTTGATCACAATGACGTTGTCACCCATGTCCATATGGGGGGTGAAAGACGGCTTGTGCTTGCCACGCAGCCGCATGGCAACGATCGAGGCAAGACGGCCCAGAACAACGCCTTCAGCGTCGATCAGGATCCATTTTTTCTCGATGTCTGCCGGAGTAGCAGAAAAGGTTTTCATGGTTCACCAATGTTTATCTATGGGCGGCGCACCGCCGGTCTTGGGATGGGCGGGTTATACGGGAGTTCCAAGCGCAGTCAAGCGTATGTTTTCTGAAATAACATAGCGAAAACAATAACTTGCAAAATCGGTATTATTTTACCCCATACTTTTCGGGATCGAATAGGTCATATTCGCCCGCGCAACCGGTTCCACCTGCCCCTCGCTGTAGAGCAGGGCGTCACATACCGCCAGCGCACGGCCCAGCTTCAGCACCCGCACCTCGCAGAGCATATCCTTGCCCGCCGCTGGTTTACGCATGAAATCAAGGCTCGCATTGGTCGTCACCGCCAGCGCCTTCGGGCCAATCATCGCGAGGATCGCGAGGTAGACCCCGATGTCAGCCAGCGCAAACATCGCCGGACCTGAAACGGTCCCACCGGGCCGCAAATGCGCCTCGGTCACTTTCAGCCGCATGGTCAGCCGACCGTCGGCCACTTCTTCCACAACGAAGCCATCCTTCGCCTGCGGGAAGTCGCTCTCGAGAAACGCCATCAGGGCGGCCTTATCCATCGCCAATGCCATTGCCTGCTCCGCTACAGATCGTAGAGCGCGCCAAATTTCGCGCGCAAATAGGCCACCAGCGGCGCCTCGCTCGGCTCCGCACCCGTCGCCCGCGCTATCACATCGCGCGGCAGATAGCGCTTGCCATGGCGTTGCAGGTTCTCGCGCAGCCAGTCTGTCGCAGGAGAGATGTCGCCCTGTGCCACAGCTGCATCGAGATCCGGCACCGCCTTACGCAACGCTTCATTCAGGCAGCCCGCATAGACATTGCCCAACGTATAGGTCGGGAAATAGCCAAACAGCCCCACCGACCAATGCACATCCTGCAACACCCCGTTTGATGGCCGATCCACCGCGTAGCCGAAGTCCGCCTCAAAACGGTCATTCCAAGCCGCTTCCAAATCAACCACCGCCAAATTACCCGCCACCAGCGCCCGCTCCAGATCGTAGCGCACTAGCACATGCATGTTATACTGCACCTCATCGGCCTCGGTGCGGATATACCCGCGCTGCACACGGTTCACCGCCTTGTAGAAGCCTTCGGCATCCGGCAGTGCATCAGCACCAAACCGCGCCACCATCTTCCCTTGCAGCCAGCCGGTAAACGCCGCCGAGCGGCCAATCTGGTTTTCATACAGGCGGCTCTGGCTCTCATGCACCCCCATCGAGGCACCCTGCCCCAATGGCGTCAGCCCGTATTCTGCATCCACCGCTTGTTCATAGCAGGCATGGCCCGTTTCATGGATCGTCGAATAAAGGCAGTTGAACGGGTCCGCCGGATCGGTGCGCATGGTGATCCGCACATCCTGCCCCGAGCCACTGCAAAACGGATGCACCGCCTTATCGATCCGCCCGCGCGCCATGTCATAGCCAAAGGCCACAGCGACTTCCTGCGCCAGCGCCACCTGCACATCGGGGTCAAATGCGCCCGTCAGCGCCGCTGGCTCGGGTTTCTCAAGAATTTCCCCCCGCAGCGCGACCAACTCCGGCCGCAATGCCGCAAACATCACGTCCAGCGTTTCGGCCTTCGCACCCGGCTCGTAATCGTCCAACAGCGCGTCGTAATGCGATTGCCCGTCCTCGGCCAACGCCGCCGCCGTTTCACGGCTCAGCCGGACCACCTCGTCCAGCACCGGCAGAAAGGCCGCAACATCCTCATTGCTCCGCGACTCGGCCCAGATGCCTTGCGCCCGCGACGTGACCCGCGCCATCTCCTGCGCCAGCGCAGCGGGCACACGGCAACTGCGGGCATAGCTGTGGCGGATCTCCCGCAGCATGGCCGCTTGCGTCTCGTCCGCCGCCTGTGCGGCTGCAAGCCAGTCACCGACGCGCGGATCGGTGCGCCGCGCATGCAGCACCCCCTCCATCGCGGCCATTTCCTCTGCCCGCTGCTCTGCGGCACCGCGCGGCATCATCGTTTCCTGATCCCAGCCAAGCCGCCCTGCGACCTGCGCCAACGCCTCGGTTTCACACTGATGCGCCATCAGCTCGGTGTAGGCTGCGTTGCTCATGCGGCGCTTCCCCGAATGGATTGTGCCAGCGGATAGCGCGCCAGATACCGCGCCCGCAGGATCACCACCCATAACACCACCGCGCCGATCTGATGCACAATCGCGATGTGAACGGGGGCGGAATAGAGCACCGTCATGATGCCGATCACCATCTGGAGGAACATCACCCCCAGCACCACGTTAAAAGCAAAGCGCGTCTGCGTATTCGGCCAGCGGCGCGAACGCAACCAAACCACGATCGCAAAAATAAACAGGAGATAGCCCGACATCCGGTGGATGAACTGCACCAGCCCCGCATCCTCAAAGAAATTGCGCCAGATCGGCGTGATCATGAACGGATCAGGCGGGAAGAACCCATCGCCCATCAACGGCCATGTGGGGAAAGCACGGCCTGCATCGATGCCCGCAACCAAAGCACCCAGCAGGATTTGCAGAAAGGCGAAATGCATCAGCCCCGTTCCCATGCCGAAGAACTTCGGTTCTGCCGCCCTCCGCGCCTGCATCAAGTCCGCCTCGCTCCGCCCAAGCAGGAAAATATACCACGCGAGGAAGCCAAAGATCACAAACGCCAGCCCCAAATGCGTCGCCAGCCGGTAGGAGGCCACATCAAGCATCCCGTCGCGCAACCCGCTGGAAACCATCCACCAGCCAATAGCGCCCTGCAATCCGCCCAAGCCACCCAACAACAATAGGCGCGGCGTCCAGCCAGCCGGAATGCGCTTCGTCGCCCAGAAAAACAGGAAACCAACGCCCCAAACCAGCCCGATCACACGGCCCAACTGGCGATGGCCCCATTCCCACCAGTAGATGAATTGGAATTCTGAAAGGCTCATCCCCTTATTCTGAAGCTGGTATTCAGGGATCTGCCGGTATTTGTCGAACTCGACCTGCCATGCTGCCTCGCTCAGCGGCGGCAACGCGCCCGTCACCGGCGCCCATTCGGTGATCGACAGGCCAGAATCGGTCAGCCGCGTCATGCCGCCCACAGCGATCATCACCGCCACAAGTGCGAAAATGCCCATCAGCCAGAGCCGGATCGCTCCGCGCGCGCCACGCGGCGCACGGTCAATACCACCCGGCGCGGCTTTCGCTTTCGGTTGGTCGCCAACATCCTCAAACAGCTTGCGCGGTGTCTGGGCCATCAAACCTGCTCCTAAACTATGTTTGTCGGGAACCTATGTCGCTCTCCCTGTCGCGGCAAGCGTCAGTCGCGCCCCTTCCAGCGGACCATCTGACGCATCACCCCATGCAACATCTGCACATCGGCGCGGGTCAGCGGCATCCGGCTCCACAGGTTGCGCAGATTTTGCTTCATTCCGGCGGCTTTTGTTTCGGGGAAGAAAAAGCCCGCCGCCTCAAGCGTGCCTTCGTAATGTTCGGCGAGTTTCTCGATCTCGATCTGCTCGGCCCATTCGCTCGCCATATCGACCCGCTCATGCGTAATCTCCGCGCTCGCCCGCCGCCACTCATAGGCCGTCAGCAGCACACATTGCGCAAGGTTGAGCGAGGCAAACTCAGGGTTCACCGGCACCGAGATAATTGCATTGGCCCGCGCTATGTCGTCGTTTTCCATACCTGCGCGCTCCGGCCCGAACATCACCGCGACCTTCTCACCCCGTCCAATCCGCACGGCGGCATCACGCATCGCGGCTTCAGGGCTCATTACCGGCTTGGTCAACCCGCGCGGCCGCGCGGTCGTTGCATAAACGTAATGGCACTCCGCCACCGCATCCGCCGTTGTTTCGAACAGCTGCGCTTCATCCAAGAGCCGCCCCGCACCGCTGGCCATCGCCACCGCCTTCGGGTTCGGCCAACCGTCACGCGGGCTGGTGATCCGCATCCGATCCAACCCGAAATTCCAAATCCCCCGCGCGGCGGCACCGATATTCTCACCCATTTGCGGGCGGATCAAAACAAAAGCTGGCTGCGGCTGTCCGGTTGGCATCTTTTTCCTCACATGAAACCGGCCGCGTGATACGCTGCACAAGCACCACAGGCAAGGAGCAACAGATTTGGCCTATGATCCCGGTCTGGCGGAACTGATGCGTGACGATCTCGCAGATGTCGCCAGCATTTCCGAGAAGAAGATGTTCGGCGGTATCGCTTTCATGCTCGACGGCCACATGGTCTGCGGGGTGCATCAGGGCGGCGGCATGTTCCGCATCGGCAAGGAGGCCGAAGCCGATGCCCTCGCCATCGAAGGTGCCGGCCCGATGATGTTTACCGGCAAGCGCATGGGCGGCTTTATCGATGTCAGCGATGACGCGCTGGTCGATGACGACCGCCGCGCCACATGGATGGCCATGGCGCTCGCCTATGCCCGCAGCCTACCGCCTAAGGCATAGCCAAGCCCGAAATTCCCCGCTATACGCCGCCTCAAACGGCCCAAAGGAAAGACGAGAACATGCCGCAGGACAGTGTCGAAAAACCGCAGATTTATCTGGTTTCTCCGCCCGAACTGGAGCTGTCGCATTTCCTTCCCGATCTGTCCGCCTGCCTCGATGCGACCGAGATCGCTTGCGTGCGTCTTGGCCTAGCCACCCGTGACGAGGACCGCATCGCAAAAGCCGCCGACGCGATCCGCGAAGTGACCCATGCCCGCGATGTCGCACTGGTGATCGAAAACCATGTGCAGCTCGTCGAGCGCCTCGGCCTTGACGGTGTGCACCTCACCGATGGCTCCCGCTCGGTTGGCAAAACCCGCAAAACGCTCGGTCAGGATGCTATTGTCGGTGCCTTCTGCGGCAACTCGCGGCATGACGGCATGACAGCAGGCGAATTGGGCGCCGATTACATCAGCTTCGGCCCCGTCGCCGCCACCGCCCTCGGCACAGGCGAAGTGGCAGAAAAAGAACTGTTCGACTGGTGGTCGATGATGATCGAAGTGCCCTGCGTCGCCGAAGGCCCGCTGACCGAAGCGCTGATCGCCGAATTCACTCCGGTGACGGATTTCTTTGGTTTGGGTGAAGGCATCTGGGATCAGGACAACCCCGCCGCTGCCCTCTCCCGCCTTGTCGCGGCGATGGGCTAGGCCGGAACCGCAGGCACGTCCACAGCAACAACAGCGGCGCTGGCCTTCATTTCAGCGTATCGCGCTGCTATCGCCGCTTGTAGCCGGTCGGCAAACGCGCGCGCATCATCCTCGGTCAGTCCTTCAGGGGCAATTGGCGCACCAAAATGCACACGCACTTGCCCCGCCCGCGCGCGCAAGCTGCCCAGCGGCATGATCCGATGTCCACCATAAAACGTCACGGGAATCACCGGCACCTGTGCGCGAATGGCCAACAGGCTCGCCCCGATCTTGAACCGCCCAACCCCGTCAATCCCGGCAATCCTTCCCTCGCCACCCCATGCCTGCCGCTCACCAGCGCGCACCCGCGCGACGACCTCCGCCAACAACCGCTCTGTTCCCGCCCGATTGCCGCGCGGCACCATTTCGATCGCCGCCTTCCGCGCCATTCTGCGGCCAAACGGGATATAGGCATAAAGGTCCGCCGCTGCCGCGCGGTCGATATGGGGCCACATCACATCGCAAAACGCGGCGACATCCACGAACGAGCTTTCATTGTAACACAACACATAGCCGCCATTCCCCTGCGGGGGATCGCCTTCAACGACCACTTCCGCCCCGCATAGCTTCAGAAACCGGCCAAAATGTGCGGCAATAGCCGCGCAGGCCGCATCCCTGTCTATCCGTCCGAAGGCAACCCGCGCCGATACGATGGGCAAGCCCAACAAAAACACCGCAGACGCGATCCCGCCGCGTACGATGCTGCCTTTTTGGTGTTCTATGCCTGTCATCGGCTGAGCTTACGTCCCGCCGCGCGTTCCGCCTAGCGAATTCGCAACCGCGCCTCTACTCGGCTTCCAAAAGCCCCGCTTCCTCAAAGCCGCGCCGCACCTCGGCTTCGAGATGCCGCGCCAAAACCTTCCGGTCCTTGAGGTCAGCCACCCGCACAGGCGCATGATAACGGATCGTAACCGATCCATGCTTTGGTGCGCTCAATGTCTCCAGCAAATGGCGGCCAAAGCTCATATCGCCCCACCAGCCATACTGCCGCGCATCCGCCCCCACAGCCGCACGATAAATGACCGAAACAGGCTGTATGCTCAGCGTGTCGCGTAGATCATCATCGAAAAATGCCGCGAAAAGGGTCGGCTTGAACGGCAGCACCCGCCGCCCGTCCGTCGATGTCCCTTCAGGAAAGAACAACAGCTTATGCCCCAGTTTCAGCCGCTTGCGGAACACATCTACATGCTCATGCGCCTCCTTCGGGTTCCGGCGGATGAAGACCGTCCCCGTTGCCCGCGCCAGCCAGCCGATCCCCGGCCAGCTCGCCACCTCGGCCTTGGACACGAAGTAAATCCGCTTGCGGGCATTCAGCGCGAAAACATCCAGCCAACTCGAATGGTTCGCCACGATCGCCCCCGGCCCGCGCATGATATCGCCCTCAATCCGGTGTCGAATGCCCATGATACGAAAGGCCGAAATACAGACGAACTGCGTGATAAACGGCGTCACAGGGCGCCGCGCCCCATAGAGCGGTTGCTCAATCAAACGCACCAGCAGCAGGATCAGCAAGCAGCCGAAGGTCACGATCCCCAGCGGTATGCCCTTCAGCACCGCCCGAAGCCATCCCATCGGCCCCACTTTAACCGGATCAGGCACCTCCGCCTTGTCCCAAGTGACGCTCATCCTCTCTGCTCCCGTGTGTAGATCGCCTTCTGCGCATCGTTCATCCGCGCGGTATCTAGTATGAGGCACACATCTGTCGTGTTGAACTCGGCATCAACAAACGCGCCCTCGCCGACGAAGCCGCCCAGCTTTAGATAGGCTTTGATCAACGCCGGCGTCTCTAGCATCGCCTTGCGCGGTTCCAGTTGTGCGTCAGGCACCAGATCCATCGCCATATAGACCTCATCGCGCGCCCGCACCCGCAGGTCCGCTGGCGCCAGATGCCGCTTGTGCAACAGCGTCAAAGCCTGCGCATGAGCCATTATGTCCGCCCCGCGAAAGCTCGCCACCCCAAACAAAATATCAATTTCCTGTTCGGTCACATAAGCTGCAAGCGCCGACCACAGGTGATACATCGCCAATCCACCCCGATGCGCAGGGTCGAGGCAGGACCGCCCCAATTCCAACAGCTTACGGCCGCCGGCAATGAGCGGCGACAGATCGTATTCCGACCCTGAATAGAATCCCCCCGCCTCGGCCGCGCGTTCACCACGCAGCAAACGGTAGGCACCCACAACATGATCACCAGTGGGCCTTGTCGGATCGATCAGCAGCAAATGGTCGAAGAACGGATCAAGCGCATCCGCTTCAAGCCGCGCGTCATGATCGACAAGTGGCCCCGTTCCGCCCAGTTCCTCGACGAAAACCCGATAGCGCAGCCGTTGCGCCGCGCGTAGATCCGCCTCATCACGGGCGAAACGAACGACATATGTGCTGGTATGCGCGGTCATAATAATCGGGTTTTCCTTCTGCACAGCGCTATAGGCGGCTGCCTTGCGGCGTTCAAGCCCTGCCTCCGCATGCTGTCGTTGACAGAATATTCACAATATCTACTTTAAGTTGAACCGACATCCACCACCGGCAGGAGGAGCACGCGAGATCCCTCAATCACAACTTTCCCCTCCTCCCTGAAATTCACCGTAATCCGGCCACCGATATTGGATTGCACCTGTCCTACCCCCCAATCTGGGCGGTCTGGATGGCGTACCAGCATCCCCGGCTCAAGGATCGCATTCAATTCATTCATTTTTTACCTCAGATTGCTTATGTCAGATTACCCAACACTTCCCGCACTTATTGCCTCGCGCATCTGCCACGATCTTATCAGCCCCATCGGCGCCGTCGATAACGGGTTGGAACTGATCGCCATGACAACGCGCCTCTCAGGACCAGAGATGGGGCTTATCCGGCAATCGACAAATGCCGCATTGACGCGAATCGAGCTTTTTCGCCTCGCTTTCGGCGCTGGCGGGACCGCGCCATGCCCCATTGGGCGCCTGAACAATACCCTTGCCGCCCACCTAGCAGAACGCCGCATAAACCTAACGCTTGAGATCAATGCAGCCACAATGGACGCGGCAAAAAAGATCAGCCTCGCCCTGCTTTGTGCCGAAACATGCCTGCCACGCGGCGGCACGGTCACTGTCAGCGCAAGCGCCACTCACGGGCAGTTCCATCTGCAAGCCGAAGGCCCCCTGCGCAACGATATTGACGCGCTTTGGCACCATGTCCTGTCACCAAAAAGCGCAGCTCCCCCGCCACGCGCCGCGGATGTGCATTTCCTGCTACTCGGCCTCAGCTTGGCGGCAGACGACATCACTCCCACCCTGACCATGCAGGAATAAGGTATCCAGCTCACCTTCTAAGGTTTACGGGCGGCAGGTGCCGTCGCCGGTGACAAGATACTTGAAGCTCGTCAGCTGTTCCGCGCCAACCGGCCCCCGCGCATGCATCTTGCCAGTGGCAATACCGATCTCAGCGCCCATGCCAAACTCACCGCCATCAGCGAACTGGGTCGAGGCGTTGCGCATCAGGATCGCGCTATCGATCCGCTGGAAGAACCGCGCCGCCGCGGCGTCATTCTCCGTCAGGATCGCCTCAGTATGGTTCGAGCCATAGCGCCGGATATGCGCAATCGCACCGTCCACACCATCGACGATCTTCGCCGCGATGATCTTGTCGAGGAACTCCTTGCCGAAATCATCCTCAGTGGCGGCAACAACGCCAGCGATCTCCGCCAATACGCCATCGCCCCGCACCTCAACACCGGCATCGAGCAGGTCTTGCACCAACACCGCGCCATGCTTGTCGTAGAAGGCCTGATCAATCAGCAGGCATTCCGCAGCACCGCAAATCCCCGTCCGGCGGGTCTTGGCATTCAGCACCACGCGCCGCGCTTTCTCCAAATCGGCATCGCCATCTGCGTAAACATGGCAAATCCCTTCCAGATGCGCGAAAACAGGCACCCGCGCCTCCCGCTGCACGAGGCCAACAAGCCCTTTACCGCCACGCGGCACGATCACGTCAATATGCTCCACCGCGCGCAGCATCTCCGCCACCGCCGCACGGTCGCGCGTCGGCACCAGCTGGATCGCCGCTTCCGGCAGGCCCGAAGATTTCAGCCCTTGCACAAGGCAGGCATGGATCGCACCGGAGGAATGGAAGCTCTCCGATCCCCCACGCAAAATCACCGCATTACCTGATTTCAGGCACAGCGCGCCCGCATCGGCGGTCACATTCGGGCGGCTCTCGTAGATCACGCCGACCACGCCCAATGGCGTCCGCACTCGCTGAATATGCAGACCCGACGCCATATCCCATTCGGTGATCGTCTCGCCCACGGGATCACGCTGCTCGGCAACCGTACGCAACCCGTCCACGATGCCGCGAATGCGGTCCTCATCCAGCATCAAGCGGTCCATCATCGCGGGGCTCAGCCCCTTTTCCCGCCCATAGTCCAGATCAAACGCATTGGCTTCGATGATCTGCGCCCGCGCCTTCCAAACAGCCTCCGACGCCCCGATCAGTGCCGCGTGCTTGCGCTCGGCACTGGCAAAGGCCAGCTCTGCCGCCGCCTCCCGCGCCTTCGCGCCAATTTCCTGCATCATCGCTGCAATATCCGTGTCGCTCATTCTGCCTCTCCCCATCTTCTACAGCACCATATCGTCCCGATGGACAAGCGCCGCGCGCCCCTTATACCCAAGTAGATCTTCAATCTCCGCGCTTTGGCGGCCCTTGATCTGGCGCGCCTCCTCAGCCGTGTACCGGCTCAATCCCAGCCCCAAACGCGCTCCAGTCGCGCTCACGATCTCCACCGGATCACCCCGCCCGAAACTGCCCTGCACCTCGGCCACACCCGCGGGCAAAAGGCTCTTGCCGCCCATCAAGGCCCGCTGCGCGCCATTATCCACGACCAGCTTGCCCTTTGGCTTCATCGCTGCGATCCACCGCTTCCGCGCCGCTTGCGGGTCGCTATGCGCGGCAAACCACGTCGCTGCGGCGCCTTCTTCCAGCGCCCGCAGGGGGTGCATCACCGCGCCCAAGGTAATCGCCATTGCACAGCCTGCCTCGGTCGCGATCCGCGCCGCCATCAGCTTGGTGATCATCCCACCTTTGGAGAGGCCGGAAACACCATCCCCCGCCATCGCCTCGATCTCGGGCGTGATCTTCTCGATAAAATCAAAGCGCCGCGCCTCTGGGTCCACATTCGGATTGCCCGAATAGAACCCGTCCACATCCGACAACAGCACCAGCTGGTCCGCGCCCACCGTTACCGCCACCTGCGCCGCCAAGCGGTCATTATCGCCATAGCGGATTTCATCGGTGGCAATCGTGTCGTTTTCGTTGACGATCGGCGTCACGCCAAGCGCCAGCAATGTTTCCATCGTCGCGCGGCTGTTGAGGTAGCGCCGCCGATTGGCGGAATCCTCTAGCGTCACCAGTACCTGACCTGTCTTGATCCCATGCGGCGAAAGCGCCTCTTCGTAGGCCCGCGCCAGCCGGATTTGCCCGACCGATGCCGCCGCTTGCGATTGTTCCAACGCCAATTCGCCCATAGGCAGGCCCAGAATGCCCCGCCCCAGCGCAATCGAGCCAGAGGAGACGAGCACCACATCCGTGCCCCACGCCCGCAACCGCGCCACATCCTCGGCTAGCGAGGTCAACCAGTCCGATTTCAGCGCCCCGCTCGCGCGGTCCACCAACAGCGCCGAGCCGATTTTGACAACAAGCCGCCGCGCGGCGCTTAGGGATGCCAAGGCTCTTCCTCCTCAGGCCCCGCTTCCGCAAGGCGCTGCTCTTTCACATGCGCCCTCAGCGTCCGCAGCACGTCTTGCAATCCCTCACCCGACGCCCCCGACAGCATCAGAACCTTCTCGCCGGTCGCTGCTTCCAGCTCCTCGCGGATAAACGTGCGCTCTTCGTCATCCAAAGCGTCGATCTTGTTCAGCGCAGTGATCCGTGGCTTTTCCGACAGATGCCCGCCATAGGCCTCGATCTCGTCGATCACCGTCTGCCAATCGCCCACCGGATCGCCCGATGTGCCGTCCACCAGATGCAACAGCGCCGCGCAGCGCTCGACGTGTCCAAGGAACAGATCACCCAAGCCCCGCCCCTCGGACGCACCTGCGATCAGCCCAGGAATATCGGCCACCACGAATTCCGCACCGTCAACACCCACCACGCCCAGATTGGGCACCAGCGTCGTGAACGGATAGTCGGCGATCTTCGGGCGCGCGTTCGACGTCGCGGCAAGGAAAGTGGATTTCCCCGCATTCGGCAGGCCCAACAAGCCCACATCCGCAATCAGTTTCAGCCGCAGCCATATCGTCCGCTCAATCCCTTCCTGCCCCGGATTGGCGCGGCGCGGCGCTTGGTTGGTGGCGGATTTAAAATGCAAATTACCCCAGCCGCCGTTGCCACCCTTGGCAAGCACGACCTTCTGGCCCACTTCGGTCATATCCGCGATCAGCGTTTCTTCATCCTCATCAAGGATTTCCGTGCCCACTGGCACGCGCATCACAATGTCGTCCCCATCCGCGCCGGTCCGGCCCTTGCCCATGCCATGCTGGCCGCTCTTGGCAAAAAAATGCTGTTGGTAACGGAAATCAATAAGCGTGTTCAGCCCCTCAACGGCTTCCACAATGACATCGCCGCCGCAACCGCCATCGCCACCATCCGGTCCACCGTATTCGATGAACTTTTCCCGCCGAAACGAGACACAGCCCGCCCCACCACCGCCGGAACGGATGTAAACTTTTGTGAGATCGAGGAATTTCATAGCATTGGCTTTCTGTCTGTTGCGCAGGCGATACTCTATGCCGCGCGGTTCCTCAAGCTTTCGTAGCGTGCCCGCGTCAGCGCGAAGTTACGCGCCAAAACCTTTTCACCCCGCGCTGCGCAGTCTTCCACGCTGTCGGGGCGGTTCTCAAAGCCCAGCTTTTGCAGCACCCGCACCGAGGCCGGATTATCCACCCATGCCACCGCCGTGATTTCACTCCAGTCATAGGTAGCAAACGCCCGCGCGATGACCGCCGCCGCCATCTCGGTGGCATAGCCCTCGCCCCACGCGTCGCGGTGCAGGAAGTAGCCCATCTCGCCCGCAATCACGCCCATGCCGCCAATGACCCGATCCCCACACCAAATCGCCCCGACAAAGCCTTCCACCTCCGCGATCACGCGGCAGCGGCTTTCGGTAAACGCGCGGTCGGCAGGCCACGGCCAGCTTGACGTCATTCGCACCACGTCAAAGTCGCTCACGATCTCATGCATCGGCGCAACCGTCTCCGGCCCATGCGGGGCAAAGCGCCGCCGCTCAGCCCTGATCTCCATGCTGAAGCGCCTCCCATCTGTCGCGGGTCAGCAGCATGTCGCGGCTCGCCATATCCCGCCCCTGCGCACAGCAAGGCAAGGTTTTCGCGCCAACATCGACAAAGCCTAGCTTCCGCAACACTGCGCCGGAGCGTTCATTTTCGATAAAATAACCAGACCGGATCACGTCATTTGCAGGGTCAGCGAAATACGCGGCCAAAACCGCGTTCGCAACCTCTGTCGCATAGCCCCGCCCCCAGACGCGCCGCGCCAGCCAATAGCCAAGACCAGTCTCGGTCGTCCCGATCATCCCGCACAGGCCATCCGCATCGCAAATGGCAAGGCTATCCTCCCGCCCCGCGACGCATTCGCCGAGGAACCAGACAGCATCTTCACGGGTATAGGGGTAAGGCACCACGGACAGCCAGCGCACGACCTCCCAGTCATTAATCGCTGCTGTCAAAGCATCCGCATCCTCCGCCACCGGGGGCCGGAGAGTGAGGCGCCCGGTGATCAGAGTGTCACGCATTGCTCACATCTTTCGTGTATAAGTCCAGGTTGGGACAGTGCTGTTACGCGCCACCGAAAACGCCTCTGCATCGCCCAGATAGTCAAAACCGCAATTGGTCAGCACACGCGCCGAGCCCGGGTTATCTTGAAAGACTTCGGCAAAAGTCCGGTCCGCCTGATGCGGGTTCGCCTCCAACAGCGCGGTCACGGCAGCGGTCGCGATACCCGCGTTCCAGAATGCCGGCGCCACCCAGTAGCCGATCTGCGATTGGTCACGGTCAAGCCGCAGCAGGCTGATCACACCCATCACCTCGGCATGCGCCTTGGTGGTACCGTCTATCACCCAAACATCCTCGTCACGCTTGTCATGCAGCGCCTTGGCGATAAACGCCTCCGTCGCCCCCGGCGGCAGAGGATGCGGGATCGACCGCGTCCCTTTGGCCACCCGCGCGTCACCGCTATGCATCGCGATTAGCCCTGCATCCGAAACGCGCGGCGGCCGCAAGACAAAGCGCGCCGTTTCAATGACCGGCTGCACGATGATATGTTCCTGCAACATTGTTGCTCCTCCTCAATAACTTTTCGGGGATTCTTAATTTCCCCGGATGAAGCCCGCTCTCCTCTAAACGGTCATCATCAACAATTTATGTAGGTATCGTAAAACGAGATAGGGGGACCGGCTCTCGCCGATCCCCCCAATGTGATGCCTTGTGAAGGTTCGGCTTACTCAGCGGCCTCCGCCACTGGGAGAACCGAAATAAAGGTGCGCTGCTTGAGGCCTTTGTGGAATTTCACTTGGCCTTCGACAGTTGCAAAGATGGTGTGATCCTTGCCCATGCCAACGCCCTCGCCCGGCCACATCTTGGTGCCGCGCTGACGCATGATGATGTTCCCCGGAAGAACGGCTTCGCCACCGAACTTCTTCACGCCAAGGCGACGGCCTGCGCTGTCGCGACCGTTACGGGAGGAACCGCCTGCTTTTTTATGTGCCATAGTCTCTCTCCTTGCCTTCGCTTACTTGGCCAGTTCTTTGGCCTGTTCAACCCACTCGGGCTTGATTTTCGCGCTTTCCACAGTCTCCGCATCGGCAGCTGCCAATTGTGCGAAGGTGGTGATGCCAGCGGCGTTCAGCTTCTTCACAGCTGCCGGACCAACGCCAGTGATCTGGCTCAGGTCGTCGGCAGCGGATGCAGCAGCTTCTGCCTTCGGTGCGGCAGCGGCCTTCGCCGGTGCGGCTTTCTTCGGCGCTGCGGCAGCAGCGGCAACGCCAGCAACCGAACCCGCACCAACAGCGGCTTTTACGCCGGACTTGTCTGCACCCTTTTCGAGGATGTCCGTGATGCGCACCAGCGTCAGCTTCTGACGGTGGCCCTTGGTCCGCTTGGACGAGTGCTTACGACGACGCTTAACGAAGTTGATCAGCTTCTCGCCTTTGATCTGGTCGATGACCTCGGCCTGAACGCCAGCACCTTCAACGAAGGGTGCGCCAACCGTGGAACCAACCATGAGAATCTCGTTGAACTGGATTTTGTCGCCAGCATCGGCGGCCAGTTTCTCGACACGCAGCACGTCGCCCGAAGCGACCCGGTACTGCTTGCCACCGGTCTTAAGAACCGCAAACATATGATATTCCTTCATTTTCCGCGTCTCTAGGGTCCCCCTTGCGGAGCGTTTCGGCCAAAGCCACCCGTGAACAGCGCGCCCTATGCGTGGACGAATTACCGTATAACCCCAGCGCAAAACGCCAAGGAAGCCGCCTTATGAGTACGAACCGCCCCCTTGTCAAGCCTGCGCGGCTTACAGATCGGAGCTTTGCATCATCTGCGCGGCACCATATCCCAACCGCATGCTGATCTCCTCGAAGAGCGGGTCAAACGCGGCGAACAGCGCAGCGTTAAACGCCCTGCCCGTCTCCGTCTCTGAGAACGCGATATAAGTCTCCAGTTCCGCATCGCTCAGCGGCTGGTATGCCAGATTGAGGAAGGAATAAATCCATTCCTCCGTGCTGTCGCGGATCTCTGGTTCTTGCGCCCAAACATCCTGCAAGATCTGGTCCTCGCTCATCCCGCCGGCAAATGCGCCACCGTTCAGCAAGCCGATAAAGAAAGCATAGTTGGAGTTCAGCGCCCCGACCACATTCTGTTCGACCAGATCATTGGCCTCCACATAGGATTCCAGTTGCTTGAAGCGCGGTGTTTCATCTGCGGCCGCAAGCGCGGCAGCTTCGATCGCCATCTCGTCAATGGCCTCGTCCAGCATGGCCCGCCGCGCCGATAGCTCGAGCCCCACGATCGTCAGCCCGGGTTCGGTGGTGAAAAAGGCCGTAATCTCCTGTGCCTCATCAGCGCTCAATTCCGCGCTGAGCGTGTCGATCACGCGCGCATACATCCAGTCCGCGTCATAAATCCCCGCAACGAGCTTCTCCCACCGCGCGCCCGCGCGGTCGCCCAACATATCCGCGCCGATCTGCGTGCCGAAGGAGCGCCCCTCCTCCTGCATCACATCCACCATCTCAGGCAACAAAAGCGCCGCGCTCAAAGCATCGATATCGTCGCCGTGCCACGCCGCCTGTGGCACTCCGCCCGTTAGCGAGGCGACTGCTATCGTCACTCCAAAGGCCATCCCGCGCCATGCCATCATGATCATCGCCCTTTTTTCCATGAAATCTTGCGTCACTCTTTTCAGGATAGGGCGCGTCCCGCGCAGTTCCAACCCTGTTAACCAGAGCGTGATCAATCGGCAGTAAAATATTCCCCGATTTGCCTCTTGCGCCTCTCACCGTCACGCATTAAACGCCGCCAAGACCCCCGCGGAGAGGTGCCGGAGTGGTCGAACGGGGCGGTCTCGAAAACCGTTGTGGGTGCAAGCCCACCCAGGGTTCGAATCCCTGTCTCTCCGCCACAAGGCACAAACATATCCGAGCGGCCGCTCCCCGGCTCGACATCCTTGATCAGGATATAGACATCCTCGCCAAAGGCCGCATCGAGATTGTAAACCGCCAGAGAGTCCAGCGTGTCGTCGCCGTTGTAGAACCCTTCGTCAATCGTGAAATCATGATACCCGCCCGAGGTGCCAAGGTAGATTTGCAGCTCATCCAGTGAGACATGCAACCCTTGGGTGCTGTTCTTCTCATTCAGATCGAGCCGGAACTGGTAGAAGGCCTCGCCTTCGGCCACATCAATGATCCCGTCAAGGTCGACGTCAATCCCAGTGACGATCGGGATCTGCTCCAACAGGAGATCATGGTTCCAGTTGTCATTGGTATCTTCATCAAACTCAGTAGGCCGATAGGAAGAGTTATATCCCTCCTCCGATTCCGTGCTCTGAATCCGCACGAACGGCAGGATATTGCCGGTTCCGGTGCTGTCAGTATCGTGTACATGCCCCTGAACGAACCATGCATCGCCAATCGTGCCGTGATCATTCCAGTTATAAAGTGTCAGGTAGTCAGCATCAGGATCGTTATCCACAACAGTCACAAGCTGCGGCGTGTGGCTATCCGTAAAACTATCATAGGTCACGTCCGTCCCGTCATCCGCGCTGAGGAGGAACGTCTCGTCGAGGCTGTCGTCGGGGTTCACATACCAGCTGGTGACGATGACCCCATTGGCCTCGCCATCCAGATCGCCTTCACCGCCGTCCACGACCGTCCAACTGTCATGACCTTCACCGCCAAAGTCGACAGTGGTATCATCGGCGGTGCCGTAAACACCGTCCTCACCCGCATCCGTGACATGCTCCACCTCGAACGTGACAGACCCGCCCACATCAACGCCCTCGGCGGTGATGATCGCAGTCGATCCAGGTGCGTAATCTTCTAAATCCGTGCTGACGCGGAACAGTTCCTCGTCGCTTAGAATGACCTCACTTGTCGAATCCGTTGCCATTGCAGCCTCCCCCAAAGCCTATTCGGAGGTCGGCGCAAAACCGTATCAAACGATCGTTTTTCCATGCGAACCAGCCCCCCCCGCGGTTCAATTAAAACGCGCCTGTCAGAAATCCCAAAAACACCGACAGGCATACTCTCAAACACCCTGCGCGGGGTTTATTGCCTGTCTTAAACCTGCCTCTACCACGCCCGCGTCGGGCTCTTGAAAAATGGTTCACGAGGTCAAATGCAGCCCGCAGGAAACGCAATATATTCAATTTATGCGATAGTTATTATTATATTATTCACCAAAAAGGACACCAGACCAAACCGCTACAAGTCAACGATACAGATCGTTTCGTTGACTTGTAACGTTAAGCATTCAGCCTCGCTAAGGAGCGTTATCAAAAACCTTGCGTTACGGGTCGTCCCTCACGCCGCCACTCGGGGAAGCCCCCCTCCATCACCCGTGCGCGTATCCCCGTGCGCCGCAGTGCCGCCGCTGCCTGCTCGGCGTAAATGCAGTATGGCCCACGGCAATACGCAATCACCTCCTCCGCCACTTTGGGCAAATGCGCAGCAGCGGCTTCGATCTGCTCCGGCGGCAATCGGTAGGCGCCGAAAATATGTCCTGCATTGAACTCGTCCTCGGGGCGCACATCCAGCACCGTCACCCGCTCGTCCGTCAAGCGCGGCTCCAACCATGCGCGGCTCACCGCTTCCGTCCCTCCAGCGTCGCCCACGAGCCCCGCAAGGATGTCACGCACCTGCTGCTTGTTGCGCGTGGCGAGCACCTTCAGCCCTGCCATCACGCCCAGCACGGCCTCATCCGCAAGCGCGTAGATCACCTGCTTGCCGTCGCGCCGCGCAGTGACAAGCCCCGCGCGCCGCAATTGCTGCAAATGCTGCGAGCAGTTTGCCACGCTTAATCCCGTCCGCTCCGCCAGCGCCTCCACCCCACGCTCGGTCTGCGCCAATGCTTCCAGCATTTGCAGCCGTGCTGGCGTCCCAAGCACCCGCGCGATGGAGGCATATTCCTCCAGCAGCGCCATTTTTGCCCCTGTTGACATCGCCCGCCTCCACACCTTAATCATTCAAGTAATTTCTTGAATGTTATCAAGCAGGCCAAGATTTGCAACCGAGGAGACGGTCCCTTGCCCGAAAAAGACTACGCCCTCGGCCTGCGCGCCAACCTCCGCCCCTTCGCCGAGCAACTCCTGCAAGTCCTCTTCGTGGGCCTCACCATCGGCCTGCAACGCACCGTGATCCCCGCTTTGGCGGAAAGCGAGTTCGGCGTGGCGCAAGGCTCCGTCACCGCGCTGATGGCCTTCGTGGTGTCCTTCGGCGTGGTGAAAGGCGCGATGAATTTCGTCTCTGGCCGCCTGTCCGAACGTGTCGGCCGCAGGCCGGTGCTGATCTGGGGCTGGCTCGTGGCGCTGCCGATCCCTTTCATGATCCTTCTGGCGCCCTCATGGGGCTGGATCGTCGCGGCTAATGTGCTCTTGGGCGTCAATCAGGGATTTGCATGGTCAATGACCGTCACCGCGAAAATGGATATCGTCACCGCCCGCGAGCGCGGCCTCGCCACGGGCTTCAACGAGTTCGCAGGTTATAGCGGCGTCGCGCTGGCGGGGCTCGCTACCGCCGCGCTTGCCAGCAGCTTCGCCCCGCGGATGACCCTGTTCGTTTTCGGCCTGACGGTGATCTTGCTTGCCCTCATCGCCGCCCGCCTCGCTTTTACCGAAACGCTGCCCTTCGCCCGCGCCGAGGCCGCCCGCCTGAGCGCCACCCCCACCCCATCAGGCAGCTATGCCCAAGGCCCAGCAAACCCAACCACCGCGCAAATCTTCGCGCTCGTCACATGGCGCAACCGCAGCTTCATGGCGCTTTCTCAAGCTGGCAGCGTTGAAAAATTCGTCGATGCGCTGATGTGGGCGCTCGTGCCAGCGTTCCTCATCTCTAAAGGTGCGAGCCTGATCCAGATCGGCTGGATCACCGGCCTCTATGGCCTCGTCTGGGGCGCGAGCCAGCTCTGGACCGGCCCCCTCTCAGACCGTATCGGCCGCAAAATCCCCATCGTAACAGGCTTCTTTCTTTGTGCGGCTGGCGTCTTTGCCTTTCCCCTCCTTGCCACCGTCACCGCATGGGCCATCGCCGCCGTGATCACAGGCACTGGCATGGCGCTCCTCTACCCGACCCTGATCGCCGCGATGGGCGACCTCGCCCACCCCGCATGGCGCGGCTCAGCGCTCGGCACTTATCGCTTCTGGCGTGATCTGGGCTACGCCATCGGCGCGCTCGCAATTGGCCTGATTGCCGATGCCACAGGCACCCTTGCAGCAGGCTTCTGGTTTACCGGCGGCGCGATGGTTCAATCCGGCCTCTGGGTGCTTGCAGCGCTGAAGGAAACCAATCCGCGCAAAGCACAATAGCCCCACCAGTTCGCAACGCGATCCAGTATGCGCCCGACCCCGCCCCCAAGGGCGGTCGCACACCTCCCCCTAGCCAGCCGCCGCCACCTGCCCTAGCTTTGCTTCAACAACGAGCGGAGCTCCCATGACCACCCCTTGCATCATCTGCGTCGCGATCACCGGCTCCCTGCCGCGCAAGTCCGATAACCCTGCCGTGCCGATCACCGTCACCGAACAGGTCGAAAGCACCCATGCCGCCTATGAGGCAGGTGCCAGCATCGTTCACGCCCATGTCCGCAATGATGATGAAACCCCGTCATCCGAGCCCGAAAAGTTTGCCCGCTTGATGGAAGGCATCCGTCAGCACTGCCCTGATATGATCATCCAGTTCTCCACCGGCGGGCGCTCCGGCGCAGGGAAGGAACGCGGCGGAATGCTGCCCCTCGCGCCGGATATGGCCTCGCTTTCGGTCGGCTCGGTGAATTTCCCCACCCGCACATACGACAATCCGCCCGATCTGGTGGACTGGCTTGCCGCCGAGATGCAGCGCTACCACGTCACGCCAGAGATCGAGGCGTTTGACCTCTCCCACATCCATCAGGCGGTTGCGCTCCACAAGGCGGGCAAGCTCTATGGCCAGCTCTATGTGCAATTCGTGATGGGCGTGAAAAATGCCATGCCGGTGGATCGCCCCACCTTCGATTTTTATATCGAAACCCTCAAGCGCCTCGCCCCCGGAACGCCGTGGTGCGCCGCAGGGATCGGACGGCATCAGATCACGTTAAATGAATGGGCCATCGCGGCGGGCGGTCATGTCCGCACGGGGTTGGAGGATAACGTGAGGCTTGACCGCACCACCCTCGCCCCCTCAAACGCCGCGCTGGTGGCCCGCGCCGCCGATCTCTGCGCCGCATACGATAGGCCCGTCGCTACATGCAAGGAGGCGCGCCACCTGCTTGGCCTGCGCGCCTCCTGAACTGTCTACTTTGTCTGGCTCAGGCCACGGCTTAAGCCAGCCGCTCTGCGATCAGCTTCAGCAGCTTCTGATGGTCCGCGTCGAACTGGCGGATACCGCTCGAAAGCTTCTCCGTCGCCATTTCATCAGCGTTCAGCGCCCAGCGGAACTCAGCTTCGCTCATCGGAATTTTCGCCACGCCAGAGGCGTTCTCCGGCGCAAGCACCCGCTCCAGTGGCGCGTCTTCGGCGTCCAGCTCTTCCAGCAGCGCGGGTGAAATCGTCAGGCGGTCGCAGCCTGCAAGCGCCTTGACCTGCCCAATATTCCGGAAGGACGCGCCCATCACGATCGTGTTGATGCCGTTGGACTTGTAGTAGTCATAAATGCTGCGCACCGACAAAACGCCCGGATCTTCGTCTGGCCCGAAGGTCTTGCCATCGCGTGCCGCATAGAAATCAGTGATCCGGCCCACAAAAGGCGAAATAAGCGACGCGCCTGCATCCGCACAGGCCACTGCCTGCGCCATGCAGAACAACAGCGTCAGGTTACACTCGATGCCCTCGCCTTGCAGGATCTCGGCGGCACGGATGCCTTCCCAAGTGGAGGCCAGCTTGATGAAGATCTTTTCGCGGCCAACGCCGTTTTCCTCATACGCCTTCACCAGCGCCCGCGCCTTGGCGACAGAGGCTTCGGTGTTGAACGACAGGTTCGCGTCCACTTCCGTGGATACCTTCCCCGGCACCAAACCTGCCAGCTCCGTTCCCACGCCAATTGTCAGTGCGAAGGCGATGTCCTCTGGGCTCTTGCCTGCCGCCTTGCCTGCCTCGATCTCCTTCGTGACAAGCGCCTCGAAAGCCGGGCTTTGCAACGCCTTGAGGATGATGCTCGGGTTGGTGGTGCAGTCGATCGGCTTCAACGCCCTGATCGCATCCACATCGCCGGTATCGGCCACAACGGTTGTCATTTCGCGCAACTGGCTCAGGCTGCTGGCCATTCTCTTACTCCTGTCTGGGGTCTTGCGCCGCCCCACCGGCGGCGCACACGCGCGTGCTACCCCACGCGCCGGGGTTATTCAATGCAAGCTCAGATCGCGCAGGTCATATCCTGCCCGCAGCACATCGGAGACTTGATCTTGCCCTCGCATTTTGGGCAGCGCGAAATCTGCACCGTGCTGCCATCATCCTTGGTGAGCGTGTCATTCACCAGCGGCTCGTTACAGTCAGCACAGGTGGCATTCACCCCCATCCCGCATTTGTCACAACGGTAAGTCGCGGACATGATCATTCTCCTTTTCTGTTCGCGCGGAAGTAATAAATCAACTTTGTGGATAATTAAAGAGGCGTTTCCGGCGTCTCTCTTCCATCCAAGGTCAACTGCATGATCGTCAGGTTAAGCCACCGCCCGAATTTCTGGCCCACTTGC
>Ga0181571_10000255_pt1 | contig 33390 bp, 31 predicted proteins | sample 101ome_17_FD_132440 | JGI IMG/M metagenome (GOLD analysis project Ga0181571, IMG submission 132440) | Coastal salt marsh microbial communities from the Groves Creek Marsh, Skidaway Island, Georgia - 101407AT metaG (megahit assembly) | ecosystem: Environmental > Aquatic > Marine > Intertidal... | reverse complement strand
TGAACATACATGAGGTGATCGAGCGGGTACGCCAGCTAATTGAGGCTGAAGCTCACCAGCAGATTACTATCACACGCGACTATGACCCCAGTTTGCCTGACCTACAGGCCGATGCGGCGCAGCTAACACAGCTATTACTCAATATCGTTCGCAACGCCTGGCAAGCCGCTGGTGCTGGTATGTCCATTACGCTGCGAACACGTGCACGACGCCAATACACCCTGGGCCGGCACAAACATCGGCTGGTGTGCGCCATTGAAATTATCGATAACGGCCCGGGTGTTCCCGAAGATATTTTACCCGGCCTATTTCTACCCATGGTCACTGGCCGCGCCGATGGTACGGGCCTTGGGTTATCGATTTCCCAAATGATTGCCAATCGCCACGGGGGGCTCATTCAGTGCGACTCCCAGCCCGGGCATACCGTATTCACCGTGTTATTACCCATGGAGGCCTAAAGGCATGTCTGCCTCTGGAACCGTTTGGGTGGTCGACGATGACCGCTCTATTCGCTGGGTAGTCGAGCGCGCCCTAACGCAAGCCGGCCTCGACTGCGAAAGCTTTGACTCCGCCGATTCGATGTTACTTGCCATGGCTGATCGCCAGCCCGAGGTGATTATTAGTGACATCCGCATGCCGGGCACCGACGGTTTGACCATGCTGTCACAAATCAAAGTTGAGCACCCCGCCCTCCCCGTCATTATTACAACAGCCCATTCAGATCTTGAGAGCGCGGTCTCCTCCTTTGAAGAAGGCGCGTTTGAGTACCTGCCCAAGCCTTTTGACGTCGATGAGATGGTGGCCACCGTTGAACGCGCTCGCGAACAAGCGAAACGCGAAACTGTGGTGGCAAACAATGCCGACGACATGCGCACCACAGAAATCATTGGTAACGCTCCGGCAATGCAGGAAGTATTCCGCGCCATTGGCCGATTGGCGCAGAGTCATATCACCGTATTGATCAACGGCGAATCCGGTACCGGCAAGGAGCTGGTGGCTCGAGCACTGCATCGACACAGTCCGCGCGCAGCTAAACCCTTTGTTGCGCTCAACATGGCGGCCATCCCAAAAGATCTGATCGAATCGGAACTATTTGGTCATGAAAAAGGGGCTTTCACGGGCGCTAACACCCGCCGAGAGGGGCGTTTCGAGCAAGCCAATGGCGGTACCTTGTTTCTGGATGAGATCGGCGATATGCCTGCCGAGACGCAAACACGGCTGTTGCGAATTTTGGCTGACGGCGAATTTTTTCGGGTCGGCGGTCGCACGCCGGTAACGGCGGACGTCAGGGTAATTGCTGCCACCCATCAAAACTTAGAGCAGCGCGTGGCCCAAGGCGATTTTCGTGAAGATTTATTCCACCGGCTCAACGTTATCCGCATTCACCTCCCCACATTAGCTGAGCGGCGCGAAGATATTCCTCAGTTGATGCAGCACTTTTTGCGCAAAGCCGCCGGCGAACTCAGCGCGGAAACAAAGGTTTTATCCGCCGAGGCCGAAACTTTTCTGTGTCAGTTGCCCTGGCCTGGAAACGTGCGGCAGCTGGAGAATACCTGTCGCTGGCTCACAGTCATGGCGGCGGGCCGGGAAGTGCTCATGTCCGATCTCCCACCGGAACTGCTCGATCCCGAGGGTACAGCTTCGACAACCGAAGAGGGTGACTGGCAATCGCTGCTGGCTCAGTGGGCGCGCGCAAGACTGCGGGCAGGTGAATCCAGCGTACTACGCAAAGCATTGCCGCAATTCGAGCGCATCATGATAGAGGCTGCTCTAGAGCAAACTGGCGGTCGCCGCGCTGATGCCGCCGATCTTTTAGGGTGGGGTCGGAATACCCTCACCCGAAAAATCAAAGAATGGGATATTGAAAGCGGGGCCTAAGCCCCGCTGAATACTCAGTGCGTGGCGGTCTCTTCAGCAGGCGCATCTGCCGCCGCTTGCTGCTGTTGCTGTTGCTGAGCAACCGCTTGCATATATAGGGCGTCGAAGTTAACCGGGGCCAACATCACTGGCGGAAAACCGCCTTTGACGACCAGCGAATCGATATTTTCACGCGCATAAGGGAATAAGATATTGGGGCCTACTGTCGCCAGAATCTGCTGCAGCTGCTGGCCTTCGATACCGACCACCTGAAAAATACCCGCTTGCTTCACCTCAACGAGGAATGCCGTTTCCTCTTCTACCTTGGCCGTGACCGTCAAGGTCAGAACCACCTCATGGTTACCTTCTTCGTCAATGACAGACGTCTTGGTGTTTAAATCCACATTTACCGCAGGTTGCCAGCTTTTGCGGAATACAGCCGGGGACGCAGGCGATTCAAAAGACACGTCCTTGGTATAAATTTTCTGAAGATTAAACGCCTGTTGCGGTGTTTCAGTTGTTGCTGCGGCTTGTTCATCAGCCATGGGTTTCTCCTGGGTTTTCAAAAAAAGTAATGAGCGTTATCACTCGTGCGACAGCGACAATCTCTTAGAGGGTGCCGGTGAGCAAGCTGTCCAGCTGGCCTTGGCCCTCAAGACTGAACAGCTCATCGCATCCGCCAATGTGGCGGGCTCCAATCCAAATTTGCGGTACGCTGGTGCGCCCCGCACGCTCTGCCATCTTACGCCGAGTTTCCGGGTCACCGTCGACCGGAATCTCGTGAAATGCGACACCTTTTCGTTGCAACAGCGACTTGGCTCGTACGCAAAAAGGACACCAGCGAGTGGTGTAGATCGTGACTTCCGGTGTCATTACTGTGCCACCACGGGCAGTTTGAGCGCATTCCACTCCATCATGCCGCCGGTCATCTTACGCGCCTGATCAAAGCCTTGGGCACGCAGCAGCTTGGTCGCCCCCGCGGCAGACTGGCCCAGTTTGCACACGACCACTACCGGCTGCTCACGATACTTATCGAGCTCACCGAGACGGCTGCTCAGTTGAGTGAGCGTAATATGCTTGGCGTCTGCAATATGGGCGCGTTTAAATTCGGCGGCGTCGCGGATATCTAAGAAGATACCGCCCTCGCGATTAACCAGCGTAATCGCTTCCTGAGGCGTAAGCGACGGCCCCGCTTTTCGTGATTCATGAATGAACAGCATCACGAAGGTGGCCATCAAAGCCAGCACCAACAGAAATTGCTCGGATACAAACGCGAAGAGTAAATCCAGTTGCACAGGAAGATCTCGGGAAATGTTATTTAGGCAACCCCGTGGGGCACCCCAGTGGCCGCAGAGTATAACGGTTTGCCTGCAGTGGCTCCAGCGACCTGAACACAGATGATCGTTGCCCGCGGGACGGTTACAATAGGACTTTCTTGCTTTGCTGGACCCCAACTATGGCCAACGCCGCCCTCAGCACGACGGTACTGGTAATCCTCGACGGTTTCGGATTTCGAGCCGAAACCCGCGATAACGCCATCGCCGCTGCTCACACACCGAACCTCGACCGCATATTGGGTCAATATGATCACACCCTAATTTCTGGCTCAGGTCTGGATGTGGGCTTGCCCGAGGGTCAAATGGGTAACTCCGAAGTAGGGCATATGTCACTGGGCGCGGGCCGGATCGTCTATCAATCGATTACTCGTATCGATAAAGCCATTGCTGACGGTGAATTCCAGCGAAATCCCGCCTATCTCGCCGCCATTGATGGGGCGATCGAACGCGGCAAAGCGGTACACGTAATGGGCTTGCTCTCCAATGGCGGTGTTCATAGCCACCAGGAGCATATTTTTGAAGTGCTGCGACTGGCGGTTGCGCGCGGAGCCAACCAAGTCTATCTGCACGCCTTTTTGGATGGTCGTGACAGCCCGCCTAAGAGCGCCGGCCCATCCCTCGACGCGGCCGAGGCGTTGTTCACAGAATTAGGCTGTGGGCGTATAGCCTCAATCCATGGTCGCTTTTGGGCCATGGATCGCGATAACCGCTGGGATCGTATCGAAAAAAGTTTTGCCTTGCTCACCGAAGGCCAAGCGGAGCAGCATGCTAGCTCCGCCGCAGAGGGCCTGGCCGAAGCCTATGAGCGGGGCGAAACCGACGAATTTGTCGTACCCACCATTATTGGCAATGCAGTAACCATGACCGATGGTGACTCTGTGCTGTTTATGAACTTCCGCGCGGACCGGGCACGGCAGCTCAGCGCCGCACTCACCCAAGACAATTTTTCAGGTTTTGCTCGTGGGACGCGACCGGCGACCGAGTTGATTTGCACCGCCGAGTACAGTGCCGACCTAGATTGTCCGGTTGCCTTTCCCCCCGAAACCCTCAACGACAGCATTGGTGAATGGGTAGCCAATAAAGGCTTGAAACAACTGCGTATTGCCGAGACCGAGAAATATGCCCACGTCACCTTCTTCTTTAGTGGTGGGCGTGAAGCCACCTATAGCGGTGAGGAGCGGATTCTCATTCCATCGCCCAAAGTAGAAACCTACGACCTGCAACCGGAAATGAGTGCGCCCGAGGTCACTCAATCGCTGGTGGCCGCCATCAGATCGGGAAATTACGACCTGATTGTCGTGAACTATGCCAATGGCGACATGGTCGGGCACACCGGTGTGTTTGACGCTGCGGTCGCCGCCGTTGAAACCCTAGATCATTGCCTAGGAGAAATAGAGAAGGCCGTCATAGAGAGTGGCAGCCAAGCGCTTATTACCGCCGATCACGGCAACTGCGAGCAAATGCTCGACTACGACAGCGGTCAGGCCCATACCCAGCACACCACCGAATTCGTGCCCTTAATTCACATTAGCCCGTCGCGGCGCGAATTTCTGGATAAGCCCGGCATTCTGGCCGACGTGGCGCCCACGCTTCTGGACATGATGGGTTTAGAGATACCCAGCGCGATGACTGGGCACAGTCTGTTAACAGGCAAACTCTAATCACCTTGTCGGCATTTAGGGCTGCTATCGCAATCCGTGATGGTCAATCAAATGCGTAAGCCCATTTTATTAACGCTTTTCAGCGCGCTACTGCTAGCAAGCCAAGCCGGCGCCGAAAGCGTCAATAATGAACAGGCCACGCTGGAAAAAATTGATGCCCTGAAAAGCCAAATCGCCGCCGTTAAAAAACGCATTAGCCAACGCGAGGACGAGCGCGACACTCTGCAGAATCGCCTCGCCAAAACCGAGCGCGCCATAGGCGAGCTCGACAATGCGTTAATAGCTATAGAAGCGAAAATAGATACTGAGCGGACGCGCTTGCGCGAATTACAAGTTGAGAAGGCCCGACTGGAAGGGTTGGTGGGGTCTCAACGCGAAGTGATGGCGACCGAGGTACGCGATCTTTGGGCGCTTCAGCAAGGCGGCTCTATCCGCATTATTTTTGGCGATCAGGCGCCGGATCAGTTGGCGCGCAACCTCGCGTTTTATCAACGAGTGCTTAATAACCATGCCAACGCGGTAACGGAATTCGAAAAACTCATCAACGACGTGGTGGCCAACGCCGAGGCCATCGCGGCAGCCGAGCGCCGGCTCTTGGCGGAGCAGGAAACACTGGTTCAGGAACGGGCAAAGGCCGACGCCCTGCAAACCGAGCGCCGACAGACACTCGCTGAAATTCAGCAGCAGTTGGTTAGTGACAGCGCCCGCATGGCGCGCTTGGAAGCTGATCGTATGCAGCTGACGGCATTGCTGGAAGAGTTGCGGCAGACCCTTGCGGAGCTTGATACGCCCTCCAATTACCTGCCCTTTGCCGAGCAACGTCGCCAGTTGCCCTACCCTGTAAGAACTCGTCCAGACAACCGCTTTGGTGCCTATCGGAACAGTGCCAATATGCGATGGCAGGGTTGGCTAATGCCCGCGCCCGAGGGCAGCAGTGTTCGCGCTATTCACTTTGGTAGGGTCGTGTATGCCGATTGGTTGCGAGGTCAGGGCTTGTTAATGGTGCTAGATCACGGCGACGGTTACTTAAGCCTGTATGGCCAAAATCGTAGCTTGCAGCGCGAAATCGGTGATTGGGTAGCACCCGGCGATATCATTGCTACCGTCGGAGCAAGCGGTGGTGCTACCAGACCAGCGCTATACTTTGAAATCAGGCACAATGGTGCGCCAGTTGACCCTGGTATATGGCTAACGCGCTAGCGCCGGCCAACCACTTCCAGACCCCAATGTAACGCGGCAGGACCTCCCGTATGAAAGCAACATCCCGTCAGCTACTGGCTACACTGACCCTGTTAGGGGGTGCGGTCAGCGCATTGGCCGACCACCATGAAAGCTCCGCTCAGGATCCGCACACCACGACTGCCGCGCCCACTGGAGAGGCGCTACCGTTAAAAGAGCTGCAAACCTTTGCCGATGTATTCAAGCAAATTCGCGCGGGGTATGTTGAGGAAGTCCCGGATTCAAAACTGTTTGAATACGCCGTTAAAGGCATGCTCGAGGGCTTGGATCCCCACTCGGTATACCTAACCAAAGAGGATTACAGCGACCTTCAAACCGCCACCGATGGCGAATTTTCGGGTATCGGTATTGAGATCGGCCGCAGCGGCAGCTTTATCGAAATTATTTCCCCCATTGACGGCTCGCCGGCGGTGGACGCTGGACTTGAAGCGGGCGATATCATTCTCAAAATCGACGGCACGTCATTGAAGGACCTCTCCATAGACGAAGCTGTTGAACGCATGCGCGGACCCGTGGGTACCGAGGTGATTCTAGAAATTGGTCGGCCGGGAAACACTGAGCCCTTCGACGCCACAGTGATTCGAGATACGATTAAAGTCGCCAGCGTACGCTCAAGAGCGTTACAGCCAGGCTTTGGCTATCTGCGTATTGCCCAGTTTCAACGACATACCGGAGACGAAGTAGCGGAAGCCGTTGGGAAACTAACCGCCGAGGGCGATCTTAAAGGACTGGTACTTGATCTGCGCAACAACCCAGGCGGCGTATTAGGTGCCAGTGTCGCGGTTTCCTCGGTATTCCTCGACGGTGGTCTTGTGGTTTACACCGACGGCAGGCACCCCAGTTCTCAGGAGCGATACGAGGCCGAGCCGGGTCAATTACTGACCGACATTCCGGTCGTTGTGCTGATCAATGGTGGCTCAGCGAGCGCATCAGAAATTGTCGCCGGCGCGCTGCAGGACCGTGGTCGCGCGGTGATCATGGGTACTCGAAGTTTTGGTAAAGGCTCGGTTCAAACGGTGCTACCGGTATCGGAAACCCGCGCGGTCAAACTCACCACCGCGCGCTATTTCACCCCCAGTGGGCGCTCAATTCAGGCCGAAGGTATCGTCCCCGACATCGTGGTTGAACGCGCTAAATTGACCAGCCTCGAGGGGCGACAAATCAAAGAAGCCGACCTTGAAGGCCGGCTCGACGGCAGTGACGGTGCCAACCGGCAAACTTTTGAGGCCGAAAGCGACACGCTCGCGCGACTTCGACAAAATGACAACCAATTGTACGAAGCGCTGACGCTGCTTCGCGGCGTGACCATACTGCAAGCCAAGCAAGCACTCGAGGCCTCGACCGATAGCGAATCACCATGAATAAGTTATTCATTGCTCTCGGGCTTTGCTGCCTGAGCAGCTGGGCTTTTGCCAACTGCCCAACACCGGGTCGCAGCCATTTAGCCATTATTATTGATGACATTGGCTACGATTTGGATACGGGCCGAGCGCTAGCCAGCTTCCCGGGCCCGTTGACCCTCGCCATCCTGCCAGAGACGCCCCACGCCACTGAAATCGATGCGCTCGGTACCGAGTACGGAAAGGAGATCATGATTCACCTGCCCATGGTCGGACGGGCCACGGCAGCCCATGAAAGTCACCGTATTACCGCGAACTTGCCAGAAATTGCCATCGACCGCTTTCTGCAAGAAACCTTAACCTCTGTGCCCCATGCCGTAGGCGTAAACAACCATCAAGGCAGTGAATTAACCCGAGACCGTGCGGCCATGGAGCGGTTAATGTCGCGCCTGAAGGGGGCATCGCTGTTTTTTGTGGACTCCAGAACAGCACCCGATACCGTTGCAGCCACCACGGCGGAACGCTTTGGTATACCGGTGGCATCGCGATCGGTATTTTTGGACAACGTGCGTGAGCAAGCGGCGATACGCGTGACGCTGGCGGAGGCCATTGCAGCGGCGAGAAAGCAGGGCTCAGCGATTGCTATTGGTCACCCTTACCCCGAAACGTTGGCGGTGCTTGCTGCAGAGTTGCCTCAACTGCCCGATGATGTAACGCTTACACCCGCGTCTTCGGTGGTTTACTGCCAGAGTAGTCAGAGTCTGACTTCAATTCCCTGATTGGCCATGTGTGCCTTGGCTTCGCCCACGGTGTATTCACCAAAGTGAAAAATGCTGGCGGCGAGCACAGCATCGGCGCCGCCCTCAAGCACCCCCTGAGCAAGATGCTCGAGATTGCCCACACCGCCTGAGGCGATCACCGGAATATCGATAGCGTCGCTAATCGCGCGGGTGATAACGAGTTCGAAACCATCCTTGGTGCCATCGCGATCCATACTGGTCAGCAGGATTTCTCCAGCACCGAGTTCGGCCATACGGCAGGCCCAGGCAACGGCTTCAATACCCGTCTCTTTTCGGCCACCGTGGGTGAATAACTCGTACCGGGGAGAGCCGTCTTCGGTTTCAACCCGCTTCACATCCATGGCCACCACAATACATTGAGTGCCAAAGCGCTGGGCAGCTTTCTTCACCAGTTCCGGTTCATGGATGGCGGCGGTATTAATACTGACCTTATCGGCCCCGGCGTTAAGCATGGTTCTCACATCAGCCAACGATCGGATACCACCGCCGACAGTGAGCGGGATGAAAACCTCACGGGCCATTTGCTCGACCGTATGAACCGTGGTGTCACGACCTTCATGGCTGGCTGTGATATCAAGAAATGTGACTTCGTCAGCGCCTTGCTCGTTGTAGCGTCGAGCAATCTCAACCGGATCTCCGGCGTCACGAATACCCACGAAGTTGACGCCTTTGACAACTCGACCTTTGTCGACGTCTAGACAGGGAATAATGCGTTTTGCCAGACCCATTAGGCACTTTCAGCCATGCTGTCTGCCAGCGTTTGAGCAACGGCCAAGTCGAGGGTGCCCTCGTATATTGCCCGGCCGGTGATTGCACCCCATATGCCCTCGGCAGCGCGCTCAGCGAGCGCTTGAATATCGTCGAGGTTGGTAATGCCGCCTGAGGCAATCACGGGAATGCTAGAGGCCTGTGCCATAGCGCAGGTGGCCTCAACATTGACACCTTGCATCATGCCGTCGCGGGCAATGTCGGTATACACAATGGCGCTGACGCCATCTTGCTCAAACTGGCGCGCAAGATCGCTGGCTTTGACCGAGGTCACTTCAGCCCAACCGTCGGTCGCGACCCATCCGTCCTTGGCATCAATGCCCACAATAATGTGTCCCGGAAATATTCTGCAGGCTTCACGAACAAATTCAGGCTCTTTCACCGCCTTGGTACCGATGATGACCGAGGTCACACCGGCATTGAGGTAACGCTCAATGGTGGAGAGGTCACGAATGCCGCCACCGATTTGAATAGGCAGATCCGGCTGTGCCTTGGCAATGGCTTCAACCGCCGCCGCATTCACCGGCTCACCCTCAAAGGCCCCGTTTAGGTCGACTAAATGTAAGCGGCGTGCACCTTGGCGCTGCCACAGTGCGGCGGTAGCCACAGGATCATTGGAGAACACGGTACTGTCTTCCATGATGCCCTGACGCAGGCGCACACACTGGCCATCTTTTAAGTCAATCGCCGGTATTACTAACATCGTCCGTCCCATTGTAAAAAATTGCTTAGCAGCCGAAGACCATTGGTATGGCTTTTTTCCGGGTGAAATTGCACCGCGAACAGGTTGTTCCGAGCTAGCGCTGCGCAACCCTCGACACCGTAATCAAACTGCGCCGCGACCACCTCAGACTCAGTGGGATCAACCCAATAGCTGTGCACGAAATAAAAGCGCTCGGCATCATCAATACCCTGCCAGAGAGCATGGTCTTGGCGCTGCTGCACGCGATTCCAGCCCATGTGAGGCACTTTTAGACGATTACCCTCCGCATCGCGATGGTCATGGCCAAAGAATCGAACACGCCCCGGCACAATACCCAGCGTATCCACACCACCGTTTTCCTCAGAATGGTCCATCAGCGCCTGCATGCCAACGCAAATAGCCAATACCGGCTTGTGGCCATCGGCCAACGCATCGATCAGCAATTGGTCACAACCCAGGGCTCGAATTTCTGCCATACAGTCACGGATAGCGCCTACGCCCGGAAAAACCACGTGATCCGCGCGAGCAATCGCGGCGGGGTTGTTACTGACCACCACTTCGCCGGCGCCGGCGTGCTCCAGGGCACTCGCCACCGAGTGCAGATTTCCCATGCCGTAATCAATAACGGCAACACTGGCTGTCACGGGCTCACAAAACTCCCTTGGTAGAGGGTGTTACGCCCGCTGACAACGGATCTGGGGTCAGCGCCATGCGTAGCGCTCGGCCAAAGGCCTTAAATACCGTCTCTGCCTGGTGGTGAGCATTGTGGCCGCGCAAATTATCGATGTGAACGGTCACATGGGCGTGATTGACAAACCCCTGGAAGAACTCACAAACGAGGTCGACGTCGAAGCTGCCGATCATGGCGCGGGTAAAAGGCACGTGAAACTCCAGACCGGGCCGGCCCGATAAATCGATGACCACGCGCGACAGGGCCTCATCGAGAGGTACATAGGCGTGTCCGTAACGCAGTATGCCTTTTTTATCGCCCACCGCTTGGGTGAAAGCCTGCCCCAGAGTGATGCCAATATCTTCGACTGTGTGGTGCGCGTCGATGTGCAGGTCGCCTTTGGCCACAATCTTCATGTCGATCAAGCCGTGACGAGCAATTTGGTCGAGCATATGCTCGAGAAATGGCAGCCCTGTATCGAACTCGGCCTGGCCACTGCCATCTAGACAGAGATCCACGGCTATCTGGGTTTCCAGGGTGTCGCGACTGAGATTGGCTCGACGCGCTGTGTCATTTGCGCTCATGTTTGAGCTCCCGGATGGTAGTGATCTCTCGATCACGTTGCATGGCTTGCGCCCGACTCGGCCACCGGCCCATGTCGCGCTACACTAAGCAGCATATTGTAGCCAAGGACCGGTCGCGGTTCACGCCTTACACAATGAGAACTAAGACCAATTCCAACAGCTCTGAAAATTTCCACAGCCGGGTATTAGACTGGTTTGACCAACACGGCCGCCATGATTTGCCATGGCAGCGAGAGATCACGCCCTATCGAGTGTGGATTTCAGAAATCATGTTGCAGCAGACCCAAGTCAATACGGTGATTGGCTATTTCGACCGATTCACCGCCCGCTTCCCAACCGTACAACATCTTGCAGACGCCGCGTTGGACGAGGTTCTGCATCTTTGGACCGGGCTTGGCTATTACGCGCGCGCACGCAACCTGCACAAGGCGGCAAAACAAGTGGTCGAAGACTTTGGGGGACAGTTCCCCGCCTCACCGGAACTATTGGAGACACTGCCGGGCATAGGCCGATCTACTGCTGGTGCCATTGCCAGTATTGCCCTTAGCCAGCGAGCAGCGATTTTAGATGGCAACGTAAAACGCGTTTTAGCGCGTCAGTTCGCCGTGCCCGGCTGGCCCGGTGAACGCAAGACGCTGGACACGCTTTGGCGACTAGCGGAGGAGAACACGCCACACAACCGCGTAGCTGATTACACCCAAGCCATCATGGATTTGGGTGCCACACTGTGTCGAAGAAGCCGCCCCGACTGCAATATCTGCCCAGTGGCGGACACCTGCAAAGCCTACGCTCACGGCAACCCCAGCCATTACCCGGGCAAGAAACCGCGGAAAGCCCTGCCGACACGCGATCTGACCTGGCTAGTAGCGCGAGATAGCCAAGGCCGGGTATTACTAGAGCGGCGTCCCGAGCAGGGTGTTTGGGGCGGGCTATGGAGCTTTCCCGAACTAAAAGATGGCACTGAACTTGCGGCCTGGTGTCAAAACACCCTGGGGGCCAGACCCAAGCATTCTCAGGCTTTGAATAGTTTGCGCCACAGTTTTAGCCACTACCATTTGAAGCTCTATCCAGTGCTAGCAGAAATGCCCGCAACCCAACATATCGCCGAACCCGATCAGTGTTGGGTCGATCCACTTACTCCCGGCGATCTGGGCCTGGCGGCACCGGTTGCGCGCCTGCTATCAGAACTGGGAAACTCACGTTCCGAAAACTCATGAGACAGTCACCATGACGCGAATAGTAATGTGCCGACGCTATCAAGAAGAACTAGAGGGGCTTGATCGTGCACCCTTACCCGGCCCGAAAGGCCAGGAGATCTTCGAGACTGTTTCCAAAAAGGCCTGGCAGGAATGGCAGGTGCACCAAACGATGCTTATAAATGAAAAGCACCTTAGCCTCATGGACCCTGAAGCGCGTAAATACCTTCAACAACAAATGGATAAATTTCTCGCCGGTGAGTCCTTTGACGCAGCGGAGGGCTACGTCGCACCTAGCGACTAAAAAGGCCATTAGTTGAAAACCCGCGTACAATCGGCGTTTTCTGTTCAAGTGATTCCCTATGCGTTCCAAACCTTGGCTGATTGCACTGGTTGTCTGCCTTACCGTTACCGGCAGTCTGGCAGGTATTAAGTTCTTGCAAATCAGTGCCGCCATCGCCATGGCGGAGAGTTTTCCGCCACCCTACTCGGTGGTGACAGCGGTGGAGGCCAAAACGGCGCAATGGGTGCCAACACGCCGTCTTACTGGCTCGATTCGAGCGCCCGAATTTATTGAAGTTGCCGCTGAAAATGCCGGCCGAGTTGTTGCCCTGCCCGTAGCAGCTGGCAGCGTCGTTGAGCGCGGTGACACCATCCTCAAGCTTTTCGACGAAGATTTAGACGCCCAGCGTAAGGCTCTGCAGGCCGACCTATCACTGACCACACTGCAGCTAGAACGTACACGGAAACTGAAATCTGATTCACTGGCCTCTCAAGACCAGCTCGACACTCTGCTGGCTCGGAGCGATAGTTTGCGCGCTCAAATTGCTGCCACTGAAGCGGCGCTAAGTCGCATGACTGTTCGCGCGCCATTCACCGGCCGGCTCGGCATCTATACCTTGTCGCTGGGCGATCTAATGCAAGCGGGCGACCGGTTAACCACATTGACCGGCGTGGGCGACGAGCGCTGGGTTGATTTTAAAGTACCCCAAGGTGTCGCCGATGTTCGAAACGGCGATCGTGTAACCATCTTGTCTCTCGATCGACAGCCCTTGGGCGAAGCCGAAGTGATTGCCGTTTCCGACGCGCTCTCTGCTGGCATTAGAGCGTTCGACGTGCGGGCTCGTATTTCAAATAGCCAATTGCGCCATGGTGAGCTCGTATTGGTGGAAATTTTTATCGGAGAAAATCGGCAAGTCATGGCTCTACCCAGACCGGCTGTGCGCTGGGGGCCCGATGGCGCGCATGTATTTGTGTTGGAACCCGCCGAGCCTGACAGCTATACCAGTCATCGGGCCCATCTGCGCAAGGTTGAGATGTTAGTAGAGCGGGATAGTGAGGCCATGGTCTCGGGGGACATTGTCGCGGGTGAAATCGTGGCCGTTAACGGTGCCTTTAAATTGACAGACCAAAGCTTGGCAAATATCGCCGACACAACGCCACAGTCATGACTGTCTCACCCGAACATAAGCCACGCTGGACCGATATTTTTGTGCAGCGGCCGGTTGTCGCTATCGTCCTGACGCTAACCCTGCTACTAGCTGGATTGCGCGCGTCAACCAATCTGCCAGTCATTATGTTTCCAGTGATCCAGAGTTCGTCTTTGGATATCACCACGGTCTATCCAGGTGCCAGCGCTGAAACCGTGCGCGGTTTTATCACCGAACCCATAGAGCGAGTCGCCGCCAGCGTCCCCGGCGTTGATTACGTGGAGTCGGTAACCACCAGCAGCACTAGTCTGGTAAAGGTTTGGCTGCAACTCAATGAAGACAGTACCGATGCCCTCGCGGAGCTCAACACCCGACTCAGTCAGATTCGCTACGAGCTCCCCGATGGCACCGAAGACCCCTCCATCGAAGTGATGCGTGCTGACTCGCCCTACGCCAGTTTTTACGTAGCCGTCCCCGTGCCCGAGGGCGAGACCCGAGCGAGCATCACCGATTTAATGCAGCGCGAGATGCTGCCGCGTCTGACCTCCATCCCCAATGTTGAACACGCCATAAATTCGGGTAACCGCCCCGCCATGCGCGTATGGCTTGAAACTGCTCGCATGGCTGCGCTCAATGTCAGCGCCGCTGAAGTTCAAAGTGCCTTGCAACGCAACAACATCATTAGCACCTTGGGGCGAGCTGAAAACGCTGTACAACAGGTGGATCTGGTGGCCAATACCGAGTCACGAACACCTGAGGATTTTGCCAACATCTTGGTGAAGCGCGACGGCGGTCTGGATGTGCGCTTGGGCGATGTAGCCCAGATTGAATCAGGCAGTGAAGAAATCAACTCGTTAACCCGCTACAACAGCGAAGCAGCTATTTTTATTGGTATCTACCCTTCGCCCGGCGCTAATGAGATCGCCGTAGCGGATGCGCTGAAGCGAGAGCTGGCGGCCATTAATGAAACGCTGCCGCCCGAATTAAATGTTTCGCTAGCCTATGATGTCACCACCTACATGCGCGATGCGCTGAAAGAGATTTTTATCACGCTGGCTGAGACTATCCTGCTTGTGGGATTTGTCGTCGTGGCGCTCATGGGCTCGTTTCGAACCGCTACAGTGCCACTTCTCACCATCCCGGTATCACTTCTGGGCACCACGGCAGCCATGACGTTGATGGGCTTTTCCCTCAATTTGCTCACCGTGCTAGCCATTGTGTTGTCGGTAGGCCTGGTTGTAGATGATGCCATCGTGGTGGTGGAAAATGTGGCACGCAATCTGCGCCAGGGGATGAGCCGGCCTCAGGCCGCGCTAGCCTCTTCCCGCCGATTGTTAACACCCATTATTGCTATGACCGTCACCCTTGCTGTGGTCTATGCCCCCATTGGACTGCTATCGGGTTTAGCCGGGGTCTTGTTTAAAGAATTTGCATTCTCTCTGGCCGTAGCAGTGCTGATATCGGGCCTTATCGCTCTGACCCTGTCACCTATAATGAGCGCCTGGGTCTGCCCCGATAGCGGCCACGAAACAGCGGCCACCCGCTTCGTAAACAGCCGCTTTGACCAGCTAGTGACGCTGTATGCACAGGTCGTAGAAATGTCGCTGAAATACCGCTGGCCGCTGATCACTATGGGCCTGTTCTTTAGCTTATTAACCGTACCGCTATATATGTTCTCACTCAAAGAATTGGCTCCGGTCGAGGACCAGAGTTCGATGGCCGTGGTTGCCGATGCCGCACCCGATGCTAATGTTAGGGAGACCTACGCTAGCATGGGACTGGTGGTAGAAGAACTACAAACCATCGATGGCGCTACGGATATGTGGCAAGCCATCATGTCCTCTGCAGCCTATGGCGGCCAGGATTTTGTTGCCGCCGATCAGCGCCCGGATGCGTTGGAAGACATTATCTTTAAGGCCTACGACAAGCTTAAGTCCATCCCAGGTATCAATGTGTTTCCGGTACCCGAGGCGAGCCTACCCAGTGCCGGTCAGTTCGATGTCGAGGTGTCGATAACGGCATCAAAGAGCGCTAGAGAGATGCTGCCCTATGCCCAAGCAATGGTAGAGGCAGCGCAAAACTCCGGTTTATTTTTATATGCCGACACCGATTTGCGTTATGACTTAGTACAAGCGCGCATTGATCTCGATCGGCAACGTCTGGCTGATATGGGCATGTCGGTTGCCGAAGTCTCCAGTCAGATTGGCCTGCTCACCTCGGAGGGTTATGTCACCCGCTACGATGACCGAGGTCGGGCTTATCGCGTTATCCCCAAGGTGGCAGAGGATGAGCGTTTGTCTGCCGATGCCATCTTAGATCTGCCGCTGCGCACCCCAGACGGAGAACTCATTCCACTCGGCGCTGTAGCCAGCCTTGAACGTGTTACCGCGCCGCGTGCTTTGTCACGGTTTCAGCAGAAAAATGCTTTCAAAGTGTTTGGTGGTGTTATCCCAGGCACAACCAAGGAACAGGGTTTGGCATTTATCGAAGAAAAAGCGGCGGAAATACTGCCCTCAGATTATGTGCTGGATTACACCGGTGAATCTCGAGAAATACGTCAAGAAGGCAACACCTTGCTCGGGGTTTTGGGTATTGCCATGATTCTGGTGTTTTTTGTGCTCGCCATCCAATTCAACAGCTTCCGGGACCCATTGATTATCTTGCTGGGATCTATCCCGCTGGCGCTATTTGCGGCATTAGCAATTACCTTTACCAATCTCACCACTATTAATATTTACTCCCAAGTCGGGTTAATCACCTTGGCGGGATTAGTCGCGAAAAACGCGATCTTAATCGTTGAATTCGCCAACCAAGCACAGCGCGAAGGACTTGGAAAACTCGATGCCATCCGCGCCGCCTCAGCCAGCCGCCTGCGCCCAGTGCTTATGACAACAGGCGCCACGGTACTTGGCCACTTTCCCCTGGTACTGGTTTCGGGTGCCGGTGCTGAGGCACGCAACAGTATTGGTTTCATCTTGGTCGTGGGCATGTTGATCGGCACATTCTTCACGCTGGTGCTGCTACCGGCCATATACGCCGTATTCGCCTCAGACCACCAGCACGAGGATCCAGCCGAGATTAGTGCTGAGGCCCCCACTACGGTTTCAACGCCGGTTTGATTGTCCCTTGACCTTGAGCCTCGGCACGGGTTTAATACGCGGCCTTTGACGCCCAGGTAGCTCAGTCGGTAGAGCAGGGGATTGAAAATCCCCGTGTCGGCGGTTCGATTCCGTCCCTGGGCACCACACAAATAAGCCTCACCCCTTGGGTGGGGCTTTTTTGTAGGGTCTTCGGGGTGGACGAGTACAGCCGTGGCGGTTCGACAACAGGCGACTTTGAGCCTGTTGGACGTCGGCGCAATGCAACGACGCCCCGAAGGGGAAGCTGCAGCGGAGGAAACGCTGCAGGTATCATTCCGTTGATCAATCACACACAACATCCTGCGGTCTATGCCTCACCTAATGGGTGGGGCTTTTTTGTAGGGTCTTCGGGGTGGGTGAGTACAGCCGTGGCGGTTCGACAACAGGCGACTTTGAAGCCTGTTGGACGTCGGCGCAATGCAACGACGCCCCTCTGATAGCTAGTAACTATGCGTTAATTAACAGCCGTCAAAAACGCGTAATCGTAAAGTCCGGTGATCCTATCATGGCGATATTACGTAACGACGTTTAATCCGCAATCAGACGCAGATCAGTGGAAAGCACACGAGAAAAACTGGCTATAACTCGCCAAACTTTATGGCGGCTTTTGGTGCACGAAGCGGATTTCCTATGGGTGATTCTGACATATGGCGTAGGTATAAGCTTATTAACACTCGCTGTGCCTGTCGCCGTCCAGTATTTGATCAATACGATAATCAATATTGGCTCCTTCAGGGCGGTCGCTGTGCTCGCGATCACGCTTTTCATAATACTCATCGCATCGGGTCTGCTGAGCGCACTTAGAATGTGGGTCGTTGAACGCTATGAGCGACGGGTGTTTGCTCGATTGACCAGTGATATTGCATTCCGCTTAATCGCCGCGCAAAAAGCTTTTTTCACCGATCCCAAAAACGCTGGCCTTAGCACTCGATATTTCGAAATATTGCTACTCCAAAAAAATGTGCCTTACTTGGTTCTCGATGGCTTTGCTCTAGTCCTGCAAGCCGCGGTGGGCTTTACTCTTGTCTCTTTCTATCACCCCTGGCTTTTTGTTTTTAACGCCATAGTTGTGCTGACGGTGTTGGCAATTTGGCGGCTCTGGGCGACGGGCGCAAAGAATACCGCGATCCTAAGGTCTAAAGAGAAATATAGAACAGCAGCTTGGTTAAGTCAGCTTGAAGGTGTCTCATCATCTACATCTCAACAAGACCTAGACTCGATCATCCAAGAGTCTGACTTCCGCATTGCGCAGTTCATCGATGCCCACCGCAATCACTTTCGGTACACATTTCCTCAGGCATTATCATTCTTAGCCCTTTATGCCATAGGAAGCGCAGGGTTATTGGGCCTCGGCGGCTGGTTGGTCACAAGAGGTCTGCTATCCATTGGGCAGTTAGTCGCAGCTGAATTGGTAATGGCATCTATATTCCTCGGTTTATCCAGATTCTCTACTTACCTTAAAGCGTATTACGAACTATATGGAGTGGCCGATAAAATAGGAGAGGTCCTTAATATCCCCATTGCCAATACAGTAGCTCAGTCGGATCCAGCGACATTATTCCAGAGCCCACGATGATCTCTGAAGAAAATTTTTTGCGACGTATGAACGCCTTGCAGCGTCAGACTATGCCTAGCCTGTTCAAAGTATTGGCAGGCATATTGATCGGCGGTATCACACTGACACTGCTGATAATGTGGTACGTACCCTGGCAACAATCAGCCTTTGGGACAGGTGTGATAGCAACGCAAAATCCGAACCAGCGTATTCAGGCCATTTCCGCATTGGTCGGCGGTCAAGTAAAAGAATGGCACGTATATGAGGGACAGGCGGTTGCTAAAGACGACCCTATTGTCACCCTAGTTGATACCGATCCAACGCTAATAGAGCGCTTAGAAAATCAAATCAAAGCTGCAAACTTACAAAAAGAAGCACTTGAGAGAGCACTATCCATAGAGCAGAACAATTTGTCCCGGCAACAGCGACTGTCTCAGCAGGGCTTATCCTCTCAGCGCGATATTGAAAATGCATCAGTGACTTTGCAGAACACCCGGGTAGAACTGGCTAAGGCTGAAGCACAGCTCAATCGGCTCTCGGTAGAGAAGGCTAGGCAGTCTCTGCAAACGAAAACAGCGCCCGATGATGGCTTTGTCGTTAATCTTCGCGCATCAGGGCCGTCAACTTTTGTTCGGACGGGGGAGGTTATCGCATCATTCGTACCAGCTAATGTGAAACGCTCGGTTGTTATATCAGTGGGTGGTATTGACGCACCACTAGTTAAGCAAGGACAACTAGCGACACTACAATTTGAAGGTTGGCCGGCAATTTTGTTTAGTGGCTGGCCCGGTTTGAGTCGAGGTACGTTCACTGGCGTTGTTAGTTTCGTAGAGCCTTACGCAACAGCTCAAGGTCAATTCAAAGTCTGGATTGACGAGGATCCTAATGGTGCTCCTTGGCCTGATGCCCGTGCTGTCAGACTCGGCAGCCGAGTCCAGGGCTGGGTACTGTTGGAGGAGGTCCGATTGGGTTACGAGCTATGGCGGCAACTCAACAATTTCCCCGCTGAACGTGAAGCTACGGCTGTACGCTTATGACGGCGCGCTTGGTCACCTTATTAATTATGATGGTATGGGCGATTTTTCCGGCCACCGCTGCGGCATTGACCCTATCCGAGTTAATCGGCGACATTAGAGAAAATCACCCACGCTATCTTGCAGCGAGCGCCAAAACAGATGGTGTTTTTGCGTCTATTGAAGAGGCTAGCGCCCTCTTCGACCCCACAATTTCACAGAATGCATTCGCGAGGTCAGAGGGCTACTACGATGGTCGTTTCATCGAACAGCGACTGTCTCAACCTCTTCGGGCATTAAATGCTGATATGTACGGAAGCTACCGATTGTCAGCCGGGCAATTTCCAATCTATGAGCGCCAGTACCAGACTCTCAGCTCAGGCGAGATAAGTTTCGGGGTCAATTTTTCGTTGTTAAAAAACCGCGATATTGATGCCAGAAGGATGGCGTCCAAGAGCGCTGTTTGGCGTCATGCTGAAACGCAAGCGCAGGAAAAATTGGTCCTCAATGCACTATTATACGCGGGCATAGATACCTATCTTCTTTGGTTACAAGACAACGAAAAACTTCGTATTGCCAAAGATCTGCTTTTCCTTAGTGAGACAAGAGCCCTTGGATTGGCGAAACGGATTAATGATGGCGACTTAGCAGATATCGCACTGGTCGAGCTAGAAGCCACCATTCTACGGCGTAAGGCCATGGTATCTGAGATCAAACAATCGATCGTGAACCATGCTGAAAAGCTGAGATTCTTTTTGAGTGACGATGTTTTTTTTGAGCCAATCAATTCGACGTTTATGGACGTTAGTGCCACATGGGCTTATAGCAGCAAAAAACCTGAATACACTAACCTCAACTTGGCTGTAAAGCGTCATCCCCTGATTCAGTCCCTACAAGGCCAGCGTGAACGCTCGCAAATAGAAAAGCGACTGGCCGCAAACGAGACACTCCCCACGCTCGATCTAGATATAAAATATGTAAAAGACTTAGGTGGCGATGATGGTTTGCTCAGTGGAGACGAGACCATCGTCGCACTTAACTTTGAGCTTCCCATTGGACAGCGCGCCGCGTCAGCGCGCTTGAAAGCGGCAACCAATAAACTCACTGAAATAGATTACGAGCTCCGAGCGAAAGAGCAAGAACTCGTGAGCAAAGCGCGCAGCTCACTATCCGCGTTAGACTATGCAGAACAAATTGTTAGCACTCGTAAAAAAGCGGAAATTGTTGCTCGAGATCTACTAAAAAAAGAAAATTTGCGTTTCGACGAGGGCACGAGTGATCAATTCCTACTAATATCCAGAGAAAAACAATCTCTTGATGCAAGAATGGCGGTTGTTCAAGCAGAATATGCGCTGCTGAGAGGTGAATTAGCTTTAGCTGCTACCCTTGCATTACTCGAGTAATCACCGCACCAGAGGTCAAATTGTCAAGCGTATTGCAAGGGCCTGTCGCACGTTAACGAGTGATAAGCGCGCGAGTAAGCTCTAAAATTATTCAAGCATCTGACTGTACTAGCCCTTTCCCTGTCAGGCGCAAATTTTGAGACCACTGTGGATAACCTCACAACGTTAACCATAATTACCCAGCCTATCTCCACTAAGCACGCTCCAAAAAAAAACCCCAGCGTGAAGCTGGGGAGAAGATAGCAATCATCGTTGCGTGCTGAAGCCGCACATGAAACTTGCTCCAGCAAGATTAGAATCCCACAGAGGGGTTACATGACCATGTCGCATAAATGAATTTTTCATGACAAGGGCTTGGGGTCTCTTCTCGCCAGGGTGGCAAAAATGTAGGCTTAAACCTCACTGAGAGCGATCCGTCACCGCGGATCGTTATCCGTTAGGAAGTCAAACACCACATCCGATTAACAGAGATATCGCAATGGGCATATTTGAACGCTACCTAAGTCTGTGGGTGGGCCTTGGCATCGTGGCTGGCGTCACATTGGGACAGGCCATGCCAAGTTTATTCAGCGTGCTCGCTTCACTGGAGGTCTCGGGCGTCAATATGCCCGTGGCGCTTCTGATATGGCTCATGATCTACCCCATGATGGTGCAAGTGGATTTTGCTTCAATCAAAGATGTAGGTCGTAAACCCAAGGGCTTACTGTTAACGCTAGTCATTAACTGGCTAATCAAGCCGTTTTCAATGGCGGCGCTTGGCTGGCTTTTTTTTCGAGTGGTGTTTGTCGATCTGGTCGATCCAACCACCGCCACCGAGTACATCGCCGGTATGATCCTGCTGGGCGTCGCACCCTGTACGGCAATGGTCTTTGTTTGGAGCCAGCTCACACGCGGTGACGCCAATTACACTTTGGTTCAGGTGTCGGTTAACGACATTATTATGATTTTCGCCTTTGCCCCGATAGCGGCATTTCTGTTGGGCGTAAGCGATGTCGAGGTACCCTGGCAAACGCTATTGCTCTCGGTGCTTCTATATGTAGTCTTACCCCTTTTAGCGGGGTATATGACGCGCAAATTGCTCAACGCACAAGCTGATCAGGCCCACTTAGATACGCTACTAAGCATGCTGAAACCCTGGTCAATTATCGGTTTGTTGACGACCGTGGTGCTGTTATTCGGCTTTCAAGCGGAGACCATTTTGTCTCAGCCTTTGGCCATCGTCCTGATCGCCATACCACTGCTCATACAGACCTATGGAATTTTCGCCATTGCGTATGTGGCGGCCAAAACATTAGGTCTGCCTCACAATGTGGCGGCTCCGGCCTGCATGATTGGCACTTCTAATTTCTTTGAGTTAGCGGTGGCTGTGGCTATTTCGCTTTTTGGGCTGCAGTCCGGTGCTGCGCTTGCCACTGTCGTGGGCGTGCTGGTTGAGGTTCCGGTTATGCTGTCGCTGGTGGCCTTCGCCAATCGCACGCGACATTGGTTTCAGTAATGCCACAGCACTAGAGCAACTCAAAGGTCCTTAGAAATCACAGCTCATTCTTCTAGGCGGTAAAACCGCGGCACCAACTCGCCGTCAACAGTCACGTTTTCCGTGAACATACTGAGCGGTCGCACCCAGAGATCAAAATCACCATAGAGCGTACGATATACCACTAGTGTTTCCTCGGTCTCTGAGTGCCGTGCAACGCCGATTACCTCATAATCGAGGCCCTTGTAATGCCGATAACGCCCCGGGGACAAAACCTCGCTCATTGCTCAAGGCCGCCAAACGCAGAAAGCAGTAACGGCGTTAGCTCCATTAACGCTTCGCTCATGAGCAAAAAGTCGGCGTCGCGTCGTGCTAGCTCGTCGTCTTTTAGCTCGTCATTGGCCTCGCGCAAGGCGTCGGAAAACTTTAGACGCCGCCACACCAAGTCTTGACCCAGCACAAAGTCTAGGCGTACATCCCAACTCAGGGCCAAGCGCTCGACTAACTTGCCAGACTCAATATGCGAGCGCACTTCATCGGTTTCCAAATCAACCCCGCGCACCCGCACCACGCCGCCGTCTTCGGTGGGCTCTGCCAAGTCGGCATCAAAACCTGCCTGCAAGCCTTCGGGTAAATCCCGGTGCAAAATCCATTCGCTCATGACGCGCGCCGGGCTCTTGTGGGTAGTCGGTAGGGTCACGGGCAAACCACCTATAGCCTCGCGCAGCAGGGCCAATAAGTCCTCGGCGCGAGTAGCTGAAGCGGTATTCACCCAAATCCAACCCTCGCGCTCGTTGATTAATGCCTCGATGCTGCTGGAACGAGAGAACGCTCGCGGCAAAAAGTCTTGTGTGACCTCATCCTGAATACCCAAACGCTCCTTGCGGTAGACCTTGCGGCCTTCAGCTGCCTGAATTTGGGCAACACGGTTGGCCACTTCTTCACGCACTACCGTACTAGGCAAGAGCTTTTCCTCTTGCTTTAGACGCACCATCCAAAACGGTCCAGCGGCATGGACCAGCGCTGACGCCTCATCACCCAGAGCACCCACCCAACCGGTGCTTTTGGGCTGCGCGGGACGACAGGGGGTAAAAGGGCGAGATTTGAGGCGCTGCTCGAGCTCTTCTGCGTTGATGCCTAAGCGCTCAGAGAGTCGATAAGGGCGAATATTTTTAAACCACATAACGGAGATCACAAAAAAACGGACGCGCAGTGTACAGCAGCTAGCCCTCACTGGTCTCACTGTCACCCAAAAAACTGGTGGCATCTGGCGGCGTCAGGCTAGTAACGTTGGAACACCGCCCCATTTATCCAGTCAGTGCCCTACACTTAGCCCACTTTCCAGAGGATTTTTTATGCGCTACTTACACACCATGATCCGCGCCGCTGATTTGGATCAAACCCTCACCTTTTTTGTCGATCAATTGGGGCTTGTCGAAGTTAACCGCTACGACAGTGAGCAGGGGCGCTTCACGCTGGTATTCCTCGCGGCACCCAAAGACGTTGAGCGCGGCACGACCGAACAGAGTCCGCTTTTGGAGATTACTTATAACTGGGATCCCGAGAGCTACGACGGTGGGCGGAATTTCGGCCACTTGGCGTATCGCGTGGATGACATCTACGCCACCTGCCAGCGCTTAATGGATAGCGGTGTCACCATTAATCGACCACCGCGGGACGGCCGCATGGCTTTCGTGCGCTCGCCCGACGGGATTTCCATTGAACTGTTGCAAGAAGGTGAGGCCCTGGCGCCCGCCGAGCCCTGGGCCTCAATGGAAAATACCGGCAGCTGGTGATTAGCCGCGCAAGAAGTCCAAAATCCAGCGGGCGATACGGGCGCCTTGGTGCTCGTGGGTTTTTAAAGATGCCATGCCTTGCTCAACGCGCTCAGCACCGATCATGTCATGGCGAAAGCGCATGATTTCCTCTGCGTACTCGGGAATAAACTCCGGGTGGCCCTGAAAAGTAAGAACACAGCTACCCAATCGGAGTCCCGCAATTTCACAGTGGGCGTTACTGGCAATAACCTCAGCGCCCTCGGGTGCCGCCATCACCTGATCCTGATGTGAGGCCAAGAGTTGAAAGGTGTCGCCCTCCCCTACGCTATCGCCGTGACGTTGATAGACATTGACACCCACGCCCCAACCCTTGGGTGACTTGCTGACCTCGCCGCCCAAGGCTTTGGCAATCAACTGGTGGCCAAAGCAAATACCCACGACTTTGCGCTGCTCGTGATACAAGCGGCGCACAAAATCTTCTAAATCACGGATCCATTGCTTGTCGTCATAGACACTGCTTTTGCTGCCGGTAATGACATAGCCATCAACCTCACCTGGGTCAGAAGGGTACTCGCCCGCCTCTACATTCCAAGTGGTAAACGTCAGAGTGGCATCTTGGCTGGACAATAGGCGCTCGAACATATCGGGATATTCGCCAAATTCTTCAACCCATTCTGGCCGAACGCTGTCTGTTCTTAGAATGCCTACGCGCATAATCATGACTCTCCATTACAAGTCGCGATTCTAACGCGGGTGTGGCCACTTGACGCGGCCTAGGCAGTCATAAATCTGCCACAAAATATTCACGCGGATGCCACAACCTATCGCCATGCTAATGAGATGGCGATTATCAATTCCTTACAGGAAATGGATACCCAGTTATTCCACCGTTTGTTTCAGAGTGGATCGCACTGGCCGAGAATTCGTGTTGCCGCCAAAATTATTTCCCGGTCGGGGGATGGTCATGTGCACGCGGCGCTCTTCATAGGCATGGCCTTATGGCAGCCGCCGGGCGCACTGGGTTTCTTAATGCTTTTTACCGTAGCCATGGCTGTAGAGCGCATGGTCTATGTCCTGCTAAAGCACAGCCTCAAGCGTCGCCGACCTCAGGATTTCTTTCCTCGGTTCAGCAGTTTAGTCACTGCCTCCGACCAATTCAGCTTTCCATCCGGTCATACATCGGCAGCATTTTGTCTGGTGGCGATCACCAGCTTAGCTTTCGGATTCCACTTCGCGTTGCTGTTCGTGTGGGCCATTGCCGTCGGTATTTCTCGAGTGCTATTGGGTGTTCATTTCCCTGGCGATATTTTAGCCGGCGCCACCCTTGGCACGGGTCTGGCATTGGCTAGCGCACTGCAGCTCGGTCTACTCTGAAGGAAACATCATGAAAATTCTTTACGGCGTGCAAGCCACAGGGCAAGGGCACATCAGTCGCGCGCGCGCCATGGCAGAAGCCTTTCAAACTCTAGATGCAGATGTCACCTGGCTATTTTCCGGACGACCCCGGGATCGGCTTTTCGATATGGCGCCCTTTGGCAATTTTGAGCATCGCGAGGGACTCACCTTTTATTCTGAGGCGGGCAAAGTGTATTACCTAAAGACCCTGCTCAACGCCAAGCCGATCATCTTTATCAAAGATGTGCTAAGCCTAGACGTCGACCACTACGACTTGGTTGTAACCGACTATGAACCGGTGACCGCGTGGGCCGGACGGCTTCGGAATAAACCGGTTATTGGACTCGGTCATCAGTACGCATTTGGCAAGGCGACACCCAAATCGGGCGATACGTGGCTGCAACGTCTTGTTATGACAAACTTTGCTCCTGTGGCTCGTCCAGTGGGTTTACATTGGGCTAGCTTTGATCGGCACGTTTTACCCCCCATCTTGGATTTGCCGGCAGAGCCACCGGGCGACAAACTCGACCACGTCATGGTTTACTTGCCGTTTGAAGATCAGGATCACGTGACAGCATGGTTACAAGGTTTCCCCCAGTACTGCTTCAAGCAGTACGCCACCAACATCGACGACAGCGAACACAGCAATGTCAGCCGACGTCGCGCCAATATTGCGGGTTTCAAGCGCGACTTGGCGCAGTGTCGGGGAGTTATATGCAACAGCGGGTTCGAACTGATCAGCGAGTGCTTGCATTGGCACAAACCGGTGTTGACGCGCCCGCTCTCGGGTCAGATGGAGCAATTATCGAATGCCGCGGCTCTAAAACAACTGGGCTACGCCACCGTAATGGACGGCTTGGACAGCAGCACCACCACCCACTGGCTGCAAAACACACCGCTTGCGCCGGAGGTATCGTTCAGTGATGTGGCGGGTACGCTGGCTAAATGGTTGGCTTCGGGCGCAACGGACCCGGTTGATCAGATTCAACGGGAGCTGTGGGCTTAAACTCGCGTTAATACTGATAACAGCCGCAGGGGTTTCTAGCGCGCAGGCCAATAACTTTGTTGGTAACGAAGCTTGCGCCGAGTGCCATCAGCAGGCAGCCCGAGACTGGCAAGGCTCTCACCATGATTTGGCCATGCAGGAGGCCAATGCCGAGTCGGTTTTAGGCGATTTCAACGACGCTCGATTTACCTCAGGCAATGTCACCACCCGGTTTTTTACGCGTGACGGCCAGTATTTCGTAGAGACCGACAATGCTCGGGGAGAGCTTGAGCAATTCCCAGTACCGTTCGTGTTTGGCGTCTACCCCCTGCAGCAGTTACTCCTGCCATTGCCCGGTGGGCGCCTGCAGGCACATACCATTGCCTGGGATGCCCGACCCACAAGCGAGGGCGGCCAGCGCTGGTATTCGCTTCATGGTGAGGAAGTGATTTCAGCCGACGATCCATTGCACTGGACCGGCCCCTACCAGAATTGGAATACCCGCTGCGCCGAATGTCACAGTACCGCCGTGGTTAAGGGCTACGACGCTGCTAGCCGTCAATTTGACACCCAATACTCACAAATTGATGTGGGCTGCGAGGCCTGCCATGGACCCGGACAAAACCATGTTCAGGCCGCTCGTCAGGGTGGGCTTGAAGCCCTTGAAAACAGCGGTCTCGTCACTGAATTGCGCGCGCGGGGTCACTGGCAATTCAGTGAAGGTCAGCCGATTGCGGCTCGCACCTCGGCCCTTGAGAACTCGCAGCAAATTGATAACTGCGGACGCTGCCATGCACGACGCAGTACCCTCGGTGACTACCACTACGGTCGGGAGCTATTAAACACCCATCGACTGGCAACGATCGAAAGTCCGCTTTACTGGGATGACGGTCAAATCCGCGATGAAGTCTACGTGTATGGCTCGTTCATTCAGAGCAAAATGTTTCAGGCAGGCGTGGTGTGCAGTAACTGTCACAATCCCCACTCCAACGCCCTACTGGCTGAAGGCAATGCCCTCTGTGGACAATGCCATCAAGCCAGCACTTACAACACTACCCGCCATCACCACCATCCGGCGCAAAGCACCGGCGCGGCCTGTGTAAACTGCCATATGCCAAGCCAAGTCTATATGGGCGTCGATGCACGGCGTGATCACAGCATGCGCATTCCCCGTCCTGATCTGTCGTTAGTGTTGGGGAGCCCAAACGCCTGTAATCAATGCCACACCGACCAAACCCCCAGCTGGGCGTTAGAGCACCTCACCGAATGGGGACAGCGCCCCACCGACACTGCTCGGCACCCTGCAAGAGCCCTACACCAGGCACGCCAGGGCGACCTTCGCGCCATACCCCAGTTATCCCAAATCGTCGCCGATGACAGCCTAACAGCTATGCTGAGAGCCTCGGCAACTTCACACCTTGGCAATCTGGCACCGCCCAACTTAGCGCAAACGCTTGCGCCTTTACTGTCTGCTGACGAGAGCTTAGTGCGTGTGAGTGCTGTCCGCGCCAGCGCTAGCCTGCCACCCGCACAACGGTATTTACTGCTGCGGCCGCTAATCAGCGACTCGGTCTTGGCAGTACGCATGGCAGTCGCCGAACAAGTCGCTGAGCTGCCCTCGGAGCAATTGCGGCCCGTAGATCTGGAGAAACTGGATCCGTTATTTAACGAGTACCTCGCGGTGCAATCCCAACACTTAGATATGCCCTCCGTCCAAGTTCAGTTGGCACAGTTCTATCGACAAAGAGGCGAGCTCGGACAAAGCGAACGTGCCCTGCGTGAGGCGTTGGCAATCAATGCCCATCTTGAGCCGGCCCGAATCAATCTGGCCGACCTACTGCGGACGCAAGGTAACGACGATATGGCGGTGGAGTTGCTGTCGGCAGGTCTTGCACACAACCCTCAAAGCCCAGCGCTACATCACTCATTGGGGCTGTCTTACATCCGCACTGGGGAGCGACAACGGGGTCTTAAGCACCTCAAACAAGCGGCTGATAACGAGCTCGAAGCCAGTCAGTATCGCTATGTCTTTGCTATTGCCCTGCATGATACGGGCAATCCCAAAGCGGCGCTCGCGCTGTTAGAACGCCTGAACCTGGAGCGACCAGGACAGCCTAATGTACTTTATGCGCTGGTGGGGTATTCCCAAGAATTAGGTAATCAAGTCAGCGCGCAACGCTATCAACAACAGCTGCAAGCGCTAATGAGGCGCTAGCGGCGAAACCGAAAAATACTTATGGGCTTGCTGTGTCGGCTATAAGTTGTAGGTCGACAGTCACCGGCACCACCTGCGCAATGGCTGTCAAGCCTGCAATGTTGCGAAGGGCCTCAACACCGCCTAACAAATCGAACTGCGCAGTCTGCAGCAGAAGCGGCTCGGTAGAATTAACGTACAGCGTGTCAGCCACTTGATAAGCACGCAACTTCGCGGTGAGTGTGGCGCTTACGCCATGTAGATCCAGTGTCAGGGGTATAGCTGCGGTGATGACCTCACCAGTCAACAGCGCCGCCAGCTGGTCATCAGAGACCTTGCCAGTGATATGTGCTTGGGGAAAGCGCGCCACCTCAAAGAATAGCTCTGCCATGCGCTGGTTACGAATATCGACACCGGTCTCCACTGAAGCCAGATCAATAGTTATAGAAAGGGTACCGTCTGCGTCGATACCCCCGGTTAGTCCCGTGAGACGATTGTTCTCAGCGACTGAATTATTTTTTAGCGACACGTAGCCAAATGAGGATTCAGCCGTCACGCGCCAGTCGGCCCAAGCAGGACTGCCTACAGCTACTAAAAACGCCGCAGCAAACAGACGAACAATAGTGGGACCAGACATAGCGTTCTCCTCGGAGTTGGTGTTTTTACGTTTAGGTAGTGGCTTTACACGCCCACTTCCGCCAAATCGCCCTTGGCTTCCAGCCAGGCCTTTCGATCACCGGCGCGCTTTTTCGCTAGCAGCATGTCGAAGGTACTGTTGGTGTCATCATCGGCATCGAGCACCAATTGCACCAGTCGACGGGTATCGGGATCCATTGTGGTCTCGCGCAATTGCGACGGATTCATCTCGCCCAAGCCCTTGAAGCGCTGCACATTGGGCTTGGCGCGCTTACCCTCGGCGGTCAAGCGGTCGAGAATGCCATTTTTTTCGGCCTCATCAAGGGCGTAAAACACCTCTTTACCGACATCGATACGATACAAAGGCGGCATGGCAACAAAAACATGTCCGGCACGCACCAGCGGACGGAAATGGCGCAAGAACAATGCACAGATCAAGGTCGCAATGTGGAGGCCGTCGGAATCGGCATCGGCCAAAATGCACACTTTGTGGTAGCGCAAGCCCGATAGGTCATCGGCCGCCGGATCTATACCCAGCGCCACCGAGATATTGTGGACCTCGGCGGAGCCAAGAATCTCTTGAGAGTCCACCTCCCAAGTATTCAAAATTTTACCGCGCAGGGGCAGGATCGCCTGAAACTCTCGATTACGAGCTTGCTTGGCTGAGCCACCAGCCGAATCACCCTCTACCAAAAACAGCTCGCCCTGAGCGGGATCCTCGGTGGTGCAATCGGCCAACTTGCCCGGAAGTGCGGGACCCGAAGCCACCTTTTTGCGGACCACCTTTTTAGCACTGCGCAAACGCGCCTGGGCGCGGTTAATGCACATGTCGGCCAAGGCCTCTGCATCGGCCGTATGTTGGTTTAACCACAAACTGAAGCTGTCTTTGGCAATACCCGACACAAAACCTGCCGCTTCACGCGATGACAGCCGCTCTTTGGTCTGACCCGAAAATTGAGGGTCCTGAAGTTTTGAAGACAGTACGTAGCAACAGCGATCCCAGAGATCCTCTGCGGTTAATTTGATACCCCGGGGCAATAGATTGCGGAGCTCACAAAACTCGCGCATAGCCTCGAGTAAGCCCGAGCGTAATCCGTTAACGTGGGTCCCGCCCTGGGCTGTGGGAATCAAATTGACGTAGGACTCAGCCACCACATCGCCACCCTCGGGCAACCATTGCAGGGCCCAATCAACCGCTTCAGTCTCGGCAGAGAACGACGCGGTGAACGGCTGCTCGGGAATAACCGGAAAATCGATAGTGGCATCGGCTAGGTAGTCGGAAATGCCGTCCTCGTAGTACCACTCCTTTTTGTCATTCTTTTTTTCATCCAGTAGGGATACCCGTAAACCCGGGCACAACACAGCCTTTGCACGTAAGGTGTGCTCTAGGCGCGTCATGGAGAAATTGGCCGAGTCAAAGTAACGCGGGTCCGGCTTGAAGCTGATGCCGGTACCGGTATTACGTTTACCGCAGCTGCCTGTTACCACCAAATCACTGGTTTTTTCGCCCCCGGCAAACCGCATCTGATGGACATTACCATCACGCTTAATGGTGACCTCGAGATGCTCTGATAGGGCATTAACCACAGACACCCCAACGCCGTGCAGACCCCCGCTGAACTGGTAATTCTTGTCAGAGAACTTACCACCCGCGTGTAACGTTGACAGAATGACCTCCACGCCGGGCTTTTTTTGCACCGGGTGTAAATCCACGGGCATGCCCCGGCCGTTGTCAAACACCGACAATGAGCCATCGGCGTGCAAGGTGACATCAACTTGGTCGGCATGACCTGCCAAGGCTTCATCGACGCTGTTATCAATGACCTCCTGGGCCAAGTGATTAGGTCGGGAGGTATCAGTATACATACCCGGGCGCTTGCGCACGGGTTCGAGGCCGGTTAAGACCTCAATGGCATCGGCGTTATATTGACTCATCGGCGGACTGCCGCTCTCCTAACTGTTGGGGTGATATCGCCAGTCGCGCTCACTCGTAGCCGCCTGAACTGAGATCAACACTGAACTGATCATCGGGTAATCGTATGACTTGGGTCTCTATCCGGCCGTCGGGCCAGAGCTCCAGCACCCTAAAACCCGGGCCCTTGGCATCAACCTTGAATCGCGTTTGCCCGGGTGCAAACTGCACACAGGTGGATGGTGCCGAAAGATAGCGTATCCCGTCCAGTGTTTGATCACTTTCTTGGTGGACATGGCCGTTGATGACCACCACTTTTTGCGCAGCCCCGGCCAATATTTGACGAACGCGGTCGGCATTGTCGATACGCTGTTCATCCAGCCAAGCGCATCCAACGGGCAGCAAATGATGATGTAAGGCCACTATAAGATGACGCTTGTGCGCGTTGGCAGACGCAATAAGTTGCTCGAGCGAGGCCAATTCGTCTGCACTGACGTGGCCTCCCACTTGGTTAGGCACTTGGGAATTGAGCATCACAATCTGCCAGGCATCGCTGACGATTGACCGGCGCAGGAACTGCCCGGCCGCTTCCGGCATAAGCGAGTCATCGTGATTACCCGGCAACCAAAATGCCACATCGGCGAGATCACCCATATGCTCGATGAAGCGCTGATAAGCGCCTGCTGACGCCTCGCCGGCAATATCCCCAGTTACTAAGACCGCATCGGGCGACGCCGCTTTTTGTCGCGCCAGGGTCAGTACCGCCGCCAGAGAGGCATCGGTATCCATTTCCAGTAAACAGCCACCAGCATGGCCCATCAGGTGGGTGTCGGTGATTTGAAAAATGCGCAGCGGCGCGTCACTCTCGAGCCGCTGCTCGCCTGACAGGACAATCTGGGTGTTCATCGGTCGGCAACGAACTCCCCGGCGCGGGGCTCAGTGCCCTCGGCCAAACAATGGGATAGCAGCTCAGCTACGTATTGATTTTGCTGCTGTTTCTCGTCGCGCTGGTACATCTGAGGATTGGGGTAAGGGTACCGGCCTGCAATCTGCTGATGCGACTGAAAGCCCACTACCTCTGCCATGCGGGCATCGTGGTACATCCGAACGTCCAAACGGACGGTGCCCGCGGGCAGCTTTAAAATACCGCTTTGCACTAGCCGGAACGTGGTAGTGTAGCGACTACGCTCAATGACCTCGAGGTGAATTCGCGCCCCTTTTACGGTGAATTCACGCTCATTACATTGCTCGTAATCGCGGAAAATCTGGCGTAAACGCGCGTAATTGGCCTCGCACAGACTGTGCAAGTCCACTAAATCCACGGTGTACCGATCTCGGCTGCGCTGACGCTGTGAAACCATAGCCCTCCCCCAACATTGACACCTATGTTAGCAATACCGAGCGCCCATCGCAGCGGTAATTACGCGGGTGTAGATACGGCCGTCGAGTGGTAGAATCCGCGCCAGATTTTGATGTGCTACTGAGAATGCCCATGAATACACCCCGTCGAATAAAACAGTTCAGCGCCGCCCTCCTGATAACGGGCCTGAGCGTCGCCCTGCCATGCCAAAGCGAATCGCTGCTGGATATCTATGAGCTGGCACTGGAAAACGACGCCTTGCTGAAATCACAGGAAGCTCAGTACCTAGCCAACATTGAACAAGAGAACATCGCTCGATCTCCGCTACTGCCTCAGGTCAACGTGGGCTATGGCTACACCGATACCGTGGCCAAAAGTACCAGCCAACAGATTCTCGGCTTCAGTCAGTTAGGCGTTCCCACCGTGGGCGAGGGTTTCAACAAATCTGACACCGAAACCAAGGGCTACGATGTCAGTCTGTCCCAGACCCTGTTCAACCTGTCTGCTTGGTTTACCTATCAATCAGGTCAAGCCTTTAGTCAGCAAGCCGAAGCCGAGTTAGAAGCCAACACGCAAGACCTCATTGTGCGTGTGGTTGAGGCCTATTTTGGCGTTTTGCGAGCGCAAGATAACCTGTCAGCGGCACAGGCTCAGGAGCGCGCTTTCGAACGTCAACTAGAACAATCGCAACAGCGTTTTGAAGTGGGCCTCATTGCTATAACTGACGTATACGAAGCGGAAGCGGCTCGAGACCTATCTCAAGTACAACGCATTGTTGAAGAAAACAATGTCGCCGTCGCACAAGAAAGGCTGAGTGTATTGACCGGCCAAAGCCACGGCGCGTTATTTCGCTTAAGCGGAGAGTTTGCCGTGAATGCACCCGAGCCCACCGATCGCGCGGCTTGGGTCGACTTTGCGTTAGAGAATAATGCGCGCCTAGCGGCGGCACGCCACGCCGAG
>Ga0181571_10000253_pt1 | contig 33643 bp, 29 predicted proteins | sample 101ome_17_FD_132440 | JGI IMG/M metagenome (GOLD analysis project Ga0181571, IMG submission 132440) | Coastal salt marsh microbial communities from the Groves Creek Marsh, Skidaway Island, Georgia - 101407AT metaG (megahit assembly) | ecosystem: Environmental > Aquatic > Marine > Intertidal... | reverse complement strand
CCACCCATTAAATAAGGTTGCAGTCCCGCCAAGACTCCAACCAGCTGCATAAATTTTTTGATTATTGATCCTTGGGTCATCCCACAGTAAATTGAGACTCATGGCCATGTCATGTATGACAGTTTCGCTCGTTACATTTATTTGATTGCCAACTGTGCTATCAACCCCTCTTGAATCAAATGGGTGCATGGCAAAAACAATAAAGTCAGCCTGCCGCATCTGCTCCAGATACTTTAAATGATGCGCTCTCCAGTTAGAAGAGCCATGCGATGCAACGATGGCAGGGTATTGTTTTGATGAATCATAATTGTCGGGAAAGTGTAAAATTCCAAAAACCTCTTCATCCTCTTGAAGCTCTAAACCATCACCAAATAAGTTTTCAAAGCCTAAAATATTTTTAGATTGATAAACAATTTTTTCAGTTAAATAGGTCTTTTCGATTTCAGCTGTCTTAGTGCAGCTAAAAATAAATAAAGATAAAAAAATAAATTGAATAAGCTTCATCATTTAATTTTAGCAAAAAAAAGAGGGCCAAGGCCCTCTTTAAATTATTTTAAGGATTTTACCAATAATAACCTACTCTAAAGACATAATGAGAAGGCGCTGAATAGCCACCTAATGGAGTTCCAGCATTTACGTCTCTCCAAAAAGGCACATATTCATCAGTCACATTATATCCAGATAGTTGAGCATACCATGGCGCATCACCTGCAGGTTTGTAGGTAATGGTTAAATCAACCATCTCCCAACTTGATCGAGCGTCAGTAAATTGCTCAACAGGATCAGCAAAATAGCCAGGCAAATCAGTAAAAATACCAGGTATGCCATCCTCATCCTTAATAGTTGAACCCAAACCATAGCCACCTACATCATTAACATGCTTATCAGCATTCCATGGAGTCATGTAGCTTTCAGACTCATAGTGATAGCTAATTGATGGAATGATTGATCCAGCTGTACCTAAATTGAAAGTATGCTCATATCTTAAGGTGAGTGCAATATTTGGTGAATATGGAGCCTCGTTACCTTTAAGATTGACATAGTTTTCGACACAGTCACATGTAGCTCTAGCAAAATCTCTATTGAATTGAGCATCCATACCGTAGTACCACTGAGTGTTGTAATCATCCACTACCTCAGTGTTGTAGCTTGTCAACCAGCCTGATAGCGAACCGTTTTCACTTGTTTTAAGAGAGAAGTCTAGCTCTAAACCCTCCATTTCCTGTTTACCAAAGTTTTGAGTTCCCCACACGTAGGCAATTTGCACTGTTTCCACAGATACACCTAAATCAACATCAAACTCTCTAGCCACAATGGTGTCAACAGGAATATTACCAGTGAACTGTTTGCCATCATAAGATGTTTTGAAGTAATTGATTGCAAAAGTTAGATTTTCATCCATGGCTTTACCCTTGTAACCAAGCTCAAAGGTCAATGCTTCCTCAGGACCGTATGAGGTGCTTACTTTAGATCCTGGCCCATCAGGATGAGTGGTGTTATCACCCCTTTCGTATTGATCAGCAATACTACCTGCCTTGTAGCCTGTTGCGAGATAGGTATAAACAAAGTTATTCTCATCGATGTCATAGTCAAGACCAATTCTCCAATCGGTGTTGTTATAGTCTTCATAAACTGAGTTATCAGCACCAGGCGTCATGCATCCAGTACCGCCTTTGATAGTCCAAAACCAAGGCCAGATATCATATGGGTTGCCCCCAGCTTCACAATTCACTCCTTCAAATTGTCCACCAGCAATATGAAAATCATGGGTTAATGAGGCTAGATTAGGAACAAAACCAAATCTTCCAACAGGATTTTGAGCTGCCCAAGCAACGTGAGCACCTGCATATTCACCACCACCTGGATACCATAATTCCGTATTGGTATAACACTGATTCCAAACAGTACAATCCCAGTTTCTTCCGCCAACATCTTCTTTGGAATCTTCTGTGTATCTAGCGCCCAATGTGAGGAATAAGTCCTCGCTAAGGTTATAAGTTAACTGACCAAAGATCGCCTCCGAGGTAACAGTTCTATCTGGTTGCAAGAAGACCGCATCACCATTAAATGTTGCGTGATAGTATGCCTCCATGTCGTTTTCTTCTTCAAGAAAGAATGCACCAACAACCCATGCATAGGTATCTGTGCTGTGAGATAATTCGATATCTACAACAGTAGAATCAGCTTTAAAATCATTTAAAGTCATTGATTGATCCCAATCACCTGTACCAACATCTAAGTCTTGAATAGAATATTGCTCTAAAGACTGAGTACCAAGCTTAACTTTTAAATCATAACCATTTTCAAATGATTTTTTATAAATTGCTCTGATAGATTCTATTTTTATATCACTTTTACCAGCGACATTGGTAAAGACGACATAGGGATTATCTGTGCCCCAAATATCTTTACAAGAGTTCGCAGGCTTAATGCCATCCCCATTCATGAACTTGCCTGAGCGTTTATCTATTACATCACAAGCTGGAGTTGGGGCATAACCAGCGCTTTGATCTTGAAAGACTTCGTATTGAACATTTAAATCACTTGTATCATCGATTACATAAAGAGCACTAACTCTCCATGCATAATTATCAACGTTGTTATAAAAGTCAGATGGATCTGCTTTGATGAGATTATATCCAGGGCCAAGATGATAACCAGCATCTCCTCCAGGAGCATTACCATCTGCAACATTAGGGTTATTACATCCCCAATACCATGCGTGGGCTGGGATACCTACCCTGTCACCACAGGTTGCTAATGGGGTGATTTGATCTCTGATATTTTGAGGTAATCCACGCCAGTCAACCTGATTTGGGTCATAGTAACCTTCTATATGGGAGTCTTTAGTAACTGTGGAAGCTGCAAATCTTAAAGCAAACTTCTCACTAATAGGAAGGTTATAATGGCCTTGAACTCCCCTTTCGTTAAGCTCACCAGCGCTAACTGTGACCGAGCCACCTTGAACATCAAGATTAGGCTTGGCAGTTATAATATTAAGAGTTCCAGCAATTGAATTTCTTCCAAACAGTGTGCCCTGAGGACCTCTAAGCAACTCAGCTCTTTCTAAATCAAACATCAGTGCTTGCGCTGCTTGCGGGCGAGCAGAATATAGACCATCGACATGGACACCTACTGCAGGATCCCCAACCTCTGTTACATTATTTGACCGAACACCTCTAAGAGTAATGATTGGAGCATTCGTATTTGTATTTTGAATGAAGAGACCCGGTATCTGGTTACTCAGATCTTTAATATTATTAATACCATACTCTGTTAGTTTATCCTGAGATAGAGCTGTAACAGCAATCGGTGTTTTTAAAATATTGGTTTCTTTCCTGGTCGCGGTAACAATGACATCCTCGATACCTTGAGAGTCATCGTAGGAGCTCGATGTTTCAAAGGTGGAAGTTCCAACGGATCTTTCTTCAACCTGAGCTGTTTGATTTGATGAATTTTGCTCTACTGAATCAACATCCATAGGAGCGACAGGATTATCAGCCATTACCATCATTGGTAATACTAATAGTGATAGTTTGATAAATTTCATGATTTTCCCCAAAATTTGATATATCTACTTTAGGATTATCGATAAATTGACAATGTTGTCAAGTTTTGAAAAAAAATGTGTTTTAGGCCAAAGAAACCCCTTGTAAATTTAATTTTTACAACTGCTTTAAGCTGGTATTTAAGAGAAAAAAAGGGGGGGTTAAACCCCCCTATATTGTGCTCGATAGATCGATTACCTTTCGACCCTAGTCATTAAGTGATCAGAATGATCCAAAACATCCAATTTGGTATCGGCGAGTTCTTTTTCGTGAATTGCCATTAAAACTGCTACTTTATTTGCAAAATCAGCATAGCTATCATAACCACAGTAAAAATTCCATGTAAGCTCTGGCCCCCATACATGTTCAGCCATATTGCAACCGCCAAACGCTCTATCGTAAGCATCAAATAATTTCTTGGCATTGGCCCTGCGCTCATTATCAGTTAAGTATGGTCCAAACGAATACTTAGCCTCTAATACATAAGGAGTTTGCTTGGTTAAATTTCTTACAGCCACAGCAGCAAGCCTATCTGTATGATCTCCATATAGTTGCCTAGGACCATCACCAGCTACTGGATTGTTTGAATCGTTAATTTCAGCAAATTGCTCCCAGCTATCAAAATAGCAATACGTTAAAAAAGATCTGCCGCCGCCAAACTGATGCCTGAGCATTCCACACGCGTTGTAGCCATTTGCTTCCAGAGTATCGAGATTTTTTAAAAGCGATTTTTTTAACCTTTCTGGGTTGCCGCCAGCTGGCTGGGTATAAGTTGAAAAATAGACAAAGTTATTTTCATGCATGGATGCATCTTTTTCACCTTCTTCATGATGGCCTGCATACAAACTTAAACTTAGTCCGAATGCTAGAATTGAAAATAGATTTTTCATTAAACTCTCCTTGAGATAAATGTGTGTTTATGTCTAATACTCGCACATTCTGTTTGATAAATAAAATTCTTATTTCTTAAATAATAAGGTCATTCTGTCTGATTCTCCTATTGCAGCATATTTTGCTCTATCTTGGTCCTTCAAACGAAAAGAAGGTGGGAGAGTCCATACTCCCCTGGGATGATCTGCAGTATCCTTTGGATTGGCATTAATCTCAGATGAAGCAACTAACTTAAATCCAACCTCTTTCGCTGTTTTGATGGCAAGCGATTGAGTAACATATCCACTTTTTTTCATGAATTCCAAGTCTGATCCCTCGGGGGCCCTATGCTCTACTACCCCAAAATGCCCGCCCTCTTTTAAAGAATTATATGCTTCTTGCATAACAGCCTTCATGGCATCTTGACCTAGCCAATTATGAAGATTTCTAAATGTAACAACCAAATCTTGCGTTGCAGGCTTGGTAAATGGCATGGTTGGAGGAACATCAGCAGTGATTACCCTCACGCCCTTAAACAGAGGATTTGACTTAACCTTCTCATCATAAGAGTTTCTTGAGCGTTTATAATAGCCTCCTGCCTCAGGATTATGGTGGGTAACAGATAACTTGCCCTCAGATTCTAGGTATGGAGCCAAAATCTCAGTGTACCAACCTCCGCCAGCAGAAAGTTCTAAAACATGCATCGTAGGTTTAATTTGAAAAAATGATAATGTCTCATAAGGGTTTCTGAAATTATCTCTTGCAGAATATTTAACATTTCTCTCTGGATTGTTTACAGCATCAAGCAAAGCATCTTTGTGATGAGCAGCTTCTATGTCTCCAAAAAAGCTAAGGGTAATAAAGAGCAATCCCAAAATTTGATGTATATTTTTCATGTCCATCTCCTATTAAAAATTAATCATGTTAGTCTAGCATTAAGACTCACAACAGAACATTAAATGGAATGGTTTAAAAAATTAGATGGTTTATTTTTTATCACCGGAAGATCTCTGCTCGGCTTGTATTTTATAGCTCCAGGATTGAGCAAAGTGTTTGACTTTGCATCAACGCTTGCCTTAATGAGAATGAAAGGTGTTCCTTTTAGTTTGGTGCTTTTGCCTTTAACAATTGTTATTCAATTGCTTGGCGGTTTTTTTTTAATTCTTGGTAAAAATTTAAGGTTAACTGCATTCATACTGTTTGGTTTAACCATTCTCATCAATATCTTTATACATAATTTTTGGGCACTCAGCGGAGATCCTTCGCAAGCGCATGAGACTCAAAATTTTGTAAAAAATCTAGCTATTGCAGCAGGCTTATTGGTGCTAGCAACTAAAGATAAAAGCTAATAGTCTGAATAATACCAATCAAGCCCAACCATCCAAAATAGGCTAATCGAGCTATTTTTGAATTTTGATGGTTCCAAACACCCAGAGCTCCAAATGCTCCGCATGCTCCTAGGGGTGGAATCCAAAATCCAACCAAGCCTAACAATCCTAAGAGGCCCAATAACCTAATTGGGCCGCCAGATTGACTTGGATGAACTTTGTTAAGAAGGCCTGTTAAACCGATGAGACCAAATAATCCAACCAGCCCCAGGTAAGTCATAGATTAATCTCTTGGACGAGACTCGTTAACAACTAATTTTCTGCCTTCAACTTCAGCATCATTTAATGCTTGAATGGCATTTTCTCCACCATCAGACATTTCAACGAAACCGAACCCTCTGGAGCGATTAGTTTGACGATCGGTGATAACTTTGGCTGATGTAACCGTGCCGTGTTCAGCAAAAACTTGCTCAAGACTTGCATCATCGATACTCCAAGGGAGATTTCCAACATAAATATTCATAAAATTCCTTCTTAATGAAAATAAAAAATGAAGTGTACAGCATTTTTCTGTATAAAACTTAATATATTAAACATTTAAAAAATCAGTTGTATCTTGACCAAATTCAGACCACCATTCCATGCCCATCAGATGGATACGCTCCAAGTTAGCAGCAGAAGTATCATCCATTCTTCGATTAACTAAGCCAGTCGATGAATTGACTCTTAGATAATTTGCACCCATCAAATCTGTAGCTATTTCATGAAACATACTAGATTCAAGCATAATTCCTAAAATATCATGCCGAAACCAATTCAAAGCTCCCCACCTCGCAGAGTTTGGTCCATTAATTTTTCTTCTATTAACTCCAGCCCCGATGCTAAGGACTTTGATATTGCATCCTGGGAAAATTTTCTTAGCTTCAGAATAGCCAAGCAGAGATGGATTATTAGCTACAATACCACCATCAATCAACCAAGTGCCATCATCAATTTCTTGAGTAGAATAATAAATAGGCGCGGCGGTTGTTGCGCTCGCTGCGCTAACAATTTTAATTCCAGGAGAATTATAAGAACTTAATAAACGCGGTTTTCTATCTTCAACATCATAGGCCAAAACTGCTACAGGCTTTTTAGCTTCTCCAAGCGATTGATCATGGAAATATTGTAATAATAATTCGCGTTTACCCTTTCCGTCATATTTGGGTTTAGTTTGCAAAAAAGATGCATTATCCCAAAACGATTTAGACATGGTTTTAGCAAGATTTTCTTGTGACCAGAATTCTTCTAATTCGAAACAATTGGCCTCTAAAGCTGCAAGATTGAGAGCATTAATTCCTCCAGCACTGGTGCCAATAAAAAAATCAAATATATCAAAAATCTTTTTGCCTGAAGCTATTTCCAATTGCTTTAGAAAAACCACTCCAGCAATTGCTCTCACTCCACCTCCATCAAAGGATAAAACCAGTTTTGTTTTTTTTGATGGGGTTAGGTATTTAAAAAATCTTCGAATATCCAATGATCAATTGCTCTCATAGATGCTATTTAAAGTTTTGCTAAGTCTGATTGCCCCCAATGCAATTCTGTCTTGAACAATCTCAAAATGGCTCTCCATGTATTCATGGGTAGCAACTTTTAACTCATTATTGCGATAACCAACAGATTTCTGCATCGCAATATCTCTGCTCTCTTGAGCCCAAGATTCGATCTCGTTAGGTTGATCTAGCTTCAAAAATATTCCTATCTTTTGCCCCACTCTATCTTGAAGATAATCTTTACCATGAACAATTTCCATGTGTTCAATAATTTGTCCATCCCACAATTTATGCATGTTAGTTTTTTTACCATTTTTAAATGTAAGGAAATGCCTATTGCCACCTAAATCCTCTGGATAACCCGCATGCATAGGCTGATGAATATCTCCTGCAAAATGACCCACAAACCATAAAGCCTCTTCTTTTTGGGTAAATGGTGCATTTTGGTCCTTGAGAACATTTAGTTGTTCATAAAAAGATGTGATTAGGCAACCATTTTCAGGGCATCTTGTCTCAAAGGTATTTTGCTCAGAATCAGATAGATTTATGTAATGCCAAGATCTTGTATTTTTTCTTTCATTTTTAATCCAATCAGCCCAAAGACATGCTCGGCCAAAAGAGCCATGCTCCTCAATTAGAGGTTCTACAGCTTTTAATGCAGACGATGTAAGCAGTTTGTATGCTTCATCACAAACCATCTTGTGGCCTGTGTCCCACCAAGCACTCAAGTTAACTGAAATCATGATTAATAAAGCAAAGGAAATTGTTTTCATAGGTATTAAAGTGACTGTGCTACAGATTGAGCAATTGATCGAAACATAGCAACATGTGCGTCTTTAGAGTATTGACGCTCTTGATTGAATTTATAATTTGATGAAGTTTTAGCAATAACAACATTGGTAATCGGATCAATGTAAATGTACTGATTATAGATCCCTGCAGCTAAATAATCAGTAGAAGGAAAGCCAGGAACCCACCATTGATAACCATAACCCCAGGTGCTTGAAGACAAATCATTTTCACCAGGCTGAAGGTGAGCTCCAACTGGTTTATGGGAGGCATGGACCCAATCCTCTGGAACAATTTGCTCATTGTTCCATTGACCATTATTCAAGTATAGTTGACCAAATTTAGCATAGTCTCGCAAAGTAGCATTTAAACCACCAAGAGCCCAAGCCGCACCTGTATCATCCACCATGTAGTAAGCATCATGCTCCATGCCAATTTTTGTCCAAATTTTATCTTCGAGATACTTCGCCACTGGCTGGCCTGTGACTTCCTCAAGCAGCATTGCTAACATCTGAGTGTCTATACTAACGTAATGATTGAATGTTCCAGGCTGCTTTCCATTTTTTAAAGCCTTTGCAAAATCTCTCATGGATGTACCTAGCGCTAGTGCTCGAGCAAACTTATTAATATCAGAATTATAGTCAGCATAATCTTCATTAAAGATAATGCCAGATGACATTTGTAAAATATCTATGATAGGAACATTAGCATAGCCTGTTCCATTAAAATCCTTTAAGTACCTAGTAATTGGATCATTGAGATCCTCGATCAAACCCTCATGATAAGCAATACCAATTAAAGCTGAAAGAAATGACTTGGCAACAGACCAAGAAATATGCGGTTGATCTTTAGAATTACCTTGCCAATAGTTTTCATATATCAAAGTTCCTTCATGCAAAACAATCAATCCATCCGATTTAAAGTAATCTAACGCATCAAGCAAGTCGTGCTGCTCTCCATTCATTTCATAAAACTCAGGCAGTTCGAACTTAGCAGTTTTAAATACATGTGGAGTATCTGATGATTGGATTGGAGTGCTAGGAAAAACCTTATTCATGTGCATAAAGTTATTTACAATCTTGTCCTCATCAAACAAATGAACAACGTTATAGACTCTAATTGCTTTTGGAATATAGATTACTGCCGCAATAACAACTGCGACAATAATTCCGATTAAAATTTTATTGAGCATAATCAATTATTTATTGAAACATTGCTTGGTCAAACGCCTCAAGATATTCATTTGATATTTCTTCTAATTGGCGCTTATATCCTTTGTGAGTAAATATATAAAAATCTTTATTCTCAATTCCAGCAAAGATGGCACGAGCTGCCTCCAGAGGTGATATTGGGTAAGTGTTTTGAGCATCCTCAGCAGCAACTTCAAGAAGAGCTTTGGGGTTAGTATTTGAATCTTCTAAGTTCTTAGCGACCCCTTGAGTTTGGGAAGTGTCAAATGTGCTATTAACGATATTTGTTGTTACCTCTCCTGGACAGACAATACTTACGTCAACATTCGAATTTGTTAATTCAGCCCTTAATGATGTCATTAACCCTCTAATTCCGAATTTAGAGGCTGAGTACAATCCTAACATCGGATAGGCAATGAAACCTGAAGTAGAGCATGTTGCAACAATGTGCCCTTCCTCTTTAGTAGATTGCATTTTTGGTAAAAAAGCATGAACGCCATTAAAGCAGCCCCCCAAATTAATATTGATAAGCCAGTCGTACATATCTCGATTGACTTGGTTTAATGGAGCAGGACCCAAAACTCCAGCATTATTAAATAGGAGGTGACAATGTTGGAAAGTTTCAAAAGTTTGACTTGCAAGATTTTCCACTTCATTTAAATTGCTAACATCGGTCACTCTAGCTATTGCCTCAACGCCTTTACTTTTAACTAGCTCAAGAGTTTCATTCAAACCAACTTCATCTACATCTGCTAGAACTAATCGCATTTTATTATTTGCTGCAACCTCAGCTATGCCTCGGCCAATACCGCTTCCCGCTCCAGTTATAACAACTACTTTATTTTCAAAATCTTTCATTCATTCCCCTGTTTAAGTGAGCTACTAAGATTATCTTAACTTAAATGTAATCAAAAATATTTAACTAGGAAATATGCAGAAGGAATCACAGCAGCCCAGATGATAAGAGCTAATATCAAAGGCTTACCACTCAAAGATTTGAGTTCACTGGCATCAAACTGACTACCAATACAAAATAAACCAACCAAAAGAAAGCCTTTGCTAGTTATTTGAAAAATATGTATTGCCTGCTGATTAAAATCAAAAACAGTATTAGCAATAATTGCCAAAATAAAAAATATTATAAATCGAGGAAATTTAGTAGTTTCAGTTTGCTTGTTAAAAATCCAGTTTGTAATTAATAATAATGGGATCAACCAAACTGTTCTCCCTAATTTTAACGTGGCTGCAACTTGAGCAGACTCGTTGCTGAAAATTGTAGCCGAACCAATCACTGAACTCGTATCATGAATGGCTAGAGCAGACCAAGCCCCAAACTCAAAATTGGTCATTTCCAAATATCCGCCAATTATAGGAAATAGAATAATGGCAACAGCATTAAGCAAAAACACAATGGTCATTGCAATTAACAGCTCCTGAGGTTTAGCCTTAATTATTGGAGCTACAGCCGCCATTGCAGTTCCCCCGCAGATGGCTGCACCCGACGAAAGCAGAAAAGCTACTCTGCGATGAATTCCTAGAAGCTTACCAAGAATAAGTCCTGTAAAAAAAGAAACTATTACAAACAACGATATCCATGGCAGATAGTCTGAGCTAACATCGATAGCATAAGGCAGGCTAATAGTAGCGCCCAAAAGTACAATACCAATCTGCAGTGGCATAGTCCCAATGTGTCGTATAAAAAATGTTGTAGGAGGTTGTAAAAGATAGGTAAACAAGATTCCGGCAAATATTGCCAAGGCTGCATTGCCTATGAAGAGGGATGCTAGAACAAAAAATGCAAATGTAAAATAAAGCAATTAACTCTATCCTTTACTAAAGTGAATTATCAACTTCTAATATTAAGGGTTATTGAGTAAAAGAGACAGAGATGATCGAGTTAATTAATTTACCTGATAATTTTTTTTCTCAACCTTATACTTTCTGGGGTTACTTCAACCAGCTCATCATCCTCTATAAATTCCAGAGCCTGCTCTAATGTGTGCTGTATGTGCGGAGTTAAGATAAGATTTTCATCTGTTCCGGCTGCTCTTATATTGGTAAGTTGTTTTGCTTTAGTGGGATTAACCGGTAAATCATTATCCCTCGAATGCAGCCCAACAATTTGACCCTTGTATATTTCAAGGCCATGACCAACAAACATTCGTCCTCTATTTTGGAGATTAAACAATGCATAAGCTAAAGTTTTGCCGGTAATCATTGATACCATTACACCATTTTGCCTAGTAGCAATTTCGCCTTTTTTTGCAAGACCGTAATGATCAAAAACACTTGTTAAAATTCCACTGCCACTTGTTAAGGTCAGGAATTGTGATCGGAATCCAATTAGGCCTCTTGATGGCGCCATAAACTCTAATCGCATTCGACCATTTTCAGTAATAACTAATGACTGTAAATCTGCTTTTCTATAACCCATCTCTTCCATTATTGCGCCTTGATGCTCTTCTTGGATATCAATAACAACTATTTCGTATGGTTCGTGAATCTCCTCTCCAACCTCTTTTTGAATTACCTGTGGCTTAGAGACAGCTAATTCATAATTTTCTCTTCGCATGGTTTCAATTAATACAGATAGATGTAACTCCCCTCTTCCTGAAACCTTAAATTGATCAGGGCTTTCTCCCTCCTCAACTCGTAATGCTACATTATGAATGAGCTCTTGCTCCAACCGATCCTTAATATTTCTTGAAGTTACATATTTGCCCTCCTTTCCACAAAAAGGCGAATCATTAACTTGAAAGACCATGCTGACTGTTGGCTCATCAACAGACAAGGGTGGCAGAGGATTAATATGGTCTGGGTCACATAATGTATCAGAAATATTCAATGCTTCGATTCCGGTAATACAGACAATATCACCAGCTTTTGCTTCATCTGTTTCAACCCTTTCAAGTCCATGATGGCCAAGCACTTGAAGAATCTTAGCTTTTCTCTCGATCCCACTTTTATCCACTACCACGACTCGATCATTTGGTTTAACACTTCCACCAGTTATTCTGCCAATGCCTATTACTCCAACGTAGCTATTACTATCCAATGCAGAAATTTGCATTCTAAATGGTGCATTTTGATCAACATCTGGAGCAGCAACTTTCTCAATTATCATGTCTAACAAAGGCGTCATATCATCAGCAAGTTCATCTGGTTCATGTCCTGCTAATCCATTGATCGCTGATGCGTAAATAACAGTAAAATCTAACTGCTCATCAGTTGCTCCAAGATTATCAAATAACTCAAATACTTGATCAAGAACCCAATGAGGTCTTGCCTCTGGACGATCAACCTTATTAATTACTAGAATTGGGTGCAGCCCTTTTTCAAATGCTTTTTGAGTAACAAATCTAGTTTGAGGCATAGGTCCATCCACTGCATCCACTAGCAACAATACCGAATCAACCATTGAAAGAACTCTTTCAACTTCTCCACCAAAATCAGCATGTCCAGGAGTATCGACAATGTTAATTCTATGATCTTTCCAGTTTATGGCAGTGTTTTTTGCAAGAATTGTTATGCCCCGCTCTCTTTCTTGATCGTTAGAATCCATGATTCTATCAGTCGACATGTTTTTTCGATCTAAAGTTCCTGACTGCTGCAATAATTTATCAACCAAAGTTGTTTTGCCATGATCAACGTGAGCAATGATGGCGATATTTCTAAGTTTTTCTTTATTCATGATGGGTACTAATTGAGGGGGATTATACGAGAATATAAAAAAAGAAATACCCCGTCTGATGACTAATATTAAATATATATTCAGGGCTACATTGACCCTAGGCTCTTAAGTCTATACTCTGCAATCACCTGAAAGATATCAAGCAGACTTATAAAAATAAAAATGTCATTTAAAGAACTCGGATTATCCGATCCTATTTTACGATCCCTTCAAGATCTTAAACACTCCGAACCTTCTGAAATTCAGAAACAAGCAATACCCATTGTCCTTTCAGGCAAGAATATAATGGCCGCTGCCCAAACAGGAACTGGTAAAACAGGCAGCTTTGTTTTGCCCATGATTGAGCTTCTACAAAATCAAGCAAAGCCTTATAGAAAACATGTTCATGCATTGGTGTTAACTCCAACACGCGAATTAGCAGCTCAAGTAAGAGAAAATGTTTACACTTATGGAAAATTTACATCCATAACTTCAGCTGCAATTTTTGGGGGAGCCAAAATTTTTCCACAAAAATCTAAGCTAAAAAATGGTTTAGATATATTGGTTGCAACTCCAGGAAGACTGCTAGATTTGCATAATCAGAAATCGGTCAAGCTTAACCAGATACAAATCTTGGTGTTAGATGAAGCCGATCATATGCTTGATATGGGATTTATTCATGATATTAAAAAAATCATTGCTCTTACTCCCAACGACAGACAAAACTTACTTTTCTCGGCTACTTTTTCTCCAGAAATTAAAAAACTTGCTCAATCATTGGGAACAGATCTTGTTGAAATTGCAGTTGATTCTCCAAACAGCACTGTTAATGCAATTAAACAAATTGTTTATAAGGTAAATAAAAGCCAGAAATCTGAATTGCTAAGCCATCTCATTCATTCAGAGCAATGGCCTCAGGCATTAGTTTTCTCAAGAACAAAACATGGCTCTGAAAAAATTGCGAAAAAACTCAATGCTGCTGATATACAAACCGCAACTATTCATGGTGATAAAACCCAAGGGGCAAGAACCCGTGCGCTCAGAGAGTTTAAAGAAAAAGATGTGCGAGTTTTAGTTGCTACTGATGTGGCTGCAAGGGGCATAGATATTAGCAATCTTCCTTATGTTGTAAATTTTGATATGCCCACCTATCCCAATGATTACATTCACCGGATAGGAAGAACTGGCAGAGCAGGCAAAGAAGGAACTGCTATATCTTTTTTAAGCATAGATGAACATAAATTTCTAAGAGGGATTGAAGAATTAATTAATAGTAAAATTCCACAAAAAACTGAAGAGGGGTTTCAGCCAACCGAGAAGGCAGAAAGCAACCCTCGATCAAAAAATTTTAGAACTAACAAATCTGGTTTTAAAAAAAGGCAAGCTGCAAAGCAAGGTAAAAGTAACTTTAAAAAATCTGATGCTGGTTCAAAAAACAAACAAAATCAAAATAGAAAGAAGGGATCAAAAGCAAAAACTAGATGGAAAAAAGGTAAAGGCTCTTAGGCGTGTTTGCCTGGAATCCAGGAAATGCCTTTAAGCAATTCTTCGCCTGAAATATTTGCATCATTCTCCAGCGAAGTAGCCATAACATCATTCCATCGATTTAAATAGCCAAATAAAGCTATAACGCCCATAATTTCAACAATATCATCATCGGACCAGTGAATATGTAACTGTTTTTCAGTATCTTCAGTCACACTTACAGGAACCATGCTAGCTTCTTTAGCAAATCTTAAAGCTGCTTTTTCTGCGTCACTAAAGCAAACTTGATTCTCAAAATCCCAAACAGTTTCAAGCCTTTGAGACGTTGAACCATAACGCTCAGCAGCTCTAATAGTATGAGCCTGACAATATCTGCATCCAGCAGTATTGCTACTCACAAAAGCAATTAAGCGTTTAAATTCCGAAGTAAGTTGACCATGATTCTCCATGACAGCCTTATTCAATTCTATAAATGCCTTGGCAATATTTGGTCTTCTCTGCATGGTAAGAACTGAGTTAGGACAAAAACCCAATGTTTCATTAAAAAACTTTACCAATTCTTTGACACTATGATCGGAAATTTCTATCGGATTAACTAAAGGCATGAAAAAACCATAACATAATTTGCTTTTAAGGTCTGATGAATAATGCTTCAATTGATAGATGAAAAAATTTAAAAAAGAAACTATTGCTTCCAAAGCTGGGATTGGATCTGACAAGCATCATGGATCTATTGTCCCCCCTCTATATCTCTCATCAAATTTTGAATACCAGAAGCTTGGTGAAGAGCAAGAATATGAATACACCAGAGAAAAAAATCCTAGTAGAGATCACTTAATCAAAGCTCTAACAGAATTAGAGGACGGCTTGGGTGGCGAAATATTAAGCTCAGGAATGGCAGCAATCACCCTAGTGGCTAATATCTTAGATCTTAAGAGCAAAGTAATTCTTCCTCATGATTGTTACGGGGGAACCCATAGGCTTTTCAAATCTTTAGCTGAAAAGGGAATGCTGGAAGTTTATTTTATAAATCAAGGCCAGGAATCCTTCTGTAAAAAAACTATAAGTAAAATTAACCCAGACTTGATATGGATAGAAACCCCATCCAATCCTTTATTGCAAGCTGTGGATATTAAAAAAATATCGAAAGAGGCCAAGGCATGCGATGCCATGGTGGCAGTTGACAATACTTTTTTATCACCATCTTTGCAAAATCCACTTATGCTGGGCGCAGATATTGTTATGCATTCGACAACAAAATATATAAATGGTCACTCTGATGTTATAGGCGGAGCCGTAATAACCAATGATCAAGAGATTTTATTAAAATTAAAATTTTGGGCAAACGCATTGGGTATAACTGGATCGCCATTTGATAGTTATTTAACTTTAAGGGGTCTTAGAACTTTAAGCATCAGAATGAAAAAACATCAGAAAAATGCTGCTTCAATTGTGGAGCTTCTATCAAATCATCCAAAGGTAGATAAAGTTTATTATCCTGGTTTACAAAGCCATCCCTCACATGCAATTGCAAAAAAACAACAAAGTGGTTTTGGTGGAATGCTGAGCTTTGAGGTAACAAATGGTTTAGAAGGAGTTGAAAATTTTATTAAAGGGATGGAAATTCTTCCTCTTGCAGCATCTCTTGGCGGGTTTGAAAGTCTTGTTAGTCATCCATACACAATGACTCACGCAAATCTTACTCCAGCTCAAAAAAAAGAAGTTGGAATATCAGAAAGTATGATCAGAATATCTGCTGGCTTAGAAAATACAGAAGATCTTTTAGAAGCAGTTAATCTTGGATTAAAGAAAATATAACTAATCTGAGTCTTTTTTTAAACGATTTTCACTCTCGTAAACCTTGCTATCAACACAATCAAAATAACCAGATTGTTCAGGCGAGTGATCATCAGCAATCACTGTAGCACCATCTTTCTTCCACACTATGGGTGGACCCTGAGGAGCCATTCCTAAACAAGAAGTCATCGCTGCTCCCATGTACCCCTCAACACCAAGATGAACATATGGATTTTTTGCTTCTTCGAATGGGCTTAATGATTTTGTTTGACAAGCGCTAAGGCAAATTAAAGCAAAAAAACTAAAGATTTTGGAAATATTTGAAAATGACATTCTGGTTAGAGAAAAAATTTATACTAGACTTTTTAGTATATAAATTTTCTGACTTAAAGGTAAAAATAAACACCAAAATATTAAGTTGCATATTATTAATTATATGTTTATGGTGAAATGAGTGATTCCTATAAGAAAAGGATTTTTCCTGTACCTTATAGCTAATTTGGAGGGGAGCCAAATTATATGGATACAAAATACTTATTTAAAAGGCACAACACCTATTGGGTAAAAGTCGCAGTTCCCAAAGATCTTCGAAAAGAATTAGGCTTCGATCTTAGAACCTCGTTACACACTCATGAATTATCAGAAGCGCAAAAGCTCAGAGATGCTGTTGTCGAAGGTTTTAAATCTCAAATATTTGCAGCAAAAGCAAATTTAACAAACTCAAATGGAAAAAGTGCTGTTAAAACTTTTATGCCAGTAACTGATACTTCTGATCCTCAGTATTATCATAAGGTTGTAGATTGTCAGTATGCATGCCCTGCTCATACACCCGTCCCAGAATACATTAGAAAAATAGCTCAGAATGAATATACAGAAGCTTATATGATTAATTGGGAGTCAAATGTTTTCCCCGGAATTCTTGGACGCACATGTGATAGGCCATGCGAGCCTGCCTGCAGACGGACAAGAACTCATGAAAAGCCTGTAGCCATATGCAGGTTAAAAAGAGTTGCTGCTGATTTCAAAGACGATGTTACTAACTTGTTACCCAAAGCTCCTGATAAAACTAATGGTAAAAAAGTTGCGCTTATAGGTGGCGGACCTGCATCATTAACTGTTGCAAGAGATCTCATAGTGATGGGATACGAATGCACGCTCTTTGAAAAAGATCCTCAGGCTGGGGGTTTAATGCGGACTAATATCCCATCTTTCAGACTCCCAGAGGAAGTCTTGGATGCTGAGGTTGATCAAATTCTTAATATGGGGTTAAAAACAAACTTTAATTCTGAAATTACCAGCCTTAAGAATTTTTTAAAAGAAGATTTTGATGCAGTTTTTATTGGAACTGGGGCTCCCAAAGGCAAAGATCTAAATATTGAAGGACGCAAGGATGCTGAAGCAAATATTCATATAGGTATAGATTTTTTAACAAGCATTGCCTTTGAGCATATTGATTCTATTGGAAAAAAAGTTATTGTGTTGGGAGGCGGAAACACAGCAATGGATTGCTGCAGATCATCACTAAGATTAGGCGCTGAGGATGTGAAAGTTATTGTCAGAAGCCCCTTCTCACAAATGAAAGCCTCTGAATGGGAGATTGAGGATGCAATGGAAGAGAATATTCCAATTCTTGAGAATCATGTGCCAAAGAAATTTCTTCATAAAGAAGGAAAATTATTTGGAATGGAATTTGAAAAAGTTGAAGCAGTGTTTGATGATGAGGGCAATCGATCTCTTGTACCAACCAATGATGAGCCTGTAATCATAGAATGTGATGATGTTTTGGTTGCAATTGGGCAAGATAATTCTTTTGAATGGATAGAGCGAGATATAGGCCTTGAATTTGGAGAATGGGATATGCCGGTTGTTGATGCAGGAACATTTCAATCAACACATCCTAAAGTTTTCTTCGGTGGTGATGCAGCATGGGGTCCAGAAAATATTATTTGGGCAGCAGCACATGGTCATCAGGCAGCAATTTCTATTCATAAGTTTTGCCAAAATGAGAATATCAATGATAGACCAGAACCTGGAACTAATTTAGTTAGTCAAAAGATGGGTTTACATGAATGGTCCTATGATAATGACATATCTCAAGCCAAAAGATTTCTAGTGCCCAAAGCAGATCAAAATGTTGCTTTGAAAAGCTTAAAAATTGAAGTTGAAAAAGGTTTTGATGCTCAGCTTGCCATGGAAGAAGCTCAACGATGCCTGAACTGTGATGTGCAAACTGTATTTTCTGAAAGTTTATGCATTGAATGTGATGCTTGTGTTGATATTTGTCCTACGGATTGTATTAATTTTATGTTTAATGGGCCCGAGGATGAAGTTCGACAAAACACAAGAATTCCTGCATTAAATATCGAACAAGATTTGCTGATTTCAAAAATACTTCCAACCAAGAGAACTATGATTAAAGATGAAGATGTGTGTTTGCATTGTGGGCTTTGTGCAGAAAGGTGCCCTACTGGTGCATGGGATATGCAAACCTTTTTATATGAAGAAGCGAAGGTTTATTCATGAGTAAAATTTCTTCTGTTAATGAGTTTGTTATTAAATTTGCAAATGTAAATGGCTCAGGTTCAGCGAGTGCAAATCAAATGTTTGCGAAAGGGATTTTTAGATCTGGTATACCGGTTAGCCCAAAGAATATTTTTCCGTCTAACATTCAAGGTCTTCCTACCTGGTTTGAAATTAGAGCTAGTGCAAAGGGATATCTTGGGCGTAAAGCTGGGATTGATTTTATGGTGGCAATGAATCCCCAATCCTATCAGCAAGATGTGGCTGAGATTAATTCCAATGGTTACCTTATGTATGATTCATCTTGGAAAAGGGAATTTCATAGAGAGGATATCAACATACTTGAAATACCCTTAACATCTTTGGTTGTTGACACATTTCCAAACCCTAAGACAAGACTTCTATTTAAAAATCTGGTGTATGTTGGTGCGCTTAGTTATTTGATGAAGATCGATAAAAAAGTTTTTATTAAGCTGATTGAAGAGCAATTTAAAGGCAAAGAAAAGCTTATCTCTCCAAACATCCAAGCATTGGAGATAGGTTTTAATTATGCAGAAAAAAACTTAACGGATGCCTGCAGCATCCAAGTTCAAGATGCAAATCTGACTGATGGGATGATTCTTACTAATGGTAATAATGCTGCTGGATTGGGATGTGTATATGGAGGGGCAACTGTTTGTGCTTGGTACCCCATTACACCTTCAACCTCTCTAGCTGAATCTTATAAAAAATATTGTGATCAATATAGGATTGATGAGGAAACAGGAAAAAATAATTTTGCCTTTGTTCAAGCTGAGGATGAGCTTGCGTCCATTGGCATGGCAATTGGGGCAAACTGGAATGGTGCCAGAGCTTTTACAGCAACTAGTGGTCCAGGAATATCTTTAATGACAGAATTTGTTGGTTTGGCTTATTTTGCAGAAATACCTTTAGTGCTTTTCAATATTCAACGAGGCGGGCCCTCTACTGGTATGCCAACTAGAACTCAACAATCAGATATTCTGGCATGTGCTTATGCATCTCATGGAGACACTAAACATGTGATGCTAATACCTGCTGATCCAAAAGAATGTTTTGAGTTTGCAGCCGATTCATTTGATATTGCAGATAGACTTCAAACTCCTATTTTTGTCTTATCAGATCTTGATATAGGTATGAATGACTGGACATGTCCAGAATTTGAATGGGACGATAAAAGAACCTTTGATAGAGGTAAAGTGCTATCTAAAAATGATCTAGATGCTATGGAGTCTTGGGGCAGATATCTTGATGTGGATGGGGATGGAATTCCGTTTAGAACACTCCCAGGGACTCATCCAGAAAAAGGAGCCTATTTTGCTAGAGGTAGTTCACATGACGAATATGCTCGATATATAGAGGATGGTGCCGTAAATGCAAGAAATATGTCTAGAATTCTTAAGAAATTTGAAGGTGCTCATAAATTTCTTCCCAGCCCTATTTTAAAGCAAGAAACTAATTCAAGCGCAAATGGAATAATTTATTTTGGAAGTACTGAGGCTGTAATGCAGGAGTCTTTAGATGAACTTGCTTCTTTAGGTTTTCCAATTGATGCAATGAGAATTAGAGCATTCCCATTTAATAGTGATGTATGGGATTTTATTGATCAACATGAATCAATTTTTATTGTGGAGCAAAATAGAGATGCTCAAATGAAAACCCTTGTTGTAGCAGAAGGTGCCATTAATCCAGATAAATTAATTTCAGTCTTATGTTTTGATGGAGCTCCAATTACTGCAAAATTTATATCTGGTTCAATTATTGATGTGCTTTCAGATAAAAATATTTCTAAAACTGCTGGGGATTTCAAATGACCTATATTGTTAAACCAATTAATCATCATCCAAATCTTGAAAAAAATGATCTTGGATTAACAAGACGAGACTACGAAGGAACTATATCAACTTTATGTGCAGGATGCGGTCATGATTCAATTAGTGCTGCTGTAATAGAGGCTTGTTATGATTTAAGTCTTTCATCTGATCAAATTGCAAAACTTTCCGGAATTGGTTGTTCATCTAAATCACCATCTTATTTTCTAAATCAAGCCCATGGTTTCAACTCTGTTCATGGAAGAATGCCATCAGTTGCGACTGGTGCTAATCTTGGAAATCAGAATTTACTTTATTTAGGTGTATCGGGAGATGGCGATACAGCAGGCATAGGGATTGGGCAATTCATGCATGCAGCCAGAAGACAGCTCAACATAACTTATATCGTGGAAAATAATGGGACTTATGGTTTAACTAAAGGGCAATTTTCTGCAACCAATGATCAAGGATCTAAAAGCAAGTATGGCGAAGAAAATCTATTTGCTCCTATTGATCTTGCTGCAATGGCGATTCAACTTGGAGCAGGGTTTGTGGGAAGAAGTTTTTCAGGGGATAAAGATCAACTAGTTCCACTTTTAAAAGCAGCAATGAAATTCAAAGGATTCTCGTTGATAGACATTATTTCACCATGTGTAACTTTTAATAATCACGCTGGATCAACGAAGAGCTATGATCATATTAGAGAGCATAATGAGTCCGTCTCAAGTCTTGATTTTGTTCCCATAGGACAAGAAATTAAAACAAACTATAAAGAAGGTACTAAAATTGATGTACACCTGCATGATGGAGCATTAATAACTCTTGAAAAGCTCTCTAAAAAATATAATCCGCTAGATAAAGGTCTGGCTGTGCAATGCTTAAATGAAGCTGAGAAAAATGGCAAAGTGCTAACTGGATTATTATATATAAATCCAGAAGTAAAAGATCATACAGAAATTTTAAATATTTCAAACACGCCTCTAAATCAATTTTCTGATAAAGATTTATGTCCAGGCTCAGCAAAGCTTGCAAAAATTAATGCAAGCTTGAATTAAATACTAATCGGCAGAATATCTACTTTAGCAGTCTCTATTTAACTACTGCAGCTGCCATAGATCCAGTGTCATCAAATGCTGTAAAACTTTGGATAATTCCATTCTCAACTCTAAACATATGCAATGTCTCAGTATCAAGGCCATCAGCTGTCATATCAGAGTGAACAAACACCATGTTTCCATCTGAATATATTGCTTTATGTTGAATATTAAAATTTGGCCAATACATTGCAATTGGCTCAAATACATTTTTAATAACTGCGCTTGGGCCAATATGCTTGCCACTGGTTGGAATATCCCCAAAGACAGTAAAAATTAAATCATCTGCATGCAGTGCTGCCCAGGCCTCGGTATCGCCAGAAGCAAAAGTTGCATAAGCTTGCTTAACTACTAATTTAGCATTATCAGCTTTTTCGTGATGGCCTGCCTGAATCGAAAGTGCGCAAATAAAAATGATTGATAAAAGGATTTTTTTCATTGATAGCTCCTATAAGGTTATAAACATAATACTAAGGGTTAAAAATTAAAAAGTAAAAATTAAATTTTATTTTGATCATGTGATTTATGTCGGCCTATCTTAAAACTTCTCTTAGCCAAATGTTTTGTTGGTCTACCGGAAACTCTTTTTCTCCAGGATTGATAGGATGAAGATTTAAGATTGGCTCTCATTAATTCTTTGACTGCTTGCTCATTTAGCCCAAACTGGATTTCAATGGCATCAAAGGGAGTTCTATCCTCCCAGGCCATCTCTATAATTCGAGAAATATCATTTTGCTTCATTATTTAGATTATATTTGAATTCTTAAGAGGCTGATTTATTTATTAGAATAAATGAGTATTTTCTAATCCCTTAACATAAACTATAGAGTCCAAAATTTAACTTAGCCTGGTTATGAAAATATTTTCGATAAGATCTGTTCCGACCACCAATTGGAGCTCAGAAAAACCATTAAACTTTTCACCCAAACCTCTAACATTAGTCATGCTATGTTTTGGCTTATCTTTATTTGGGTTAGGTGAGTCTCTCATTATTACCGCATCAGTCGGGATGAGCCCTTGGACGGTTTTGGCTGAAGGGCTTTCGGTAACAACTGGGCTAAGTATTGGTGCTCTTACTTTTTTAATAAGTCTTGGGGTGCTTTTGTTGTGGATCCCTCTAAAGCAACAAGCTGGAGTGGGAACTATATTGAATGTAATTATTATTGCAGCGGTAATTGAATGGTCCTTGCCCTATCTTCCTCATCCAGAAACCTATCCAATGCAAATAATTCAAGCCATTGGAGGTACTTTAATGGTTGGCATTGCAAGTGGGATTTACTTAATTGCAAACTTGGGGCCAGGTCCCAGAGATGGATTAATGACAGGCTGTCAAAAAGCAACCAATCTTCCGATAGCATGGGTAAGAGTTTTTTTAGAGATAACTGTTATTTCCATAGGTTATGCGCTTGGAGGAACAATTGGACTTGCAACAATAATCTTTGCATTTGGAATCGGTCCAGCGGTCTCAATGGGACTCTACCTTATAGCTTCAATATCTAAAGAATAGTTTTTTAACCAAAAAAAAGGGTGCTTTTGTGCACCCTTTTTAAATCTAAAAGCCTGTTTTAGAAATTATATCCAGCTTTTACATACCAGAAAGCACCTTCGATTCCATATGGAGAAGTTTCATAATAGATTCCTCCAAGCACGTTTCCAGGAACACCTTCACCAACAGCTCCAGCAGAGCCATCAATTTTTAATGCCTCAGTATCAAATAAATTCTGGACACCTGCTGAAAGGCTAAAATTATCTGTTAACTGAACGCTAACTGAAGCATCAACAGTCCACTCAGCATCAGCATCTGTACCAAACCAGTCAGCATGTACAGCATAGTATTCGCCATACATGTTTGCTCTAACAAATGAGCTAACTTTATCACTCCATGTTTGAGCAACCGTGATAGTCATTCTGTCTTCAGGAAGACCTTCTTCTAGTCTTTTAACCTTTGAAGGGCCTGTAACTGCTCCTGAGTTTGTTACTTCAGTTTCAGTATGGTTCCAAGCTGCGCTAATGTCAGCTTCAGCTCCAAACAGCTCAGTGCTGTAAACAGCTACGACATCAAAACCTGTAGTTTCAGTATCAAAGTCATTAGTGAAATAATTTACCTGACCTATTAGCTCTGGATTAGGAATGCCAGCAGCACCCATAGCAAGCACTTGTGCATCAGTTGGGGCAGCATTACTTGTTAAAGCAACCCTATCATCTAATTCAATTGAGAAAAAGTCAGCTGTTAGTGAGAAATCACCTGAGTCATAAACAATACCAAATGAAGTATTGGTGGCTTCTTCTGGTTTAAGTTGACCTGCTCCCAATTTAAATCCTGGCAATGTTTGCGCTTGTGTAAGCTGACCATCAACTAAAGTTGTTTGAGTGTTAACAACATTAACTTGTCCCTGAGTTGGAGCTCTGAAACCAGTACCTGTTGAGAAACGCCATGCAACATTTTCAGAAATCTGATATCTTGCATTCAATTTAAAGTCGTTTGTATCGCCAAATGATGAATAGTCTTCATATCTGAATGATCCACCAACCAGCAATTCATCGCTAACTTGGTTTTCTAAATCAACATAGAGACCATAACTTCTTCTTGTAAAAGCACCTTGAGAGTCAGGAGAAAACCCTGCAAATCCATGCGATCCAACATTAAATCCTTGTAATGCATATTTACCAGCTTTCCATGAAGCCTCTTCGCCTGAAATAACTTCAAAAGTTTCTTCTCTCCACTCAGCACCATAAGCAACTGTCATAGAGTCAACTTGTCTTGTTAAATCAAAGTTAAATACTTTTTCTAGCTCAATATATGAACCGGTATAGAAATTACGAGGGGTATCTGGACCCATTGAAGGGTTAACTGTGTTATTCAGACCAAAATCAGCTTCATTTCTACCCACCGATCCACTAAGGTCGTATGTGTGGCCACTTAGGAAACCTTCAGTAATATCGCCTCTTCTACCAATAGTTAAAGATGTATCGGTGATGTTACCAACAAATCTTGGAGTATAGCCACCAGGTGCAATTTCATTCATTAGGAAACAACTAGGATCTGCCATGATTGCATCTCTTAATGCATAGTCTGATGGATCAACTTGTCCTGATGCACCAGTACCATAGGCACAAGTACCGTCAATATTTCCAACAGCTCTGTAATCTCCAATGGTGAAAACGCCGCTTCTTCCATCTGGATTTCTGTAGTAGAAACCACCATCAACATCTCTTTCAGAGTAGTTACCAAACATGTATGACTCTGAGCCATCACTATTTGTAACACCTGAATTCATGAAGAAAGTTACATCATCATCAACTTTAGGAGCACCCCAGATTTGAGCTGGATTAGCAACTGCAGTATTTCCAGCAGCTATTAAATCAGCAGCGTCAGGTCTTTGCTCACTTCTTGAAGTATCATCAGCTTGTCGAATTTGAAAACTTGTTGTTACGAAACCATCTTGACCCAAAGGCATACCATACTTTCCAGCTATGGTTGTTGTATTTCCATCGCCTTCAGTGTACTCACCCATCTTATATGAAAGGCTTCCACCTTCTGAAATATCATCAAGCACGAAGTTAATAACACCCGCAATAGCATCGGAACCATACTGAGCTGAAGCTCCATCTCTAAGCACTTCGACTCTCTTTAGAGCAATGGCTGGAATAACAGATATATCTGCGCCCTGTGAACCATCATTTACACCACCACCTTGGAAGGCAATAACTGAAGCATGATGACGCCTTTTTCCATTAGTAAAAATCAAAGTAGCGTCAGCTGAAAGACCTCTCAAATTAGCTGGACGAATCATACTGGCGGCATCACTAATTGGCTGCAAGTGGACATTCAATGATGGAACGCTTCCTTGAAGCTGCATAAGCAAATCATCTGTGCCAGTTTTACTGATATCTTCAGCACTTAAAACATCGACAGGAACTGGTGAACTAGATACTGATCTAGGTTTACCACGAGTACCAATGCTTACAACTTCTTCTACATATTCGTTGTCTTGTGCAAATGAACCAACTGAAAGCATTGAACTTACAGCTATGATTGTTGTTAAGGATAGCCTTGAAGCTGCCCATATAGCTTTATTTAACATTATTATCTCCCTAAGAATAGATAAAAAATTAGAATCAGGGTTGTTTATACACCAATTCTTTTATATTTGCTAATTAAAAAGGGGTTTTTTTTAAAAAAACCTTGCAACTATAAGCTTTGTAACAACTTATGCACCAAACTTTTAAGATCCTTATTTTTCATCGTGATTTAAATTAATAAGATCGATATTTCCGCCAATAGCCACCGTATTTACTGAAACAACTCTCTCATCCATAAATTGCAGTAAATAGTTTGGGCCTCCAGCCTTGAAACCTGAACCTGAAAGATTCTTTCCTCCAAAAGGCTGCGTTTCAACCACGGCACCAACAATATCTCGGTTGATATAAATATTTCCACTAGACGTATGTTTTGCAACCTCCAAAGCCCTGGCATCAATTCTGGTATGAATGCCAAAAGTTAAAGCAAACCCTTTTGCATCAATTTCTTTTAAAGAATCAACGAGGGTTTCTTCAGAAAAGGAAACTACATGCAATATAGGTCCAAACTGCTCTTCATAAGGCATACTGCTCAATTCAAGCTCAATTAATGTTGGTAAAAGCAAACATTGATCTTGAAGAATGCTTTTTTTTGAGGCCTGAAATATAGCATGACCATTTGCTTTCATCTTATCAAGATAATTTTGAAGCTTATTTAAAGATTGAATGTTGATGATTGGTCCTACATCTACATTTAAATCTAACGGAGCGCCAATGGTAAGATCATTCATGGCTCCTTTTAACATAGATATTAGTTGTGTATAGATTGCCTCATGCACTAATAGAAGTCTTAAAGCCGAGCATCTTTGGCCTGCTGAATTGAATGCTGATCGAATAATATCATCACAAGCTCTCTCTAATAAAGCGCTTGAATCAACAACCATGGCATTCAAACCACCTGTTTCAGCAATCAATGGAATTATCTTTCCAGCTTTTAAGGATAAGCTTTGATGAATCATCTTTGCAGTTTTTAAAGAGCCGGTAAAGGCCACTAAATCTATTGGCTGACTTGAAATAATAGCTTGAGCAATATCACCCTTGCCAAGAAATAAATGAATGGCATCTTCTGGCAAGCCCTGATCTAAAAACAAAGCAATAGCTTCAAAGGCGAGAATAGACGTATGCTCCGAAGGCTTAGAGATAACTGTGTTGCCTGCGGCCAAGGCTGCTGCAATTTGCCCAACTGTTATTGCAAGGGGAAAATTCCATGGGCTTATACATAAAACAGTTCCTTTTGGACTATATTCCAAAATATTGTCCTCACCAGTGCAGCCTCTTTGGGAGCTGGGCTTTAAATCTTTAGCACATTGAGCGTAATAGCGAAGAAAATCTACCGCCTCCCTAATTTCATCTATTGAATCTTCAAGAGTTTTTCCAGCCTCATGCATCAACAAATAGATAAATTTAGGTCGCTGTTCCTCAAGCAAATCTGCAACAGCATTTAAAATCTCAAACCGAGACTCTAATGAATAATTCAACCATTTATTTGATGGGCTGATTTTTATTTGATTTATGGATTCAAGATTACAGGTCTCCAGCGTTCCCATTGCTTGCTTGGAGCACTTAGAAATAATTTCAAAAGGAGTATTTTTAATGGGGTTAGAGGTTGATTTAGAGTAAGCTTGAAAACTTAATTCAGAAAATTGATTAACCTCCTCCATAAGCTCCTGAAGGCAATCTTGCTCATTTAAATCAAATCCTTGTGAATTAATTCGAGGTAGATATATGTTTCTTGGTAGCTCTATATTTGATAAATCTAAATGATCAATTTTCTCTTTAATCATATCTGCTGGGTTCTGTGCTAGATCCTGCGCTGGTATATTGCTATTTAAATACTTATTAATGAATGAACTGTTAGCGCCATTCTCAAGTAATCTTCGAACCAAATAGGGCAACAATTCTTTGTGACGACCTATCGGGCAATAAATGGTTGTGTCTGGAAATCTCTTATAGGCGGAATTGCAAGCGGAGTAAAGCAATTCTCCCATTCCATACAATCTTTGAAATTCTATTTTATTTTTGCTTGATTCACTCAAACTCATAATTGAAGCAATGGAATGAGCGTTATGAGTAGCAAAACTAGGCCTTAATTTCTCACATTCCATAAGTCTCTTGGCTGTTACAAGATAATTAAGATCTGTTAGTTGCTTATTAGTAAAAACGGGGTAGTCTTTGAGACCTTTTACTTGAGCATTTTTAATTTCATAATCCCAATAAGCTCCTTTTACGAGCCTAACATGCATTTTTTCTCTTCCTTGAGATAGGTTATCAAGCCAATCAATGACAGCAAGTGATCGCTTTCCATAAGCCTGGACTGCAAGTCCGAAGCCAGGCCATGCTTTGATGGCGGGATCTAAGGCAAGATTTTCAATTAGGTCTAGGCTTAACGAAAGGCGATCTTGCTCCTCTGCATCAATCGTTACAGCTACATCCTTTTTTTTAGAATTGATAATAAGATCTTTCAGTCTTGGAAGTAAAAATTGATTTACATTGCGAGCATGCAGAGCATCATATTTAGAATAAAGTGCAGACAACTTAATGGAAATTCCATTATTTAAGCTTTCAGCAAGATTTATTTTTGAGATCGAGTGAATGGATTCCATATAAGATTCAAAATACTGAATTGATTGCTCCTCATTGCGAGAAGCCTCTCCAAGCATATCAAAAGAACATGAATTGTCCTTCAACCAGGATGGATCATTTAAGTCATCAATACTTTCTGCACAAACGAACTCTTTGCTCAAAACTTGCATGGCTACCTGCACTGCCTCTCTAATAGTAGATTCACCAATTTTTTTTCCAAGACCAATTAACCAATTATTACTAGCATGATTAGAGCTTTGTAGAAATTCTTTAGAAAAAGTGAGGCCCCAGGTTGCTGAATTAACTAAAAAACTCTCAGCCTTACCTAAATGCTCAGACCATTTAGCAGAGGTTAGCTTTTCATTAATTAATGCATCTCTTGTTTGATTGTCTGGGATGCGCATCAAGGATTCGGCCAGACACATTAAAGCAATCCCTTCTGAATTGGAAAGGCCATATTGCTCCATAAAAGCATCTAATTTTGTTCGTCTTTTTTTATTGCTTCGACAAAATTGAATGATGGACTCTGTGTTACAACTTATTTCCGGGTCATCTAAAAAGTAAGATTCTCTGAGGAGGAGCTTTGCTATTTCCTGCTGATTGGCAAATTTACCATCAAAGTTTAACTGCATAAATTCATCTTATATATTTCAAGCTAATTCATGCAAGGACAATTAACTTTATATTATTCTAATATAAAATTTTAAAAACATTTTTTTAATCACAAACCTATGAAAAATATACGTAAATTAAAATGGGGAATCCTTTCCATGATAATTTTAGTCTACATATCATGCTCAGCCAGCGAAAATGGAATGTATCCAAAAGCGATAAATTCAGCCGCTCCATTGACTCCTATCAGCGAACAAAGAAGCATTACAATTGGTTCAGATCTTGAGTTAGTTTGGGAAGATGAGTTCCTGGGTGATGATCTAAATAACACTAAGTGGGACTTTCAAATTGGGAATGGAGTTAATGGGTGGGGAAATAATGAATTACAATTTTATACAAGCAGCAAAAATAATTACGAGCTTTCAGAGGGTCTCTTAAAAATAGTTCCTTTACATAATCCTTTTCTCGAACAACCTTACACATCATCAAAACTTGTTACCAAGAACAAATTTAGTTTTAAATCGCCTGGAATCATATCTGTTAAATTTAAGGTGCCTCAAGGTCAAGGATTGTGGCCGGCAATATGGATGATGCCTGTTGATGATATTTTTGGGGGTTGGCCTAGAAGCGGGGAAATTGATTTAATGGAGGCCAGAGGAAGTAATACTCAGCAAGTACTCTCTACAATTCATTACTTTCAAAATGGTCATAAGTTTCAGGGTGGACAGCATAATGAGTCTCTGGCAACTAATTTTAATAAGGAGTTTCACAATATTGATTTAGTTTGGAACAAAGAAAAAATTTCTTTCTATATAGACAAAAAATACCTGGTTTTTGAAACTTCGTTAAATAACACTATGGGAGAGCTCTACCCATTCAATGAAGATTTTTACCTTATATTGAACGTTGCAATTGGCGGAAACTTTGTTCAGGAACCTGTTCCAAGCGAAATATGCAGTCCATCTGCATGCGATGACTCTCAGAAACTAATAATTGATTATGTGCGTTACTATAAGTAGAGAAGTCAGAAGCAATGCAGTGAATTTAAATAAAGCTAATGATCAATAACTAAACCAGTGAACAATCAATAATGATTTATTGGTCAACAGCATAAATAAAATAATTTAGGATAAAATGAAATGATGAAAAAAAAGAACGTTTTTATAATTTTTTGCTTAGCAACTCTTTCGCAACTGATCTATCCGCAGTTAGATAAATTTAATGCTTATGTGGCTCAGATTCCTAAAGAAAGTATAAGTGAAAAAGTGAGTATAGCTATCAAGGATAATATAGACTTGGTTGGCTTTCCCACTACTGCTGGCTCTTTAGCAATGCTTGATAATTTTCCCGCTCAAAATGCATTTATTGTATCCAAATTGAAAAAAAGTAATTATTTTATTAATGGAAAAACCAATTTAAGTGAATGGGCAAATTTTAGATCAGAAAAATCTGTTAGTGGATGGTCTAGCTATGGTGGGCAAACTCGCAATCCGAATGGGGTTAACTTAAACCCTTGCGGATCTAGCTCTGGCTCAGCTGTTGCAGTTGCAAGTGGGTTGGTAGATGTAGCTGTTGGCACTGAAACTAATGGATCTATCTCCTGCCCTTCTTCTGTAAATGGAATTGTCGGTCATAAGCCTACTGTTGGATTACTAAGCAGAAGTGGCATTATTCCAATATCTTCAACCCAAGATACAGCTGGCCCTATGGGTATATCAGTAGAGGTGGTCGCTAAAGCTCTTCAGGTAATGGCTGGAGTTGATAAAGCAGACTCTGCGACCTTATTGATACCAAATGATTTTGTATATGATTTTACAAGCAATTTAAAGCAAGGAGGTATATCAGGCAAAAGATTTGGGCTCCTAGAATCTGGAAAAAACAATGCTGAGGCAGCAATACTGTTAAAAAGGCTAACTAAGTTAATCACTGCGCTTGGAGGAACAGTAGTAGAAATTGACGATTCCAGGGTATATCCAGGCGAAGATGAGTACTTCTTATTGCTATATGAATTTAGAATAGGTTTAGAAAACTATTTAGCGAAATCATCAAGCAAACACAAAACTCTTCAGTCACTAATTGATTTTAATTCAACCAATGCTGAAAAGATTATGCCTCACTTTGAACAAGAAATTTTTGAGAAAAGTATATCCACCCTTGATCAGGATGAAAAATATCTGAAGGCGCTCCAGATGGTTGAAAAGGTTCGAATTGAATTTAACGATCTCCTGAAAAATAATAATCTAGATAGCTTTATTGGGCTGACAAGAAACCCCGCTTGGCAAATAGATTATGAGGGAGGAGATGATGCTGCTATGGCTAATCAGGCGAGCTATGGAAATGGTGCCTATGCTGCAATTGCTGGCTATCCTCATCTAACAATACCATTAGCATCAATCAATAATCTGCCTGTGGGAATTTCATTAATTGGCCCGGCCTGGTCAGACGCCATGTTGCTTCAAATGGGATATGAATTAGAAAAAAATAAAGAAAGTTTTTGAATGCAAAAAGAATAAAAGCTTAGGCAGATATTCTTTTTTTATTTTTATAAAAAATAAGTTCCTGAATCCAGTTTCGTTTATTTGCATCGTACATAGCGGAGTCTGTCTCGGATAAAATAATTCGGCCGCCATCCATATCAACTCTGAGCGAATCTGTTTTGATAACTCTCCCATCAGCAAGATGGATTTCACCGATCATATGACCAGCGGTATCCTCTGGATGAAGATCAGAAAAAATTTCAACTAGTTCTTCTTTTTTCATAATATAAATTCGCCTCTTGTTGATAACGTTGTCAATTATATACATAAATAAATGAAATGGTAGTACTTTAATCAGTCTTAAGAGGCAACTTTTTGCCAATCAAAATACTTGGTAGCTATAAAAAAACTAACGAACATCCAGGCCAAAATACCAATTAGATTAAAGTTTATTGCAAGCAATGATATGCCATCATTTGCAATATCTCTCATTGATGAAGCAATAACGCTTAAAGGGAGTGCCTGTGCGATAGGCTGTATCAATGTTGGCAAAGATGAGATTGGAAAAAATATTCCCGAGAGGATCAATTGCGGGAGTGTAAAAAGCAATGCAATTGGACGAATGGCCTCTTGAGTTTTAGCAAGACTGCCTAAAAAAAAGCCAATACACAAAAAAATAAATGCACCAAGAACGACCACTCCAAATAGCGAATAAATGCCGCCAAGAATATTTATCTTAAGCAACCCAATAGCTAAGCCAAGAATCACTGAGAGCTGGATTATAACAATAAACATTCTTGCTAAAACAATAGAGATTATAAAATCTTTAGGTTTAATGGGAGTTACAAATAATCTTTTTAAAATTCCCCTCCTCCTGTATTCAACAAGATTATATCCACTGCCAGCAATACATAAATTCATCAACATGTAAGCCAGAATTCCTGGTAGTAAGAAATCTATGTAACGCTGGGGTCGAGCTTTAACATCCTCCAATTCCAATTTAAACAATGGCTGCATGCCTCTTAACTCTCTTTCGATCGAAAGAAACATTGAGTCTAGAGAATCTCTAATTGCATCAACCTGTCTAACTTGAGACGCATCGAGCAATAAACGCAATTTACTTGTATTAGATTGGTTGAAGTCCTCAGGAATGATAATCATAGCGGTCAAATCGCCTGCGATAAGTTGCTCCTTTAGATTGTCCTCTCTTCCTTCAGTAACAGCAAAAATGTCTTTTTCTTTTAGCAATTCAACAAATTTAATTGAAAGCTCATCCTGCGATTGATTAACTAAACCAATATCTGTTGGATCCGGCTCACCGCCAGAAAATAAAAATATTCCTGTAAAAATTAGTGGAAACATTAGACTAAATGCTAGAGATTGCCTGTCTCTGTAATAAATTTTGATAAAAGTTTTTGCAAGATGCATTTGAGATTTTGTAAACATATTTAATCTCTTAACCCGTGACCAGTTAAAGCAAGGAATACATCCTCAATATTACCCTGCATTGGTATTTTAGACGCCTTGGGTGCGTAATCTAAAACAAGCTGTTGGGGTGTGTCTTGGGCAATAATTGATCCCTGATCCATAATAGCAATGCGATCACATAGGTATTCTGCCTCCTCCATATTGTGGGTTGTTAAAACAATAGTCATGCCCTCTTTATTTAAAGTTTTAGCTAAATTCCAAAGATTTCTTTTAGCCTGAGGATCTAGGCCAGTGGTAGGCTCATCAAGAAATAAAATTTTGGGATTATTTACCAACGCGCATGCAATCGAAAATCGTTGCTTTTGCCCGCCAGATAAGTCGTCGGGCATAGCATTAATTTTATCTTCTAAATTCACTTTTGCTAGCAAGGCTTGGGGATCAATAGAAGTTGAGTACAAGCTGGCGAAAAGTAATAGCAAATCAGATAAGTTTAACCTATCAAAATACTCATTAGATTGAAGCTGAACGCCAATAATCTTTTTGACTGCATAAGGCTGCTGCGTGACATCAATATCATTAATTAATACATTTCCCTTATCGATGCTTGTAAGCCCCTCAATCATCTCAAGAGTGGTTGTTTTCCCTGCCCCATTTGGGCCTAATAAACCAAAAATTTCTTTTGATTCGATGTTCAAAGAAATGCCATTAACTGCAGCAAAAGTCTCCAAGGGCTTCCCGGGGCTCGGATAATGCTTTTCTAAGTTGGTTGCTTTAATGATTCCCATCGGGTTTTTTCTCTATATTTATT
>Ga0181571_10000238_pt1 | contig 34133 bp, 19 predicted proteins | sample 101ome_17_FD_132440 | JGI IMG/M metagenome (GOLD analysis project Ga0181571, IMG submission 132440) | Coastal salt marsh microbial communities from the Groves Creek Marsh, Skidaway Island, Georgia - 101407AT metaG (megahit assembly) | ecosystem: Environmental > Aquatic > Marine > Intertidal... | reverse complement strand
CTCTGCTGCGTCTCGAAGTACACCCGCCCGGCGCGGTCGAACGCGGAGACGAACCGCGCGTACCCGCTGCACAGCGCGCAGTCCCCGTCGACGAGCGTCACCGCCGAAGACACCGACATCGCCGCCGGAGCCACCGGCGCGCGAGACGCGCGCCGCCCCGTGTGATGACGATGACGCGCGTCGTCAAGAGACGGATGAGCAGACGCGGCGGGGGAAACTGGTCACTTCAAGTGCTGGCTGGCGAGCGACATTTATTTTCTCTCGCTTCTCGTCGCTTCTCGTCTGTAAAAATACAACCTCGCGCCCCTCGTTGGTCACGGTTCCGGGGCGCGCCTCTCTGCTATGAATAAATACTCCGTCGTCGTCGCCTTCTCCTGTCACTACTTGTACTCGCGCTACTCGTTGAGCGCGCACAAGAGCGCCACCCCTTGCAGGACCCAAAAGTCGCTGTCCGTCCCCGGGCGAATGGGCAAGCCGACGCACAACACGAAGTTGGTGCTCTGGCCGGTGGTGCTCAGGATCCCCGCCCTCACGCTCGTCTTGTAGAGCGGGCACTGGTACTCCTTCGGGTCCGCGGGCGCCAACAGAGGCGGCGGCACGTAGTTCTGGATGGGGATGAAGTGCACCACGGGAAGGTTCGAGCACATCACGCCCGGCTCGGATTCGTCCAAGAATTTCCCGTCCCGGTTCCACCGCGCGTTGTCCACAAACAACCCGTCGATCAAGACGCCGTCCTCCGGGGCCTCCGTCACGTCCCCGGCCGTCTCCTTGTCGTTCAGGACGTCGAACGTGAAGTTCAAGCTGTCGATGGGCTGCTGGTACTTGCGAGCGTGCGTCTGTAACACGCCGGTCATGAACCCCTGGGGGAAGAAAAACCCGGGGAGCCAGTACGACTTCGGGTTGCCTTTTTTCAACCACGAGTCCATCATCGCGATCCTCGCGTGGTAGTCCTTGATCCACCCCCCGAGCGGTTTCAGGCTCGGGTACGCCGCCTCCTCCCAGATCCCCGGGACGCGGTTGTTCAGCAAACTCGTGTGCATCATCTCGAGCTCGCCGGTCATGACGATGACGCCCTTGATCGCCAGTTGCAACTGCTTCAGGCTCGCGGTGACCACCCTCGTCAGTTTGTTGAACCTCTCCATCTCCTGGCCCAACACGACGGAGAGGGATTTGAGCTGCCCCGTCTCCGTGCGGTCGAACAACCCCGGGAACGCGTCGTCGACGTCCATCGGGGGCGCTATCGATTCCGCGATCTCCTTCGCGAGCTCGGCGACGAGCTCGTCGGGGCTCTTCCCGCCCTCCGCGCTCGACGCGCGGGGCTGGATGCTCAGCACCGTGTCCATCATCTTCTTCGTCTCCTGCATCTGGAACGTGATGTTGGCGTTTGGGTGCATGCCGAAAACCTCGGGAGCCTCCGCGAGCGGCAGGTCGTTGATGAAGTCGCGGTAGCTCCGAATGTCCCCCTCCGGCGGGGCGTAGTACGTCCCGCTCGGCGTGAATCTGTGCTCGTCGTCCATCACCGCCTCCAGGTAATATTTTTTCAAGATGGACATCAAGCATCGGCGGTCCAGGTCGTCCGTCACCCGCCCGCCGTAGTTGATCTGGCCGGTGACGTACACGAGCGCCGCCCACGGAATCTCCTCCTGCTCCTCCAAGAACATCTTCAGGGTCAACATGCTGCACTCGATGTCCGAAGCGTTGAACTCGTACCGGATGTTCCACCCCAGCGGACCGAACTTCCGGCGCTCCTGAATCACCGCGTGGAACGTGCTCAGCGCGTACGTCAGCTTCTTGTACGCTCTGGGTTTCGAGCAGCTCTCCCACTGCTCCTCCGTGAGGTCGTTGAACGTCCGCTTCATGTTTGCCCTGACGCCCTTCGGGGGCTCGTTCGTGAGCTTGATGCCGTTCTGGAGCACCAAGACGGGGAAAATCGCCGCGGGCATGCTCGTGAGCCAGAGCCTGAAGTCGTCGTGCGTCGCGCTCGTGGGCTGGCCGAGGTCCTCGACGAGCTTCTCCAGCGAGAGCATCCACGACTTGGCCAGGTGGCAGTTCTGCAAACACACCCAGTCCCCCGTGGATTGCCCCGCCTCCACGAGCGACTCCGCGTACGGGCCCTGGCCCTGGCCGAGGCTCACGATGTGCAGCCTCTCGCCCGGGATCCAGCCTTTCTTCGTGGCGAACCGCTGGAGCATCGCCGTCGGGTCGGCGCCCGTGGAGAGGATGAAAATCACGGGCGTCCTCGCGTCCGTCTCGGGGAAGACGTCGTCCAGCGTCCACGGAGGCGCCTCAGTGAACGCCTCCCCGAGCTCCACGCCCACGTACTGCTGCGCGGACCGCACCGCCGTCTCCTCGCGGAATATCTTCACCACCGCGAGCTTCACGAAGGGGCTCATCTTCTCCTCCCACTCCCCGGGCAAGTCGCGAGCGAAAGGCTCGTCGGATTCCGCCCATACCCGGAACGCGCCCGAATCGGAACCGGCGAGCTCCTCGCCAAAGCCCTCCAGCGTGCCCGGGAGCTCCGCCTCGAGGTACGCCACGTTGCGCCACACCGCGTCGGAGACCCACTCGGCCAAGGACTCGGGCTTCGGAGGCGCCTGGTAGTTGAGCGGGGTGCCGCGCAAAAACGCGCCCCACTCCGCGGGCTCGATGGACTCGCTCGCGCGCAACACGCTCGTGCACAGCAAAAAGGAATACAAGAGCTTGTGCTCCTCGAACAAGCCGCGGCACACGTTCTCGAACATGAACCTGGTCGTGTACTCCATGAGCGAGTCGAGGCGTTTCGTCAACACCGCGGAGAGCTTCGCGTCCTCGTCGTCGGAGTCCGCGTCCGAGTCCGAGCCGTCGTCGTTCTCCGCGGACGCCGCCTCTGACGGAGCCGCCGCGTCGCCCGCGTCCGACCCGTTCTCCGCGTCGGAGCCTTCGCCCCCGTCCTCTTTCGAGAGCCCCTTCTTAGAAGCTCCCTCGCGCGAGTTGTCGATGCAGTTGTTGAACATGCGCATGAAAAAATTGAGGCTGTACTGGTACATCGGCCCGATGAGCGCGAGGTCGGCGATGACGAAGTACAGGATGCTCCCCCGCACCGCCGCCGTCCGGTACGTCTCGCGCGTCTTGTTGATGTTGAACTCCGTCTCCTCCGCCTCCTCGAGCCGAGTACCAATCTGGCCGGAGGTGATCTTGGAGTTCTGGAGCGTGTTGATCAGAACCTCGTCGTCCAGGATGTTCCCCTCGGACTCCTTCAGGAGCTTCAGGATCTTATCCTCCAGGTCCTTGAGTTGCTTCTTGTCGTTCGAGATGGAGACGACCAGGCTGTCCTTCTGCTCCTCGAGGTCCGGCCGCTCCTTGCGCACGACGTCGCCCAAGAGCTGGTCCTCCAGGCCCTTGATCGTGACCGTAAAGTTGATGATCGTCACCTTGATGCACACCTCCGGAAGGTAGTGCGGGTTCGGCATCTTCGTCGTGATGTAAAACTTGAAGTTCGGGTCGTAGTCCACGTCGGTGTCGCCGAGGCGAATCAACGTGCGCCCGTTTTGCGTGAAGACGGCTTTCTGCAAAATCGGTTCCAGCGCCGGGTCGAGCTCCTCGCCGACGTCCTCCACGAGAACCGGGTTCCCGATGCGGATCGAGCTCTCGAGCGTCCTTAGGTAGTCCTTGTCCGTGAGCTTGATCACCTTGAGCGCGTTCTTCTGCTCCATCGCCTTGACCCACGCGTTCGCCTGGTTCTGCGGGTCGATCATGAGCGGCCATCGCTTTCCGCGCGTGACGAGGATGCCGTTATCCACCGAGACGTTATCCGTGGGCAAGCCCCAGATGTTCCAGTCGCGCACCTCCACCGCGCTCGCGAGCGTTCCCCGAAGCGTGCAGTCGTCCGTGACCGGAATGTCTAGTTCTTTGCACCGGCTCACCCACCTCTGCACGAGCTCGTCGCGGTACGACCCGGTGAAGGCGCCGAAGTACGCAATGCACGCGGCGCTCAAAAAGACGTCGCCGACGAGAAGGTCAGTCTGCAAACCGAGCTCGTCCGCAGTATCCTTCCACCGAACCTGCTCGTCCGCGAGGCCGGTCGTGAGCTTCTCCGCGCGCTCCAAACGCTTCACCGTGAGCTCGGCCTGGTCCTTGAGGTTCTGCTGCTCCTCGAGAGCCGCCTGGAGCTGCGCCTCAAGCGATGCGACGTTATCGCGCACCGCCTGGAGCTTGTCCTGCTTTTCTTTCAGCTGGCCCATCGTGACCTCGAGCTCCGCCTTGGCGGCGTCGCGCTTCGCCTCCTTGGGGGCGACCACCTTCTTCACCTTGACGTACAGGTCCATGGCCCGGGCCCACTCGCACAGCGATTTCGCCGCCTTGCTGCTCTTCTCCACCTTCTCTGGGACGAAATCCGGGTCGTCGATGTACTTCTTGAGCGCCTTGATTTTCTTGGGGGAGATTTTGTCCTTGTCGTAATTGACGAGGCTCTGCATGAAGTCCGACTTGTTGAGCAGCTTCTTCGCGTCCGCCCACTCCGTCTTCTCCCCGAGCAGGATGCACACCGCGGACATCGTCTTCTGCACCAGAACCGGCGGCGTGGCGAACGATTTCACGAGGTCGACGTCGTCCTTGTTGAGGGACTCGAGGGACTCGAGCGCGGCGTTGAGCTTCGGCATCGCCTCGTCGAGGTCGGCTTGCGCGTCGTTCGCAATCGCCTCCACCTCCGCCGCCGACTTCTTCGCCACCTCCTCCTCAGCCGCCACCGCCGTCTCCACCTCCGCCGCGGCCTCCTTATCCTTCGCGACCTCCACGAGCAAAATCTCCGTCGCGGCGGACTTTTCGACCAGCACAGGTTGGAGCTCTCCGAGCTTGATCTTCATGTTTGCCACGAGCTCGTTCGTCTCGTCGAGCTTCATCAACCCGTTGAGCAGACGATCGCGCGCGTTCCCGAGCTCCTCGCGCTTCTCCGCCAACAGGCTCGTGTACAGGTTGATCAGATCGAGGTAGCTCTTGGGCGTGGTGTAGAACTTCCTCCTGAGTTCCTGGAAGAAGCGCTCTGACGTCTCAGCGACGCTGGTGTGGATGTCCACGCACATGGACGCGACGGCGTCGCGGGTTTCGTCCGAGCCGAGGTCAACCTGGCTCAGGAACCGCTGCGACACCGAGTTCAAGGCTTCCGCGGGCCACTCCATGTACCAGTCGATCGTGCAGCAGTTGATGAGAGAAGGGAACTGGCGGCACCGGCTCCGGAACGCCTCGCCCACGGGAGACATGCACAGGATGATGTGCAGATTATCCCGCACGCGGTTGATGAAGGTGGTGTACAGCACGTCCTTTGTCATCGGCAGGCCCATCTTCTCGGCGTACGGCCGTATGTCCGCACACATCCGGTCCTTCTCCGTCTGGTCGAACAGCGCGGGGACCTCGCCGCTGTTGAGGATGTTGTTGATATCCTCCACGAAGCTCTCGGAGACGATCTGCGTGTCCGTGAACAAGAACACCGTGGGGACGCCCTCGATGCCGGTTTGCGCGTAGAGATTTTTCAAATCCTCGCGAAACTCGGAGATGCCGTACCCGCGCGTGAGCTCGATGCTGAAGCACTTAAACCCAGCCATGAACGACGCGAACCGCGTCAGGCTCTGCTTTCCGCTCCCGCCCACGCCCACGAGCATCGCGTTCCCCCTGGGCTGCCTCAAAATCCTCGCGATGCGCGTCGTGTGCTCGGCGGCGTCCATGAAGAACACCAGGTTCATCGTATTCGTGGAGCTGAAGTTGTACTCCTCGAGGTATTCCTCCATCAGCTTGACCATCTTGTCGAGCTCGCCCGACTCCTGGTACACGCGCTCCTCCGCCTCCTGCCCCGGCTGGAAGAAGTCCCCGAAGATGATGTTCCGCTCCACGAACAACTCGTCGTACGTCGGCCCGCCGCTGAAGTTTTTCTTCACGAGCTGAGCGACCATCTGCTTGTAGTACTCCTTGTCCTCGACGCAGATGAGCCGGTCGTGGAACACGCGCATGGATTCGTGCACCCACAGCCTGGTCATGACGTCCCGCGTCTTGCACTGATCGGGCCGGATCAACAGGATGCCCTGCAACACCTTGCTCAGATCGCGCAGGTTGAACGTGTAGTGACTCTTCGCGGGCGTCGGCAGGAGCTCCGCGCTCATGCGTCTGTACACCTCCACGCTCGAGTCCACCACGGGCTTGACGCAGTCGCCAAACTCCTTCGGAAAGTCGCTCAGGAAGCCGCTGTAGATGCTCCCCAAGATCGTCTTCATGCTCTGGTCGCTCGGGGGCGGGACGTTGAGCATGTTGAAGTGGCGGAAGAACCTGGGCGTGACCTCTTGCCTCCCACCCCCGGGAGGCGCGCACGCGGCGATGAGCGTCGTGTCCTCGACGTCTTTCCAGAAGAGCTTCTTTCGGTCGTAAAACCCGCGGAAATCCTGAAACTGCCTCAGCAGCTCCACGGGCGGCTGCGCCCCGTACTTCTCCCGCGCGGGCATGTTCACGTCGTCAACGAACAAGACGATCTTCTTGTTCGGCGGCGCGCCGAACTTGGTTTTGCGCTTCTTCTCCAGCTTCGACTCGATCAGGAGCTGCGTGTCGAGCGCGGGCGTCTGCGCGGAGAAGTTGAGGACGATCGGGATGAGATCCTTCGGCTCCGCCGACCGCGCCAAGTAGTCGGTGATGATGACGCTCTTGCCCACGCCCGTGCCGCCCGTCAGAAGGAGGCTCTTGTCAACCTCCAGGCACCGCTCGAGCAAGAAGCTGAACCTGGTGGTGTCCACGTTCGGAACAAGGAGCTCGAAGTACGGCACCTCAGAGCTGTACTTGAACTTCTCAATCAGACCGCCCCAAGGCGCCCACTCGCCCTTGGGCTTCTCCGGGTTGTCCGTGACGATGGTGTAGTCGTACACGAGGTTCTTGGGCGGCAAGTTCCCGAGCTCTTCAATCTTCGACGCCAAAACGTCGCGCGCGTACTCGTCGAACGCGTCGTGGTACTCCGCGTCCAGGTTCCCGCCGATGCTCCACACGAACGAGAACACGAAGACCTTCGCCAGCGCGGCGTGCAGGGACTTGACGCTCGCCGAGAAGTCGACGCCCTTGTCCGGCGCGACGAGCGCCTTGAAGAGATACGTCAGCGACGTGACGAGGTTGATGTCCACCGTCGGGATGCCCTCCTTGCAGTTCTTGCGCACGAACTTGATCCCGTCGTCGATCGTGCGGTCGAACACGTCCAGGATCCACTCCCGGGTGGCGTCCGTGCACGCCTCGGGCAGCTGCGTCTCAGCCCAGGACTTCACGTACGGCCGCCACCCGAGCTCCTCGGGGGGGACGTACACCATCCCGCAGCGGCTCACCGTCGCCGGCGACGCCACCGCCAGGTCTTGCACCTCGAAGAGCATGCGCATCGTGCCCGGGTTGAGCTTGATGCGCTCGCCGTTCGGAAGACACAACGTGCAGTTGTCGTCGAGCACCGTGTTCATGTTTTCGATCCAGATGGCGTCGACGGGGCCGTCGAAGACGACCCACTTCTTCTCCTTGGTCTGGTCGGCGACGGCGTTGCGGATCAACGTCGACCCCAAACCGTCCGTCCACTCGTTCGTCATCAGGTTGTACTCGCCGTACAGCTCGCCCATCTTGATGCACTTCGGGTTAAAGACGTACGTGTGGATGATCTGGAAGTTTTCGTTCTCGTGCCCGTCCGCGTGGAGTTTCGTCAGCGCGTTCTGCAGCATGCGGTACACGGTGGTCTTCCCGCCGCCGGTGGGTCCGACGAGCATCGCGCCGAAGCGCACGTTGAAGGTCTCGTACATCTGCACGATTTTCGCCACAAACTTATCCACGCACTGGAGCTTCTCCTCCTCCAAACTCGCGATGATCGCGCGCGCCAAGTCGCCCTGCTCCACCTCCGGGACGATGACGCCGGGGAATAGGTCGGAGACGATCGCCTCGAACAGCTCGGCGTCCTCGGAGAGAAACTTGGGCAGGTTCGAGTCGCGCATGGCGCGAATCAAAACCACCTGCTCGTCCAAATCGGGGCTCCCGCGCTTGAGCGATCCGGCCATGACCAACACGGACTTCAGGGCGCGCATGCCGAAATCGTAGTGGTCCTGCTGCGACAACTGCTCGGAGCTGAGCTTGTAGAGCTTGACCATCTTCCGGCTTAGGTCTTTGCTCGTCTCGAACCCCTCGCTGAACAGCATCACCTCCGCGACGAGCGCGTAATCGGGGATCATCATCGCCATCGGGCGGAATAACGCCTTGAGGTTATCCGGGAGCTCTGTGCGCCCGGCGTACCCCGGGTTCATCGTGATGAACACCGCGAACGAGTGAATGAGCTTCATGTCCCGCCCCTCGAAGTTGAACCTGTTCACGCCAGCCTTCATCGCGTTCTGGATCGTCAACAGCTGCTGCGCGACGACGGAGAGCACCTCAATGTCGATGCGGTTGAACTCGTCGAAGCACGCCCACGCGCCGCACTGCGCCAACCCGGCGAAAAATTTCCCCATGAACTTGTAGTCCAGGTTATCGCCGCAGTTGAACACCACGCACTGCACCCCCAGCGCCTTGCCGAGATCCTTCGTGGATTCCGTCTTGCCCGTGCCCGCGGGGCCGGCGGGGGCGCCGCCGAGCCTCAGGTGCATCGCGCCCGTCAGAGTCATGTAGCACCGGTCCGTCATCGGGGTCACGACGAGGCGAGACTGCGCCCCCAGGTACTCGTACGCGTAGTCGAACCGCGAGTTCGTCTGCCTGATCTCGCACACGTCCTCCTCGTCGTTCCAGTAGTACCGAAGCTGCATCTGCCACTTGAAATCGTTCGTGCTCGAGGTCTCGGCCTCGTGCAGCTCCTCGACGATGTCGCGCGCGTGGACGTCGATGGTGATCAGCGCGGCGATGATTTTGCGGTGTAATCCGCTGAGCTGCCCGCGCACGACGACGGTCATGTCCTTGAGGTCGGCGCGATTCTTCTCCAGGTACCGGAGCATGTTCGACACGGGCTCTCCGCTCTCGAGGCACTCGATCACGCCTCGGCACCAGTATATCTGGCTCACCATGATCACGATCTGCGCGGGCTGTTTCAGGACCCACTTCGTGCGTTCCTCCTTCGGGTACGACACGTACGAGTCCTTGCCGTGTTTCTTGAGCGACGCAATCATCGCCGCCTCCACGGAGCTCAGCCACTGCTCGACGTTGCCTCGTGCCTTGAGGTTTTTCCCCAGCCCGACGCGCTCGCCCTCGCCGGAGAACATGGCGAAGATGTCCACGGACTTGGGGTCCTTCCCGAAGTCCAGGGACTTGATCCCGTCGAAGCACTTGCTCATGTGCGGCTGCACCGCCTGGACGTTTTTCGTCTGCGCCAAAATCTCCAGCAGCTCGTCGTTGGAGAGGAAGTAAAATCGCGGAAACGCCATGCGCTTCGTCTCGAGGTAGTCCTCCAGGTTCTTCTGGATCCGATCCAAAGCGTCGTTCGCGTTCTTGAACGACTCCAAGTACCCGGGCGTCGTCCCGGCTCTGAGCGCGTTGTCGTTCTCCCTCGTCTTGCGCATGATGTCGCGGAACTGCTTGTCGACGGCGAAAAACTGCTTCGCCTCCGTCGGGAGCTGCCTCTGGATATCCGGCGCGCTGAAGATGCTCTCCAGGTACATCCAGTTCTTCTGCACGCTCAGCCACTCGTCCAGGGTCTCGCTGAACAGGCTCAACTGCCCCTCGACCTTCTCGACCTCGCTCCGGATGCCCTTGACGAACCGGCTGGACATGATCGTCGCCATGGTGACCATGGAGTCCTCCAGCGCGGTCATGATCTCCTCGATCCCGCCCAGCACAAACGTGTCCTTGGACTCCTTGTACGAAACCACCTGGAACGAAACGTCCCCCCACTTGCTCGTGACTTTGTACAGGAGCTCCTCCAGGGCCTGCTCCTGCGTCGCCTCCGTGGACACCGCCCCGATCGCCTCGCCGTGCGCGGGCGCGCCCATGTCGAGGATCTTTTGCAGGGTGAACTCGTCGTCGCGCACGATGGGCGCGCCGATGAGCTCCTCCACCTTGTCCCAGTGCCTCGTCTTCATGGACTCGTTCAAGAGTGCGTTCACCACGGGGAGCAGTTGCTTGTAGTCCTCCACCTTGTCCTTGAACATCGGCACGCGGTCGTTCGGGGGCAGGCCGCGCTCGAGCTTCACCGCGAGCTTCCCGAACTTTTGCATCTTGTCCTCCATCGCGGGCACGTCGATTTTGTCGAACACCGTCTGCGACCACACGACGGTGCACTCGTCAAACTCCTCGTCGCCTTCCCACAGCGAACGCTTCAGCGCGATATCCTCCGCCACCTCGTTCAGCATCTCGAACTCCGTCTGGTCCTTCCCGAACAGGCCCTGGAAGTTCGCGATTCTCAGCGCCTCCGCGCGCTGCGCCTCCACCTTTCGCGTCAACTCGCGAACGTGCGCGAGTACCTCGGCTCGGTCGGCGTCCGGGGCGAGAATCATCTCCTCGCCCGCGAGCTTCGCGAGGTCCCTGGCTTCCTGGTTCACCTCCACAATCTCCCGGTCCAGCTCCTTGTTGAACCGCGCGATGTTATCCTCCTGCTGCCCCTCGGCCTCCTCCAGCGCCGCCTTGAGTAAGGCGACGTCCGAGTCCAACGTTTGGAACGCCGCGCGGTTCTCCTCCTCCACGGGGAACTCGAACTCGTCCACGAGCGCGTACGCGCGCGTGCACTCGCTCGACTCCGCCGCAAACGCGTCGAGCGTCCCGCCCCTGAGCTCCCGGATGAACGCCATCTGCTCCACGAACTCCTGCGCGCCGTCCAAGCGCGCCTGGAGCTTCGCGGTCGCGTCCCTGACCTTCGCGATGAACGCCGAGTACATCTCGGCGGCGAGCGCGGGGAGCGTTTCAGACATCTCCCGCATCTTCGCCGACGGCGACGGGAGCAAAGCCGCCTTGAGCTTCTCGCTGTTGATCCTGACGATGCCCACGTCGCTCGTCGTGTAGAACCGCTCGATGCGCGTCTTCTGGTCCAAAAACGCGATGGATTTCCGCCGGAACACGTCCAGCCCGATGGGTGCTCCGTCCGACCCATCCGGATCGATTTCTCCGGCGCGATACCGCTCGACCATGGTCGCCAAGCTCGCGTCGGCGTTCGCGGCCACCATTTTGGTGAACACCTTGAATTCCTTCGCGTACTCCGACGCTTGCCCAAACCCAAACGTCAGCGATCTTTTCACGCGCCGCATCAGGTCCCTGTGCGCGTCGTCGCTCACGAGCTTCGCGAGATCCGTCGGGTCGGAGAACGACCCGGCGTCCGCCTCCAACGCGCGGCGCATCCTGGACATCAAGACGTCGTCTTCGACGAGCCGCCGCGTCGTCGCGAGTGTCTCGGCGAAGCGCGATATGACCGACTCGATCTCGCCCTGGAACGTCGCCGCGTCGGGCACGAAGGCCAACGCGCGCGACGGGGGTTCCCCCTCCTCCTCCGGCATCTCGAGCTGGTCCAGCACGACCAGCTCGAGATCGAAATTCGGCGCGACCGGGTACTTGGGCTCGAACGCGTTTTCCGCGTCCTCGTCGCGTCTGAGTTTCTCCGCCCGGAGCGCCTCCTCCGCCGCCTCTCTCGCCGCCCTCTTCGCCTCCTCGACCCGCGCCTTCTTGCTCGTCGTCTCCGCGAGGCGGCTCTCCCTCGCCATCTTGCGACACGCGCGCGTCAACGAGAGGCGCGCTCGTTCGTACGGAAGCCGCTTGCGGTACGGCGGGGGCAGTTTCTCGGAGAGGAACTCTTCCTCCGAGCACTGCCGCGTCGCCGCCAAGACGCCCTTCATGGAGTCCCGCAGGACGTCGCGGAGGGTGTCGCAGACGACGTAGTCGAGAAGGCGGACGAACTGCAGCAGGCGCCTCTGCTCCGTCCGCCGCGTCGCCGTCACCGTGTACTCGTACTCGGACGAGACCTGGTCGTGACCGGAAGCGAGACTCTCCGCTTCGGAACCGGCGGAATGCCCGCCGAAGAATTCCCGGAGACCCGTCTCCATCGCGTCGAGCGCCGACGCGCACGCGGCGTCGACGACGGAGACGGTTCGCGCGGAGAATCCCTCCAGAACCTTCTCAATCTCCGCGCGCTTCGCCTCCGCGTCGCGCTTGAACACGTCGAGGGTTTTCGGCTCCCCGGGGGTCAAGAAGGAGCCGAGTCTCTGCTCGCTGAGCGCGAAGCACTCCCCGCGGACCTCGATCATCGCCCGCGAGAGCAACCCGTCGAGCTGGAACAAATTCTTGCGCAAAACGTCAGCCGCGCGGCGCATCTTCGCGCGCTTGACGACGCGCTTCCACGAGCTGAACCCTTTCCACTTGCGGAAATCTTTGAACACCGCGAGCTGCTTGCACTTGGTGAACAGCGCGTGCTCGCGCTCCCACCGCTCCAGCGTGCAAAAGTCCATGTCCACGCCCGCGACGAAGTGCGTCACGCCGCTCGCGCTCATCGTGTAGTAGTCGCGGGGGTCGAGCGACTCGTACGGCCGGATCCCGAGCGCGTACGGGTCGTACTCGTTCGGGTCCGCGTCCAATCGCCCCAGGTAGACGAACTCGGTCGACTTGGGGTACAGCCGCATCGCGCGCATCACCTCCAAGTACGCCGAACCGTCCGACGCCGACGCCGAGGGGGCCCCCCTCGAGGAGCCTCTCGCGGCGCCCTCGTTCGCCGTCCCGGCACTCATTCTTCCGACGTCCAGAAGCGACCCGCGAAGGTTCGTCGCGGGCGGCAAGGTCAAGGTCTGCGTGCGAGTGTACTCGGTGGTATCGATGGGCCGCGAGCGGAGCGTGACCGGCGCGAGCGTCGCGGTCGCGGGGCGCGCGGGCGTGGGCGGGGCGGAGGATACCGCCGACGCGGGCGTCGTCGCGGCGTTCATCTTCGGTCTCTTTGACGGCTCCAGCGGATCGAGCTTCAGCGGCGAGCCCTGCTGGGGTGAGAGGAAGAGCGCGGAGGATCGCTCGCGCGGAGAGTCGTCAGGGTCGACCTCAGGCGACGGAGGGTTCCGGGGAGGGGGGATGCGGACGCTCGCGCCGCCGTCGCCGGAAATGGATTCGTTTGGAACGATCGAACGAGCCGCGAGATGGTCGGAGCGCGTACCTTGAACGCGGGCGCGCGCGACGTCTTGCCCAAGCCCGAGGGCCTCGACCCCGGGGGTTTCGGTCCGAGTGAGAGGCCGCTGACGAGCGATTCCCGCGTCAGCTTCGGGCGCGCGAGGCCATCCTGAGAGGGGGAGATGGAAGGGGGGGGGCGGACGAGGGAAAAGAGACGCGGTGAGCTGGGGATCCGCGCGGGTGGTGGGGCGATTGATTCCCCATCGAGTGCGCGCGCGGGGGGCGCCGCGGGGAACCCCGTCGAGGCGCGCCGAGCTCGGCGGCCGATCGCGCGTCGAGAGGCGAGGCGAGGCGGCGACGCGTCGCGTCGCCAACACGAGACGCGACGCCTCGATCGCCAGGGAAGGGGGGACGCGCGCCGGCGTCCCTTGACCGAACGGACGCCGGATGGGGCGGGCAACGACGACGACGAGACGGAGAAAATGCGCCTCCGCCGCGCGCCCGAGTGGTGAGGTGCGCACCTGCTCCTCCGCCGCGGGCGCCATGTTGAGAGTCCCCGCGCCGTCCGGTCGCGGACCGACGCGCGCTCTCGAGGAAGACCGCCGCGTGACGCGGGGGAGGTTGCCACCACCCCGACGCTCGCGCGCGCGAGAGTTGCGGCCTCGGAGTGCTCCTCCCCAGCCAAGGAGGGACAGCGTCGACCAAATCGGGGCCTCGGGCGCTGCTGATGTATTTGGCGCTGTGGCACGCGTCGGCGCTGTGGCGTGTCATCGCAAATTCTGCACTTTTACACGACTGATTGCTCATTGGGGGATTCAGAGGCGCCCGCCAACCCCAGCCGCCAAAAAAACACAAAGGTAGGGCGTCGCCGCCCGCGCGCCCTCTTTCCCTCGCGCGCCACACGCGTCGAGCTCGACCGGCGTCCGGGCGGTGTGCCGAGCGCGCGGCGACCATGCGTCCCATCCTGCTCAAGGGCCACGAGCGCCCCCTGACGTTCATCAAGTACAACAAGGAGGGCGATCTCCTCGTCACGTGCGCGAAGGACCATCACCCCACCCTGTGGTACTCGGACGACGGCGAGCGCGTGGGGACGTACATCGGACACAACGGCGCGGTGTGGACGGCCGACATCACCGGTGCGTGGGCGATCTATTCTCGACGCGCGGGCGGCGCGACGGCGCGCGCGGCGCGGGGGGCACGACCTCCGGGGAAGATCGCGTGCCCGCGAGGAGGCGAAAGATCTTCCCTCGCTCGATCCCCGCCCTTTTTTCGCCTGCGTCGAGTGCGCGGGGCGAAGCGATCGATCGGATCGAACCCCCCCTCTGACCGCTCCCGTCTCCCTTTTGTCGTTCGACAGATGACTCCAAGACGCTCGTGACGGGTTCGGCGGACACGACGTGCAAGATGTGGGACACCGAGACCGGGGTGTGTTACTTCACGCACCAGTTTGAGCAGCCCGTGCGCGCGGTGGCTCTTTCTCAGGGGGATGCGATGATGTGCATCAGCAGCGACCCGTTCATGGGCGTCCCCGCTGCGTTGCACCTCGTGAAGGTGGCGGAGGACCGCGAGGCGCAGACGAACGAGATCGTGCGTTCCTTCTCCGGGCCGGAGGGGCGCATCAACCGCGCGCTGTGGGGTCCGCTCAACGAGACGCTCTTGACGGGCGGGGAGGATGGGGTGATCCGCCTGTGGGACGTGGAGACGGGGCAGATCGTCGCGGAGGCGAAGGACCACAAGAAGCAGATTCAGCACCTCTCCTTGAGCGACGATAAGACGCACTTCATCTCCGCCTCGCTGGATAAGACGGCGAAGCTCTTCGACTCCAAAACGCTGGAGTGCCTGAAGACGTACGCCGCGGACCGGCCGGTGAACGCGGCGATCCTCTCGCCGCTGCTGGACCACATCATCCTGGGCGGCGGGCAGGACGCCATGGCGGTGACGACGACGCACTCGAAAGCGGGGAAGTTCGACTCGAAGATCTACCACAAGATCTTCGAGGAGGAAATCGGAGGCATCCGCGGTCACTTCGGGCCGATCAACGCCCTCGCGTTCCACCCGGACGGACGGAGCTTCACGAGTGGGGGGGAGGACGGGTACGTGAGGATCCACCACCTCGACAACGACTACTTCCGCATCAAGTGAGGAGAGGAGCGCGCGCGAAGAAAAATTATCAGCCGGGGGAAGCGCGCGCGGCGAACTCGCGACGAACTCGTCACGTTTCGATGCAGTGACGACCCAGATGCTCACGATTCACGCGTCGGATCGCTCACTCCCCCCACGCGTACTCGCCGAGCTCGCACTCGCCCGCGTAGTTGCAGTTGACGGAGCCGAACTCGGCGAGCGCGAGCGTCATCTCCGTCACCTCGGACTGTCCATCCACGAGGTCCTTCGCGGCCTCGAGGTACTCGGCGAGGTGCGCGCTCTTCTTGTGCTCCGCGAGCGCGTCCTCGTCCTCGTACACCTCGTACAGGTTCACGACGTTCGGCTTATCCTCGGAGATGCCGTAGTCGAAGTACATGCACCGGTCGTTCATGAAGCACAGGCTGATGTGCTTGCGGATGAGCGTCTCGTACTCCTTCATCTTTCCCTCCTTGATGGGCACACGCACGAATAACGATCGGCGGTTCGCGTGCGACGCGTGGACGCGCGTCGCGACCCGCGTCGCGCGTCCACGCGCGCGCGCCGGCGCGCGAACCGAACCGGCGAGGAAAGCGCTGTTCGTGGCGGCGAAAGACGGCATCGAGGAATGCGGACGGACGACGCGGACGACGCGGATAGTCCTATGTGTCACGCTTTACCCTTTTCCGCGCGAGATATTGGTGGATTCTGTTACGGTACGCGGGTGCGTCAGCGCCAGCACCTCGTCCCCTTCGCCCATCTGCTCCCGACCCCTTCGGGCGGGGGCGTCAGAGCCCCCGCGCGCTCCCGCGCGCGATGTCCGCCTCGACGTCGCGCGTCGCTTTCGCGGGCGCACGCTTGACCCGCGGCGCGCGCGCTCGCGGGTCTCGGCGCCCATCGCCCGGTCGCCCGCTCGCGACTCGTTCGTCGGCGGCAGCACTCGACGAGGCCGCCCCCCCCACGCCGTCGTGCTTCGTCGATCACTGCGGCGTTTTCGCCGCTCGCGAGGGCGCACCCGGCGGCCCCCTCTCCGGGCTCACGTTCTCCGCGAAGGATAACCTGGACGTCGCCGGCGTTCGCACCGGCTGCGGCTCTCCGCGTTGGCTCGAGACCTCCGGGTCGACGCCCGCTTCCTCGAACGCGGCGGCGGTGGAGGCGATGCTCGACGCGGGCGCGACGCTCGTGGGGAAGACGCACATGGACGAGCTCGCGTGGGCGCTGACGGGCGAGAACGCGCACTACGGCACGCCCCCGAACCCGGCCGCGCCCGGGCGCGTTCCGGGCGGGTCGAGCTCGGGCGCGGCCGCGTCCGTCGCGAGCGGCGCGTGCGACGTCGCGCTCGGGACGGACACCGCCGGGTCGGTCCGAGTCCCCGCGAGCTACTGCGGCGTCTTCGGGTTTCGACCGAGCACCGGCGCCGTGTCCAACGACGGGTGCGTCCCGCTCGCCGCCTCGTTCGACGTCGTCGGGTGCTTCGCGAAGGACGCCGCGACGCTCGAGAAGGCGGGGAACGTCCTGCTCGGCACGAACGACGGAGAGGAGGACGAAACGACGCGGAGACTTCTACGCGTGAGAGGTTCATCGGAGCGGGGCGAGGGTTCGTCGGATCCGACGTCCGACGCGGCGTCGCGTATGTTGGGAGTCCCGCCCGCGAGGCGGACGGCGCCCCTCCGCGTCGGTCGCGCCGAACCGTCTCGCCCCGAAACGAAGGGGGCTCCCCCGACGGGGCTCTCTCGGTGCGTCGTCGCGGCGGACGCGTTCGAGGCGTGCGAGCCCGCGACGCGCGCGGCGCTGTTCGATCTGCTGCGCCGCGCGGGAACCTCCGACCATCCGACGGTGAAGACGATGTTCGCGTCCGAGCGCGTCGCGGAGGCGCGCCTGGGCGGAACGACGACGGCGAACGGCGCGGCGCTTTTTCGTCGTCGCGCGAGCGTCTCGGGGGAAGAAGACGAAGACCCCGAGACGACCGTCGCGGTGCCCCCCCTGAGCGAGTGGTGGTCCTCGTTCCGCGTCGCGCAGTCCCGCGAGGTTTGGGCGGCGCACGGCGCGTGGGTTCGATCGAGCGGCGCCCTGGACTCGTTCGGGCCCGGCGTGCGCGATCGCTTCGCGGCGGCGTCGGCGACGGACGACGACGCGGCGGCGGCGGCGGAGTCGACGCTGGACGCCATCGCGGCCCGCCTCGAGACCCTCCTGGACGACGGCGTCGTCCTCCTCCTCCCGACCGCGCCGGGGCCCGCGCCGAAGCCCGCGAGCGAGTCGAGCGGGACAAAAAAGGAGGCGGAGGCGTACCGCAACGCGCAGCTCAGGCTGACGACGGCGGCGGGGTGCGCGGGGGCGCCGCAGGTGACCATCCCGGCGGCGCGCGCGGACGGGATGCCCGTCGGGCTGAGCCTCGTCGCCGCCAGGGGCGCGGACCGCGAGTTACTCGCGCTGACGCGCGAGCTGTGCGAGGGGAACGGGGGGCTGATGGCCTTGCGCGAGGAAACGGGGGGCATGTGATGGCCGTGCGCGGCGGGGAGGGCGGTCGAGAGGGCGAGGCGTAGGCGGTTGAATGAGAGGCGAAGGGAAAAGAGATGGCGCGTTTTCGCGCCGTCGGATGCGTGACTCGGCATCGTTCTCGGCCGTTTCCCGGGCCCGCGGCGACGAGCGCTCCACGACGCCTCCCGCGCGTCTCCGATCCGCGCGGCGCGGACGAGTTCGCTCGCGGCGCTTCGGCGGCGACGCTCCGCGTCGCGACGGTTCCGCGCCCGAACCGCTCGGCCGCGGCGCCGTGCCCGGCCCACGGCACCCGCAACGGTTTTTCGTCGCGCTTCAGAGTCAGACGCATCGCGCGCGAACGCCACGGGAGGTGGAGAATGCCCAAAGCGCGTCGGCGGATAATCGCGGGCCAATCTGCGACGGAATTTGAGGACGGCAGAGGAGGTACAGTCAGCATTTCCGGGGCGAAAAGACGGCTTCCCTCAGGGTTGACGGCTACTTCCACGCGCGCACACGAACGTTCCGTTCGACCACCTCCACCGCCCACCCACCGCCCACCCCCGCCGACTTTAAAGATGGACCAGGCTGATGTTGTCGCCTCCGGAAGGGTGCGCGCGCGCCCCTCGCGCCCGAACGCGCCGCGCGTTTCCGCGTCTCCGGATGAGATTCGCGAAAGAAGAATTCCCTGCACTTTTTTTTTTCCCGGGTGACGCGTGGCACGAAAAGCCGGCGCCGGTCGCGGGCCGCGTTCGTCGCGCGCGAACTCCGCCGTCTCCGCGTCTCCGAGCGCGCGCGAGCGATTACGCTTCCACCGCATGTCCTGACGACTTCCCCGCGCCCCGAACCCCCCTCTGCGCTCAGATCACCGTCAAGGGCGACGGCTCCGTCAGCGAGGACAAGTTCGCGATTAAGGCCTCCGCGGGTTTCGCCAAGGGCGGCACCGTCTCCCTGACCGTCCGCCCCGGATGGAAGCCGAGTACGTGAACGCCCGTCCCCCGCGCGCCGATCCCGCGTTCGTTCGTGCCGTGGCGCGCTCACTCGCCCAGAAACGCGCCGGTCCGACGCTTCGTTCCCCCCATATCCACTCGCGACCGGGCCGGGCGTTCCGCCATCTTCTCCGCGTTGTTCTCGGAGCGTTTCGCTCACGTTTTTCCTCCCAACCCCCACCATCCCCCCGCAGACGCGAGCGCTGGCAAGGACGGCGTCTCCACCAACCTCACCAGCCCCGTCGACATGGTCGGGCTCGGCAACATCGATGACTTCGACGTGAACGTGCGTCCCCCCCCCGCTCGCCGTTTCCGAGGTTTTACCCGAGCCGCAAACCCAGCCTGTGCACGGGGTTCACGCCTCGACCGACCCGGATAAAACCAGTGACCTTTTCGGCGACCCTTTCGCGACCCCTGCTCGCCCGCGTTTCGACCGCGACTGCCGAGAAGCGCAAATCGCTGACCGAAAAAAAAATTTCTCGTCCCAACCCCATTTTCCAACGTGATGCGTACAGATCTCGAAATCCGGCGTCGACATCCAGGGCCAGTCCTGCGACATCACGCTCGACTCCCAGCGCCTCGGGCAGGAGAGCCAGGCGAACCGCCTGACGATCAAGACGAACGTCGAGGCGGTGGGCGCCGTCGGCTTGACGCTGACCCAGGCTGGGTACGTCGACCACGCCAAGCGCGACAAGGTCGAGGGCCAGGGCGCGAAGCTCTCCGTGGACCTCAACAAGTTCGTCCAGGAGATCAGCAAGGACGTCACCGCGAGCGTGGACTACAACCTCTCCAACGACGGCGTCGGCGGCGCGGACGTCAACCTCGGCATCAAGGCGGGCGACCTCTCGGTCAAGCTCAAGACCTCCGCGGGCTCGCTCACGAACCTCGGCTCGCTCAAGCACAAGATCAACGCCAACTACGTCGTCGAGGGCATCAACGCCGGCGTGGAGGTGGAAAGCAACGGCACCGGAAGGGTCGAGGTCTCCAAGTCGGGATACCAGATCGCCGTCCCGATCTCCAAGGACAACGGCATCGACACCGACGGCGCCACCCTCAAGAAGACCTGGAGCGTCTCCCTCGCCTAATCGACGAGAAAGGCTCCGTTGTAGTTCTTCCTTGTTGTGCTTCTACGAAGGAAGACCCGCGCGGCCCGCCCGCGCGCGTTCAACCTCGCGTAGCATTCATCAATACTCCCGCCGTCGAAAGGGAGGGTTCATATTATACTCTCTTCGACCGCGCGATGTATCACCGGTGACGCGCTCTGTACACCCCCCCAAAGGGCGGCGCGAACGAAGTGTGTCTTTTTAATCAGATGTGAAACACCGAGTATTTTAACACGACGCGGCGTCTCCGACGTCTGTACGCAACCGCGTCTTTCGCGTCTTTGCTCGCGTCTCTTCGTTCTCCGCCGGGGCCGCCCTCCTCCCCTTCGTCGTCTCTCTCGATCTTCACGTGACCTCCACGACGATCTTCCCCCTGACCCTTCTCGAGTGGAGCCTCCGAAACGCCTCCGCGACGCCCTCGCTCGTGAGCGGCAGCGTCGCCTCGATCGCCGGCGCGACGCTCGTTCTTCCCCCGGACGCCGAAGCGTCGCCGTCGCAGACGCGCGCCAACTCGGCGAGGTCCGACGCGCACCCGGGGAACCGAATCCAAAACAGCTCGCGTCCGCGAGCGAACAGGTTCACGCCGGTCACGCGCTTGATCGCCGCCAGGACCCACCCGACGGGGCGCGACCCGATGGTGACGTAATTGTGCGCGTCGGCGCCGTTCGCGGGTGTTTTCACCAGCCCGGCGCTTCGCACGCGGCGCTCGTACTCGAAGCCGGCGTCCCTCGCGTCGCCGCTGGTGACGGCGTCGAGGACGAGGTCGAACGCGTGGCCGCCGAGATCCTCGCGGACGATCCGGCGGAGCTCGTCGACGACCGCGTCGGGGGTCGTCGTTTCGTTCCCAATCTCTCTCTCTTTGCCCCCCCCGGACGAGTCTCGCGTAGTCTCCGAACACTCCGCGTCGTACGCGACGACGGCGTCGGCGCCGCAGCTTCGGACGAAGGCGGCGTTGGCCGCGGAGCACACGCCGACGACGCTCTTCGCGCCTCGCGCCTTGGCGAGTTTGACCGCGAGGTGGCCCACGCCGCCCGAGGCGCCGATGATTAACAGCCTCTGGCCCGGCTCGAACCCGTGCTGGTCGAGCAGCTGCGTGACGGTGACGCCCGGGAGGACCAGCGCCGCGGCTTGGGCGTGCGACAACGAGGCGGGTTTCTTCGCCACCTGATGGAGCGGGACGCGGACGAGCTCCGCGAAGGAGCCGCGGAAGGGGGGCACCGCGCCGAACACCTCGTCGCCGACGGCGAAGCCGCTGTTCGGCGGCGCGCGGTCCACGACCCCGCTCAGGTCGAACCCCGCGATCGTGCCGTCCAGCGCGCGCCGCGCGAGCGGGCGCAGGAACGCGGGGAGCTTGTCCCCGACGACGCCCTTCGCGTCGACGGGGTTCACGCCGCACGCCCGGACGCGCACGAGAAGCGCGTCGCGCGCGGGAGCGGTGGGCGGCGGGCGGGTCACCACGCGCACGCCCTCGACCGCGGTGCGGTCGTACACCGCCGCGCGCATCGCGAACGGTGGACGCGACGGACGCGAGGCGCGAGGAGCGCGGCGTCGTGTGAACCGTCCGATGATGCCGACGAGAGTCGGGGCGGGTTGGTTGCTATTGTTGTTGACGGCGGTGCCACACACTTGTGAGTGGAATATTGCGGACACGCCTCCTCTCGCGCGGTCGTCTCCCCTCACCCCCTCGCTCCTTCACGGCGTCCAGAAGAAGGGGTGCAGCAGCGCGGTGTTACACCCGAGCCTCCCCCTCTGCAGGAAGTTCCTCTTGCACACGAGCCTGCACGCGAGGTCCCAGCCCAGGCCCGCGCCGGCGTCGAGCGCGGAGAAGTCCCACCCGATGGGCTCCACCATCTTCCGCCACTTGCGCAAGTCGTACCCGCAGTTTTCCAGATTTTTCCGAAACGCCCCGTTCGGGTCCATCACCTTCCGTCCCCTGAGCTGCGGGACGCACATCTGGAGGAAGAGCAGGCCGGCGCTGAACGAGTCGAACAGGTCCGGCAGGAACGCGGCCCAGACGATGGGCGAGAGCGACGCCGCGAGCGGCCTCAGCGGCGGCGGCGCGGGGATGCGCTCGGGCATGATGAAGTTCTCCGGCGGGGAGTAAAACGGGTCCAACAACCCTTGCTCGGGTTCGTAGTTGTACCCGGTCCTCAGATCCGCCGCCGCGCCGAAATCCACGAGCCGGAACCGGTTCCCCATGAGCACCAAGTTCGCGGGCTTGACGTCCCTGTGCACGATGCCGATGTCGTGCAGCCCCCCGAGGGTGAAGAGGAGCCCGCGCAACACTTTCTTCGCCACCTTGTTCGTCCGCGCCGCGAAATCGTCGCTCTCAGACACCTTCCCCGTCAGCGCCTCCTCCACGCACCCCGGGTAGTCCCTCGAGTTGATCATGTCCTCCAGCGTCACGTCGCCCTCGAAGCTCCACACCAGGCTGGGCGACGCCGCGCCCTCGACGACGTCGTACGACCCCAGGTACGGCGCGCACCCGAAGGCGACGAGCGGATAGCGGCGGATGCGGCGGTTCATGTACTCCTCCGCCCTCTGCAGCTGCGCCGCGCCCTGCACGCCCTTCGCCTGCTTCACCACGAGCGCCCTGTCCGTCTCCAGGTCCACGGCGGCGAACACCTGGCCGAACGACCCGTCGCCCAGCCGCCCGCCGGTCCGTACCGTCTCGGGGGAAAATTTCTTCTCGTTCGCCGCGAGGTCGATGGCGTTGACGACGTACGCGTCGAACGCGCCGGAGATGACCCCGGGCCGGGACGTCGCCCACAAGAACGCGAGGACCGCCAGCGCGAGCTCGTACTCGCTGTTGCCGGTCAGGAGCTTGAACCCGCTCGCGGTCTCGTCGGACCAGAACCGCTCGAAGGCGCCGGAGGCGTCGTCGGGCAACGCGTCGAGCGCCGCGCCCGCCGCCGGCGCCGCCGCCTCCGCCACGCGCTTCGCCGTCTCGGGGACGTCCACGCCGAAGATCGTCGACGGAATATCCGGGAAGAGCTCGGCGAAGCCGGGGGCGGAGGGGGGAGGGGGGGGAGCCGGCGCCGGGACGGGAGGGGCCTCGCGCGCGAAGCCGAGATCGCCCACGCCGACGTCGTCCAGAAACCCCGCGCGAGGCGCAACCGCGGGGCGGGCGGTGGCGCGTCCGGCGCGTCCGGCGCGGAGGAACGAGCGGCGCGCGCGAAGCGGGATGAACGACGATCCGCGGGCGAGGCGGTCGCCGAGGAGGTCGCGCGCGACGGAGGGGGACCCGCGCGAGTCACGAACCGCGGGCCCGACGCGCCGCGATGCGCGGCAGGCGCTGACTCGACATCCCGTCGTCGACGCCATCATCGCGGGCGGACGCGCGACGCGCCGGACGAGAGGGGAACGATCGAGCCGAGCGCGCGTAAACGCGGAGCGACCGAGCGGCGCGAGGCTGCGCGCCGTGGCGGAGGCGAACGCGCGTGAGAACGCGCGCGGGGGTCCGAGTCGCGCGCCTCCCGCGCCGAGCGATTGTGCCCGCGTGTGTGCCTGCTGGCAAGGAGATTGCTCTCCGATTCGCAGATGCGGATGAGAGGAAGTGGAGGGGACGGACGACTGGGGCGGGGGGAGATGCGCGCCAAAAAAAAAACATCGAGGCGATTTTGACGGTCTAAGACCCAAGAAGTGACCCGCGGGAATTTTCTGCCACTTCTCTGCAGATTCCAGATTCCACACGCGCGGCGTGGACCCGTCTGCCACGCTGGACCGGTGCCCCGGGCACCGCAAGTTCTACTGCATACACGACGTTTCAAGCGTACGACGATCGCACGCGGCCCGCGCCTTCACTTCACCCCAGCTCTTCTCTGGGGCCCACACGCGGCTCGCGCGTTTCCCCCTCTCCCGTTCCCACACCCTTCTCGCGCACGCGATGTCCCCTCTCGCGAAGATCGGCGGCCTCGTCGGCAAGGTCAAGGCCCTGCCCGGCAAGATCGTGGCCAAAATCACGGGGAAGAAGGCGAACAACGCGCCCGAGGGCAAGATGAGCGCGCAGGAGAAGCTCGGGGCGGTCGGCAAGGTGAAGAACGTCAAGGAACAGAAGCAGGCGTGGATGGACCTGATCCTGAGCAAGGAGTTCGACAAGATCCTCGACGACGTGTTCTCGGAGTGCTGCGCCATGAACGACGACGGCGTGGCTGGCCCCGAGGACAATTCCCTCGACGCGGGCGAGCTCACGGTGGCGATGGAGAAGCTGTACATGAAGCTCGACAACTTGATGGGCGGCGGCGGAAAGCTCCCCATTGTCAAGATCCCCGTGGCGGACATCCTGTCCAAGTACGACGAGGATAATGACGGCGCGCTGGACCGCAAGGAGTTCCAGGGCTTCGCCAAGACGTACTTCAGCCGCCTGGAGTGGCCCAAGTGGAAGGTGGTCGTGCGCGGCTTCATCAAGGGGTCCATCTTTTACTTCCTCAACGAGCTCGTCATCTCGCCCTTCGTCGAGGCCACCGTGGGCGTGATGATGCCCATCATCATGGCGAAGGCGCAGGAGGAGATGAAGAAGCTCATGGGCCAGCAGGCGGCCGCGGCGAGGTTCGCGATGAAGAAGAAACTCGCGGGGATGAAACCCGGCGGGAAGGACGCCGACGGCGACGGCATCCCGGACGAGCTCGAGGACCTCCTGCGCCAGGAGAGATGGGCCAAGCGCATGAAGACCGCGAGCGAGATGGCCACCTTCGGCAGCGGGTTCGCCGCGGGGGCGCTCGCCGGACTCCCCGTCATCGGGTGATCACCCACCCAAACGGAAGTGGAGAGAACGTCGCGCGCCCCAGGCGGCGTCCGAGGGATGTCGGAGGCGCGGACGCTCTCGTCGCTAGTGCAGAAAGATTCTCAATTATTTCGGTGCAAGGACAAGGAAGGATGAGGACGGACGATCGTTCGCGCGGCGGCGTGACGATACCGGCGCGGACGAACCCCGCCGGTTACGTAGACGCATCTAGAGTAAGTTAAGCTGTAATGATCATGTCGAGTGTGTCGAGTCAAGACATCCGTCGCGCGCTCCCTCGGCGCGCGGGAACGGTCCTTCCCGAACGCCTTGACCGTGAGCGTCCGGTTTCAAAGCGATCGGTGTTTTCACCATCGATCGTGGAATACCGGTGAGACCGTGCGCTTGATCGGGGAAGCCCCCGTCGGCGGAAGCCCCCGCCTGCCCGCGCCGGGGAGACGAGTTTGAACTCGGGCGCCCCGTCGTCGAAGGCGCCACACCCCCGCGCGTCGACGCACGCGGCGCTTCGGAGTCTCGCGCGCGCCACGCGTCGCGACGCTCGGTGGATTCCTCAACGCACTCCGGACGCACCCGGACCCGCGCGTTCCGTCGATCGCCTCGCTCAGATCTGAGGCGAAGCGGTCACTGACGCTTCGCGTTCGGATTCTTTTAGGGCACGCGCGATGGCGGACTCGAGGTCCAACTACTCGCTCACCACCTTCAACTCCTCGGGCGAGCTCGTGCAGATCAAGCACGCTCTCGCGGCGGTGCAGGCGGGCGCGACGTCGCTGGGCATCCGCGCGACGAACGGCGTCGTCCTGGCCACGGAGAAGAAGCTTCCGAGCACGCTCGTGGATGAGCGCACGGTGGAGAAGATCGCGCAGCTCACGCCCGAGATCGGCATCACGTACAGCGGCATGGGCCCGGATTTCCGCGTCCTGACTCGCAAGGCGCGCAAGGAGACGCAGGTGTACTACCGCACGTACCACGAGCTCGTGCCGTGCTCGCAGCTCGTGCGCGAGACGGCGACGGTGATGCAGGAGTTCACCCAGCGCGGCGGCGTGCGGCCCTTCGGCGTCTCCCTCCTCGTCGCGGGCTTCGACAGCAACGGGCCGCAGCTGTACCAGGTGGACCCCAGCGGGTCGTACTTCGCGTGGAAGGCGAGCGCGATCGGCAAGAACATGACCAACGCGAAGACTTTCCTGGAGAAGAGGTACAGCGAGGACATGGAGCTGGAGGATGCCATCCACACCGCCATCCTGACCCTCAAGGAGGGTTTCGACGGGCAAATCAGCGCGGACAACATCGAGATAGGCGTCGTGGCGGAGGACAAGAAGTTCAGGGTCCTCACCGCCGCGGAGGTGGCGGACTACCTCTCGGAAGTGGAGTGATGACGGAAGTGACGCGATAAGGATGTCTTTTTTAATACTCATCGATCCGTTCCGAGTGAACGTATTATCGACCGTTTCGCGCCGTTTCGCCCCACACGGACTCGTCCGGAAAATTCCACGTGTCCTCCGCCCCCGCGGCGCTCCGCACGACGTACGCGATCGGCCGGGCCCTCGGCGGGTCGCTGACGTTGGCGCCCCCCGCGTGCCAGCACCGGTAGTCGTACGCCACGAGCGCGCCCCTCGGCACCGCCGGCGCCACCTCCTCCGCGCTGTTTCTCCTCGCCTCCTCCGCCCGCGGGACGTGCGCGGCGTCGTGGGCCCAGAGGTGCGACCCCCGCTTGAACCGCGTCGGGCCGAGCTCGGGCGTGAGGTCCACGAGCGGCGCGAAGACGTTGACGACGCCGCGCGTATACCCGTCCGCGTGGAAACGCTGCGGCGGCGCCCCGGGGAGCGCCACCACCGCGCCCGTCGCCGTCACTCTCGTCGCCGCTTTTCGCGACGCGGCGTTTTTTTCGTCGACGGGAATTCCTTCGGACCCGCCGCCGAGGATTCCGAAGGCTTCGCTCGCGACGGGCGCCGTCCACGGGTCGATCGCGCGGCGGACGCGGTCCCACGCCGACGCCGCCTCGTCCGCGATGGCGATCGCCTCCGGGGGCCCCGCGGGGGGAAGCCGAATCATCTCCGCCGCGTCCGAATCCGAATCATCGCCCCGCGCGGCGTCCGAAGCGTCGTCGTCGGTTTTTTCGTCCTTCGGCGACCGCCGACGTTCGGCGGTGACGTCGAATCGCCGCCCGCCGCGCTCGCGGCTGCACACCTCCGCGAAGCGAAAGTACGCGTCCTCCGCGTACCTCCGACCCCCCTCGACCCGACCTACCCCTCTCTCCTCTCCGCCCACGAAAAAGAAAGCCTCGTCCCCTCGCTCCTCATTCATCAGTCGCGCGCCGACGGCGTCGAGGAGCGACGCGAGTCTGTTTGCCGTCGCGTCGCGCGCCGCGTCCAGCGTCTCGGCGGCGACGAGTCCCGCGTCCGAGGCGCCGTCCGCTCCCGTGCCGACGATCGCGACGAACCCGTTCGAGGCCAAGGATCGAGCGGCGGCTTCGATCGTGCGCTCGGAGGGCGCGCCCCGCGTCGTCTCCGCTCGCGACGCCTTGACGCGCCAGGCAGGGAACGGGGGCCCCGGGTCCGGCGCGGAGGCGTCGTCCGAATCCGAGTCGGCCGCGAGTCGGGGCGGCGGTTTGTTTATTTTTTTTCGGGGGGGAGATCCGCCGTCGCCGTCGCGCGCGGGGGCGTCGGTCTCCACCTCGAGCGCGGCGAGGTCGTCCAGGAAATCGCCGAGCGCGCTCGCGGCGTCCGACGCCATGGACGAGAGCGACGAAGTGGCCGAGGCGGGACGCGGTGAGAGAGAGGAGGAGGGTCCGGAAGGAGGAGGAGGAGGAGGAGCGCGAGGAGGAGGAGAAGGACCTCGACCCCGACCCCGACTCTGACCTTCGCCGACGGGACCCCGACCCTCCTCGAACGCGCGGTGCGTCTCCTCCGCGTCTTCCTCCGTCTTCCGCCCCTCCGATACGATCGCCGCGCGTCGTTCGTCCCACCTCGCCCCCGAAGGCGCGTCGTCGTTCGCTACGCACGCGATGAGGACGTACCCCCCCGCGGCGGCGATTTGCTCGCCGTCGTGCGCGTGCTCCGCGGCGGTGCGTCTGATCTCGGCGGCGTAGTGTTCGCTCGGAAGCTTCGGAAGGTTCGGAAGCTTCAGCGATTCGCGATCGATCGCGACCGGCGCGAGGCCGAGCCTCACGAGCTCCGCGATCAGCGCCTCGAGGAGGCCCGCGCGTCGCAGGCCGACGGCGAGGACGGCGGTTCCGCCCGGGGCGAGGTGCGCGGCGGCGGCGCGGGGAAGCGACGCGCAGTGCTCCGGGAGGTAGAGGACGTCCGCGGCGACGACGACGTCGAAGCCGCGGGGCAAAGGAGATGCAACGCCGCCCGGGACGTACGTGGAGACGTCGTCCCAGTCGAGGGGTCTCGCGGTGACGTCGCACGAGGCGTCGGGGTCGTAGTGGCCGTTGAGTCTCGCGTTGGCGTGCATCAGCGCGAGCGTCGCCTCGTCGCGATCCGTCATGGTCACCGACCTCGCGCCGAGGGCGGCGCACGCGAGGCCGACCGCGCCCGTACCCGCGCCGAGCTCGAGGACGTCTTTGCCGGCGATGCACACGGGAGGAGCTGACGGGGCCGCCGGGGGGAAGGGGGGGGAGGGGAAGGCGGAGGGGGAGGCGCGGGGGACGCGGTCGCCACCGCCGACGCGACCCGCCGACGCGCGCGCGAGCCACGCGGCGAGGAGTCGCGCGCACGACCACACCCGACATCCCGTGCGCAGAGGGACGTCCTCGTTGTCCCGCTCCTCGCGGAGCTTCACGGGACGCGCGAGGCCGGGCGCGTCCAGCGTCGTCACCACCGCGAGCACCATCGCGCGCCGACGAGCACTGTGTGCCGGCGCGCGCGAAGTTGAGTGAGGCGCCGTCGTGGTGCCGAAAAAGCCGCGTCGGCGGTTCCGAGACGACTCGCGTCCGCACTCATCACCCGCGCGCACGAGCACGCCGGGATGCCGCTCATCCCCCCGCGCTCGCTCCTACCCCTCCTCCTCTCCGCGGCGCTCGTCCCCGCGGCGTTCGCCGCCGGCGACGGCGAGACGTGCGCGTCGTCCTCGTCACCCCGCGCGCTCGTCGACATCACCGCCCCCATCGACGCCTCGCTCGTGACGTTCGAGAAGGCGGACGGCCTCGGTCCCCAGCACCGCCGGGAGAGCTCGAGCCACGACGCGGGAGACCCCGCGAACGTCTCCGAGCTCGCCTTCGGCGCGCACACCGGCACGCACGTGGACGCTCCGCGACACTTCTCGAGGAAGGACGCGCGCGGCGTCGAGACGATCCCGCTCGCGACCATCAACGGCCCCGCGCTCGTCGTCGACGCCTTCGGCGTGCCGCTCTTAGACGCCGAGGCGCTCGAGGCGATCGCGGAGTCGATTCCGGACTCCCCCGCGGTGTCGCGCGTCATCTTCCGCACGGACAACACGCGGCGCGACCTGATGCGCAAGACGCCCTTCGCGGAGGACTACGTCGGGTTCTCGAAGGACGGCGCCGAGTGGATGGTGAAGAAGAGGCCGTTGATCGAGGCTGTTGGCGTGGACTACGTCAGCGTGGCGGCGTACGCGCACCTGGTCACCGCGCACGTCGTCCTGCTCGACGCGGGGAAGGTGCCCATCGAGGGACTGGTCGTACCGGAGGAGACGGTCGCCGCGGGGTGGTGGAACCTGCACTGCGCCCCGCTCAAAATCGCGGGAAGCGACGGCGCGCCGGCGAGGGCGTGGTTGACGCAGATGGAGTACAAGTAGTCTAGTTTTCATCATTACGGCGTCGAAGCGCGCGCGCGGCGCGTCGCGGTACCGTCTACGATAGACATTTATACAACAGAGCGGCTTCGATCGTTCTCAATCCTCATTTGCGCAGCAACGGTCGGCCGTGCGGTCCGTCCGGGGCGTGTTCGTGCGCGCCGTCCTCCGCGCGTTCGTAAATCTTTCGCCCGCGGAGGTACGTCGCGTGTATCTTCCCCTTGAGCGCCATCCCGGCGTACGGCGTGAGCTTGTGCTTATGCTCCACGGTCCACCCGTCCGGGCCCTCCTGGCCGACGACGACCGTCGCGCCGGGGTCCCAGACGACGAAGTCCGCGTCCTTCCCGGGCGCGATCCCGCCCTTCGAGCCCAGGCCCGCGACCCACGCGGGCCTGACGCTCCAAATCTCTGCGAGGAGGCGCGCGAAAAACGTTCGAGAGTGAGAAGGCGCGCGCACTTCTTATAGACGACGAGACGGACGCGCGCGACGGAGAGGAGAGTGTGCCGAAGATTGCTTCAGATTCCCGCCACCAGATGCAGGCGGGAACCTCCGATTGATACGACGGCCCGGAGTGATGTCGCGGGAGATGCAACAAGCTGATGGCGCCGCGTACTGGTGGGGTATCAAGCCACCTTATCCCGCGGCGCCCGTCCCTTCCCGCGCGGGCGGCGACGTGCCAACGGAAGAAGAAAGAGAACAAAGGAAAAAAAACCGAGGACGGGGAAGATAAACGTCACGTCGGGCGAGGTGAAGGACAGGGAACGCACCGGAGAGCGCGACGAGGGGAACGTTTCTCTTCGAAGCCGAGGTCCACGTCGCCGGGAGGCTAAACTGCAGCCCGGCGATGCCTCCCCATGCCTTGAGAAAATCACCCTCCTCGAGCTTCTTATCCTCCGGGGGCGCGGGGGAGTGGTCGCTGCTGATGACGCTGATGGTGCCGTTGTTGATTGCCTGGGAACGCGGCGACGGGTCGATCGCGTGAGATGAGGTCAGGTGGAGCATACGTCTCAGCGAGCGACAGAAGGACGCCGATGACGAAATACCGCCGAGATGAAACGGGGGGGCGGCGAGGCGCGTTCCGCGGGCGGGTGAAAAAACTGTGCCGAAGATTGCTTCAGATTCCCGCCACCAGATGCAGGCGGGAACCTCCGATTGATGCGACGGCCCGGAGTGATGTCGCGGGAGATGCAACAAGCTGATGGCGCCGCGTACTGGTGGGGTATCAAGCCACCTTATCCCGCGGCGCCCGTCCCTTCCCGCGCGCGCTCGCGTGAGCGCGACTCTCTGAGAGATGAAAAGAAAACCTCGGACGAGAGCTCGCGTTTTCGCGTTCGGGGACGTCGCGCGCGCACCTTCCACAGCCTGTCGATGTTTTCTCCCTCCCGGATCGGCGGCGCGCACTTATACAGCGTGTTCCCGTCCTCGATTTCCTCGGCGGCGAAGGAGAGGTAGTGCGTGCACGTCTCCGCGGTGATTCGCTTCCCCGCCATCCTCGCGTCGTGGATCATCTGCACGCTGTCCGCGTCCGAGACGTGCGCGATGTGGATCCCCGCGCCGCTCCGCGACGCCATCTCCGTGAGCGCTTTGATCGCGTCCTGTCGAGCGCGTTCGTGATCGATCGTGAGGGGTTCGCGCGGGTCGTGAGTCAGGACGCGTTCGATCCGAGCGGGTTTCGTCGGATCCGCGTTCGGGCGCCGTCTCGGTCCCCCGCGCGTCAGTGCAAGGATGACAATCGTCTTTCTCGTCAGGTCCCGGCCGAGCGGCGCGGGCGGTCGTCCGAGAGAAGATTAGTTTACGTTGCTCTCGCGAGCGCATCATTCGCGGGCCCCGAGAGAGAGGCGGGGGGGATCGCCGGGAACCGAACCGAAGGACTCTCCGCGCGACGACGCGACGCGGAGGAGGAAGAAAACGAAAAATCCAACGCGTTCTCGCGTTTTCAGGCTCGAGGAGTGTCGTCGCGTCGCTCGCGTCGGATTTCCTCACCTTTTCCCACACGCGCGGCCTCGTCGCTAAGTACGTGGCGTACTTGCGCGGATCCGCGTCCGGGTCTTCCTCCACGGGCGTGAGGAGCTCGGCGTGCGCCATGAGCGGGACGTGGTGCGCGTTCAGAGTGCGCATCGCGAGCTTGAGGTCGTCGACGGAGGCGTTTTCAAAGTCGCCGATGCCGCTGGGCGACATGAACGCCTTCAGCCCGACGACGCCCGCGTCGATGAGCGCCTTGAGCTTCGTCTGGTTCCGCGCGTTGTCCGGCACGAGTCCGCCCCAGAACGCGACGTCGACGTGGAGCTTGTTCGCGCTGGCTTTCAGTTTCAGGTCGAAGGTCTCCGCGTCCACGACGGTGGGGTTGGAGTTGAGCGGCATGTCCACGAGCGTGGTCACGCCCCCCGCGGCGGCGGCCTTGGTGCCCGTCTCGAAACCCTCCCAGTGCACTCGCCCGGGCTCGTTGAGGTGGACGTGAACGTCCACGAGGCCGGGGAAGATGACGAGATCGCCGTAGTCGACGAGCTGGGGAGAGAGGGAAGAGAGCGGAGGGCGCGAGGGTGAGGGTTCGGGGCGGGCTAGGTTTTGGGTGGGGCAAACCGTCCGGCCCGCGCGGGGATCGGGAACCGACGCGGGTCCCGTCGCGCTCGCTCGCGCGGTGTCGTCGCTCGTCGCACCTGGTCGATTCCGCCGGGCGGGCCGTCGCACGGGACGACGTTCTGGATCCTCCCGTCGTGGACGTGCACGGCCGCGGAGAGCACCTTCCCCCTCGTCACGACCCGGCGACTGTAAAGCACGGTGGACGGCGCGACGTCGGGGAGGCCCGCGCCGTGGAGGAGCATCACCTGCTGCTGCAGGAAGAACACGAGCATCGCGCCGACCGCGACGAGCGCGGCGGCGAGGGCGTTCATCATCTTCGAACGACCGTGGGGGGTGGCCGTGGCGACGAGGTGTGGCGGATCGAGGCGGCCGCCGTCGCAGCGGAAAAACCAACAATGCCGTCGAGCGAGAACATTTCGCCCCCGGACCCGATCGCGCTTTCCGCCGCGTCGGTCGGCAGTGGACCGGCGTCCGCACTCCGCCCCGCGCGACGGGCGCGGCTTTCGCCCGTTCTCGTCCCTCGGAGATGCCCCGGTTTGTGCAGGGCATCGCCGTGGGCGGCACCCCCGCGAGCCCCTCGGGCGGCGAGGCGGGCCGGAGGCGTTGGCGCCCGTTCTCGCTCAGGCAGATGGGCACCCTCGTCGGCCTCGCCGTGTTCGCGCTGCTCGTGCGCGAGGCGCGGCGCGCGCCGTCTTTCGACGCCCTGGGCCAGGTCGAATCCAGCCGCGCGGACCCCGCGCGCGCGCGCGCCACCGATCGACGGCTCGGGGTGGAGGACGCGACGCGCGGGGCCGCTTCCGACGCCGCTCCCGCCGCGGATGCGACCCCGACGGCGGTCTCGTCCGCCTCCCCCACCGCCACCACCACCTCCTCCTCCTCCTCCCCCGACGCGTGCGACGCCGCGCTGAGCGACCGGATCGACGACGTCGAGCGCCAGGCGGAGAAGTGGCGCACGATGGTTCTCCAGCGCGCGCGCGAGCACGCCGACCGCGCCGTCGCCGAGGCGTGCGGCGCCGGGGCCGGGGCCGGGGCGGGCGCCGGGGCTCTGGGCGCCGGGGTGGCGGGCGGCGCCGACGCCGAGAGTGCTCGGGCCGACTCCGCCGAGGGCTCCGGCGGTGCGGGGCCGGTGTCTTGGCAAAAGCACGTGTTGGGCGTCTTGGTGCCGTACAGGGACCGGCGGGACCAGCTGGACGTGTTCGCGTCGCACCTTCGGACGCATCTGCACGCGCAAGGCGTCCCGTTTCGAATATACGCCGCCGAGCAGATTGACCCCGGGGCGTTCAACCGCGGGTGGACTCTCAACGCGGCGTTCTCGTTCGCGGAGCCGGACGTCGATTACGTCGTGTTCCACGACGTCGACATGCTCCCTCTGCCCGGGGCGGATTACAGGTTCGAGTCCCTCGGCGCGCACGGGGTGAAACATCTGAGCACGGAGATCTCGCAGTTCGACTTTGGCATCCCGTACGACGAGTACTGCTCCGGGGTGTTCCTCGCGTCGAAATCGTTCGTCCGGGAGGTGAACGGGTTCGCGACGCAGTTCTGGGGGTGGGGCGGGGAGGACGACGAGTTCTGCGCGAGGGTGGCGAAGAAAATCGCCGGGTCGTGGCGGGCGGCGAAAACGCTCCCGGGCGGGATCGACGAGATGCTCGGACGCCCGCCCAAGGGCGGGGGGCGGTTCCTCTCCATGACCTCCGGGCACGAGGGGACGAGGCACAACCCGCACTGGAACGGGAACAAACAAAAGCTGGACGCGTTCTTGGCGTCGAAGGAGACGGTGAACACCCAGGACGGGCTCAGCACGACGGGGGAGCCGCGGGAGATGCTCAAGGGCAAGGTCGAGACCAGGCTGTACACGGTGTACAGAAGCGCGTTTCCCCCGACGCTGAAACGACCGAGGGCGCTGGGCTGAAGACTCCATCCATTTATTATAGAGTACTCCGAGCCACGATATGATAGAGCTAGCCAGCTTGGGGAAGAAGAGGGAGACGGGATCTGGGAGCACGACCACCGCTTCGTTCGTTGTCAACCTCGATGAGCGTGTTGTCTGCGTCGGGGCGTGAGACGTAGTCATCATCAGGGGCAAACAGCGAGAAGGAGCGCGGACGCGACTCGTCAGACTGATGAGGGGAAAAAATATCATCGATCGGGCTGGCCGTTTCTGCACGTGCCACTGTCCCCTCGTGGCGCGAAACGTTTTCGCGCGTTCCCAGGATCTCGTGGCGCTCCCCTCGTCGTCACGTCGCCTCGCGCGTTCCCCCTCCTCCTCTCCCCGGGTTCACCGCCCATGTCTTCTCCCAAGCCCGTGACCGTTCTCATCACCGGCGCCGCGGGCCAGATCGGGTACGCCCTGG
>Ga0181571_10000237_pt1 | contig 34155 bp, 29 predicted proteins | sample 101ome_17_FD_132440 | JGI IMG/M metagenome (GOLD analysis project Ga0181571, IMG submission 132440) | Coastal salt marsh microbial communities from the Groves Creek Marsh, Skidaway Island, Georgia - 101407AT metaG (megahit assembly) | ecosystem: Environmental > Aquatic > Marine > Intertidal... | reverse complement strand
GTAACCAGTAGGCCCACGGACATCGTTCCGTAGACTTTGTTCATATGTGCGCGAAGGCCCTCATCGATCTCGGCAGTGCGGGCACCTGCCGCGGTCCGGACCGTCTGATAGTTAGCCATTAACCCCTCCAAGGTATGTTTTATCCGTTGACCCCACGCATGCGCGCGAGGCTTGTGTAATATATTGGAAACTTCCCTCCGGTTTTCAAGATTTTCCGGTCGGGATTTCGGATTTCCAGTGAAAATGCCGGAAACTGTGCCATTTCTTAACAGCGGGTTAAAAATAAGGCAGGGTAAGAGGTTAACCCATCGTTATCACGACTTTGCCCGTCGACTTGCGCTCCCGCAGCAGCTCAAGCCCCTCCAACGCCTGCTCAAATGGCAACTGGTGACTGATATGGGGGCAAATTTTTCCTGCTTCATAGAGCGACATCAGCTCGTTGAGGCTCTCTCGCAGAACATCCGGCGCGAATTTCATATAGCCGCCCCAGTAAAAACCGATCAGGTCGATATTCTTGACGAGCAGATGGTTCGCCGCGACCGGCGGCACCGTGCCTGATGCAAACCCGATGCTCAGAATCCGCGCTTCCCGTCGTGCCGATTTCATCGCCAGCGTGAACAACTCGCCCCCCACCGGATCATAGACGACATCCGCGCCACCAGCGCCTTTTACCTCCGCAATCAGGCGCTCCAGCCCCAAATCGGAATCAAGAACTACGTCAGCTCCGGCGGCTTGCGCTGTCGCGCATTTCTCCGCACCGCGCGCAACGGCAGTAACGTGCGCACCCATTGCCTTTCCGATCTCTACCGCGGTCAGGCCAACGCCTCCCGCTGCACCGAGAACCAACAGGCGTTCACCAGCCCGGAGCCGTGCCCGCCGCGTCAGGGCAAGGTGCGATGTGCCGTAGGCGATTTGGAATCCCGCTGCATGTTCATCCGGCATGCCGTCGGGGATCGGCAGGCATGCCGCCGCCTCGAACACACCTTCTTCCGCAAGCCCGCCGGCCCCGCAAAACACTGCAACCCGCTGCCCGACTGAAATTTCGCCGCACCCCTCAGAGATCTCGATCACTTCACCCGCAACCTCCAGTCCCGGCGTAAAAGGGGTAGCGGGTGTATCCTGATAGCGCCCTTCAACCATCAGGAGGTCAGCAAAGTTCAAACCGCAAGCGCTGATACGCAGCCGAATTTCGCCCTTGGCGAGTGTTTCGCGTTTAAGCTCGCAAAGCGCCGGAAGTTGTCCGTAGGCTGTCACTCTGAAGGATCTTGGCATATCGCTCTCTTTTTTAGATAGGCGGTTTAAAGAAGAATAGTCTTTAATTTCAATTGATTGATGATTTCCACCATACTTAGAGGATAGGGTGTATGCTATCCTTTAGATTGTATTTCTGTGCTTTTGCCTATCTGGACTCCTGCAACTAAGGCGTGTTTTATGGGGTCAGTGAAGTTGCTCGGTGTTGAGCGCGCGGCTTGATAAAACAGCAAGCAAGCCAAAGTGCAAACGACTGACGCCGAAGGTAGTGATTGGAGCAAGATATGAAACACCCTGTTGACGTCCATGTTGGCAAGCGTATCCGGCATCGTCGTTGGATGAACGGTACGACGCAACAGCAATTGGCTGAAAAGGTTGGGATCAAGTTCCAACAGATTCAAAAATACGAAACCGGCATGAACCGCGTATCCGCTTCCCGTCTTTGGGATATCGGTCATGCCTTGAATGTCCCGATCTCCTTCTTCTTTGAGGGATTGGAGCAGGACGACGCTTCCGTACATGGTGCCGCCGACCTCCCGAGCGATATCCTGGCGGATAAAGAGGCGCTGGAGCTTCTCCGTTCGTACTACACGATGCCGGAAAACCAGCGCCGCCGTCTGTTCGATCTGGCCCGCGTTCTGAGCGACGCTGCCTGAAAGGACGGTTGACCCCTGATGCCGTCCCGCGCTACCGCCTTTGTTGGATAGGCAGGAGCGGGGCGGTATGGGGTCGCAGTCAAACGATCATGACATCGAAGAGTTGTTGCGTGTCGCGACCACGTTGGCCGATATCGCAGCGCCGGAGACACTCCGGCACTTTCGGGCGTCATCTCTCTCAGTCGATAATAAGGACAGCTCCGGCTTCGATCCTGTCACGGTCGCTGATCGGGCAGCAGAGCAGGCAATGCGTGCCTATCTCGCGAAGCACCGCCCGCATGACGGCCTCCTCGGTGAGGAATTCGGCGTAAGCGCGGGGACGAATGATCTCACATGGATCATTGACCCGATTGATGGAACCCGTGGCTACATGTCCGGCACCCCGACCTGGGGCACGCTGATCGGGCTACGGGATGCTGACGGCCCAGTCCTTGGCTTGATCGACCAGCCCTATATCGGTGAGCGGTTCATCGGCGCGAACGGGCGTGCGTGGATGAGCGGGCCGCATGGCGAACGTGCGATTGCGACGCGGCAAGGATCTGCTCTCGAAACAGCGATCTTGTTCTCGACCTTCCCTGAAGTCGGCAGTGCTGAAGATCGGAAAGCTTTCGAGGCCGTTTCCGCTCATGCGCGGCTCACACGCTTTGGCATGGATTGTTACGCATATGCGCTGGTTGCGATGGGGCAGGTGGATCTGGTGATCGAAGCCGGATTGAATGCCTACGACATTCAAGCGCCTCTCGCTCTTATTGAAGCCGCTGGCGGTGTTGTCACCGATTGGGAAGGCCAGCCTGTCACCGCAGGTGGCCGTGTCATCGCCGCTGGCAATAAAACAGTCCACGCCGAAGTGCTGGCTGTGATCCGGTCGACCCTGACCTAGCGAAATCAAATGATTGCGCGATTTGTCTCTCGCGCCCTATAAGAGTTGGGCCGAGTCCTTGCCCCTTCTGTCGGTGCGTTCCCGTGATCTCCGAAGGGGAGAGCCTGAAGAGGGGGGCACCATGGGACAAAAAACAATCATTAGGGAAGCGGACTCCATCCTCACGATGGATGACCAGCGCCGCGAGTTGGTTCAGGCCGATATTCTTTTCGAGGACGGCGTCATTATCGCGGTGGGCGAGGACCTCGATGCATCGCTGGCAAATGAGGTTTCCGGCGTCGGTTGCATCGTGACCCCTGGCCTCGTCAATACCCACCACCACCTCTACCAGACCCTCACCCGCGCGGTGCCGGGTGGGCAGGATGCACTCCTCTTTGGCTGGCTGCAAACGCTCTATCCGATCTGGTCCCGTTTTGGGCCGGAAGAGATGTTCGTCTCTGCGCAGATTGGTCTTGCGGAACTGGCGCTGTCGGGCTGCACATTGACCTCCGATCACCTTTACTTGTTTCCCAACGGGTCACGGCTTGATGATACCATCGCCGCTGCCTCGGAGACAGGACTGCGCTTTCATCCCACCCGCGGTGCAATGAGCATCGGAGAAAGCGATGGCGGGCTGCCACCTGATGATCTTGTCGAAAAAGAAGCCGCTATACTCGACGATTGCATCCGCGTGATCGACGCCCATCACGATGCAAGCGAAGGCGCGATGGTGCGCGTTGGCGTCGCGCCTTGCTCCCCCTTTTCCGTTTCACGCGAACTGATGCAGGATGCCGCTTTGCTGGCGCGGGATAAGGGCGTCATGCTGCATACACACCTTGCCGAAAACGATGAAGATATTGCCTATTCCGAGGCAAAATTCGGCTGCCGCCCCGGCCAATACGCTGAAGATCTTGGCTGGACGGGCGATGATGTCTGGCATGCCCATTGCGTGAAGCTTGATGCAGAGGAGATCGACCTTTTCGCCCGTACTGGCACAGGTGTCGCTCATTGCCCCTGTTCAAATTGCAGGCTTGGTTCAGGTGTGGCTCCTGTCCGTGCGATGCGGGATCAGGGCGTAAAAGTTGGGCTTGGGGTTGATGGTTCAGCCAGCAATGATCAAGGCAATCTGGTACTTGAGGCACGTCAAGCCATGCTTCTTCAGCGGGTTTCGCGCGGGGCTGATGCCATGAGTTCCCGCGAAGCGCTTGAAATTGCCACAAGAGGCGGTGCCGATGTCTTGGGACGCACTGATGTCGGCCGGATAGCGGTCGGAAAGCGAGCTGACATTGCCATGTGGGATACACGAGGTATCGAAAGCGCCGGTTCGTGGGATCCTGCTGCCCTCTTGCTGGCAGGCCCTTCTAAAGTCCGCAACCTCTTTGTCGAAGGTCGCCAAGTGGTGGCCGACGGTACGATGACGACGATCGACCTGCCCAAAGTCATCGCCCGTCAGAACGCGCTGGCACGGATGCTGGTTAGCTGAGGGCGCGCCCGTTTATCCACACGTCTTTAACCGCGCGGTCGTCACCCATCATGATCGTGGGGAATAAAGCATCCCAAAAAGTCTCGGCTCTGCTGGTGCGCTGAGCGATTGCTTCGGTCGACTCAAGATCGAGGATCACCAGATCAGCAGCAGCGCCGACGCCCAAATGCCCGATATGTCCTTGCCGGTGCACCGCGCGTGCGGATCCTTCTGTCGCCAGCCAGATAAGCTGCGCCGGATGCAAAGCCACGCCACGCAACTGGCCGATCTCGTAGGCGGCTGCCATTGTCCGCAGCATGGAAAATGACGAACCACCACCGGTGTCCGTCGCCAGCCCGACGCGCAGGCCATGTTGTTTCAAACCCTTTAGGTCAAACAGACCTGACCCGATGAAGGTATTTGATGTCGGGCAATGCACTACCGAGGCATCCATTTCTTTCAACCGCGCGATTTCCCTCTCTTCCAGATAGATCGCATGCCCGTAGAGGCCTTTCGGCCCTAAAAGACCAAACTGCTCATATGTATCGAGGTAATCGCGGCTCTCGGGGAAAAGTTCCTTGACCCACGCCAGCTCTGGTATCTGCTCGCTCAAGTGGGTCTGCATCAGGCAATCTGGGTGCTCTGACCAGAGCGCGCCCAGCGCCGCCAGTTGTTCAGGTGTCGATGTAGGCGAAAAGCGTGGTGTAATCGCGTAATGCGCCCGGCCTTTGCCATGCCACTTTTCCAACAACCGTTTGCTGTCATCATAGGCCGATTTTGCGGTGTCGCGGAGCGTGTCAGGTGCGTTTCTGTCCATACAGGTTTTGCCCGCGAACACCTCCATTTCTAGCTCTGCGGCTGCGTTGAAGACTGCATCAACACTTTCGGGATGGATGGTGCAAAAACTCACGAGCGAGGTTGTGCCATGTTGCGTGGCCAGCCGCAGCGTCCGTTCGGCGATCTCCTGTGCATAGCCGCTGTCGGCAAAGCGGGACTCTTCGGGGAATGTATAGGTGTTCAGCCAGTCGATCAGTTGCTTGCCCCAGCTCGCGATGATCGCCGTTTGCGGATAATGCATATGCGCATCAACGAAACCGGCAGAGATCAAATCGCTGCCGTAATCGTGTCGGCGCGCAGTGGGCGCGGCGGAAAGCACAGCGTCTCGTTCATCAACCATGCGAATCACACCGTCCTCGACCAGCACCGCGCCGTGGCGCCGGTGTTTGGTCACGGCTTCCCATCCAGTGTCTCCAAAAGGATCACCGTCAAAGCTAAGGGTCTGCCCCAAAAGAATGTCCTGTGTCATAATCCCTACGATATGGATTTGCGAAGCACGGGTAAATTCAATCTCTTCATGAGGCAGTTTCAAAAAAGTCGATGAAATTGCCCGTTGTGGCGGTTCACGACCATTCCTCCATTGAGCGTTCTGCCATTCTCTTTATGGTGCCCAAAAAAGCGGTGTGCTCATGAGTGACTTCATTGACGAAGATAACGAAGAAGAAGCCTTCGGTGTGACCGACAGGCTGATTTCTGATGTTCTTGAGGCCGTCGGTGAAGAAAATGCTGCCGCAATCGACACGCTGCTTGAGCCGCTCCACGCCGCTGACATCGCACACCTGATCGAACAGATCGACAATAAAGACCGTCGCGATCTTTTGAGTGTCTGGAAGGGCGGCGTCGACGGCGACGTGCTGTCGGAACTTGATGAAAGCCTGCGTGAGGAGGTGATTGAAAGCCTTGCTCCGGCGGAGCTGGCCGAGGCTGTTCGTGATCTGGAATCGGACGACGTGGTCGATCTGGTCGAATATCTTGATGAGGAGCAGCAATCAGCAGTTCTGCAATGGCTGGCAGGCCCTGATCGTGCAGCGGTCGAGAAGGTATTGGCTTATCCGGAGGAGTCCGCGGGCCGTCACATGCAGCTTGAAATCGTGCGTGCCCCCGATCATTGGACGGTTGGCGAAGCAATCGATTTCCTCCGCTCTGGCGTCGAACTGCCTGAGCAGTTTTATCATGTGATCCTCGTCGATCCCCGCATGAAGGCAAGCGGTTATGCCACACTCGGGCGTATTCTCAGCTCACCCCGCTCAGCCAAGCTTCGCGATATTGCGGAGGAAAGTTTCCGCACCTTTCACGTCGAGCAACCTGCTGCGGATGTTGCCCATGCATTTAACCACTATCACCTGATTTCAGCTCCTGTTGTCGACGATGATGACCGGATCATGGGCGTGATCACAATCGACGACGCGATGACCTTGCTCGATGAAGAGCACGAGGAAGACATGCTGCGCCTTGCTGGTGTTGGCGATGGAAGCCTGTCTGACAACGTGTTTGAAACCACGATGCAACGTTTGCCGTGGCTTGCGGTCAATCTGGTGACAGCCATTATGGCCTCGCTCGTGATTGCTCTTTTTGAAGAAACCATCGCAGGCCTTGTTGCTTTGGCGGTGTTGATGCCAATCGTTGCCTCAATGGGAGGCAATGCGGGAACCCAATCGCTAACGGTGGCTGTTCGTGCGATCGCCACACGCGACCTTACAGGCTCCAACGTCTGGCGCGTGATCCGTAGGGAAGTGTTCGTCGGCCTTCTGAACGGATTGCTGTTCGCCGTCGTGATGGGGATTATTGGCTGGCTCTGGTTCGATACGATCATGCTGGGCGTGGTCATTGGCCTCGCAATGGTGATCAATCTGGTAGTGGCCGGTCTGGCAGGGACGGTCGTGCCTGTCTTGTTAGAGAAGGTCGGCATTGATCCGGCATTGGCGTCTGGTGCGTTTGTGACGACCGTCACAGACGTTGTCGGTTTCTTTGCCTTTCTCGGATTGGCTGCGATGGTGTTGCTATGACGGATTTGGAACAACGGAAACAGACCGTGCGCAAGGCCGCCTTTGCGCGTAGACAGCAAGCATTTGATGCCGGTCTGAGCAGTTCTGCCCAGTTATCTTCGGTTTTGGCGGGCTATCGCTGCGTGCCAACGGCCGGTTACATGGCCATGCGCACCGAGATCGATCCGACCCCCGCTATGGAAGAAGTCGCGGCACACGGCCCAATTGGGGTGCCGGTAATTCTTGGGGCGGGACAACCGCTCAAATTCCGCGTCTGGGAACCTGATTGCGAAATGATAGAGGGTGAATTTGGCGCATGCATTCCGGCCACGGGTGATTGGATCGAACCTGAGATTTTGATCGTCCCGTTGGTGGCCTTCGACCGAAAGGGTGGCAGGCTCGGCTATGGTGGCGGCTTTTACGACCGCACACTCGAAGGCTTGCGCGCCAAGCGTCCGACCTTGGCTATCGGCTTTGCTTTTTCAGCACAGGAAGCCGACGATCTGCCATTGGAAGCAACAGACCAACCGCTTGACCTGATTGTGACCGAGGCGGAAGTGATCGAGATGTCGCGTTGAGGGAACTTGTTCTTCCGCGACAACATCCCTAACAGGAATTCATGCGTATACTTTTTCTAGGTGATGTAGTCGGGCGGGCAGGGCGGTCAGCGGTGATCGAGCGGCTTGCGGGATTGAAGGCAGATCTCCGGATCGATTTCGCTGTGGTCAATGGCGAGAATGCCACCAGTGGTGTTGGACTTTCCGCCTCTCATGCCAAGGCACTGCTGAGTGCGGGCGCAGATGCGCTTACCTTGGGTGATCATGCCTTTGACCAACGCGATATGCTTCAGTTTATCGAGCAAGAACCACGAATTCTGCGACCTTTGAACTACTCCAAAGCGGCTCCGGGAAAAGGTGCGCGGATATTTTCGACAACCAGTGGCCACAAAATCCTGATTGCGCAGGTGCTTGGGCAGGTTTTCATGAAGCGCCCTTTTGATGATCCTTTCTCGGCTTTGGACGCCCTTTTGCGGCAATACCCGCGTGGCGGGCAGGTTCAGGCCAGTTTGATCGACATTCATTGCGAAGCGACCTCCGAAAAAATGGCCGTTGGTCACTTTTGTGACGGACGCGCCAGCGCTGTAGTCGGCACCCACACGCATGTTCCGACCGCAGATGCCATGATCTTAGCGGGCGGTACAGGTTATCTGACTGATGCCGGTATGTGCGGTGACTATGATTCGGTTATCGGGATGAAAAAGGATGAACCGCTGCGCCGATTTATAACTGGCATGCCCAAGGGCCGGTTTGAGCCTGCATTGGGCGAGGCGACCTTGTCGGGGTTCTTTGTGGAAACAGACGACCGCACTGGAAAAGCGATGCAGGTGTCCACCGTGCGGCTCGGCGGGCGTTTGCCCCCGCAGCTTCCGGCCTAAGCGATGACAGCTGTCCGCGCGCCATGGTTTGGAGTGCTCGCTGTGCTCGGGATGGGCTGGGGCCTGACGCAACCGCTCGCTAAAATAGCTGTATCTGCAGGTTACCCGCCGTTTGGCATTATCTTTTGGCAGTCTCTGATAATATTTCTACTTCTCGGCAGCATTTTGGTGGCTCGCGGGCAGCGCCTGCCTTACCATCCAAGGGCGCTTGGCGTTTTTATTGCCATCGCCCTTTCAGGAACAATTATTCCCAACGCATTCTCATACACTGCTGCGTTTCACTTGCCATCAGGGATCATGTCGATCGCGATCGCAACGGTTCCGATGTTCGCCTTTCCCATCGCACTTGCTCTGGGTGCCGACCGATTTTCCCTGTCACGCCTAGTGGGGCTGGTTCTTGGTATTTGCGGTGTTGGCGCTATTGTTCTGCCGCAAGGCAGTTTGGGCGACGGCGTCCTTTCGGTTTGGGTCTTCGTGGCTCTTGTCGCGCCGCTTTGTTATGCAATCGAAGGCAACTATGTTGCCAAGTGGGGAACGGCGGGGCTCGATCCTGTGCAAACCCTTTTCGGCGCCTCCATAGCAGGGATTCTTCTCTCAGGTGTCGGCAGCATTTCAACCGGACAATTCTTCGTGCCAACTGCGCCGTTCCAAACAGCAGATTTGGCGATTGTTCTGAGTTCGCTCATTCACGGTGCGGTCTATACCGGATATGTCTGGCTCGTTGGTCGCGCAGGGTCAGTATTTGCGGCGCAGGTCAGTTACATCGTAACGTTAAGCGGCGTGGTCTGGGCGATGCTGATCCTCGGAGAAAGCTATTCCGGATGGGTATGGGGGGCGCTCTTGTTGATGATTGCAGGTATCAGCCTTGTGCAACCACGGCTCAATACCAAGCCGGAACTGATCGACACGCCATTGCCGCCTGCGAATGGGCTCGAAAATAATGATCGCTGATTGGTTTAACCTTTCACAAGACTTTCAAGCCTATGCCACGCTCCTCGTGGTGGGCATGATGTTTGTCCTTTTCCTACGCGAAACGTTCTCGACTGAAGTTGTTGCCCTTGTCGGTGTTTCATCTCTGCTTGTCTTGGGCAGTTTGCCATATGAAATGGGGCTCGAGGTGCTGGCCAATCCCGCTCCTTGGACCATTGCCGCCATGTTCATCGTGATGGGCGCCTTGGTGCGGACCGGGGGGCTCGATAGCCTAACATCGCTGGCTGAACGCTATTCCAAAAGCCATCCTACACTGGCAATCGCGGCGGTACTCCTTTTCGTGGTCGCGGCATCCGCTTTCATGAATAACACCCCCGTTGTTGTGGTGATGATCCCAGTCGTCGTCCAGCTGTCAAAAAGCATGGGCGTTGCCAGTTCCAAAATGCTCATCCCATTAAGCTATGCTGCGATTCTGGGTGGCTCCCTTACGCTTATCGGAACCTCTACCAACCTGCTTGTTGATGGTGTGGCGCGTTCTGAAGGGCTCGCGCCTTTTTCGATCTTTGAAATCACCCCGATGGGACTGATCGTCTGTTTTTGGGGGCTTATTTACCTCCGTTTCATCGCACCGCTTCTACTCCCAGAGCGTGACAGCATGGGCAGCCTTTTGTCCGATCGTTCAAAGATGCGGTTCTTCACCGAAGCGATAATCCCGCGTGATAGCAACCTCATCGGGCGGGAGGTGAAAGGCATACAGCTTTTCAAGCGGGAGGGTGTACGGCTCATTGATGTCGTGCGCAAAGAGGTTTCGCTGCGGCGAAACATGGATGATCTCAAACTTGAAGAAGGCGATCGCGTGATCCTTCGCACCCCGATGGCAGAGTTGCTTTCTCTGCAACGCGACAAGAGTTTGCGTCGGATGGATCAGCTCTCGGCAGTGGAAACAACCACAGTCGAAGTGTTGATCGCACCCGATTGTAAGCTTGTTGGCCGCAGGTTAGGCGAGGTCCGCCTGCGTCGGCGCTATGGCGTATATGTCCTCGCGGTTCATCGTCGCGACCGTAATATCGGCGGTCAAATTGATGATCTTGTGGTGCGCGTCGGTGACACGCTGCTGTTAGAAGGCGCGCCGGAGGAAATTCAACGCCTTGCTGTTGAAATGCAGATGGTTGATGTCTCCAAGCCTTCAGCGCGTGCCTTCAGGAGGACACATGCGCCACTGGCAATCGCCGCTCTTGCAGGGATCGTCATTTTGGCGGCATTCGGTGTGGCTCCGATACTTTCTTTGGCGGTGATTGCTGTTGCGCTGGTCCTTGCGACGGGTTGCATTGATGCCGAAGAAGCATTCGAGTTCGTCGAAGGGCGGCTTCTGGCGCTCATCTTTGCCATGCTTGGTGTCGGGGCTGCGCTTCAGCACTCTGGAGCGGTCACGATGATTGTGGACCTTGTCGCGCCAAGCCTATCGTCATTGCCGCCGTTCTTCCTGATTTGGGCGATTTATCTCCTGACCTCGATTTTGACTGAATTGGTGACCAATAACGCGGTCGCTGTGATCATCACGCCAATTGCTATTAGCATCGGGACAGCGCTGGGAGTTGATCCACGACCGCTGGTCATTGCTGTGATGATTGCCGCCTCCGCCAGTTTTGCGACGCCAATCGGCTACCAGACCAACACACTTGTCTATGGACCCGGCGGTTACAAATTTACGGATTTCCTGAAAGTCGGCATTCCCTTGAATTTGAGCATGGGGATCCTTGCCTCCGCAGCGATCCCCATGATCTGGCCTCTCTAGATGAATGGCGCGGTCGTGCCGCGTGCTGCGTTGGCAACGGCCAGAGCTTCTTCAAGCACGATAGAACGATCAAATAAGGCGCGGCCTATGATCGTGCCGGAGATACCCGGGACGTATTTGATGCGGGAAATATCGTCGAGGCCACGGATGGTACCGCGTGCAACCACGGATGACGATGATTGTTCTGCAAGCCGGGTAATCATCGCGAGTGATGCATCGGAATCTGCAATATCTGCATCAATGTCCGTCACTAGAATCCCTGCGAGCGGGTCGTCTTTGAACCAACTGATGAAATCATCGGGTTCATAGGCGCTTTGCTCCTTCCAACCACCTGACATGACCTTGCCTTGAAAGACATCGACCGCCACGACGACCTGATCGGGGTACGCATGCGCCGCCCGTTTGACCAGATCCGGGTTCGTGACGGCGGCGCTGGCAATCACAACGCGCCCTGCGCCGGCGTCGATCCACTGAGAAATTTTCTCCATTGAGTTCATGCCGCCCCCCAATTGAACGGGAATACCTGCATGGCGAATGATATCGAGTACAAGCGCCTCGTTTGTTTCTGTGATGTGGGCGACTGCATCGAAGTCAGTCACATGCAACCATTCCGCGCCTGCCGCCGCGAACTTGCGCGCACGCTCGACGGCATCGACATGCCATATCTGGGGTTCGTCGAGCCGCCCCCGATGAAGGCTGACACAGCGTCCATTTTGCAGTTCGATTGCGGGGATAATCATCATGGCGAGAACCTCCATGCCAATGTTTTTGCGCGACACTAATCGGACAATTCTAACATATGGGCGATCAAAACCGGCATTTTGTTGGCCGCTTCCGCTTCGTTGTCGTTGTTCATGGGATTGCGGAAGGGCCTACGTCTGGCATATAGAGCCGAGAAATTCCAAGCATCTGAGGTTGTCGCATGGCCGGCCATTCCAAATGGGCAAATATCCAGCATCGCAAGGGGCGGCAGGACGCCGCGCGCTCGAAGCTCTTTTCCAAGCTCTCGAAAGAGATCACCGTCGCCGCGAAGATGGGTGACCCGGACCCCGAAAAGAACCCGCGTCTTCGTTTGGCTGTGAAGGAAGCCAAGTCGAATTCCGTCCCAAAAGACGTGATCGAACGCGCCATTAAGAAGTCGATGGGCGGTGACGCGGATAGCTATGAGGAAATCCGCTACGAGGGCTACGGCCCGGGCGGTGTTGCGGTGATCGTCGAGGCGATGACGGATAACCGGAACCGGACTGCATCAAACGTGCGCTCAACCTTTGGCAAAAATGGCGGAAATCTGGGCGAAACTGGTTCCGTCGGGTTCATGTTCGATCGCAAGGGCGAGATCATTTATGCCGCTGATGTCGGCGATGCCGATACCGTCATGATGGCTGCAATCGAAGCAGGTGCTGAAGATTGTGAAAGCGATGAAGGTGGTCATGTCATCTATTGTGCCGATACAGACCTCAACGATGTATCAACCGCACTTGAAGCTGCGCTGGGCGAGTCGGAATCGACCAAACTGATCTGGAAGCCAAGCACAACCACTGAACTGGATCTCGAGGGTGCGCAAAAACTCATGAAACTCATCGAGGCGCTCGAAGATGACGACGACGTTCAGAACGTCACCTCGAACTTTGAAGCCTCTGATGAGGTGATGGAGCAGTTGGCTGGTTAAACGGCTAACGGCTCAGGTCGCAGCGTGAGCGTGGTTCTCGATGAGTGAGGCATTTTTTTCAGGCTTTGCGCTCGGCCTGAGCCTCATCCTCGCAATTGGTGCTCAGAACGCATTCGTTTTGCGGCAAGGTTTGCGCGGTCAGCATGTATTTGCAGTTGTCATGACCTGCGCACTCTCGGACGCGGTGCTGATCGCGCTTGGCGTCTTTGGGTTTGTGACACTTGCCGACCTTGTCGAAAAACTGGCAACCCCGCTGCGCTACGCGGCGTCCCTGTTTCTTTTCGGTTATGGTATTTTGAGCTTCCGTTCAGCATGGCGCGGCGGTCACGCACTCTCAGCGGCCGAAGAAGGGGCATCATCCATGCGTCAAGCACTGAGCATTTGTCTCGCACTTACATGGCTCAACCCGCACGTCTACGTTGACACGGTGCTTCTGCTTGGCTCTGTTTCGCTGAATTACGTCCCGTATACAGCTGTTTTCGCAGCGGGCGCCATGACAGCGTCTTTGGTTTTTTTCGCCTCCCTTGGCTATGGAGCGGCCGCTCTGCGTCCTATCTTTGCAACGCCAAAGGCATGGCGGCTACTTGATGTCCTTGTTGGGCTGGTCATGTGGTGGCTCGCGACGATGCTTCTATTTATGGGCTAGGGCTTGATCCTTCAGCCGTTTAGGCGTCACCTGCGGGCATGACCGACCACGCCATCATTCCAAAGCCACCCCTCATAGGCATGTTCTGGATGCTTGTCGCTGGTCTGAATTTTGTGGCGGTGACCGCACTGGTCAAGGCTATCGGTTCTGATGTGTCTGCGGCGCAGGCGGCTTTCATACGGTACGCCCTGGGATTGCTTTTTATCTTACCGATGATCCGTGCCATGCGCGGCACCCGCGTGACAGCCCGTGCATTTCGGGTGTTTGTGTCGCGAGGGCTCTTTCATGCTTTCGCGGTGATTTTGTGGTTCTTTGCAATGGCTCGTATACCGATCGCCGAGGTTACCGCACTGAACTATTTAAATCCCGTGTATGTCACCGTTGTTGCAGCGTTGTTTCTTGGTGAAGGGATTGCAGCGCGGCGTTTGCTAGCCGTTGCTGCTGCATTCATCGGTGCGCTCGTAGTCCTGCGCCCCGGCCTACGGGAACTTGAAGCCGGCCATATTGCAATGCTCGGAACTGCCGTTCTTTTTGCCGGGAGTTATCTTTTGGCCAAGCGCCTCTCCGCCGAGTTCTCGGCGGCAGTGATTGTCGGGTACCTTTCAATGATCGTCACCGTCATTCTGTTCCCGTTCGCATGGGCTGTTTGGGTCACGCCAAGCTGGCATGATCTGGGTGGCCTCTTCCTCGTTGCACTGTTCGCAACAGCTGGGCATTACACGATGACCTTGGCTTTTGCCGCTGCGCCGCTTTCGGTCACGCAGCCGGTGACGTTTCTTCAGCTTGTCTGGGCCAGTCTCCTCGGTTGGCTGGTTTTTGACGAAGGGCTTGATCCTTTTGTCATCTTCGGTGGCGGGCTGATCGTCGCTGCCGTCAGTTTTATAACTTGGCGGGAGGCTGTTTCCACCCGCAAGAACAGGTCAACCGCGCTGTAGGTAACGCCTGATCAATTCACCTTGTAGGGCAAGATCTCCCGTGTGTCGGGGTTGATCTCAATCTGTCTTTCCAAGGGAGGAATTGATCTTTGAGCGCAGGTTCGGCGTTCACATATACGACACGAAATTCCAATCGGCTCGAACGCTTCGGCGACGTCTGTATCCATATGATCGGCGTAAACCAGTTCGTGGGCATGTTGCACTTCGCATCCCAAACCGATGGCATATCTGCGCGTGGGTGCATGAAAAGCGCCGCCAGATTTGGTGACGTCCCGTGCGAGACAAAAATAGCGGATCCCGTCCGGCGTTTCTGCAAGTTGCCTCAGGAAACGGCCAGGAGTTTCGAATGCGCGATGGACGTTCCAAAGCGGGCAAGCGCCGCCATAGCGCGCAAATTGCAGCGTGGTGGCCGAATGCCGCTTGGTAATGGTTCCTGCCGGATCCACACGCACGAAGAAGAAAGGAATGCCCTTGGCGCCGGGGCGCTGCAGGGTCGAAAGCCGGTGTGCGACCTGCTCTAATGACGCTCCGAAACGGTCCGAAAGCCTTTCAAGATCGTGGCGGAACTCGCGCGCCTTCTCGAGGAACAACATGTAAGGCATCATCGTTGCGCCCGCGAAGTAGTTTGCCAATCCAATCTTCGCAATTGAGCGCGCTTCATCAGATTGGAAACGGGCGAAATCAAGCGTAGCGTCGATGAGCTTTTCTGACTTTAACAACGCGAGCTGGGTCAGTATCTGAAAGGTTTGGGTAGACTCCTCGGAGCGCCTTGAAAGGGTCAGGCGCCTGTTCTCGCGATCATACGAGCGCAGAGTTTCCGTATCTTCAAAATGAACAGAGATTTGCCGCGCGCGAAGCTGCTCGATGGCCGCTTGCATCAGTGTGCCATGTTCTTTCAGCCGATCGTGGAAATTCTCCGCTGCCCGATCAATGGCATCAATGTAATTGTCGCAGTAATGAAAGAAGTCACGCACCTCTTCCCAAGGGGAGGGTTGAAGGCGCGAGCCATCGCGCCCTAGTGCCTCGTCGAGCGAGGCAAGGCGTTCATGCGTCTGTTTATAGGCGTTATGCAGTTCCAGCAAAGCGCGCGCGAAACTCGGCGCGTTTGAGGCGACAAGCCGGAGATCGGCTGGCGTCGGACTGACGCCTGCAAACACTGGATCGGCCAAAATCTCCCGCATATCGCCAATCAATCTCGCCTCATCACCTGATTGTAATTCGGTGACATCGAAGCCGAACTCCCGCGCGAGCGAGAGGACGACTGTTGTGCTCACCGGACGATTATTGTTTTCCATCTGATTGAGGTAGGGCAGCGAAACGCCCAGCTTTTCGGAAAACGCTTTTTGGGTAAGGGAAAGCCGTGCGCGAATCTCGCGTAGCTTTGCTCCGGCATATAGTTTTTGTGTGGCCATAACGCTTTGCAGTTTTGCTAGTTCCTATTAGCTACTGCAAATTGCGTCGCTGCTGTCAACCAAGCGCCTTGTTCCGCCGCACCACATAGAGGCTGCTGAAAATCGCCAGGATCGATGTCGCGAACATTAGGATTTGGAGCGGGATTGCACCGCTGGATGCGTCCAGCAAGCTACCTGCAAAAGCTGAGAGAACTGCGCCACCGGCAATCATGATTGCGCCGCCAAGGCCGCTGGCAGTGCCTGCGAGTTGTGGCCTAACGGACAGCGACCCTGATGTTGCGCTTGGAAGGAGAATGCCGTTTCCGACGCCAAGCAACGTGCAAAAGCCAAAGAAAATTAGCGGATGCTGAAGTCCCAAAAGTGCAAGCGCAAGAGATATGCCTAGTCCAATCGTCGAGATGCTGGACCCAATCACGCACATTTTGTCGATTCCAACCCGCACGGAGTAGCGGCCAGATATGAAATTACCAAATGCGTAGCCAATCGCCGGCGAGCCGAGAGCTACGCCTGCCCAAAAGGGTGAGAGGCCGAACACAATGCCGGCGACAAATGAGGTGCCACCCAATAAGGCAAAAAACGCCCCCGAGGCAAATGCCGCGCTGAGCACATAACCCCAAAAGCGGGGCGAGGTCAGGAGGCCGGGGTAATCGCGAAATTGATCTCTAAAAGTGCCTGTTTGTGTTGGGCGGGTTTCGGGCAAGTCGGCGATACAAAGAAAAAGCACAACAATTGCTGCGAAGCCTAGAAGGTAAAAACTCGATTGCCAGCCAAAGAACTGGTCCAAGATACCGCCAACCATTGGGCCGACCATCGGGATCAGGGCCATGCCCATCGTTACATATCCGATCATCGACGCCGCGCGGTCTTGATCGTAGATATCACGAACGATCGTTCGGCTCAGAACCATCCCAGCGGCGACAACAGCTTGGCTGAAGCGGAAGATCAGGAAGGGCACAACCGAGGTGCTAACCGCGGCACCAATACTCGCGATGGCGAAAATAGTCATTGCGGCCAGTACAACGGGTCGCCGCCCAAAGCGATCAGCCAGCGGGCCAATGATGATCTGAAGCACAGCAACGGAAGCAAGATATCCCGAAACTGCCAACTGAATAACGCTGTAGTCAGTTTCAAAATAAACTGTCATTGCCTGCAGCGATGGCAGAAAGATCGACATCGACATTGCTGAGATACCCGCCAGCATGACGAGCATTCCAACACTGGGAGGTTTGGCAGCAATGCCGGGTTCTTGGATCATTTTCAGATTCATTATCTTCGGTTACGCCTCAAATCCCAAAATGTCTATCGGCAAGCGGCTTACACTTTTTTGCAAATATGAGTTTTCTGCAAAGCTTTTTATTTGCAAATTTACGGAAAGTTGCTTCGTGATTTTGTATCGGGCCGGTACACATGGGCAAACCGGAGGAGATTCTATGCGCGACATTCTTCAGCAATTGGAAGAGAGGCGGGAAACAGCGCGCCTCGGAGGCGGGCAAAAACGTATTGATGCCCAGCATTCCAAAGGAAAGTTAACAGGACGAGAGCGGATCGAGCTTTTGTTGGACGAAGGCTCCTTTGAGGAGTTTGATATGTTCGTCTCTCATCGCTGCACCGATTTTGCCATGCAGGAAAACAAGCCCTCAGGCGACGGTGTCATTACCGGTTGGGGGACCGTGAATGGCCGCATGGTCTATGTTTTCAGTCAGGACTTTACCGTTTTTGGTGGGTCGCTCTCCGAAACGCATGCACAGAAGATCTGTAAGATCATGGATATGGCCGTTCAGAATGGCGCGCCTGTGATTGGTCTGAACGATTCCGGTGGCGCGCGGATCCAAGAGGGTGTCGCCTCGCTCGCGGGTTATGCCGAGGTGTTCAAGCGCAACATCTTGGCATCCGGCGTCGTGCCCCAGATAAGTGTGATTATGGGGCCGTGCGCGGGCGGTGCTGTTTACTCGCCCGCAATGACTGATTTCATATTCATGGTGCGTGACACGAGCTACATGTTCGTGACCGGGCCTGATGTGGTGAAAACCGTCACAAACGAGATCGTCTCTGCCGAGGAACTGGGCGGCGCAAGCGCGCACACAAAGAAATCATCCGTTGCGGACGGTGCGTTCGATAATGACGTCGAAGCCCTGACGGAGGTGCGGCGGCTTATTGATCTTTTGCCGCTCAATAATCGTGAAAAACCACCTGTCCGCCCGTTTTTCGACGATGTTCAACGGATCGAGGAAAGCCTCGATACACTGATTCCGGAAAACCCCAATGCTCCCTACGATATGAAGGAGCTAATCCACAAAATAGCGGACGAAGGGGATTTCTACGAAATCCAAGAAGACTACGCAAAAAACATCCTAACGGGGTTTGTTCGGCTTGAAGGGTCAACAGTCGGTGTTGTCGCCAATCAGCCAATGGTTCTGGCAGGTTGTCTCGACATTGATAGCTCACGAAAGGCCGCGCGTTTCGTTCGTTTTTGCGACGCTTTCGAAATCCCGATTTTGACGCTCGTTGACGTCCCTGGTTTCCTTCCAGGTACCAGCCAGGAATATGGTGGTGTCATCAAGCATGGCGCCAAGCTGCTCTTTGCTTTTGGCGAAGCGACGGTGCCGAAAGTTACGGTGATTACGCGCAAAGCATATGGTGGCGCCTATGATGTGATGTCGTCGAAGCATTTGCGCGGTGATTTTAACTACGCTTGGCCAACGGCCGAGGTCGCGGTTATGGGAGCCAAGGGCGCGACGGAGATTCTTTACCGGTCTGAACTGGGCGATGCAGACAAGATTGCGCAACGCACGAAAGACTATGAAGATCGCTTTGCAAACCCTTTCGTTGCAGCCGAGCGCGGCTTCATTGATGAAGTGATCATGCCGCATTCCACCCGTCGCCGTGTTTGCAAGGCTTTTGCGAGCTTGCGCGGCAAGTCGCTGCAAAATCCTTGGAAAAAGCACGACAATATTCCGCTTTGAGGCTCACCCCGCATGCATAAACACAGAGGTTTCCCAAGTCGTCTCCCTGGAACGGATTATCAATTCACGATCCGACGTCCGGGGAAGGACGGCGCGACGAAGCTGGTCGCTCGCGAACGATTTCGTGACAGGCGCCCGGCGGATCGCCGTGCCGATGCTGGCTTCATGCAGGCACTCTGGGAGGCATTCGGAGAGGAGCCTTTTGTGCGCGGAAACCTCGATGCGGGCCGTTTGGGATGGCTGCTGGGCCGAGAGGTTGTCGCCCTGGATGAACAATTCGACGCGGAGGACTACGATGCGTCGCTTCAAATCAATTTACCGCTCGCGCGGCAGAGCTTTCCGGAGATCTTTGAATGATTGCCCGTCTCTGCCTGCCGCGCGCCCAACATCGGGGATAATCGGATGTTCAAAAAGATACTGATCGCAAACCGTGGCGAAATCGCCTGTCGGGTTATCAAGACAGCCCGTGAAATGGGCATCGCGACGGTTGCGCTCTACTCGGATGCGGACCGCAATGCGCTTCATGTAAAAATGGCGGATGAAGCGGTTTATATCGGGCCAGCGCCGGCCAATCAGAGCTATATCGTGATCGAAAACGTGATGGCTGCCATTCGCGAAACCGGCGCGGAAGCTATTCACCCGGGCTATGGCTTCCTTTCGGAGAACCCAAAATTTGCGGAGGCCTTGGCCAAAGAAGGCGTCGCCTTCATCGGGCCGCCGGTCGGTGCGATCGAGGCGATGGGTGATAAGATCACGTCTAAAAAAATCGCGCAGGAGGCGGGGGTAAGCACGGTTCCCGGCTACATGGGACTTATAGAAGATGCCGATGAGGCCGTGAAGATTAGCCAGCAAATCGGTTATCCGGTCATGATCAAGGCCTCCGCTGGTGGCGGCGGTAAGGGCATGCGGATTGCGTGGAATGACGAAGAAGCCCGCGAGGGGTTCCAATCCTCGAAGAACGAAGCGGCATCATCGTTCGGAGATGACAGGATCTTCATCGAAAAATTTGTCACCCAGCCGCGCCATATCGAAATTCAGGTTCTCGCCGACACCCATGGCAATGCTGTGTATCTTCACGAGCGAGAATGCTCCATTCAGCGCCGAAATCAGAAGGTTATCGAAGAAGCGCCATCGCCGTTTTTGGACGAAGCGACCCGCAAGTCGATGGGCGAACAAGCTGTCGCTCTTGCTCAGGCTGTCGACTATGCTTCGGCAGGGACGGTCGAGTTCATCGTTGACGGTGAACGGAACTTCTACTTCCTCGAAATGAACACCCGCCTGCAGGTGGAACATCCCGTTACGGAACTCATCACTGGAATTGATCTCGTCGAGCAGATGATCCGCGTTGCGGCTGGCGAGAAGCTGGCGATCAAGCAAAGCGATTTGAAGATCAACGGCTGGGCGATGGAAAGCCGTCTCTACGCAGAGGACCCATATCGGAACTTTCTGCCATCCATTGGCCGCTTGTCTCGCTATAGGCCACCGGCTGAGTCACATGACGCGACCCGTGTTGTGCGAAACGATACCGGCGTCTTTGAGGGTGGTGAGATCAGCATGTATTACGATCCGATGATCGCCAAACTCTGTACATGGGCGCCCGATCGCAAATCAGCGATCGAAGAAATGCAGATCGCACTTGATCGTTTCGAGATCGAGGGAATCGGACACAATTTACCTTTCCTCTCAGCGGTTATGGATCACCCGAAGTTTGTCTCGGGAGATATAACAACCGCATTTATTGCAGAGGAATACCCCGACGGCTTCGAAGGGGTCGCGCTGAACGAAGAGAGCCTCAAGCGCATAGCTGCTGCTTGTGCCGCGATGCATAGAGTCGCTGAAATCAGACGGTCGAGAATATCCGGAAGGATGGATAATCACGAGCGTCATGTAGGCGAAGATTGGGTGGTGTCGCTGCAAGGGCAGGATTTCGTCACCCAGATCTCGGCTGACAAGGGTGGTTCGACTGTCACCGTCGCCGGAGAAGCGTACCGCGTCGAGAGCACATGGGTACCAGGGCAGTCGCTCGCTGTTCTCGAAGTGAATGGTGTGTCGCTTGTTCTCAAAGTTGAGAAACGCACCTCGGGCTACCGCATTCGCACAAGGGGCGCGGACTTGCGCGTTTTCGTGCGGACCCCACGGCAGGCAGAACTCTCACAATACATGCTTGAAAAGGTCGCGCCTGACACATCGAAGCTGCTTCTGTGTCCAATGCCTGGTTTGATCGTTTCGATGAACGTATCGGAAGGAGACGAAGTTCAGGAAGGGCAGTCGCTCTGCGTTGTGGAAGCGATGAAGATGGAAAACATCCTTCGCGCAGAGCGAAAGGCGGTCGTGTCAAAAATCCACGCAGCGCCGGGTGACAGTCTGGCGGTGGACGAAATCATCATCGAGTTCGAATGATGCTCACGGCACCCGCTCAAAGCAGACCCTACCGTTGCTCGAGTAACTCTTGCTGGCGGATTGTGGATTTATCAATTGAGCGGGATACCTCGCGCATATGCCAAGGCGCTGGCTTGCGCAGAATGACTCTGCCGTCCTTGTCAAGCACGACAAGACCGAAGCCCCGCGGGCGCAGGTTCTCGCGCCATTCTGAGGGGTTGGCACGGTCCGTGTCTGTGATGATGATAACATCCCGCTCGACGAGAACCTCGATCCGTTCTTCGATGAATTCCATTTGGGTGCGAAATTGCGGATCAAATGGGCTATCAGCAAAAACGATTAAAGGCCGAGCCTGCCAGATCAAATCGCCAGGAGATACTTCGTCCCCTTCAAAGATCGTTGCAGGCTCTTGCAGCCATGTTTCGAGCGCGTTGTCGGCCGCAGCCAACGTGCCTGACGCAAGCCATGCCAAGAGTGTTGCTGTGAGTAAGTTCGGTCTCATACAAATCAATATAGTATCGGAAAGTGCGAGTGCTAACCGAAAGTGCGTAGAAACGTGCAACTTCCCGAAAATAGCCATCAGCGCCAATACGAACTTTTTGAAACCAAGCGTTTCTACCAGCCATTTGAATAGAATGATGCCGGTGATCCCTCAGATCACCAGCCTTTCGGTATCGATCCAGAGGAGCCAAAAATGAGCCGCGATGACACCTGGAGAAACCTTGCCGCAAAAGAACTGCGTGGCAAGTCTTTGGATGAACTGCATTGGGACACGCTGGAGGGTATCAGGGTTAAGCCGCTTTATACTCAGGATGATCTGGCGGAAGTGGCGCATATCGGCTCCGTGCCGGGAGAGGCGCCATTCGTACGCGGTGTGAAGGCGACAATGTACGCTGGTCGTCCCTGGACCATTCGCCAATATGCGGGTTTTTCCACTGCCGAAGAGTCCAACGCTTTTTACCGCAAAGCCCTCGCCGCCGGTCAGCAGGGTGTTTCGGTTGCCTTCGACCTTGCGACCCATCGTGGGTATGACAGTGACCATCCGCGTGTAATCGGCGATGTGGGCAAGGCTGGGGTAGCAATAGATAGCGTTGAGGACATGAAAATCCTGTTCGACGGTATTCCGCTTGATCAGATTTCTGTCTCAATGACAATGAACGGTGCCGTGATCCCTATTCTGGCCAACTTTATCGTTGCGGGCGAGGAGCAAGGTCACGACAAATCGCTGCTATCAGGCACGATCCAGAACGATATTCTCAAAGAATTCATGGTGCGGAACACCTATGTCTATCCGCCCGAGCCTTCGATGCGGATCATTGCGGATATTATTGAATATACGTCCGCTGAGATGCCGAAATTCAATTCGATTTCTATCTCTGGCTACCATATGCAGGAGGCTGGCGCGAACCTTGTTCAGGAACTTGCCTACACCCTCGCAGATGGTAGGGAATATGTCCGCGCTGCGATTGAGCGCGGGCTTGATGTGGATAGGTTTGCTGGGCGGCTGTCGTTCTTCTTTGCCATTGGCATGAACTTCTTTATGGAAGCGTCCAAACTGCGCGCAGCGCGGCTTCTTTGGCATCGCATCATGTCCGAGTTTGAGCCGAAGAACCCCAAATCCCTGATGCTGCGGACCCATTGCCAGACCTCCGGCGTCTCTCTTCAGGAGCAAGATCCGTACAACAACGTTGTGCGCACGGCTTATGAGGCGATGGCCGCAGCCCTTGGGGGTACGCAATCGCTACACACGAATGCACTAGACGAGGCAATGGCCCTTCCCACGGATTTTTCAGCGCGCATCGCCCGAAACACGCAGCTCATCTTGCAGGAAGAGACAGGGATCACGAATGTCGTAGATCCATTGGCCGGATCCTATTACGTCGAAACCCTTACTCAGCAATTGGCAGACGAAGCTTGGAAGTTAATTGAGGAAGTCGAAGAGCTTGGCGGAATGACCAAAGCTGTGGCTTCTGGTATGCCCAAGCTGCGTATTGAAGAAAGCGCCGCGCGGCGTCAGGCAATGATTGACCGCGGGGAAGAAGTTATCGTTGGGGTCAATAAGTACAGATTGGCTAAAGAGGATCCGATCGACATTCTGGATATCGACAACGCAAAGGTGCGCGACGGACAGATCGCGCGATTGCAGCGCGTTCGTGCGGAACGGAACGAGGCTGCATGTCAGGGGGCGCTCGCAGAGCTGTCTAAGCGTGCGAAGGACGGTGGAAACCTGCTTGAAGCGGCCGTCGAAGCGGCGCGTCACCGAGCGAGCGTTGGAGAAATCAGTATGGCAATGGAAAAAGAGTTCGGCCGTCATCGGGCGGAGGTGAAGACCCTCTCGGGTGTCTATGGCGCCGCCTACGAAGGTGATGAAGGATTTGCTGAAATTCAGCGTAATGTTGAAGCCTTTGCCACAGAGGAGGGCCGTCGACCGCGCATGTTGGTTGTAAAAATGGGGCAAGACGGCCATGACAGGGGCGCGAAGGTGATCGCAACCGCCTTCGCTGACATCGGCTTTGATGTTGATGTCGGGCCACTTTTTCAAACACCGGAAGAGGCAGCTCAAGATGCGGTTGATAACGATGTTCATGTCATCGGTATCAGTTCACAAGCAGCCGGTCACAAAACGCTGGCGCCAAAACTGGTTGAAGCGCTGCAAGCCGCGGGTGCCGGAGATATCATCGTAGTTTGTGGGGGCGTCATACCGCAGCAGGATTATGATTACCTATTTCAGCGCGGCGTAAAGGCAATCTTTGGCCCGGGTACCAACATCCCTAAAGCTGCCGCAGATATTTTGCGGCTCATCCGCGAAGCATGCGATTGAGCCGCAAGCCGTTTTAGAAGTGTTATGGTGTCTCGGCGGCCAACGGTTGTCGTTCTTCGCCGCGCGATGCCATCACCAGGACGGTGTAGCCAACAATGGCCGAAATCACCGATCCTGAAAGAACGCCTATGCGTACTTCATTCATCAAGGCGGGGTCAGAGAAGCTGAGCCCCCCTATGAAGAGTGACATCGTGAAACCGATACCGGCGAGGCAGGCGATGCCATATATATGCGCCCAAGTGACGCCAAAAGGCAGCCTAGCCAATCCCAGTTTTACCATCGCAAAGGTCACGCCGAAAACGCCCACTTGCTTGCCAACGATCAGCCCCAATGCAATCCCCAACGGGAGCGGAGAGAGCAGGTCCGAAATGCCAATCCCGCTCAAGACAACGCCAGCATTTGCAAAGGCAAATATCGGCACAATTCCGTAAAGAACATACGGCGTCAGACCGTGTTCGAGTGCGTGCAGGGGCGACTTCCCATATTTATCTTTAATTGGGATCAGGAACGCGGTCACGACCCCTGCCAGCGTTGCGTGTACCCCCGATTTGAGAACGAGGAACCACATCACAGCGCCAAGCAGAATAGCCGGCGCGATACGGTGGCTTCCATTCCTGTTGAGCAGAACAAGGCCTGCCAACGGGATAAGTGACAACAAAAGATAGTCAATTTTGAGATCTGCGGTGTAAAACAGAGCGATAATCACGATTGCGCCGAGATCGTCGAGAATGGCGAGTGTAAGCAGGAAGACTTTCAACGCAGCGGGCGCGCGCTTTCCGACAAGGGCGAGCACGCCGAGAGCAAAGGCAATGTCCGTCGCTGCCGGAATGGCCCATCCGCCCAGAGTTTCGGGCGAACTGCTATTGAAGGCAAAGAAAACTAGAGCAGGTACAGCCATGCCGCCGACGGCCGCAGCGCCGGGAAGGATTACGTCTCGGGGGTTCTTGAGTTTTCCTTCGACGATCTCGCGTTTGAGCTCTAGGCCAATAAGGAAGAAGAACACCGCCATGAGGCCGTCGTTGATCCATAGGATCAACGGTTTTTCCAAGCCGGTTCCATTCAGCGTGACGGCTAGATACGAACCGAGAAAACTTTCGTATAGCCCAGCCAGTGAAGAATTGGCGATTACCAAAGCAGCAACTGCGGACAGCATCAAAAGGATGCCACCCGATGCGTCACTTTTAAAGAAGTCGTCAAAGGCTGTTCTTAAGTTCACGGTTCCCTCCAATTTATTTGGCTATAGCTATGCGCAAAAGCTCTGTTTTCAAGCGCTGCGACGTTAAAACCGTCCCAAAAGCTGTATTGGCCTTGGACATCGTGGCCGTCCTGTTACTCTCGAGCCAGATCAAGTGTTGAAACGGTGTACTGAATGTCGATTTGGTCAAGAATTGGCGAGGCAATCGCAGCTTTGCGAGCAGGAGAGAGTCTCTCGACCGTTTTCGAGAAATTGAAAACACCACCAGAGCGTTCCGTTGCGTTTACAATCGCGGTTATCGCGCTTGGGGCGAAGATGGCGAAGGCCGATGGGCGCGTGACCCGTGATGAAGTGCAAGCCTTTCGGGAGATTTTCTTCATTCCACCCGAAGATGAAGGAAACGCCACAAAGGTCTTTGATCTCGCGCGACAGGACGTCGCCGGATATGACATTTACGCGAGACGGATCAGGCGCATGTTTGGCGATGAAAAAGCCCCGCTTTGCGATCTGTTGGAGGGCCTATTCTATATCGCAATGGCAGACGGAAAGTACCATCCCCATGAAGATGCGGTTCTCACCGAGATAGCGCGCATTTTCGATATTGAGGAGGCTCAGTTCAAAAACGTGCGTGCCAGATTCGTCCCAGACGCGGAGCGCGACCCCTACGATGTTCTCGGGGTTTCGCATAACCTCCCTTTGGCAGAAGTGCGTAAGGTTTGGCGTGACCAGATCAAGGCATCGCACCCTGACAAACTATTGGCGAAAGGCTTGCCAGAGGAAGCGATCAAGCTGGCCGAAAAGCGGGTCTCCGATTTGAACCGTGCGTGGCGCGAGATTAGCGGGAGCGCGGCTTGAGGATAGCCACCTACAATGTCGAATGGTTTGATGCGCTGTTTGATGAAAGTGGGCAGTTGCTGGATGATGATGAATGGTCAGGCCGCTACAATGTTACAAGAGGCGATCAAGCTTGGGCATTGCGCGACGTTTTTCGTGCGCTGGATGCGGATATCATCCTCGTCGTCGAGGCGCCCGATCACAAGCCGAAGCGGCCTTCTACGAAGTGTCTTGAGCACTTTGCCAAGTTTGCAGGTATTCGGGCGACCGCTGCCGAAATTGGGTTTCCAAACCAAACCCAGCAGGAACTCGTCGCTCTTTTCGACCCGAAGGTGGTAAAACTGCGCCATGAACCGGTAGGGCACCAAAGCGGAAAAGCTGGGTCAGCCGACGCACCGAGGTTCGATACGGTTTTTCGATGGGACATCGATAATGACCAACGCGGTGACCCTGTACGTTGGTCGAAGCCGCCGCTTGAACTGATCGTAAAACACCGAAGTGGCTTCGAATTTTGTATGATCGGTGTGCACGCGAAATCAAAAGCACCAAATGGTGCCAAGAACGAAGTCGAAATGATGCGTCGCGCTGTTGAAAACCGGAAAAAACAATTAGCGCAATGTGTTTGGCTGCGACAGCGAGTCGAACAACATTTGAAAATGCACGAAGACCTCATTTTGCTGGGCGACTTCAATGATGGGCCGGGTCTTGATCCTTACGAGGAAGCGCTCGGAAAGTCCGGCGTCGAGATCGTTGCGGGACAAGATGGTGAGGCAAAGCTATTTGACCCTTCGCTGCTAATGGGCGCGACAATGACGACTTCGCGCTTCAAGTTAAAAGGCGACGATTATCTGGAAGCGCTGCTCGATTTCTTGTTGGTAAGCCCAGATTTCCTTGAACGGAAGCCGTTCTGGCGCGTTTGGCATCCGCTACGGGATCCGAAAATCAACGCTAACAAGCGCCTTCGCGACGCACTTCTTCTAGCTTCTGGCCATTTTCCGGTGACATTGGATTGCGAAGTCGACCCTGGGAAGAAGTCACCTGTTTGATAGGTTGGAATCATGAAAAGAATGGTTTGATCACGACACTAGCCTGCGCTTCGCTCCCACTTTCTGCACAAGAAGCCCCCGAAAGCGGGGCTGAATTGATCGAGCGCGGCCTGTCGCTGTTTTTCCAAGGGCTTGCGGATGAATTGGACCCGGCTATCGACGAGTTCAGGCGTCTGGGAACCGAGATTGGCCCCGAACTCCGCGCCCTGCTGCTCGCATAGGGCGGCGGTTTGATCAAGCTGGCTGAACAGATTGATGATTTTGATCATTATGACGAGCCGGAAGTGCTTGAGAACGGAGACATCATCATTCGTCGGATGCCTAGCGCTCCGCCACTTGTCGGGACCGATGAAGTAGATCTCTAGAGTGCTTCGCTGATGACGGTTTCCCCGGTGGCGTCCAAGGCGACGGCCAGCGCGTCAAACCGTGACTGCGCAACTTCACCAAATAGGGGTTCGGCGTCCGAAGAAAGCGTGAGTTTCAGGTGCAGTTTGCGGGGCTTCCAGCGTATTTTCGCGGGTAGATCGTCCGATTGGAGCCAAAGCATAGCGCCGAGCCTCATGGCCTTTCCCAGAACTTCGGCGTCTTTCTGGCTTTCTTTCGAGATCATATCCAGCAAATGATCGAAGCGGGTGCTCTTTAATTTGTTTTTGTAACGATGCATGAGAGAAAGACCGAGAAACACGCGCTCCGCATGCTTGAGGCCGCCGAGGTTTGCGCGGGTCGCGTTGTCAAAAGCGACTTCCTCCCTGTAATCGGGATGCGCGCGCCAGCTCACGTCGTGTAGCAGGCATGCAGCTTTTATCACTCGCTTTTGCTGCCAGTCGGCATTTGGGAATAGCGGGATTACAAAGTCATAGAGGACTTTGCCAAAACCGGGGAGGCGGGCATCCTTCGACTCGGCAAAGCGACATGCCTCAATCAGTGGATCACGTTCCCGCAGATCGGGCGGCATTTGCTCATAAAGCATACCTTCCCTAATTCCATAGGACGAAACAGTAATATCCTTTGGCTTGAAGAGCGCGATGAGTTGCTTGAGTATTTGAACGGCGATCGGCACAAGCGCCATACGTTCGCTGCTTATGCCGCACCGCCCGCGTAGATCTTCGAGGTTCGCGGACCAGATGTAATCTGCGGTTTTCGATATTTCGCGGGCAGTCATGCGGTATTCATGCAGGACGGTGAGCGGGTAGCCCCGCCGCTCCATGTCGATCCGCGCGATCGCACGCCACGACCCGCCGACCAAAAACAGCCGCTTGCCTGTTTCGTGGTTCATCTGCTGGTGAAGGTCTTTGATGATACGCTTGATGTGATCTTTAAGGCCGCGCTTCCCACCCGGAATGTCTCTCAGCTTTAGCGGCCCTAATGGGGATGTCAGTCGGTGGCCGACATTGCCATCGGCAAGGTTGGCAAGCTCCATGGATGATCCGCCAATATCGCAGACGAGCCCGTAACTTCCGGGCCAGCCAAGGAGTACACCTTGTGCAGACAGCCGCGCCTCTTCCTGCCCGTCGACGACCCAAAGCCTGACGCCTGTTTCTCGCTCAACCTGCGCTCGGAATTCAGCGCCATCATCGGCTTCGCGGACGGCCGCTGTTGCCACGGCAGTTAGCGGCAGAATGCCCATCCCGCGCGCGAGAGCGGCAAACCGACGGATGGCCGAGATCGCACGCTCTTTACCTTCAGGGTTCAACTTGCCGGTTTCAGATAATCCCGCACCGAGGGCGCACATGATTTTTTCGTTGTAGAAATAAGCGGGAGATCGTGCCGCGCCGTCGAAAACGACCAGTCTGACCGAGTTCGAACCAACGTCGAGAACACCCACGCGGGATAGCGCCCGTGCTTGCGGATTGTCGAATATTGGCCTTCCAAATGGGCCCCATTCGGCATCTTCAGTCGTGGTCATCTTATCCTCACGAAGTTTGGAAAGGTGTTACTCGGGCATCTGATGTCAATCGTCCGTGTGGGTCAACTTTGGAACGTCCGCCGCACCCGCGGACCCGCGCCCCGAAAGCGACGGATTTTCCATGAAGAACCGGTGACAGTTGAATGCGAAAGCACCTTCTTCGATCTGTTCTCGTCTGAAACTGCCATCGGCGGCCATAAGCCAACTTTGTGCAACGTCATGCAAATTGGCCGCCATGACTTGGCTGACGATTTGCGCTTTGACGGTCGGGTTGGTGATCTCGACGAGACTTTCAACGCGACGGTTGAGGTTTCGGTCCATCCAATCCGCCGAGGAGATAAATACACGAGCCTTTGAGGAGGGAAGACCTGCGCCATTTCCGAAGCATACGATGCGCGAGTGTTCGAGGAAACGCCCGATGATCGATTTGACGCGAATGTTCTCGGACAGGCCTTTGATGCCGGGGCGAAGGCCACAGATGCCACGGACGACAAGGCTGATCTTTACCCCTGCCTGACTTGCGTCGTAGAGAGCGTCGATCACGTCCTCCTCGATCAAGCTGTTCATTTTCGCCCAAATGGCCGCTGGCTTGCCCGCGTGGGCAAGCTGGGCCTCCGCTTGGATCATCTCGAGCAGTTTGCTCTTGAGGTTGAGCGGCGCTATGGCAAGGTTTTCCAAGCTTGCGGGCTGGGCGTAACCAGAAAGGTAATTGAAGACCTTTGTTGCATCTCGCCCCAGTTTGGCGTCGCAGGTGAATAGGCTGAGGTCAGTATAGACCCTTGCAGTGATGGGGTGATAGTTGCCTGTTCCGAAGTGGGTGTAGGTGACAAGACTGTCACCTTCCCTGCGTACAACCGTGCTGATTTTCGCATGGGTTTTGTAATTCAGAAAACCATAGACAACGTGCGCACCCGCCCGTTCGAGCCGGCGAGACTGGCGAATATTCGCAGCCTCATCAAATCGTGCCTTGAGCTCGACCAGCGCGGTGACAGACTTCCCTTCCTCCGCCGCTTCGCAAAGCGCCTCGACAATTGGTGAATTGCGGGATGTGCGGTAAAGTGTTTGCTTGATGGCAACAACGTTCGGGTCTTGCGCCGCCTGCTGAAGGAAGCGGACGACCATATCGAAAGTTTCGTAGGGGTGGTGGAGGAGCATGTCTTTTTGCCGGATCGCCGCGAACATGTTGCCGTCGTGATCCTGGACCCTCTCAGGCACCCGCGGGGTGTATGAGGGCCACAGCAAGTCACCACGTTCATCAAGGACGAGTTCTTTCAGGCTGCCCAGCCCGATCGGCCCTTCAACCTCAATGACTTCGTCTTCGGTAACGTGCAGTTCGTCCATAATCATCTGCCGCAACGATGACGGGGCATCTGATGACAGCTCCATGCGCACCACTTCGCCACGGCGGCGGCGCTTCAGAGCAACTTCGAATTCGCGCACCAGGTCTTCTGCTTCGTCTTCGACCTCGAGGTCACTGTCGCGTAGGACTCTGAAAGCGCAGAAGCCTTTCATTTGATAACCCGGAAACAGCTGCTTGAGATAGATCAGCAGTACCTCTTCGAGGGGTACGAACCTCGCGGAGCCCTCGCCAGCAAGCCGGATAAAGCGATCAATCTGATGCGGGACCGGCAGCAACGCGCGTAATGAGCGGTTGTCTCCTTCACGCTTGAGTTGCAGGGCCAGCGCGAAGCCCTCATTGGGGATGAACGGGAACGGGTGCGCGGGATCAACCGCTAAGGGAGAGAGAACAGGGAAGACACTGTTTAGGAACACATCTTCCAGATAGGCCAGATCGCTCTCGTCAAGGTCGTCGCGCCCCAGGACGGAAATTGCTTCATCAGCGAGCAGGTCTTTGAGTTCGGCAAACACTGATTGTTGCCGTGCCATGAGCGCGCGTGCGTTCTGGTTGATCAGGGAGAGTTGTTCGACTGGGGTGCGTCCGTCAAGATGCGCGGTCGAACTGCCAGATTTTGCCAACTCACGCAGACCCGCCACGCGGACAGTATAGAACTCGTCCAGGTTGGTCGCCGAGATTGACAGGAAACGAAGCCGTTCGAGCAGAGGGACACGCTGGTTTTCAGCCTCTTCCAAAACCCGCCAGTTGAAGCCCAGCCAGCTTAGCTCTCTATTGAAGAACCGCTCGGGGCCAGCCAGGTCGTCTTCCACTTCAAGCGGCTCTGGAAAAGGGGAGCCAAGGAAATCGGTCAGCGTCATTTGGTGGCATGCCTTTCAGGGTTTGGTGGCATTATGGCAGTTGATCGCCACGCTGGTCCAGAAGCTCGGCGGCCAAAGCACGGTTGATTTTGCGTTTTCTTGCAAGAGCTTCGCTATCAAGTTCTGCGACGATTTTCTGCGCTGCTTCGAAGGAGCGCTCAATCCGATCCGCCAAGAACGAGACAAGACGAATATCGACGCTTATCTGTCGATCCTCGAAAAGTTTCATCAGAACGGCGCTGAGGAGCTGATCGTCCGGATCTGTGATTGAGACGCTGGAGGTGGCTTGCAAGCGGCTGGCGAGATCGGGCAGCTTTACCGCCCACTGACTTGGTGGGGTTGCCGCAGTCAGTAGCAGCCGACCGTTCCTGTGTGACAGATCGTTGTGGATGTGGAAAAGCGCTTCTTCAGAATGGTGGGGAAGCTCTTCCAATTCTTCGATAACAAGATGGCTGGCCTCTGACAGAAGAGTAGATGGTGTTATCGCGGCGGCGGAGAGGATTTCTGCGCCGGTTTCTTGGGCGAAGACGCGGGCCAGGTGGGTCTTACCAGAACCTTTGGGGCCATGAAGCGCGAGTTTACCGTTTGGCCAGTCATCTGGCGCCATGACAAGCGCATAGGCATGGGCATTGGCTTCTGAGACGAAATAATCGTCATGCACCAATGAAACCTGGCGGGGCAGGTCAAAGATCAATTGCCTGGACATTTAGTCTTTGTTCTTTCCGGCAAACCCTGTGTACAGGCGACCGGTTTTGTACTGCGCGATGGCAAAACGGGCGATGACGCCTAAAATCGCGGCGATTGGAACAGCTACCAACATGCCCACAAACCCGAACAAAGTGCCGAAGACCGATAGCGCAAAGAGAAGCCAGACAGGGTGCAATCCGACCGAGCTGCCGACCAGCTTGGGTGTCAGGATGTTCCCTTCGAGAAACTGGCCGAAGGCAAAGATCCCAGCTACGGCGGCGATCCAACCCCAATCACCCCAGAATTGGAACAGTGCCAGACCAACTGCGAGTACGCCACCGACCAGCGCGCCGACATAGGGTATAAAGGTGATTAGTCCCGCGATGAACCCAACAACAAGGCCGAAATTGAGCCCGACCAGCATGAGGCCAAGGGCATAATAAATCCCAAGTGACAGGCACACGGTACCTTGGCCGCGAATGAAGGAGGCGAGGGTGGTGTCGATGCCACCTGCGATCTGGCGAATGATGGGTGCATGGTCACGGGGCAGAAGTTCGTCGATGCGTGCCACCATGTTGTCCCAATCGAGCAAAAGGTAGAAGGCAACAACCGGCACGACAACAAGGAGAATAATCAAGTTGATCAGGCTCAGTGCCGATGTCAGCACGCCGTTGAAAAGTTGGCCACCCTTGGATTGCACCATTTCACCGATAGCGGTTAGTTGTTTGCGAATGGTGCTTTCGGAATCCACAAGTTCCGGAAAACGCTCGGTCAGCCATGTTTGAATAGTGGCGATGTAATTTGGTGCCGCGTCAATCAGCGCAGCTGCTTGCTGGATCAGAGTGGGGATGACGAGCAGCACCAAGAGCACAAATGCGATTGTCGCGACGAGAGCAATCACGGCAACAGATAGGATACGGTTTAATCCGAGGCGTTCCAATCTGTCGGCAATAGGGTCGAGAACGTAGGCGATTGCCCCGCCAAGGATGAATGGCAAAAGGACGTCGCCAAGCAGCCAAAGCACGACAAAAAAGACTGCGACAGCAATCCCCCAGTATTTGACTTGATCGCGGACAGGTAGCGCCATGGTTCCCCTTCGTTTTGGCTTTATGTCGTTCGTTGGCGCGGCGGTTACAAGGTATTAGCATGGTTTATTCTGCGTTTGCGTGCACTAGCAGGGCTTTGTCTGCTCTTGCCTGTCAGGTCGTGCTCTTCTACACCGCGTGGGACCAAAAGTTTCAACTAAGGAAACCAATCCATGCGCCTGAGCCGCTATTTCCTTCCTGTTCTTAAGGAAAACCCTGCCGAAGCCCAGATTGTGAGCCACCGCTACATGCTGCGTGCGGGGATGATAAAGCAGGCCAGTGCTGGCATTTATTCTTGGCTTCCAATGGGGTTCAAAGTTCTGCGGAAACTTGAGCAGATTGTGCATGAGGAACAAATCCGCGCAGGCCATATCCCGATGTTGATGCCCACTTTGCAGTCAGCCGATCTCTGGCGTGAGAGCGGGCGCTATGACGATTACGGTCAGGAAATGCTGCGGATCAAGGACCGTCATGATCGCGATATGCTCTATGGTCCGACCAATGAGGAACTGATCACGGACATCTTCCGTAGTCATGTGGGCAGCTACAAAGATCTGCCGCTGACGCTTTACCACATCCAGTGGAAATTCCGCGACGAGGTGCGCCCGCGCTTTGGCGTGATGCGTGGCCGTGAGTTCTACATGAAGGATGGCTACAATTTCGACTTGACGAGAGAGGACGCGCTGCATGCCTATAATCGCCATCTGGTAAGCTACCTGCGCACCTATGAGCGAATGGGCTTGCAGGCCATTCCTATGCGGGCTGACGGCGGGCCGATTGGCGGTGATTACACCCACGAGTTCCTCGTCCTTGCCGAAACTGGCGAGTCTGAGGTGTTCTATGACAGCGAGATCACGGATCTCAAATTTGGTGATCGTGAAATCGATTATGACTCTGTTGATGCATGTCAGGCTGTGCTGGAGGAGTTTACAAGCCGCTACGCTCGCACCGACGAAACCCATGACGAAGCCCTTTTCAGCCAAATCCCTGAGGAGCGCCGTCGCTCGGCGCGTGGTATCGAGGTTGGACAAATCTTCTACTTCGGCACCAAGTATTCGGAGCCGATGGGCGCAGTTGTCGTGAATGAAAAGGGTGAGCGCGTGCCGGTTCATATGGGCAGCCACGGGATCGGTGTGAGCCGTTTGGTTGGTGC
>Ga0181571_10000229_pt1 | contig 34727 bp, 30 predicted proteins | sample 101ome_17_FD_132440 | JGI IMG/M metagenome (GOLD analysis project Ga0181571, IMG submission 132440) | Coastal salt marsh microbial communities from the Groves Creek Marsh, Skidaway Island, Georgia - 101407AT metaG (megahit assembly) | ecosystem: Environmental > Aquatic > Marine > Intertidal... | reverse complement strand
TCCCTCAGGGCAACGCCCTGCAAGCCCGCGCTGGCCAGCGTGGCAGCAAATGCCGCCGAAGGTATCTCTTCCTCTCGAAACAAGACGATGGTATCGGCCTGCAGCAAACTGTCCTCACCCCGGGCAAAGGCCGGTGTTGCGGTATTGATCATCACTGGCAGGGAACCAAGTGCCACCATGCTGCCGGTGCGACGCATGAACCGGCGTCTTGCCGGGTAAAAAGAATAATCGTCGTTCATGGCTTTTCCCCGGCGAGATAGTCCGCAATGGCGTCAAGCTGGGCATCGCTGACTTCACCCCGACTGAGGGGAAACATCACGCCAAAGCCATTGCGCACCACGGTTTTCACATAGGGCACCTGCAGATCCTCACGGTTTTCCAGCAGCGCCTGCTCCGGTGACAGGCGGCGTCCGAGAATACCGGTGCCCATGCCTGCGACGCGATGACACATGCCGCACTTTTCACCAAATAGGCCTTCGCCCGAGGTTTTAGGCAGGTCGACCCAGTCGTCCTGCGCGCAAGCAGGCAACGACAATAGGACCAGCAGTAGCGGAAAAAAGGTTTTCAGGTTCATGCGTTTTCCCTCCTGTTCCTGAACGCGGCTGGCCAGATGCCGCTTTTACCGGGCGCCAGGATACCGTTGGGATCCAGTACATCCTTGACCTTTTCATTCAACCGGCGCATGGCGTGGTCGTTGAAGTCGTAAGTACCGGCAATCAGGTCCATGTATTCGATGTGCGCCCGGTATTCGCCGTAGCGGTATTCATTGGCATCATCCACGAGGGCGCGAAAGAAACGATCAACCCGATCGACCATGTCCGGATCATCCTTGTTGAACAGGACCTGGTTGACGTTGGTGATATGGCGTTCCGCTAGCGCGAAGGAGCCGTGATAGTCCATGCCGAATTCGTTGTAGCGGGCAAACGTACGGTGGAATTGCGCCAGCGCCGCATCCCCGGATTGCGGCAAGGCCGGTGAGAAACCCACATGGGCGCCGCGGCCACCGTGCCACGCCGCGTTCTGCAAGGGGAATGTGATCGGCACCCCGGCAAACGGTTGCAGTTCACGGGGTTCGCCCTCACGCCAGATACCCTGTCGCATCGGGTAAGAAGAACGTGCGGCAAAGAGGCTTTTCACTTTTTCTGCCGTAGCCGTGGTGATTTCCTCATAGCCGTAAAAGCGCAGGTTGATACTCCACCAGCCTAGACCGAACTGCGCGCGGATGGCATCAATGACGCTTTCCGGCAGCGCACCCTCCCCGTCATACCAGTCGGTGCGATTGGTCAGTACGGCGGCGGCCCTAAGCCAGTTGCCAATGGATGGCGATTGCTGGATCAGGCCCGAACGGCGCATCGGCGCTAGGGTATCAATGGCCCAGCCCAGGTCGTCGGCCTGGTCGAGTTCCATGTCGAGACTGACCACGGTTTCCGGTTTCGGCATGAGCCACATGCCCACTTTGGTGACAATGCCGAAGTTGGACTGGACGAACATCTGGTCCCAGTGCGGGCCAAAACCATAAGGGTGCAGATTCCAGCTGGGCGAATCAGACATGGCCCCCATGCCTGTCCTGATCAGATCACCGTCGGGCAGGACCACTTCCATGCCACAGAGCTGATCGGCATGATCACCATAAGGGGTGTAGCCAACGCCACGATCAAGCGCATTGCCGGCCACCGAACCCCAGGAGTTGCCTATGGGTGAAATCCAGTAGGGAATGTCGTTGTTCTCAACGTAATCAAACAGGTCGTAAAAGCCGACGCCCGGCTCAAGCAGTACCGTGCCATTGTCGACATCCATCTGGATTTTCTTCATGCGCGACATATCCAGTACGACAGATCCGGACACGACCGGTGCCGCGCTGCCATAGCCAAAGTTCTTGCCACGGCTGATGGGCCACAGGGGGATGCGAAAACGGTTGGCGATGCGCACGATATCCCTGACCTCTTCAGCGGTCAGCGGGGCAACCGCGGCCGAGGCCACATGGGCACTCTGGTCAAAGCCGAAATGGTCCAGGTAGGTATCCCGGTCCTGGTCCGTGGCGAACACCCACTCGTCGCCGACAGCACGCCTGAAATCCTGCAGGGCACTGTCAAATTCACTGGCACTGAGGCCGGGGGGGAGCACTAACTGCATGCCGGGAGACTCCTTATCAATAAGGTATTGTTGTCATCAGGTTGGTGTTTTGACGCGTTTTATTCTTGCCTGGTTTTTATCATTTTCGCGTTCGGTTTTTTCTGCATTCAAGCATAAACACCGGGTACCGGTATGTCCATTGGCTCAACGCCAGCCAGACAGGTCCCAGCCCAGCAGGGATTCCAGTCCGGCAATTTCTTCCCGAAAGAAAGCCGCCAGGTATTGCCGATCTGTGTCGGCCATGGGAGCACTATAAGGCTGGGAATTCACCGCGGTGTCGGCCAGTACCGGAAACGGTTCGATGCTAAGAAAAGTACTCACCTGCGCCAGCACATCTGTCTGAGCGGATTGCAGCGCTTCGCTGGGCAGGACCAGTACCTGTGCCCTGCCGAACAATGACCAGAGTGTTTCCAGCTGCCGCGTGTAGCGGCCACGATCCAGGTAGGAAAAAACGCGCCGCTCATCCGGGCTGGCCGCAGCCAGCCGTTCATGTTCCTGGCGAATGGCCTCGGCAAAGGGCAAGGTCTCATGACCTCGACTGAACTCCATCTGCCAGTGTGAATAGGCACGCGTGATCGGGTTGCGCAGCAGCACTATCAGTTTCATGGCCGGGTTGTACTGGAAAATCCGCGCCGGCGCTTCCGGCCAGTACAGGTAGACCGGGGTGCTTTCACCCCGCAGTTTGCCAGGCACCGGTGCAGGAAACTGTGCTTCATAGAGACTGCTTGCAGGCATGCCATCACCGAACAGGACATCGTTATCGAAAAAATGCACTTCCTTGTCCGTGGCCATCAGCAGCCCGGGGTGGTGGCGGCAAAGCGCATCCAGGGCTGAAGTACCCCCCTTTTGCGTACCGCAAATCAGGAAATCAATGGCCAAAACCATGCCCCCGAATGCGCAGAAAAGCCGCGCGGACCGCGTGGTTGACCGTTGTCGCACTGAACGGGCGGCGAAGCCTTCTCAGCCGCATGGACATGCCTGGAGCAGAAACAAAATAAATGTTTAATTTCAATGGGTTATAATCGCAAATCGGCGGGATGATCTACTTATTTTATGCACAATTAGCCTATCATTTTTTTGGCGGAATAGTACACTTGCCCGTGTTATCTCGAACGAATAAAAATAAGGGAGCAAGTCATGCCCTCAGTAGCATCACTCACACGCCTGGCACTCGCCACAGGACTTATTTCAATATCCCTGCTGATGGCAGCAGGTCTCCAGGCTGGCGGCGAAGCCGGTGTCCTGACACTGCGGGACCAGGGGCATTTCTATGTTGGCGGACAACAGACGCCCCCGGCGGAAAACGGCTCGGTCCGGGTCTTCAACCAGATGTATGTGGGTTACCAGTTGCCGGCCGAAAAACGCCATGCCTATCCCCTTGTGCTGATTCACGGTGGTGGCGGGCAGGCATCCGACTGGTTTTCGACGCCGGATGGCCGTGATGGCTGGCGTGACTATTTTGTGGCTGCCGGCTTTGATGTGTACTGGGTCGATCGGCCCGGTTACGGACGCTCACCGACCAATGCCCGGTATGGCGAACTGTCCGAGGGCGCCAGTTCCAACATCATCAATTTCCTGGCCAACTCCCAACACTGGCCAGGCGACTCCCAGGACCCGGTTGACCCGGCCATTATCGAATGGCTGTCCAGTTCTCCGCCCGGACCCTATGCCGGTGACAACGTGGCAGCTGCCAGCATCAGCGCACTGCTCGACCGGATCGGACCGGCAATCCTGCTCACCCATTCCGCCGGTGGCGCCAGTGGCTGGCTCGCGGCTGACCTGAATCCGGACAAAGTGGCTGGCATCATTGCCTTTGAGCCAGGCGCCAGCAACATGACCAGCAGCATCCGCAAAGACCTGACATTTGAACCGGCCCTGGGCGAGGACTTCACCCCCTGGACGGATGCAGCAGGTTGCGAAATGCAACCCGAGCCCGCGCCCAGCCGTCTGATCAATTTCAGCCACTTCCCGGTGCACCTGGTGGGATCTGAAAAAGGGCTGATTGCCGGCCTCCCCTGTGCCGAAAAAGTCTTCAGGCAGGCCGGAGTTACCGTTAAATACACCTACCTGCCCGACCTCGGCTTTACCGGCAACGGTCATTTCATGATGGCCGAGAAAAACAACGGCGAGATTGCCCAGATCTTTATCGACCTGGCGGCCTCCATCGACTAATCAGTACATCCACATGCTGCCCGAACTCGACCAGCATCAGCGGGACGCGACTCTCACAGGGGATTCCCGATGACCGGACACAAAGTCGGCCTGACACTCACTGCCGCCCTGGCCGTCACGCTGTCCTTGCTGTCCTGGCAGCAAGTGCAGGCAGACCATGCCGGCGATGATCCCGACACCGACAACAGCTCGACGGTTGCTGCTGTCGCCCGGGACATGGCAGAAGCTGCTAACGCCCTGCTGGCTACTGTTGCGGACGGTCCGGGAGGGATTGAAGCGGCGGTAGGCTACAATCGCGGCGAACTGCTCCACCTCGATTACAACGATACCGCACGCACCAACTATGTGTACTGGCCCTACCTGCGCAAGGGCTTGCCGCTGGACTATATGTCCTCTGCCCAGAAGATGCTCACGCATGACCTGCTGCACACGGCCCTGAGTGCCAAGGGTTATTTGACGACCATCCAAATCATGCAGCTGGAAAAGATACTGGCAGAAAACGAAGTGACCGGCTTTCCCCGGGGTCCTGAGAATTACACCGTCGCCATCTTTGGCAACCCGGGAGATGATGCTGCCTGGAGCTGGCGCTTTGAGGGTCACCACCTGTCGCTGAATTTTGCCCTTGCCAATGGCGAGATCAGTGTCACCCCCGCCTTCTTCGGTGCCTCGCCAGCCGAGATCAGGACCGGTACCCTGGCCGGCTTTCGCAGCCAGGATTATGTCCACAATGCCGGCCTGGCCCTGGTCAACGCACTCACGGCAACACAGCAGACACAAGCCGTTGCCGAAGGTACCCCCCCCTTTGATATTCTTTCCGGCACCTTGAACCGTCCCATGGACAGCTGGGAGGAATGGAAAACACTCCCACAGACCGGTGTTGCCATTGCCAGTCTCACAGCCAGCCAGAAAGCGCTTGCCCAACGCATACTGGATGAAGTCATCACCGTCTATCGTCCGGAAATTTCCCGGGCCTACCTCAACCAGATCGACGTCAATACACTGTATTTCACCTGGATGGGAGAGGTTTCCGGGGAAGCCGCTCATTACTGGCGGCTGGATGGCGATGACTTTTTCTTTGAATACGATCTTGTCCAGGGCAATGGCAATCATGTCCATGCCGTCTGGCGCAGCAAGAACGGTGATTTTGGCGGCGACCTGCTGATGCAGCATCGCCTGGAAAGCCACTGAGTCATCCTTCACCGTAAGATTTCGCCCAGTATGGCTGGTTGAAAGCCGGCTGTTGGCTGAATTATTCTTGAGAGAAATCTTTGGCTTTCGGGTCTCTATGCAGTAATTCCCGATAAAGGTTACTGTCCCATCCCTGGCCCGAAACTTCATCCAACAGGCTATCCCTGGCGATTCAGGCCGATGGCGTTCATGCCATGCAGTATTGGCTGCGCATACCGCCTCGTGAACCAGTAACACCTTGACAGGATTTTTGGTCGCTCCATTTTGGTAACCCCGGCATGAATATGGACCAGCAAGGATCAGCCCCTACAAACACCGGCCCGCAAAAATGCCGGAGTGCCGCTGTAGCGCTGACCATTGCAGCATTCACTTTGTGCGCCTGTCTGCCTGCATTGGCGCAAAGCCGGAAAGATCTGGACGGCCTGATCTTTGATCCGGTCATGCTGGATGCCGACACCTTGACAGTCGTTCCGGCGCTGACAGTGCCGCTGCAGTTTTTGCCGCTGCCCATCCCGGCCAATGGCGCAGAAGACAATCCGAATGCGGCAGCAGCCACAGACATGCCCGGACAACCGGACAGTCAACCCTCCGCCCTGGAAATCACGCGCACTATAGCGGCTTACCAGGAAGCCGTCAGCGAACTGGAAGCCGACGAAGGACCTTTTACCCCGGCGTTATATGAAACCCTGATTGATCTGGCCACTCAGTATCAACTGGGCGGCGAACATGAAGAAGCCATCGAAGTGCTCGAACGGGCTGAGCATATCAGCCGGGTCAACCATGGCCTGTACCATCCGGAACAGTTCGCCAGTATTGAACGCATGATCGACAGTTATATCGCACTTGGTGAATATGCCAAGGCCAGCCAGAAACAGCGCTATCTGGTGTATCTCAGTGAGCAGCACTATGGCCTGCTCAGTCCGAGCACGCTTCCCTCACTGGTCAACCTTGCCGAAAACAACATGAAGAATTTCACCCGGATGCTGCGGGAAGATGCGCCGGTGTTTTCCTTTTCCACCAACACGAACCTGTCGGGGCGCAGGCAACCCACCCGGAAGGAAATGGCCTTCGGCAATCTTTATGTAGCCCAGCAGAATTACATGCGGGCGATCGCAACCATGATCGAAAACGAGCAGTACTTTGATCCCATGCTGCTTGACCTGGAATACAGCTACCTGGAAACCCTGTTGCTGCAGGCCTTTCGAAACGCCATCCTCGAGGACCCGGACTACTACCTGAGCGGCAAAAGCATGAGTACTGGGTCATTGATCAAGCGTGATTTTTACAGACGCACTGCGACCGGCTATCAAAACGGCAAGGACTCCTTTGAGCGCATCCTGGTCTATCTGCGCCACAATCCCGACGCCCGGATTTATCAGCTGGTCAATGCCCTGATGGAATATGGTGACTGGAACATGGTGTTCGGCCATGGCCAGTCGGCACATGAAAAATACCGGGAGGCCTATGAGCTGGTGGAACGCTTCCAGCTGGAACAGGAAACCGTCAATGCCCTTTTCCAGCCTGATCTGCCGGTACACCTGCCCCTCATTACAGCGAAACCAAACAGCCGGGAAAAGTTCGGCATCCCCGAGGATGCAGAACTGAGCTATACCGGTTATATCGACCTGGCATTCACCGTTTCACGTTTTGGCAATGCCAAGGGTTTCAAGGTTCTGGGTAAAGCCGGTGAGGTTGGCAAGAAGGTGGAAAGGCGCCTGATTCGCTATCTGCGAAATTCGCCCTTCCGTCCCGCCATGAATGCCGAAGAAAAATTCGTGGCACGTGAATTCACGGTACGCTACTACTTCACCTATGCGGACCGGGTTATTTGACCACGGGCCCCGAAGACGTTATTTGACTTCCTCGTAAGGCAGGCCGACGTACTGCTCTGCAATGACGCGTAACCCTTCCTCAGTGCCTGTGTAAAAGTCCAGTTCGGACGCCATGATCTTGCGGCCGAAGTCGTCATCAAAGTCATGCAGCATGCTGGTCATCCACCAGGAGAAACGTTCAGCATGCCAGATACGGCGCAGGCAGAGATCGGAATACTGTTCCGTCGCTTCGGGGCGGTTTTCCTTGTAGACCTTCAGCATGATGCGGTAAAGATAATTAACGTCACCGCTAGCCAGGTTAAGTCCCTTGGCCCCTGTGGGCGGCACAATATGGGCCGCATCACCGACCAGGAACAGCCGACCGTGCTGCATGGGCTCACAGACAAAGCTGCGCAGCGGAGCGATACTCTTTTCGATAGACGGACCCGTGACCAGATCCCGCCTGACGGATTCGGGCAGTCGGCTGGACAGCTCTTCCCAGAAGCGGTCATCCGACCAATCTTCCACTTTTTCATCCAGGCTCACATCCACGTAATAGCGGCTGCGGGTTTCAGAACGCATGCTGCACAGGAAGAAACCACGGTCGCTGATGCCATAGATCAGCTCTTCATCAATCGGCGGCGTGTCAGACAACAGGCCCAGCCAGCCGAAGGGATAGATTTTTTCGTATTCGGTTCGCAGGTGCTCGGGGATGGTTTTGCGACTGACACCATGGAAGCCGTCACAACCGGCGACGTAATCACAATCAATGCGCTGGGTCTGGCCATCCTTGCTGAAAGTGACATATGGTCTGTCGGTCGTGACATCGTGAATCTCAACGTCCGAGACTTCATACAGGGTTTCGGCGCCTGAATCCTTGCGCGCTGCCATCAGGTCAGCCGTGATTTCTGTCTGTCCGTATACCACCACCTGCTTGCCGCCCGCATACTGGTGAAAATCAATGCGGCGGATTTCATTATTGAAGGCAATCTGGACACCAGCATGCGGCAGGCCTTCCCGGTCCATGCGTTCAGCCACACCGGCTTCCCGGACCATATTGACCAAACCCTCTTCCAGAACACCCGCCCTGATGCGACCGAGCACATAGTCCGGAGTGACACGTTCTAGAATGATGTTGTCGATGCCGGCATTGTGCAGTAACTGCCCGAGAAGCAGGCCGGAAGGACCAGCCCCGATAATGACTACTTGTGTTTTCATGGGTGTATACGTCTTGTTGGCTGTTTATCTGTTTCGGTATGTTGCAACCCAATGTCACGCCAAATGCGGCGGCAGAATTGTTAACAATCTACCTTCACAAGGGTTCTGCTGAGCGCGAGTATAGCAATGCCGGACAATGGCGCAAAATGCGCCCCATATCAAACGTCCGGAAAGGTGAGGTAACGCCGGGCGGCGTGATAACGGGTTGAAATGGGCAGGAACCCAAATCAGTGCAGCGTCTGTCCGAGACTGCGAAAAAGAGGTCGCTGGTCTGAGGTTGAGAGCAGCAGACGGGTAACGTTGACGTTCTGGTCATCACCGGAAATGGAGAATGGCAGGTCTTTGATGAGACGCTCGATGGTCACTTCCTGGGCCTGTTCAATCTGGCTAGCACCGACGGAAGTGAGGGGGCTTGAAGAAACCAGGCCAGGTCGACGGATACGAGAACCGGTGATAACACATTCTTCAACCACGCCGTCCTGTCCTAATGCGGGAGCGGAAAAGTGAACAACCCTAACGATGACAGCGTAGCTGCTGCCCTGGCAAGGACTGTTCGTTTGTTTCGAAATAGAAAAGGCATAAAAGTTCTCCTGTTTTTATGCATAGCGTCTATACAAAAACCAGCACCAATACCCTACTCCAGGCCTACTGCAGGACTACCTCTCTGGAAGGGGCTTGCCGGAGGAGTATTAATGCCGTTTTTTACATTGTTCGAAATACGGTCTTGTATGACACCGGGCTTCTGGGGACTTACTTTTTTTATTACGTCATGCCGATCACAACACGTCAGGCCGGAAACTGATAGACTTAAAAGCCGTGCTTAAAATTAATTAAACACTGTTCAATGAAATGCTATCCACTGCTCAATGTCCGGGCTCACACTTTTTTTGCACCAAAGTTAGCCATAATATGTTTACTGTGCCTAAAACAAGCCAAAACCCATTGAATTGACGTCTATCGTCATTTTGATCAATGCGTTGGAGGAAACACTTACCGTGGGACGCCGTTCAGACCATACTAAGAAACAACTGAATGAGCTGATTATCAACGCCAGCATCAAGCTCATTACAGAAATTGGCCCCAGTGCTTTTGGCACGCGCGCCATTGCCAAGGAAATCGGCTACTCATTTGGCACCATCTACCATATCTATGGTGATCTCGAAACGCTGCGCTATCACGTCCGGGGACGGATTCTCGACAACTGGTATAACGACCTGGCCGCCGGCATGCCTGAGGCCGACAACAAGGCGCAATATCTCGTTGACGCCTATATCGATTTATCCCAGCAGAAACCCTTCCTCTGGGCTTTTGTGTTTGCCCTGCCAAGCGATCCCAAGGAAAACGCACCGGACTGGTATATCAAAAGTGTGGAGAATCTGTTTTCCCTGGTGATTAGGGCCCTCGCCCCGATCTGCGTAAACAAGAAGGAAGCCGAATTTGCCGCCCGCGCCATCTGGCCTAGCGTTCATGGCATTTGTGTACTTGCCATGGCTGGCAAACTTGATATGGTGAGTTCCGAAGGACCCAAGGAACTGGCTCATCGCCAGTTGGCCATTTACCTCAGGGGCCTGAAATACATGGATGCAGATCTGCAACTGACGGACGTCTAGGCAGTCAGCTGCCGACTCCGGTTGCCCTACCAATCATCCTCCTTTTATTCACCCGCTTCATACACTTGAAAAACGGGAGCATGATCTAATGAGTTCACAACTGCCGCCTGCCCTGCTCAATCAGACGGATGAGCAGTGGCTTGAAACCCTGATTACCAGTATAGACACCCCCATGATCGAAGGCACGACCTTTCCCGGCTTTCCGAACAAGTCCCTGCAGGCCACGTATGTCGGTTCTTCCAATCATAAAGCTCTTGAGGAAGCGACATTGTTTCATGCCTATATGAAGGAACAGGCCGCCAGTGCCGGCAAGCCGGTAACCCCCAACAGCAACTTCCTGGATTTCGGCTGTGGCTGGGGCCGCTTTTTGCGTTTTTTCTGGAAAGGCATTGCCCCCGGTAATCTGTGCGGATGTGACACCAACCCGATGATTCTGAATACCTGCGCTGAACTGGGCGTCCCCGGTCATCTGTAGAAGATTGAGCCACTGGGTACCCTGCCCTGTGCCGATGCCTGCCTGGATCATGCCATGGCCTAGTCGGTATTCACCCACCTGCCTGAAGCGGTGCACCTGCACTGGATGCGCGAACTGGCACGGGCAATTCGTCCTGGCGGAGTTTTCGCCCTGACGCTGGAACCGCGACGTTTCATTGATTTCATTAGGGATGTCCCCGAAAAGTCCGACCATGCCTGGTATAACCTGCTGAAAATGCACCAGCCCCGTGTGCCAGAGTTTTATCAGGATTTTGACGCCGACAAGCTGATCTTTATGCCCACCAATGTCGGCCACGAACAGGATTACGGCGATGCGGTAGTACCCATGCCCTTTATCGAAACACACTGGCAGCCCTGGTTCGGGGTCGTCTCCTACCTGGATGACCCCGAACGCTTCTGGCAGGCGGTGCTGGTGGTAAAACGGACATCTGCGGCCATCTAATTCAGTCTCGATTGCATTAACTCATTGGCAGTGAAATGTACTAGAATTGTCGCCACGTCATGCCTACACCAAGATTCATCGCTTTCTACCTGCCACAGTTTCACCCGGTGCCCATCAATGATGAGAGCTGGGGCAAAGGCTTCACGGAATGGACCAATGTCACGAAGGCCCAGCCGCTCTTCGAGGGACATTACCAGCCACACCTGCCATCTGATCTCGGCTTCTACGATTTACGCCTGAAGGAAAACCGCCTGGCGCAGATAGACCTGGCCCGCGAATACGGCATCGACGGCTTCTGTTACCACTACTACTGGTTTTCCGGCGAGCGTGTACTGGAACAGCCCATGAATGACATGCTGGCTGACCCGGACAGCGATATGCCCTTCTGCATTTGCTGGGCCAATGAAAACTGGACCCGGCGCTGGGATGCTGCTGACCACCACCTGATTCTCGAACAGAAGTACCGCCCGGAAGACGATCTTGCCTTCATCCGAGATCTGGAACCCGTGCTCAGGGACCCCCGCTACATTCGTGTCGATGGCAAACCCTTCATCATCATCTACTGCCCGCAACATATGCCCGATGCCCGCAAGAGCGCAGAACTCTGGCGACAGTACTGCCGGGACAACGGCCTGGGCGAGATTCACCTCTGCGGGGCTCTCACCCACGGTAATGACGATTACACCCGTTTCGGGTATGACAGCGGTGTCGAATTTCCGCCCCATAATGCCTTTGAAGGCTACATGAACCACGAGATCCACTTCCACAACAACTTCCGTGGTACTGCCATGCAATACGGTGTCGTGGCCAACTCGTTCCTTGCCCGCGAATACAAGGGAGACCGCGTATTCAAAACGGTGTTTCCGTCCTGGGACAACACGGCAAGAACCGGCAACAGGGCGGTGTTCATGTTCAACGGCACCCCGGAAAACTACGAGTTCTGGCTGGCAGAAACCACCGACCTGCCCGCAACACAGAATGACAGCGACCCCCTGGTGTTCATCAATGCCTGGAACGAGTGGGCGGAAGGCTGCCACCTGGAGCCCGACCGCCGTTACCAGCATGGCTTTCTTGAAGCCACCCGCAACGTCAAGGACGGTATACGCCGCTTCACCGACTTTGAACATACCGACAGCTACCTGACAGACGTGCTCAATGGTCCGGTCAGCCGCCGCTTCTGGAAGGAGCTGTTCCAGGTCTGCAACTACCACTACTGGCTGAATTTCGGCAAAGCCAAACGCTGGGTCAACAACCGGCCCTGGCTACGGGCGCCATTGCTGCCGTTTGTGCGCATGGGGCGCCGTGTGATGGCGTTGTTCGGTCCGGCTGACTGACGCCACGCCACTTCATGTATTCCCTGTTTGATCTGTGCCTGTTCCTGCTCTTGCCGGCAGGAATCTATTACTGGTGGCGCGGACAGGAACTGCACAGCGTGGCCCTGCGCGCCGCGCGAAAATACTGCCGCGAACGGGAAATACAATTGCTGGATGAAACCCTGGTGTTTCAGAAATTTGCCATGGCCCGAGCCGGCAATAACCGGCGCTACTTCAGCCGCATCTACCAGTTTGATTATTGTCCGGATGGCGAGGATCGCTTCGAGGGTGAAATCATTCTGCGCGGCAACCACGTGTTGCGCATCATGCTCAAGGGCGAGCAACTGGAGATTACCGAATACTGACCGCCAGGCTTACGGGGTATGTCCGGCCTGGGTAGCATCCAGCAGGTTAACAATGTTACCGAAAGGATCCACGACAGCTGCGACTCGACCGCCCCAGCGCATGATCTCGGGAGGTCGCGTTTCAATTCCGGCATCCCCCACGCGCTGAAGCATCTCATCCAGCTCACCCGTCTCCAGCATGAAGCTGATGTGGTTACCTGCATGCCATGGGTGTAGCCACTCATAGACTTTCAGGCGGGCATGGCCCTGATCATAGTGGGTATAGCGATGCGGCGAACCCTCATAATCTGCCAGGGCAGCAAGACCGAGAACTACACCATAGAAATATCCAGATCCCCTGCCGGGACCGACAGGCAAGCCAGTTTCATTAGGTATCGGCCTGCCAGCCGCCACCCAGGGCCTGGAACAATCCAACCAGGGCATTGAGTTGCAAAAGCTTGTTATCCAGGTAGCTGTTTCGGGTTGAGAACAAGGTGCTCTGCGCTATCAGCACGGTCTGGAAATCCGCCACCCCTTCTTCATAACGCACCTGGGCAATGCGGAAAGATTCTTCTGCCGCTTCCAGGTTCTGGAAAGCCACCTCGCCCTGTGCCTGCAGCAACTGGATATTGCTGAGCAGTACCTCTACTTCGTTGAACGCCCCGATGACCGCCCGACGATAGTTGTTCAGGCTGTTTTCCATGGTGATGCGGGCCTGATCGATGTTGCGGAAACGCTGCCCGTTGTCCAGCAGGGTCTGTACCAGATTGGCATTAATACTCAGGATGGTGTCGGTGTTACTGACCAGGTCACTCAACGAGGTACTGGACGCGTTGATACCACCGGTCAGCGAAATCTGCGGAAACAGGTCGGTTTTCACAATATCGACACTGGCGCGGGCACTGCGCAGGTTGGCTTCGGCCTGCACCAGGTCCGGGCGTCGTGTCAGCAGATCAGAAGGCAGTCCGGGCTTTACCGCCGGCACCTGAATCTGCTGCAGCGTTTGTCCGTCGATATCAAAGTCCTGTATCGAGCGTCCTGCCAGCAAGGCCAGGGTAGCGCGCGTGGCCAGGTCGTTCTGGATGAAACTGCGCAGGTTGTTGCGCTCCCGCTCCAGGGCAATCTGCTGCTGGAGCGCCTCTATGGGCACGGCCACACCGGCATCCACCCGGGCCTGGGCGATTCGGTAGATGGCTTCGGCGTTTTCCACGTTTTGCATGGATGCCGCGATCTTGTCGCGGGTTAACAGCAACTGGAAATACGTGGATGCCGTGGTGCCCAGGGTATTGAGCGCCACATCAGCCACCTGGGCAACGCGGAAATCGTAATCCGCCACTGCCCGGTTGAACGTTGCCGGCTTGCTCAGAATATCGTTGTAAGTAAATGAGGCCCCAAGGCTGAACGGATCATTTGGACTGGCAGAGGTGTCGATGCCATCAATCCGGGTCTCGCTAAAGGAGGCCCCGGTGCCCAGGGTGACCAGCGGCGTCGGCAGCAGGTTGAAACCGGCCTCGCGCAGGGCAATCTGCGCAGACTCCAGGTTGCGGCGGTTGTTGTCCAGGTCCAGGTTGTTTTCCTGGACCTGGGTGATGACGTCACTGAGTTCGTCATCATTGAAGGCGTTCCACCAGTCGGCTTCGGGCCACACATCGGCATCGGCAACGACAGGCCCCTGCCAGTCTGCGGGAATATCGGCTTCCGACAGCTGCGGCATGTCGGTCAGAGCACAGGCAGTGAGCTGAAGCGTGCCAGCCAGAACCAGTGCCATGCGGATAAACGGGTGTTGAGTGAGGTTGTTCATGGTTCAGTCATTGGCCAGGGCGACAACAGGATCAAGGCGGGCGGCCTTGCGTGCGGGCGCAAACCCGAATATCAGACCAGTCGCCGTAGCACAGCAAAAAGCCAGAATGATGGGCATGCTAGTGAACCGGATCGAGACCTCGAAGACCATGAGGAGATACCCCACACCCACGCCTGTCAGCACGCCGATGATGCCACCCACACCGGAGACTACGATCGCTTCGGAGAGGAACTGGGACATGATGTCGGTCTGGCGTGCACCTGTGGCCATACGAATGCCGATTTCGCGGGTACGTTCCGTGACAGACACCAGCATGATGTTCATCACCCCGATACCGCCCACCAGCAGGGAGATGGCCGCCACGGAGCCCAGCAGCATGGTGAAGGTATCCTGCGAGGCAGACACGGTCTCCAGCAGTTCGGCACTGTTGAAAATGCGAAAATCCTCACTACCGTGGCGGGCGATCATGAATTCAATCAGGTTGTTCTCGGTGTCGGCAATCCGGTCAACGTCCTCGGCATACACGGAAATACTGCGCGCATAGCGTTCACCCATCAGGCGCAGGGCTCCGGTCTTGAACGGGACAAATACCGCATCATCCTGGTCACCTCCCCCAAAACCGGACGAGGCTCCCTTGCTGGTAAGCACACCGATGACCTGGAACGGGATATTGCGGATCAGGATGTATTCCCCGAGTGGTGACGTGCCGGCAGGAAAGATTTCACTGGCGACCGTGGAACCAAGTACGGCCACGGGCGTATAGGTTTCACTGTCTTCGCGGTTGAAGAAAATGCCCTGCGCCAGCGGCCAGTTGGTCAGTTCCGGCATGTTCTCGGAAACTGCCGTGACCTGGGTGGAATAATCCTGGCGCTGGTAGCGCACGGTATAGTTGCCCTGCAGTTCCGGCATGGCCCCTATGACATTGGGCAGATCACTGGCAATGGCATCGGCATCTTCCATGGTCAGGGTCGAAGGCATACTTCGCCGCTGCCCGGGAATACGTGCCGGCTGCAGGGTCAGGCGATTGGTACCGATCTGGCTGATGCGATCAACAATGTCTTGGCGTGCGCCTTCCCCGATGGCCAGCATGGCGACCACGGAAGCGACACCAATGACGATGCCGAGCAAGGTCAGCACCGTCCGAAAAATGTTAGCCCGCAATGAACGCAGTGCCATGCGGATGGCTTCGCTGACACCAGCCAGTGGCGAGGACACCTTCCGGCTCAGGAACAGGTCACGCAACGTTTTGTTGTGTCGGGGATCGACGGCGCCTGGCGCCGGGCCGCTGTCACTGATGATGCTGCCATCGCGGAATTCAATGACGCGGTCCGCGTGACTGGCCACTTCATTGTCGTGGGTAATGAGGATCACCGTATGTCCGTCCCTGGCCAGCCCTTCCAGCAGGGCCATAACTTCGACGCCGCTTTGTGAGTCAAGGGCGCCGGTCGGCTCATCGGCCAGAATGACCTTGCCACCGTTCATCATGGCGCGGGCAATGGAGACGCGTTGCTGCTGACCACCGGAAAGCTGGGTTGGACGATGGTCCAGACGTTCGCCCAGGCCCAGGGATGTCAGCAAGGCTTCGCTGCGCAGTCGCCTTTCTTTCTGGGTCATGCCGGCGTACACCGCAGGCACTTCGACATTTTCCTCGGCGGTGGCTGACGGCAGCAGGTTATAACTCTGGAAGACGAAACCGAAAGCTTCTCGCCGTAACCAGGCCAGGCTGTCGGCATCAAAACTCTTGATATCGCGACCGGCGAACAGGTAGTTGCCGGAGGTGGGCCGATCCAGGCAACCCAGCAGGTTCATCAGTGTGGATTTGCCGGAACCCGACTGGCCGACGATGGCGAGGAATTCGCCGGGATAAATCTTCAGGTCGATGCCGCGCAGGGCATGCACCTCGACGCCACCATCAGTGGCGAAAATACGGTGGATATCCCTGAGTTCGATCAGGGGGATGGCTATTTCGCCACTGACAGTCACCGGTGCTTCTGGTTCGGTACCGGCACTGCCGAGAGGGAAATCAGGACTAAGCGCCTGGGTGCTCACTAGAACCCGCCCATCGGCCGGAAATTCCTGCGCGGGTCTCCGCCCGCTGCCGCGCCGGGAATGTTGCCCTGTACGATGCCGGCAACCACCTGTTCACCGACTTCCAGCCCGGAAATGACTTCCGCGGCAATGCGGCTGGTCACCCCCACCATGATTTCACGGTCTTCCTGGCTGCCATCGGCATTCACGACCTGGACTGTGGCCAGACGTCTGGACTGGTTGTCAACCTGGCGCGCAGCGCCTCTGCCAGCGCCTCCCGGGCCGGCAAAGCCCTGGCCAGCGGCCAATCGCGCACGCACTTCGGGGGGCACACTGGCGCCACCGCCATCAGGACGGGCGGCAGCTCCCTGGCCAACCGGGGCATCCACGTAGGTCAATGCACCAATCGGAACAGTGATCACATTGTTCGCGGAAGAAGTGACAAAGTAGACCTGTGCGGTCATGTCGGACAGCAGGGAAGCATCCGAGTTGTCGATATCAAACAGTCCGGTATAGAGCACCACGTTGTTTTCGACCACAGGGGTCGGCAGGATCTGGCGCAACTCGCTGTACCAGCGCCGGTTGCCACCACCCAGGGTGGTGAAGTACACCGGCATGCCCTTCTTGATGCGGCCGATATCGGCTTCGGAAATCTCGGTCTCGACGGTCATGGTGTTGAGGTCGGCAATACGCAGGATGGTCGGGGCCTGCTGGTTGGCGTTAATGGTCCGACCCTCGTTCATCTCGATGGAGACTATCGTGCCGCTGCGCGGCGCGTAGATTTTGGAGAATTCGAGCTGGGTCATGTCGCTTTCGAGACTGGCGCGACTCTGCAGGATCTGCTTTTCCAGCTGCACGAGACTGGCCTGTGCAGAGGCCAGGTTGGTGACCGCATTGTCATAGTCGAGCTGGCTGGTGGCGTCAGCCGCCATCAGGCGCTCCTGCCTGTCAGCATTCGCTTTGGCCAGGTCAAGAGAGGCCCGGCGGGCTTCGATCTGGGCTTCCAGCGCCTCGATACTGGCCTGGCTGGCCTCAACGCGGGCTTCCTGGATACGGGCATCGATTTCAGCAAGCAACTGCCCGGCCTCGACCTGATCGCCGACATCCACATGCAACTCCTGCAAGATGCCGTTGACCTGGGCACCGACGTCGACAAACTCGAATGGCTGCAGGCTGCCGGCGGCCGTGATGGTGTTTTCGATATTACCGATGTCGACGGTAACAATCAGGGGCTTGTCTTCGGTTTCCTGCTCACCCTTGGATTGCCAGGCGAACCAGCCACCTGCGGCAGCGGCGGCAAGGATGATGATGCCGAGCAGCACTTTGCGGCGCTTGCCCGAATTCCCTGTAGTGATGATTGTGTCGTTGTCGACCGTGCTCATATCTCTGTGATGTCACCTGTAGAAATATTGTCTTTCCCTGCAGTAAACGCTTATGGCGTTCCTTCTATTTACTGCTCTCCCCCGGTTCCACAATGTTTTCGCATTTGCAAAATTGAGTGGGCAATAGTAAAGCCATTCGTGTTCGAAAAATGAGGATTAATCGTGAATTATTTTATTGAATTTCAGTAGCTTACCGGGCCCTGCAACGTCCTCAGCAAGGCCGGTAACGATGGGAGTGGCTGAATTAGTCGAGACTATTCAGCACCTTATGTCATGCCGATTTTCCGGCCTGTTTTACTTGCAGCGGGATAAACAGGCAAATGACGATAAACACGAAGGTTATGCCCAGCACGGTCAACTCAACATGCCTTAACCCTTGAATCCGGTAAAAATCGGGATCCGTCCGGCCAACACGAAATAGATGATGGAAACGATGCTGGTGAATATCAGGTTCATGCGCAATTCGGTACCGCATTGCCAGCAGACTTGAGGCCGCTTCATCAATTACGTCAAGGCATCCATGGTCTCCTGCTGGCAGGCGGGACATTAGTCCTGCTCATGAGCTTATCCTTCCTATGAAAGATAGAAGTACTATTGCTGTCAGATAGTGATAGTTGGAAGATTTATGAAACCAAGTCTTCAGGAATTCAAAATTACTTTGTGATTTTATTGTGATTTTCAGGAATTTGTCATGGCAACCAGTTTCTCGAGGGTAGCCGCTGCCTGGCCGGAATCAATGGCCTGTGCCGCCATCTTTACCCCGTCCGCCACACTGTCAGCCTTGTCTGCAATTACCAGGGCAGCGCCGGTACCGAACAGCACGATATCACGATAGGCATCCTGCTGACCGGCCAGCAATTCACGCAGGCGCCGGGCGTTGTACTCGCCGTCACCACCCTTCAGGTCCGCCAGGGTGGCCCTGGCCATGCCAGCGTCTTCAGGGGAGAGGTTCATTTCCGCTACCTGGCCGTTTTCAACGGTACAGAGGTAGTTGGCGCCAGTTGTGCTGAGCTCATCAAGCCCATCTGCACCATGAACCACCCAGGCTTTTTCACAGCCCAGTTTCGCCAGCACCTGCGCCATTGGCCGCACCCACTCCTGGGCGAACACGCCGATCAGGTAGCGTTTGACGCCGGCGGGATTACACAGGGGACCAAGAATATTGAACACGGTGCGAATGCCCATCTCGACTCGGACGGGTCCGACATACTTGAAGGATTCGTGGTGCCTCGGCGCCATCATGAAACCGATACCGACCTCGCTGATGGCCTGTTCGATCTGGTCGAAACCGGCATCCAGGTTGACGCCCAGCGCGGTCAGCACATCGGCCGCACCGGACTTCGAGGACAGCGCCCGGTTACCATGTTTGGCTACTGGGACACCACAGGCGGCCGTGACAATGGCCGTGGCCGTGGAAATATTGAGGGTGCCGGAGCCATCGCCGCCAGTACCCACGATATCCATGGCCCCTTCTGGAGCCTGGATCGGCAAGGCCTTGGAGCGGATAACCTCGACAGCCGCACTGATCTCGTCAACATGCTCCCCACGCATGCGCAGGGCTACCAGGAATCCGGCGATCTGCGCCGGGGTGGCCTGGCCCGACATGATGACATCGAAAGCCTGCCGGGCATCATCAAAAGACAGCACATTACCGTCTGCAACGCTGGCCAGGTAAGGTTTCAGTGCGGTCAGTGCGTCAGTCATGACTTATTTCATGCTGATGGCGTTGAGGGTGTTCTGCATCAGCGAGGCGATAGTCATCGGGCCGACACCACCAGGTACCGGTGTAATCCAGGAACACTTGTCTTTCACACCGTCAAAGTCGACATCACCGGTCAGGCGCCAGCCACGCTCACGGGAGTCATCGGGAACACGGGTCGTGCCCACATCGATCACGACAGCGCCCTCTTTCACCATGTCCGCGGTGACAAATTCTGGTTTGCCGATGGCCACAATGAGGATGTCGGCCGAGGCGCAGATTTCTTTCATGTTGGTGGTGCGGCTGTGAACAACTGTCACGGTGCAGTTACCGGGATTGGCGTTACGCGACATCAAGATGGACATCGGTGTACCGACGATATTGCTGCGCCCCACGACCACACAGTGCTTGCCGCTGGTCTCAATGTTGTTGCGCTTCAGCAGCTCCACGATACCGTTCGGGGTCGCGGAAATATGGGTCGGCAGACCCAGCATCATGCGGCCCAGGTTCTGCGGGTGAAAACCATCGACATCCTTGTTGGGATCGATGGCCAATGTGACCTTGTCTTCATCGATCTGCTTGGGCAGGGGCACCTGCACAATGAAACCGTCGATGTTGTCGTCCTGGTTGAGCTTGTCGACCAGTGCCAGCAGCTCTTCCTCTGTGGTTTCTTCGGGCAGCTCAATCAGGGTGGATTCGAAACCGACCTCCTTGCAGGCCAGCACCTTGTTGTTGACATAGGTTTTGCTGCCGCCGTCGTTGCCAACCAGTACGGCAGCCAGGTGCGGAACCTTGCTTCCGGCAGCCTTGATCTCGGCAACCTTCGCAGCGATGTCTTCTTTTAATGCCTTGGCTGTGGCTTTGCCATCCAGTAATTGCATAGTGTCCTCATGTGCTCGCGTCAAAAAAGCGGGATTTTACAGAAAGTGGCTTCAGAAGTGGAGCAAACTGCCCCACCCTGAAGGTATCCAGTCAGGTTGGTATAACGGCTGAAAATCAGATGCGCTCAAGCGCATCGAGAATGATGTTCTCGGTGAGAATCTGCGGCAGCACTTCCGCCGGTTTCGACGGGTCAGCCGGATACATCAGGTAGAGCGGCACGCCGCTGGTCTGGTAACGTTTTAGCACCGCGGTGATGGCCGGATCATTGTTGGTCCAGTCCCCTTTCAGGTAGGTCACACCGCGCTCGGCCATGGCGCTTGTCACCTCATCGGCACTCAGTGCCACGCGCTCATTGACCAGGCAGGTAATGCACCAGGAAGCCGTCATGTTGACGAATACCGGCTGACCCTGCTCACGCAATTCGGCTAGGCGGGCCTCACTGTAAACTTCAAATCCGGCGTCAGTGCCGTTCACCATTGCCTCCGACTGGCGAGGGGCCAGCATCGGGGACGCCAGCAAGGCCAGTATGCCGGCTATACAGACGACCATGACGCCGGCTTCGACAAAGCGCCACTGGGATGCCGCCTGGCGCTGGTACAACCAGGCTGCCATGGCCAGCACCACACAACCCAATGCGACCAGTGCCATGGCATCAGCACTGGTCTGGCGGCCAAGCACCCACAACAGCCAGACCGCTGTGCCGTAGAGCGGAAACGCCAGCAACTGCCGGAAGGTCACCATCCAGCTTCCGGGACGGGGCAACAGGTTGGCCAGCGCCGGCACAAAGGAAAACAGCAGGAATGGCAGTGACATGCCAAAACCCAGAGCCACAAACACCGTCAGTGCCACCGGCATCGGCTGGGTAAAGGCATAACCCAGGGCCGCGCCCATGAAAGGGGCTGTACAGGGGCTGGCCACCACGCTCGCCAACACACCGGTAAAAAAGGAGCCGGTATAACCGTCCTTTTCAGCGAGGCCGGCACCGACGCCCATGATGCCACTGCCAATTTCGATGACCCCGGACATGGCCAGGCCCATCAGGAAGAACAGAAATACCAGTGCCGCCACGAACCAGGGTGACTGTAATTGAAACCCCCAGCCAATCAGGGCGCCGCCCGCCTGGAGTGTCAGCAGCACGGCGGCCAGGGTCAGGAAGGACAGAATCACACCGCCGGCATAAGCCACACCATGCAGTCGCTGCTCCCTGACCGGGGCACCAACATTATTGGCCAGGCTGATGGCTTTGAGAGACAGCACAGGAAACACGCAGGGCATCAGGTTGAGAATCAGGCCGCCGGCCATGGCAAAGAGGAATACCATCAACAGGCTGAGGTTACTGTCACGGCCCGTGCTGCCGACAGGCATCAGGCCATCCAGAGCGGCCATGTTTACCGCTTCTGGGGCAGCCTCGATTTCAAAGGCCGTCACGGCGCCTGCCGTGTCGTTAACGATCAGCAGACCGCCGAGACGCGTTGGCGGTTCACGCAGGGCGCGGCTGTGGGCTCTCTGGGCCAGTTGCAGGCTGGAAATCTGGGTCGTGATGTCCTGGGAATCGATGTAGTCCACTACGCGGTGGGTATCGGGGATAAAACTGATACTGGCGGCGTTCTCGAATACCGGCTCGGTGGCCTGTACCAGAAGATTGATGTCCTCGCCATTCATGGAGAACATGGCATCGAAGCTGACATTGGTGCGTGGTAAAGAGGATCGGGTATCGGCAAACCCCTGTGCCCATAGACTGTCGGGCATGGTGGTACCAGCGTCTGATACCGGTAGACTCAGGCTGGCATCGGCGCCACCTGGGATACAGATTTCTTCACATTCCAGCCACTGGGCGGATGCGGTGATGTCGAGGCTTGACCCGGCATAATCAGCGGGTAGGTCCAGCGCTGTGAGCAGGAAAATTTCACCGGTATAACCGAAATCCACTAGGTCAGCGGGCAGATCGAAGCGTTCAGGCAACGGCCACACAATTTCTCCGGCCGTCACACCATCAGGCAGCTCCCAGCTGATCACTGTGGGTTTGCCGGCGTCGCCGGGGTTTTTCCAGTAGGTATGCCAGTTTTCAAGATGCACCAGGCGCAGGGCAACCCAGACGGTTTCACCCGGCACGGCAGCTTCGTTTTCCGCCACCAGCTGGGCATTCACATGTTCGCCGACCACCAGTTCGGACACCCCCTGGGCAGACAGCATGCCCTGCCAGGCCAGTAGGCTAAAGAGCGTCAATGTTCGCAAGAAAGTCTTCAATGCTTATCCTGTTTTTGCCAGTTGCGCCGGATTGTACTGGGTTCCGGGGGTTTTGCCATGGTTAGCAGGCTTGGGTCCGGTACCAGGCCTGCACACGGTCTGGGGATTTTGGCGTATTCGCTGTAAGGAAGTTGACCGGTTGACAGCGTAATTCATTCACCCTCAACAGCACCGGGCGCCTGGCTAATTGGCCAGTATCGCCGGCATGGTGTCCATCAGGATGGCCGTAATAGCCTGGCGTAATGCGGGCGTCAGGTGGGCAAACGCGGCATCCTGAATTTCACCATCGAGCACCTGGCGAATCTGGCTGAAGAGGGTCGTCCTGACAGGATCCGGCAAGGCCTCTATGGCCTCGGAATACACCAGGAAGCTCAGGGGATATTCAAAGGTGCGGGTCGTGAGGTTGAGCTGACGCAGGGAGCGGCCCTGGCCATCAAACGGCCCCAGGCCCTGGAAGTAGTCGGTATATCCCGAGCTGCCGGTGACCTTGTCGGTCAGGGGGACTTCGTGCGCCATGAAAAGCGACTGCAGCAGCGGCCGTGTCATCTGCGCCAGGTCCTCTGCCGGGATACTGCCATCCGCATGCAGGCGAGTTCGGCTGTCAAAATTGAGTCGACTGATCGCGTTCTGCACTTCCACCTGGTGCTCCAGCACCAGCAACGCGACGATGTCGCTGCCTGCACTGGGGTAAGGACTGGTGTCGAGGATCCCGGACAGGTCAGTCTTGTTGCCATTGGGCGCCAAGTTCATGTTGGTAAGCTTCCCAATGTCGTCAACGACAAAGTTGCCCATGATTTCCATACTGCCATGGGTCCCGGTGACATACATACCGCCCCAGCGCCGGTTCAGCGGCGTAGAGGTGTCCGTGATGATGCTGATTTCGTGGGTGACAATATCGCCCTGGGGATCAGCTATCACCGAGCTGAGCAGGAAACGTGGCACTCCGCCGCCAGTCATGGAGTAACTGTCATGGCAGCGCAGGCAGCGGTTCATTTCCCGCTCCATCTCGATTCCGTCATCCGGATTCTGGCTGAAATCGAAAAACACCTGCCCCACATTCGGATCCATGGTGGCGATTTCCAGCGATCGGCTGCTCTGAATAAAACCGACATAGGTGTCGTCATTGAAATAAAGCGCACGCGGGGTCTGCGAGGTCACAAACCGGGTTTTCAGGGCCGTCTTGGAAAAGACCAGCACCTGCGATGACGGATCGATCTCCAGGGCAGCCAGCAGTGAATCCAGATAGCCTCTTCCTTCTGCATCATGCGCCAGTGTCACCTTGCCCATTTCAATCTCGGCCAGCAGCCGCGTGACGCGATCATCCAGGTCGGCATCCGCGTAGTTGACGCCTGGATAAGCATCGGCGTAATTGAAAAACTGGGCCAGTGAGATGACTGGCACTGCCGCCAAGAGGAAAAAGAGACTGGCCAGACGGGTTTTGGGAAGCAACAGGTTCATACGGCAATTATAAAGTGATATGGCAGTAAATTGGACCTGAACCACAGTACCGAAAATTTTTTCGCTATGTGAAATTTATGCACCCAACCCTTTATCCGACAGTTAATTTTACCTGGCAAAGGTGCTAAAATCCCCCGCCTTTGCCAGCAACAGTCTGTATTTACAGGCTTTTTCATAGAAGTTTTTTAGCGTTTACACGACTTTTAAAGACTGTTTTCAACGACAGTGACCAACCAAGGAAATACTTATCATGTCGCAGCCCTCTGATATCGAAATTGCACAGCAAGCCACTCCCAAACCGATCAGCGAGATCGGCGAAAAACTGGGCATCCCGTCCGAAGCACTCCTGCAGTACGGCCCCTACAAAGCCAAGATCGATTACAACTTCCTGCGCAAAAAGAGCAAGGGCAAAAACGGCAAGCTGATCCTGGTCACCGCGATTTCTCCGACCCCTGCCGGTGAAGGAAAAACCACCACGACCGTAGGCCTGGGTGATGCACTTTCCCGCATCGGCAAGAAAACCGCCATCTGCCTGCGCGAGCCCAGCCTGGGCCCCTGCTTTGGCATGAAAGGCGGCGCCGCTGGTGGCGGTTACGCCCAGGTCATTCCGATGGAAGACATTAACCTGCATTTCACCGGCGACTTCCACGCCATTGGCGCGGCCCACAACCTGCTGTCTGCCATGCTGGACAACCACATTCATCATTCCAATGCACTGGGTATCGATGCCCGCCGCATCCCCTGGCGTCGTGTGGTCGACATGAACGACCGCGCCCTGCGTGATATCGCTGTTGCCCTGGGCGGACCGGGTAACGGCTTCCCCCGCCAGACCGGTTTCGACATTACCGTGGCTTCTGAAATCATGGCGATTTTCTGCCTGGCCACCGACCTGGTCGACCTGCGCAAGCGCCTGGCCAACATCGTGGTGGCCTATACCCGCGACATGAAGCCAATCACCGCGAAGGACCTGAAAGCCGATGGCGCCATGACTGCTCTGCTCAAGGACGCCATGATGCCGAACCTGGTCCAGACCCTGGAAGGCACGCCGGCCGTCGTCCATGGCGGTCCGTTCGCCAATATCGCCCACGGCTGTAACTCCGTGATGGCCACCATGGCCGGCCTGAAACTGGCTGACTATGTTGTCACCGAAGCCGGCTTTGGTGCCGATCTTGGCGCACAGAAATTTTTTGACATCAAATGTCGCAAGACCGGCTTGACACCGGATGCGGTCACTATCGTCGCCACCATTCGTGCCCTCAAGATGCACGGCGGTGTCGCCAAAAACGAGCTTGGCGGTGAAAACCTGAAGGCCCTTAAGAAAGGCATGGCCAACCTGGAACGCCACCTGACCAACCTGGCGCGCTACGGGGTACCGGCTGTAGTAGCCATCAACCGCTTCACACTGGATACCAAGAAGGAAGTGGCGCTCGTACGTCGCGCCTGTAAAGCCCTCGGTGCCGAAGTCATTGAATGTACACACTGGGCCGATGGCAGCGCCGGTACTGAAAAACTGGCCAAGACCGTGGTCGACATCATTGAAAACAAGAAGAGCAAGTTTAAGGTCCTGTACCCGGACAGCATGAGCCTGATCGACAAGACACGCACCATCGCCCAGAAGATTTACGGCGCCGCCGATATCTCCTGTGATGACAAGGTCATGAAGCAGTATGCCGACCTGCAGCAGCGCTATGGCCACTTCCCGATCTGTATGGCCAAGACCCAGTACAGCTTCTCCACGGATGCCACCAAGATCGGCGCCCCGTCAGGCCACATCGTACCGGTACGTGAACTGCGTTTATCTGCCGGTGCCGAGTTCATCGTGGCGGTATGTGGCGACATCATGATCATGCCCGGCTTGCCGAAAGTCCCGGCCGCCGAGACCATTTCGGTCAACAAGCAGGGTCAGATCGAAGGCCTGTTCTAAGCAGTTTCCAGTCCGTCTGGACAATGCAAGCCGGCTTCCCATAAGGAAGCCGGCTTTTTTATGTCTGCACGTTAATGCCTGCTTGACTATCAGCCGCGCAGCGGCATAACCATCATACCTGATCCGGCACCTGCCATGCCCCATGTTGGGAAATTTCCCAACTTCAGTCGCACAAATCTTTGTGGGTCTGTACAGTTGACTTCACTTGCAGGTGTTTGTTTAACTAGGATCGGGGAAGTAACCAAGACTGCGGAAAACGCAGCAGGCCAAGCTGACAAGACAAACATCTAAAAGAAGTCATGCAGGACGTCGCCTCACTCATTCGGGAAATCGAGACTTATTGCAGTGGTCAGAAAATTTCCAAGTCCACGTTCGGACTTCGCGTAGTCAATGATGGCAAGCTGGTTGGCCGGCTGAAAGATGGAAAGGGGATCACTCTCAAAACCATTACCCGCATTCAGGAATTCCTGAATAGCCAGCCTGTTCAGGACAATGACGACATAACAACAAATAACAAGGGGGTCGTTATGCCTGCTGCGAAAAAAGCCAAGCCTGGCAACAGCAAAGCGAGCAAAACCAAAGTCACCAAGCCAGCGGCTGATAAAGTCAGTTCAGGAAATAAGGACGACAAGAACAACCAGCCATTCCGGTTCTATGACAACCGCCAGAACTACCTGGCGTTTATCAACACCTGTAACGAAAAGTCCGCGATCTCCCAGCGCATCGCCAAGGAGTTCCAGTATATCCAGCCGACACCGCCTGCCCTGCGCATATTTGACGCCGGTATGGGGGATGCCACTGTACTCTCCAACGTAATGCGCTACCTGCACCACAAACATCCGACAGTACCGCATTTCGTGGTTGCCAAGGAAATCAGCATGGAGGATGTGCGTATCGGTCTGGACAAGATGATCGACCGTTTCAGCGAACATCCCGCCACCATACTCGTGCTGACCAACCTCAACTACGCGGAGGCACCAAAACTGATGCCGCGTGACGTGATGACCGCGAACGCTATGAACTGGCAGGAAGTGAAACTGGAAGGCTCGCACGCTTACAACTATCGTGAGCAGTTGGAAAGCCTGCACGACATGTTTGCCGAAGGCTGGGAAACACAGACCAGCAAGATTTCCGGCAACCCCGTGTTCAAGCGTCCCTCGGTGGTCGTGATCTACCGGGAAGATCATCGCATCCTGCTGGATTCCCTCATTCCGCGACCAGGCCTCCAGAACTGGGATTACGATTTCATTCTTGCCTCGCAACCCTGGCGCGCGACCACGTCGGCCCGCTTCAAGGCCGAAAAGATCATCGTACCCCTGTGCCGCGCACTGGCGCCGGGCGGACGCCTGCTGGCGATCCAGTCCTGCGGGAATGACCCCGCCCAGGAACTGGTGCGGGAATACTGGCCAAACCTCAATCCGTTCCCGGTCACGCGTCATGACATCCTTAAGGAAACCAAGAAGATCATGGGGCACGAGGCCCGGGACTACAATATCAAGGAAATGTCTGACTCCCGTGCGGTCTTCCGTTATCGCATGCATGCCCTGCCTTCCGAAATCGGCGGGGCCAGCATCGGTACTTCAACGCTGTTCGCGGCCTGGAATGCCGCGGTCTACGTGAACCAGATCGAGGATGAACGGGTGGAGGAAGTCATTGCCGACGGCACCTATCTGAAAGCCACCTCGAAGATTCTCAACAAGCACGGTGGTCTCTGGTTCAACGACGAAACCTTCGTCGTCAGTCGCGCCAAGTAGGCATCAATCGGCCCGGCACTGGCGCAAGACGCCAAGTGCCGACGCCTACCCGAAAAGCCGATACAGGCAGCCCATGCCGGTGTAGGCTTTTCGGCTTTCTGCGGCCTGGCTTTAGTCCAGCATCCAGCAGGCATCCCCTTAAACGCCGATGGCGCCACATGGTTTTGGTTCTGTCCCGAGCAAACCCCGGGAGTTCATACTATGCTGATTATGGTATGATTCGCGCTTTGTCGATTTGTTAGCCCCGGACACTTTTTACCGTGAAATTCCGCAAAATCCTTGTCACCAATGCCCTGCCCTTCGCCAACGGGCCCATCCACCTGGGCCATCTGCTCGGGTACATCCAGGCGGACATCTGGGTGCGCTTCAAGCGCATGGATGGTCACGAGGTGTCCTATGTCTGTGCCGACGACACCCACGGCACCGCCATCATGCTCAGTGCAGAAGAGGCCGGCATTACGCCGGAAGCGCTGATTGAACGCGTCAATGCTGAACACCAGCGCGACTTCGCCGGCTTCCATGTCGACTTTGACATTTACTACACCACCCATTCCGAGGAAAACCGCGAACTGGCCCACCAGATCTATGGCAGGCTGAAAGCTGCCGACAAGATTGCGACGCGGGAAATCACCCAGCTGTACGACCCCGAAAAGGAGATGTTCCTCGCCGACCGTTTCATCAAGGGCGAATGTCCCAAGTGTGGTGCGAAAGACCAGTATGGTGACAACTGCGAATCCTGTTCCTCGACGTACAATGCCCTGGACCTGAAGAACCCATACTCCACGATCTCCGGTGCCACCCCAGTCAAGAAGGAAAGCACGCATTTCTTCTTCAAACTGCCGGAATTTACCAGCATGCTCAAGACCTGGACGCGCAGCGGCGTGCTGGTGCCTCAGGTCGCAAACAAGCTGGCGGAATGGCTCGACAGCGGCCTGCAGGAATGGGATATCAGCCGGGATGCGCCCTATTTCGGTTTCGAAATTCCCGACGAACCGGGCAAGTTTTTCTATGTCTGGCTCGACGCCCCTATCGGCTACATGGCCAGCTTCAAGAAACTGTGCGCATCACGTGACGACCTGGATTTCGACGAACACTGGCAGGAAGGCAACGATACCGAGCTGTACCATTTTATCGGCAAGGACATCATCAATTTCCACGCCCTGTTCTGGCCCGCCATGCTAGAAACCGCTGGTTACAAGAAGCCCGACCTGATCAGTGTCAACGGCTTCATCACGGTCAACGGCCAGAAGATGTCCAAATCGCGCGGCACCTACATCACGGCCGAGACCTACCTCAAGCACCTGAACCCGGAATGCCTGCGCTACTACTTTGCCGCCAAACTGGGCAGCACGCCCGAGGATCTGGACCTGAATCTGGAAGACTTTGCCCAGCGCGTGAATGCCGATCTTGTGGGCAAATTCGTCAACATTGCCAGCCGTTGTGCCGGCTTTATCACCAAGCATTTCAAATCCACCATGGGTTCGGACCTGGAAGTGCCAGAACTGTTTGAAGAGTTCCAGGATGCCAGCAAGGTCATCGCCGACCTGTACGAGAACCGTGAATACGCCAAGGCCATCCGCAGGATCATGGCCCTGGCAGACAAGGCCAATCAGTACATCGCGGAACAACAGCCATGGGTCATTGCCAAGGAAAATCCGAAATCCGAGAAGGTGTTGTCGGTTTGCTCCACCGGCATCAACCTCTTCCGTATCCTGGTAATTTACCTGAAACCCGTGTTACCCGAGATCTGTGCGCAGGCGGAAAAGTTCCTCAAGGTCAAACCCATGGGCTGGGGCGATGCCTATTACCTGTTGCGGGATCACCCGCTGGAAAGTTTCGAGCCACTGCTGACCCGCATAGACATGTCAGCTATTGAGGCCATGGTCGAGGAAAGTCGCGAAAGCCTGTCCACAGAATCATCTGATGCCGGCTCTTCCGGCGCTGATACCCCGCTGGGCAAAGACCCGGTGAGCGCAGAAATCGAGTTTCCGGATTTTGCCAAGGTCGACCTGCGTATCGCCAAAATCATCCATGCCGAACATGTTGAAGGCGCTGACAAGCTGCTGAAACTGACCCTCAGCCTGGGACCTGGCGCTGACGGCAGCGACATCACCCGAACCGTATTTTCTGGCATCAAGTCTGCCTATGACCCAGACAAGCTGATCGGCATGCACACCGTCATGGTCGCTAACCTGAAACCGCGCAAAATGAAATTCGGCCTCTCCGATGGCATGATTCTGGCCAGTGGTGAAGGCAAGGAAGTGTATCTGCTGGAACCACACAATGGTGCCGTACCCGGCACCCGGGTCACCTGACGTTTAAACCGCGCTGCTCGGCGTGTTTGATATCGGTGCGCAGGGGCGGCAAGGCAATCTTGCTGAACCCCTGCAGCGGAATACCGCGACGCAGCGACAGACTGAACGCCTGGTCCGTGCCACACTCTGCAGCCAGTGACAGCCGGTAGTCCCCGGCCAGTGTCATCTGCCAGAACCGCCAGTTGGCGGGATCATCCGGCAAAGCCTCCGAAAAGTGAATATCAATGCCGGCCTCGGAGAAGGCAAAACTGAAATCCCGCAAGGGGGTTTGCAGGCCGGTGCCGCAAGCCTTGAGATAGGCTTCCTTCAAAGTCCACAAATCGTAAAAGCGATTGTTCCAGGCATTCACCGGCAACCGGTAAAGCGCTTCAATCTCCGCCTGGGCAAAATAACGCTCTGTCAGCCTGACAACATCAGCCACACGACTCAGGTATTCCACATCGAGGCCGATAGGAATGTCCCGGGTAACAGCGAGCGCCGCCAGGCCTTTGGTATGGGTGAGATTGAACTCCAGGTTGGGCGCCACGGGCAGACAGGGTTTGCCTTGCGGACCCGACTCGAATACAAGCCCCTCGGGGGAGCTATCTGCCCTAGGTTCTAGCAAATCATCTGCCACGTATTTTGCCAGCACACTGCGCACAAGGGCCCTTGTGACCAGAAACTGGTGACGGTGCCGGGTAAACAACAGGCGCTCGAGCCTCTCGTTCTCAACGGCACTGAGCAAGGCCTGATATTGCTCAAGCAAGGCCACATCGGTGACCTCGCGGTCATCAACAAGCCAGATGTCGATATGACAAGCATCCGGTTCCAGCATGGCGGCAGTCTCTCATTATTGGCATAATTCCGCTACACAATCTCAAGTCCAACAGGGAAACACCATGCGAATTCTACATACCATGCTTCGGGTCACCGACCTGGATAAATCCATTGATTTCTATACCAACATTTTTGGCATGGAGCTGTTGCGCAAGAAGGATTTTCCCAGCGGCAAATTCACCCTGGCGTTCGTCGGATATGGGTCAGAAGAGGACAACACCGTGATTGAACTCACGCACAACTGGGAAACCGACAGCTACGATATGGGCAACGCCTTTGGCCATATCGCCATCGCCGTTGAGGATGCCTACAAGGCCTGTGATGACATCACGGCCAAGGGTGGTGATGTGGTACGCCCGGCCGGTCCGATGAAGCACGGTGGTGGCGTCATTGCCTTCGTCAAGGATCCCGATGGCTACATGATCGAACTCATTGAACGTCACTGATCGTTCGGAGGCAGCGTGTGGCTGACCAGCCCAAGGCAGCTACCACAAATGCCAGACCATCATTCAGGGACTGTGCCCGGTAATGACTGATATTTTTCTCCTTCTTGTCGGCGCTGTACTGGTCAATAATTTTGTTCTGACACAGTTCCTGGGCCTGTGCCCGTTTATGGGGGTTTCCGGCAACATGGAAACCGCCGTTGGTATGTCGGCCGCAACCCTGTTCGTGCTGACGCTGGCCTCAGCCTGCAGCTACCTGGTTTTCCAGTACCTGCTTGTCCCGCTCGGGCTGGAATATCTGCGCACGATTGCCTTCATCGTGGTCATCGCCGCCCTCGTCAGCATGACGGAAATCATCATGCATCGCACCAGTCCACTGCTCTATCGTGTGCTGGGCATTTTTCTGCCGCTGATCACCTCTAACTGCGCCGTACTAGGCGTCGCGCTGCTCAATGTCAACCAGGCCCACAGCTTCGTGGAATCGGTGTTTTATGGTTTCGGGGCCGCCTTCGGGTTTTCCCTGGTACTCGTCCTGTTTGCCGCCATGCGGGAAAAAATGGCCGGCTCTGATATCCCAGAGCCTTTCCAGGGTCCTGCCATTGCCATGATCACAGCCGGCCTGATGTCCCTGGCCTTCATGGGTTTCAGTGGCATGGTATGATGAGCACGATCCTGCCTGCCTTTTTCAATCCGGTGTTTTCCCTGCTTAGCCTGGGACTGGGCATCGGTGCCCTGCTGGGCTATGTCGCGCAACGCTTCCAGGTCACGAGTGACCCCGTCGTAGAGCGCATCAATGACTTACTGCCCCAGACCCAGTGCGGGCAGTGCGGCTATCCCGGCTGCAAACCCTATGCAGAAGCCATCGCTTCTGGAGATGCCATCAACAAGTGTCCCCCGGGGGGCGATGAGACAATTGCCAGCCTGGCCAGCCTCCTGAATGTCCGGGCATTGCCTTTGGATGATGCCCTGGGCACTGCCGGTCCCCGCATGGTAGCCGTCATTCGTGAAGCTGAATGTATTGGCTGCGCCAAGTGCATTTTGGCCTGCCCGGTTGATGCCATTCTGGGTGCGCCGAAATTCATGCACACCGTGATCGCCTCAGAATGCACTGGCTGTGATCTGTGTATCGAGCCCTGCCCGGTCGATTGCATCGACATGGTGCAGGCTGAGCCAACGATACCTGAAGTCCCTTCTTTCCTGTTTTCTGCCGCGGATAGCCAGACGATTCAGGCGTGTATCAATTGTGGCTTGTGTGTCCCGGAATGCCCCGTCGGTATTCAGCCGCACCTGCTGTACCACGCATGCCGGACTGAGCGCTGGGATAATGCGCAAGATCTTAAACTCATGCACTGCATCGAATGCAGCAAATGCGACGCTGCCTGTCCTAGCCAGCTGCCCCTGACGACAAGCTACCAGGACGCCAAGGAAGCCGTGCATCACCAACAGAAAGACCGGGAACGGGCAGTGCGTGCCAAACGTCGTTTCGAGCTGCACCAGTTACGCACAGAACGATTCGCAGCAGAGGAGGAAGCCCGCCGCCAGAAACGCGCGACGCTGGCCAAAGAGCGGGAGAAAGTGACAGCGAGCAGTATCCAGGCAGCATTGTCCCGGGCAAGAGCCCGCCAGCAGGGAAAAGAACAGGAAAGCTAGAAAAGGCTCAGCAGGGGCGCAGCCTCTGCAGGTGATTGACGCCATTGCGCAAATCAGCGAATGCATCCGTTGGCTGGTCAATCTCCAGGAAGCCGTGCCGAATATTGTAGTAATCCATGCGCTCCAGAACTGCCGCAAAATTCACAACGCCCTGGCCCGGCGCCACCAGGTGGCTGGCGACAGTGGCGACATCCCCCATGTCCACCGGGCGCTTACCATCGAAATCCTTCAGATGGCATGCCACTGTGCGGTTGCCGAAGGTATCCAGCACTGCCAGATAGTCTACCCCTGCCAGCGCCAGCCAGCCGATATCCAGCTCGCACCGCACAGTCTGCGGATCGGTATTCCACATGATGTAGTTGTAGGGTATCTCGCCATCGACTTCGAAAAACTCGACATGGTGATTGTGATAGGCAAACTGCAGCCCTTCGCGTCGCAACATCACGCCCAGCCTGTCCAGCAGACCAGCCAGCTCATTCATGGCCGCCTTGTTCTGCGGCCCCTCTACACGCATGCCCTGCGGACCACTTTGCATGAATCCCGGCGCCAACGCCAGAACAACGGTCTCGATACCCAGCGCATGGGCGTTTTCCGCCAGCGCCGGAATATCCAGCGCATCGGCACTGACATGGGTACAGGTCATGGTGAGGTTATGGCGGTCGAGCATGCGACGCAGCATCGCCGGCCGCAGGCCGAACAGTTCAGGCGCACCCGTGAGACCATACAACTCCACATCCCTCACCCCGCTCGCCGCCAGATTCTCCAGCGCCAGGTCAGGATCGGCTTTGAGCGCTTCACGCACGGTAAACAACTGGGCCCCCGTGGGACGCTGAACATAACAGTCCATCGCACCACGCGCCAAAGGGCTCGCGGCAACCAGTGACAGGCCAGTGGATTCAAGGAAGTTACGTCGATTCATACTGGTAAAGCGGGCTTTTATGTGCGCCTAGATTAACCCATAGAATCGAAGGAGAAAATAACCGAGCCCACCTAAATAGAAAATGACCAAAGAAAAGAAAAGTAACTTTTCAATTCTTATAGGCTGATCAATAGTCTCAAGTTTTGCACCAAGCGGAACTATCGAGAGATAAATAAAGCCAGTAACAAATCCTCCCAAATGATTTAGGTAGTCGATATTTTTTATTACAAACAACTCCAAGACTACCTCTAGGAGCAAAACTGCATAAAACTTAAAAAGGGGAATAGCCTTAATACTTCCTGGCAAGTATTTATCAAATTTAAATCGTAAGAATGTATAACCTCCCCACAACCCAAATAAAGCTCCTGAAGATCCCAGACTGGCATCAAAGCTTGAATATTTTGAACTCATCAATACAGATATAATTCCTGACAAAAGCATCAAATTAGCAAATCGAACATTTGACAAAGCCTTTTCGATCATTTGGCTAAACAAACCAAGCATGAGCATATTCAGCATTAGATGAAAGAAATTCAGATGCAGAAAGTTTGAGGAAGGTATTCGATATATCTCAAAAGCACTAAGCGTAGCCTTAGTATTCCCTCCATATGCTATAAATTTATAGTTATCTGAATAATCAAAACTGCCTTCTGTACCTAAAAAATACAGAAAAATACAGATAC
>Ga0181571_10000227_pt1 | contig 34843 bp, 17 predicted proteins | sample 101ome_17_FD_132440 | JGI IMG/M metagenome (GOLD analysis project Ga0181571, IMG submission 132440) | Coastal salt marsh microbial communities from the Groves Creek Marsh, Skidaway Island, Georgia - 101407AT metaG (megahit assembly) | ecosystem: Environmental > Aquatic > Marine > Intertidal... | reverse complement strand
TGCCAATAGTCTGGTGGAACCAGGTCAGCATTTTGTCATCGGGGAAAAGGGGCAGCATTCCTACCAGGGCTGGGTGCTGCCATTTGGCCTCAAAGATGAAGGCGAGACCTTATACTTATTCCAATGGCAAGAGGGTGTGCCGCATCTTGTTGATCAGGTATGTTTCGGTCGACAGGCCCCGGGTTGGTCGATAGGCCGAGATGCCCGCGGAAAATGGCAGGTCGGCATCCCAACTCCCGCTTCGGACAACCATGCAGTGGCAAGTGGTGATCCCTCCAAGATCTGGATCAGTGAGTGGATGCCCACGGGAGATGACTCGCACCCGGAGGGCTATCTCGAATGGACTAATCAGGGTGATTTGCCTGTCAGCCTTGGGCAATGGTATCTATCGGATTATCCGCATTCTCTTGAGCAGGCCCACCGACTGCCGGGACTCTCATTCATAGGTCCGGGTGAGTCTTGGGTGATGCCACTGAAGGGGTCGTGGGAGTCTTTTTCCATTGGGCCCGAGGATGAACTGACAACCCTGGCCCTGCATGCCTTCGATGATTCGATCATGGGTCGTTTGGTGATGCTTAATCCTGTGGCTGGGCTCAGTCTTCAGCCTGCATCCAGTCTGGGTAGCTCCTGGCTCGTGAAGGAACCGACTCCAGGTTGGTTAGGCGACGGAGAAATCCCGACTCCCAGGCTGATGATCAGTGAGCTTATGGCTGACAATCGGCAGAGCTTGAGTCCCAAGTTCAGGTTCAGTGACTGGATCGAAGTCTTTAATTACGGATCGCAGCCAGTTGCCCTTGAGGGATGGAGCTTGACTGATGATCCTGCTGAACCAGGAAAACACCTGCTCAATGGGCAACCTGCTCTCAATCCAGGTGAGCGGCGTGTGATCTGGCTTGAGGATGATTTTTCATCTTCAGAGGTAAATGGATCGGGTTTCGCGCTTAAGGCAACTGGCGACCAAATATGGTTGTTTCACCTGGGAGACTCGCTGCAACCGCGCCCTGTTGATGGGGTCACTTTCGGCCGACAAACCCCCTCGGGTTCCCTGATTCAGGATGCAGGCACTCGAAGTTGGCATTTGGGAATTCCCACTCCTGGTGGACCTAATTTAAGCCAGCCCATGGGTGCGGTGAAGGATCTGCGCATTAATGAATGGGTCGCCAACCCTGACTCTGGAGCTGATTGGTTGGAACTTTCAAACACTGGAGTCCATCCCGTATCACTGGCGGGTATCCGGGTTCAAGATGCCCTGTTGGATGATGAACCTTTTGTTTTCGAGCCCCTATCTTTTATCGGTAGTGATAGCCACGCTTATGTGGTGCTTGAAGATGGAGGTAAACAGCCTGAACCAGACGAACTTCCCTTTGGCTTGTCTGCATCAGGTGAAAGCATCTATCTGCTGGATGAATTCGACAATGAGATTGATTCTGTTGTCTTCGGTAGCCAAGAGTCGGGTTGGTCATACGGCCGCCCACCGCATTCCTCTCTCAAGGCTGAGCGACTTTTAAGCGGAGGCAGCCCCGGACGACTCAATTGGTTGGACAGCGATGAGGATGGTCTTGGCGATGAGTGGGAGGCACTCTACGGTTTTGATCCTTTTGCGAATGATCCGATCTTGTCCGATCAAGATTCAGACGGTGCCACCAACCTGGAAGAATTCTTGGCTGGGACTAGTCCTATCGATCCCACTGAAAAGCTTCTCCTTCATTCAGTCAGTTTTCATGACCTGGGTATCTCTCTAGGCTTCGATGCCAAGCAAGGCCATGGCTATGCGCTGGAAATCAGTCAGGACCTGACTCACTGGTCCGTGTTTTGGGAAGTAGATCTGCTGGGAGCGGATCGGACGGTTGACCTGACGCTTTCAATGCCCTCTTCAGGTGGGCCTCATTATTTTCGTCTCATCAGCAACTGATCGGCGCCTAGCTGTATCGCTTGATTTCACCCGACCGAATGCGCCTGAGATAGTCGTTGAGATCGGATCTGATTTCACCCGACATGACGTAAAGTCCTAACACATTGGGGAAACACATCGCAAAAATCATGGCATCCCCAAAGTCAAACACACTCTGAGCTGAAATGGCTGAACCAATGATGACAAATACGCAGAAAAGGGCTTTGTATGAGAGGTTGGCAGATCGGCTTTCACCAAACAAATAAGTCCAGGCCTTGAGCCCATAATAGCTCCAGCTAATCATTGTGCTGAGTGCAAACAAGATCACAGCGATGGAAAGAACGATAGGAAACCAGGGCAGGGTGGAGCTGAAGGCTGAAGAGGTCAGGTTGATCGCTTGCAGCTCTCCAGCCTGGGCGCTGGCTAAGACATCAGCCTGCTCAAAAGCACCGTAATCAGTGATGATGATGACCAGAGCTGTCATCGTGCAAATCACAACCGTATCGATAAAGGGTTCCAGAAGGGCCACAATGCCTTCGGATACCGGTTCGTTTGTGCGGGCTGCACTGTGAGCGATGGATGCTGAACCGATGCCAGCTTCATTTGAAAAGGAAGCGCGCTTGAAGCCCTGAATGAGGACGCCAATCACTCCACCATACATCGCCTCACTGTCAAAGGCGCCCCGAATAATCTTGAGACAGGCCCCAGGGACTTCCCCAAGATTACCGAAAATGACAGCGAGGGCGCCCAGGATGTAAATCCCAACCATGAGTGGGACCAGCTTTTCTGTGACTTTCCCAATGCTTTTGATGCCGCCAATGAGGATCAAGGCCACAATGGCCGCCATGATGAGGCCAAAAACCCAGCCTTGCTGAGCAAAGAAAGAAGCTTCTCCGCCGGTGACTTCCACCAATTGCTGGGTCGCCTGATTGATCTGCACCATGTTGCCTCCACCAAGTGAACCTCCGATGCAGGCGATCGCGAAGATCGCAGCCATGGCTTTGCCCAATACCGGCCATTTTCGTTTTGCGAGGCCTTCTTTCAGATAATACATAGGGCCCCCTGAAACACTGCCGTCAGGATTTTCTTTGCGATATTTGGTGCCGAGTGTGCACTCTGCAAATTTGGAACTCATGCCTAGCAGGCCAGCTAGGATCATCCAGAAGGTGGCTCCTGGGCCACCAATGGAGACAGCCACGGCGACCCCAGCAATATTCCCGACACCAACGGTCCCTGATAGTGCCGCAGTGAGTGCCTGAAAGTGAGAAACTTCCCCCTTGTGATTGGGGTTGTCGTATTTGCCCCGAACCACATCCAGAGCATGACCAAAGCCCCTCAGATTGATGAAACCGTTAAATAAGGTGAAGAAGACTGCCCCAGCCAGAAGCCAGATCAGGACAAATGGAACTTCCATGCCACCACCAATGGGCACCGTGAAGAAAATCACAGTCATGATGGCATTGGTAACCGGCTCCATGACCGCATTGATTCGATCGTCGATGGTCAGGGTGGGTGTATCCTGCTGGGCTCTCAATAGCCAGGGATGCAGCAACAGGGCTGGAGCGAGAAAACGGATTAACTTCGAGGCAAACATAAGGACACAAAGATGGCGTTGATCACGACATTGGTTTGGTGAAGAATCTATAGGCTGGGCAAGCCCATGACGAGCCCTTTATCAACCCAGTCCAACGATGTTATGTTAACAGAGGTGCAGCTGGTAGCTGCCCTTCAGGGCCTCTTCTTGTCAGATTGCCTTCTTTGAGGCTTTTTTGCGCGTAGGGCTTGCAAGGAATCGGTTGACCGCATTCAGGTAAGCTCTTGCGCTAGCAACGATGATATCAGTGCTGGCACCGCGTCCCGTGATCCAATCCCCTTTACCGAAGTCGACCTTCACAACAACCTCCCCCAGCGCATCCTTGCCTTGGGATACTGCTCGCAGGTTGTAATCCTTGAGGATACCGTGGGTTTTGGTCAGTCGATCAATAGCCTTGAGAGCTGCGTCTACCGGACCGTCTCCCACGCCAGCATCTTCCAGGTTCTCCTTCTTCTTATTCGGATTCGACCGACTGAGCCGTACGGTGGCTGTTGGGATGGACTGGTTGCCTGTGGTCACACTCACGTATTCCAGTGACCAGGTCTCGCTTACTTCGGTCAGCTGACCATCGACCAATGCACTGAGGTCATCGTCGTAGACGAATTTTTTCTTATCCCCGATTTCCTTAAAACGGGCGAAGATGGCGCTGACATCCTCATCGCTCATCTTGAATCCTAAATGCTTGAGCCGAGCCGCCACAGCTGCCCGGCCACTGTGCTTGGTCAGAGGAAGCTCTGTTTGACCCCACCCGACTTCTTGAGGATCCACGATTTCGTAGGTTTCTCTCTTTTTGAGGATGCCGTCCTGATGGATGCCGCTGGAGTGGGCGAAGGCATTTTCACCAACGATCGCCTTGCTGCGTTGGACCCCAAGGCCACTCATTCTGGACACCAGACGCGAGGTTTTGACAATTTCCTTAGTCTTGATTCCGGTCTTAAATCCCTTGAATGCATCCGCTCGTGTCTTGAGTGCCATCACAATCTCTTCCAGAGCCGCATTGCCAGCTCTCTCGCCAATCCCGTTGATCGTACATTCAACTTGGCGGGCACCAGCCCTGATGGCTGCAAGGGAATTGGCTACCGCCAGCCCAAGGTCGTTGTGACAGTGGACACTGATCAAGGCTTTGCCTGACTTGAATGCTGGTACTGAGTCATGCAGATGGCGTATTAAATCTTCAAATTCACTGGGGACGGCCCAGCCGACGGTATCCGGAATGTTGACGGTGGTGGCACCGGCGGCCACGACTTCCTGGCAGACTCGAACCAGGAAATCAGGTTCAGTTCTTGAACCGTCCTCTGGAGAAAATTCCACATCATCGGTGAAAGACTTGGCATGAGTCACCCCTTTGACGGCGAGGCGAACAATCTCATCTTCGGCCTTGCCCAACTTGAACTCACGGTGGATTTTCGACGTGGCTAGAAAGACATGGATGCGACCTTTTTTGCCAGCTGGCTGGATAGCCTTTCCTGCAGCCTCAATGTCGCGGGGTACACAACGAGCCAGTCCTGCGATGATCGGTCCACGAATCTCATTGGCAATGGTGTGCACGGCCGCATAATCCCCCTCACTGATTACCGGGAAACCCGCCTCAATCACGTCGACCTTCAGGCGAGCCAATTGACGAGCCACCTCAAGTTTCTCGCGCAGGTTCATGGAAGCTCCTGGGCATTGCTCGCCATCGCGTAGTGTCGTGTCAAAGATGGTGATACGTTGATTCTTCATAGCAAGTTTCTAGTGCGTGGCTTATCTTTGGAAAAATAAAAACCCCGAAGCCTGTCTTGCAAGGCTGCGGGGCTAACTTCGAATTCATCAACCTTAAAAACCGCAGCTCAACGCCTGCAAAGAGGCAGGAGCCTGAGTCCTAGGAGGATGGAATCGATTCGTTTCATTAGGAATTAAATGCCCGACAAGATCCGCAATTGTCAACTACGAAAAATCCCCGTTTTGGCTCAGAGTTGGCTGACTCAATCTCACTGAGCACCACTGTATGCTAAGACACTGAGGCCATGGTGAAGCAAGAGTTGTGTGTTCGGTTTCGGATAGTTTGAAACCGGTTTCATTGCCTGTCTTCGGGTAATGCCTTATCCAGCGATTGAGTTGAATCCTGCTGAGGTCTCCCTGATACCTGGATTAAGGCAAGAGACGGCTTATTTGGATGAGGTATCCCAAAGCCCACCCTGCAAATGCTGCAAGGCCTTCACGCAGTGAATCGATGCATTCACTTCGAGGTAGCTACTCCGGGCCCTCCAGGTTTCATAGCCTCCCAATGCGTGCTGCTCAGGAGAAGGAAGGTATCCGTGATAGCCGTTGGCCAATTCGATAACCATGGTATGCTTTGCCGGTGAAGTTTTCTTCAGTTGAATCCCTATCTCGCAGAAAACCTCTGCAGGCAGAGTTAGCATGCATCCGTCTCCAATACGCAAAGCATTCATGGTGAGGTTGACCTGTTTGGGGCCTTCAGCCAGTAGGAGGGTTTCCCTTGCGTAGATTTGATCCTGCTTCCACAGATCTTTGCTAGTCTGCTCAGCCTTCTGGGCGATTTCTTTGGCTTCGCTGATTTCCTCTGGATTGGGTTGACGCACGGCTAAATTGAAATTGGTTTGCAGGCATTGCAGAGGCCCTCGAAGCTGCCACTTCAATTGGGGATAGAGACTGATGGTTCGGGTGGCTAAATCTTGAGCAACCGACTCTATCTTTTGAAATAAAGGCAGCCTTGGCGGGGCTTCTCGAAGGGAGAAATCAAGGTTATTGATGTCGCCACTACTGCCGTTTGAGAGGATTCCCAGGAACTCTCCACGAGGATAAAGGGCGGCAAAACCCTTGGTCAACATGGAGCTGTAGGCCCCAAAATAATCAGCTGAAATACCGCTGACACCCCCAACATAGTGCAAGGCATAGTTGGCATATATCGCCATGGGTGATCCATCCAACCTCGAAATGGCCAACAAGGACAACGCTGAGTCAACAGGTCCGGCAGGCTGAACGATCTCCGGGTTGCCATACCCCGGGTTCATGCGGACCCGATCGGTGAGGCTTCCCAATGGATTGGGTTGTTGAATGCCCTCTTTGAGGTGCCATCGGCGATTGAATACATGATTTGGGACATCGACCGAATCCCATGCGATACGGACCGGTTCCAGGGGCTTGCTGGCAAGTTGGATCATAGCGTGCGTGACCCGCTGGATCATCCAATGGCTGTAGGCCCTCTCTGGATCATTGAGAAAGAGACCCGTGAGGGGAGGGGCTGAATGCGTATGTGTTGCTGAAAGCGTGATGTGGGAGGCGGGTATTTGCGTGGCTTCCTCGACGGCTAGTGCAATCGGTTGAAAGACGGCTTCTGGGAGGACGCAATGATCCAGTGTCCCAAGGATAATCTTAGTTTTTTCCGTGGCGATAAGGATCAGCCGAGCCCGGAGCGGGTCGTGAATGATGTTTGCTTGTGAAGGGCGCATCGACCCGGCCATGCGGATTGGTAGCTCTTGTGGGGTGATGTCAATCCAGGCTGTCGCAGCTCGATAGTCTGATTCGTCCCCATTGCCGCTGATCAGGGTTCCCGCTAGCAGGCAGAACCTTGCGAGATGACCAAGCCCTCCAATCTGCCGAACGGGTGCCTTGGCGTTGGTTTCAGACAAAAGGCTCATGTTGTGATCAGGACTGAATGAATCACTCCGTTGAATCTGACATCTGGTCTGTGGCCGGCAGTAGGCTGATCCATAGGTCATCAATGGAGACCAAGACTTGGTCTAGATAGCCATTAGGGACACCATTGTTGACTGATGTGGTGATGGTTTTTCTACCGATGGGAAAGGTTCTCCAGCGGTTATCACTTTCTCTGGCCATCAAGCGCAAGGGCCCTTGATGGGGTTGACTTGAGGGTGTTGCATGAAAGACGATCTTCGCTTCCTTGGCCTCAGCAGGAATAAGACTACTGGTCATTGAAACCCCGGCCGGAATACCTATGGCTTCAAGCATCAAAGCTGAATGGTGACCATAGGAGCGCTCTATGGTAATCGTCATCACTTTTGAATCACCGGGTTTCAGATCAATGATTTCTGACTCCAAGCTCAGACGACAACTGGGCTCCATCGGGGTGATCAGTAATCGATAGGGAAGGCTCGTGCCGGATGGTTGGGTCCTTGAACTTAACCGCCATTGATATTCGGCTGTATCAGGTGCCAGCCAGTCCAACATTGGGTCTACCGTGCCGATCCCGTCATCATTGGATAGTATTTCCTTGTCTTCTTGATCGAAGAGTTTGAGAAGCAGGTCACCCTGGAAACCAAGGCGTGCAGACTGGATGGATACGCTGTAATGGGTCCCTTTTGAAGCGGTCCAGCGGAACCAATCCACATCCTGTTGGCTTTGAAGGGATCCTCTGGAACCAGCGCTTATGCGTGTGGCATGGTCTGAATCATCGTTTGGCTCCTCCTCGGTAGCAAGCCCCTTGGCGTTGATCAGGTCTGCTTGGGCAGCGGTTGGGAAATCGACCCAGGGTGTTGACAAGCCCATGGTCCGCTGGGTTGTTGGGCTGTCAAGGTTCCAACCATCCAGTATCATGGTTTGAGGGTGGCGACCTTCAGGCCAGTCGGCTGTGCGCAAATAAGGCCCATCGGTCACATAGACTTGATAGATGTAACCTTCACCACTGCCGAGTTGTTCGCTGGCATTGGCAGGATAAGGGAATCCCATGCACTGTAGGTAGTAGGTATCGGTGACCGTGACATCATAGGCAATAAAGGGATCCAGGTAATAACTGTCGTGGTTGATAGCTACGGGTTGCATTTGCCGATTTAGCAGGCGCATCAAGGGGTCCACGGTGGATCCCAATACATAGGCATCCATGCGGGCGATTAAAGTAGTGTTGGCGCGCAGTGCCAAAGCGTAAGTATCCACATCCTGTCGCTCGCGCAGTCTTCCGTGAATCATGGAGCCCATGGGCGCAGGGTTCGCTTCCATGGGTGCGTTGTTGGGCTCTTCTTCCTGAACCGTTTTGCTTTGTTGTATCAGGAACCAACGTGCGCTTGAAGCTCCCGAAGCGTTATAGAGCCGGACAAGCACGGGGCCAGGATGAGCCTGCTCGGCGATTTGAACTTGCCAGAGGTTGGCTGTTTCCAGTGGATTAAAGGTCACATCCGGAGAGGAACACCAGACCTGTGGAGGCCAGGGGTCGGATTTTCCTACCGAGCTCACCTCAAGGGTGATGCCCGCCTGAGCGCCTGCAGGATACCAGTGATTGAGTTCCGGGGGGGCACCATGAAGAGCCCAGGTCAAATAGCCCCAGCAAAGAAGCAGCCAGGCATGGCGCTGGGCTCCTAGAACTGAATCAGGCATGCAATTCATGGGACGAGTGATAATCCATTTAGCCTCTCAGGGCCCCCAGGATCAAGGATTGTCTCCTGGGGTGTGTTCGGGTTCCGATCTTTTTGCTTCCTCACAGAATTCAATAATGGGATAAGAGGGTTTGATGTGCATCACGGTATTGGCTTGGCATTGTTCCTGCAGTCAATCTGTGGCCACAAAGCAACAATTAAATCCTAAATCTCCCCAAGGGGGAGCAGGATCAGACTCACAAGCGATCAAAGTCCATGAATGCTATGCTTATCTATCGACTCTGCTTTAATACGATGGCCACACTATTGAGCCTGTGGTTTTCACTTGTCCCACTCCAGGGGCAGACCCAGGAGGATTCTGAAAACCTGCCCCGCATCATTGATATTCTCTTCCAAGATGGATATGTCGAGGTTCTGGCTCAAATTCCAGAGGGCTTTCGGCAGGTTTATCTTGAGGGAAAGCCTCGCTTTGGCGAGGGAGCTTGGGTGCCTCGTGCCGTGCTCTACACCGATGGCACTGCCGGAGAATATCGATTCACCATGCGCACATCCCGAGACCTGGAGTGGTTGCGGATCCGGGCAATTGCCAAGACCGAGCTGGCTGTGGAGGCCTACAGTGGACAGTCCGAATTTGTTGCGCCCGAGGATGGTGATGACATGCTGGCTAATGCCCTCCCTTCGATCGATGGCGCACCTGAGGACGCGGCGGATGCCAACAAACAAATCGAAAACGACGATCGCGATGTCGTGGAATCGGATATATGGAGTGTTCGAGATGATCGGGTCTACTTTTTCAACCAATACCGAGGGCTACAGGTTATTGATATCGCTGACCCCGCTCACCCTCAATTGATCGGAGAGCGAATCATGCCCGCCTCAGGTGAGCAAATGTACGTCCTGGATTCAGCCTATGTGGCCCTATTGGCCCGCAACAGCTGTGGCTGGTGGTCTGGAGATGCTGAAAATCGTCTGGTCATCCTGGATGTGACCGGCGAACAACCCGAAGTGGCCGCCACGGTGGGTGTCAGGGGTTATATTCAGGAAAGCCGTTTGGTGGGTCAGGCCCTCTATGTAAGCTCACAAGTTTATGAGCAGAAGGCAGGCCCAAGAGGTGAAACCTTTTGGGAATGGGGGTCGATGGTGACGAGCTATGACTTAAAAGATCCCTCCGCACCTATATTGAAAGATCAAATTTGGGTGCCTGGTTATGGGAATGTCATTCATGCAACCAGTCAGTATCTCTTAGCTGTGACTCAGGGTGAGGGGAATAACGGCTGGTGGCGGTCCATGATCCGGCTAATCGATATCAGTCAACCTGACGGATCCATGAAAGAGTTGAGCACCATCCAGCCTGCCGGGCGGGTCAACGATAAATTTAAAATGAGCGTGGAGGATAATGTGTTGCGGGTGATCAGTGAAAAACGTGACTCAACCCTCATTACGCAGCTTGAAACATTTGATCTTACTGTCCCTCAGAAACCAAATCGACTGGGTGAGGTCCAGCTGGGCAAGGGTGAAAGCCTGTATGCAACCCGATTTGATGGTGACAAAGCCTACATCGTTACATTCCTAAGGGTGGATCCACTTTGGGTGGTTGATCTTTCCGATCCAACCCAGCCTCTCATTGCTGGTGAGCTCGAGGTGCCTGGCTGGTCAACCTACATTCAACCTCTTGGGGACAGGTTGCTCAGTATCGGGATTGATAATGTCGATGGCTGGCGGGTTGCTGTCTCCCTATTCGATGTCAGCGATCCGTCTGAGCCGGGTTTGCTGAGCCGAGTGCCCATCGGATCGCATCACAGCTGGAGCGAGGCAAATAGCGATGAGAAAGCGTTTGGTTGGTTGGAGCAGGAGGGGCTCATCCTGGTTCCATTTCAGTCCTATGATGAAAGTCAGTCCACCAAAGCCGTGCAGCTGATCGAGCTAGAGGGAGATGCTCTGATGAAGCGTGGCCTCATTGAGCACGAGGTGCAGCCCAGGAGGTCGACCATGGTAGGGGAATCAATCCTGTCACTTTCTGGCAAGAGTTTGCTTTCAGTGGATGCCTCAGATCGCGACGTGCCTAGGGTTCAATCTGAACTCATGCTTTCCTGGAAAGTAGATGAAGTCTTCTCGGTTGGATCTCATTTGATCGAGTTGGATCGAGGCGATGCGTGGACAAGGATGGGGGGGGCTCTGCGTATTGTGGATGCTTCCGACGAATCACAAACCCTGGCCCTGATTGATCTAGATGATGGCCCGGTGGTAGGTGCCACGATTAGGGATCATCAACTCATCATCCTGCAAGGTCTTGGCATGGGTTCAGCGATTGTTGAAGCTGAACCAGTCGATGGTTCCAATCAAAAGGCTCATTTAAAGGTGTTTGACCTAACACAACTGCCGAAGCTGCCCCTAAGCAGCGAAGTCAGCATCCAACTCCAAAACCCACTGCCATCAGGCCAGCTCAGCCCCATGTGGGTTGGGGATAGGCTACTTGTTTGGCAAGCGTCTCAAGGTAATTGGTATGGTTGGTGGGGTCGCGGGGTGGTTGACATAGCAGGCGATGTGCTATGGCCTGGACCCAATAATTGGGGAGGTTCCCGTTTGCTTGCCTTTTCGATTCCTCAGGATGAGCCGACTCAGTTCCTTTCCGACTTTGAGTTGTCACTTGACTCAGTTTGGGACTTTTCTCAGGCCTTTGCAGCTGATGGTAAAGTTTTTCTAAGCTATCAAACCATGATGGATGGGGAGCAGCTTATTTTAAAGCGGCCTGGCCTGTCTTGGGTCAGGAAATCCTTCCTCTCGGTTATTGACTATGCTGATCCAAAGCATCCGACAGCTCGGCCCCCAGTTAGCATCCCAGGACAACTTCAGGGCATCTCCCACAACGGGCATGTGATTTACACCATGGGGCAGCATTATCAGGAGGATACCTTGATGTCCGATGGTAAGGAATGGCTGGATGTGCTGGCCTATGATGGGGTCGCTGCCAGGCTCAGTGATTCCCGAGCTTTTGTTGATCTCTGGCCTCATCAAGTGCAGGTAGACTCAACGGGTATTTTGACGGCTCAACAATTGGCCGATGCCAGTTTGAATCAAGGTGACACGCAAATACCCCCCATGGCGAGCCTGAGCCAATGGACGGTGGATGCAAGGGGGAAACTCCAGCAACGAGGTGGTCGGTGGCTCCTACCATCGGGGTCTTACCAGATGGTGGCGGTGGATGGTGACACACTGCTTCGCATGGGGAACGATATCTGGCACTTTGGCTCATCCGATTCCCAGGCCTTGGAGCATTTGGCTACTTACACCCCTGAGGGATGCCAAAGCCTTGATCTTAAAGGAGCTGTTCTGATGGAGGATGGGAGTCTTTTGGCTCCAGGGGGTAATTACGGAGCCTTTGCCTTATTACCCCAGGATACAGGTGAGTCGATGATACGTTTCTCCAGTGGTATCATCCTTGAGGATGAAGCGGGGTTCCCTGTGCAGTCCCTTCACGTGGAGCAAAATTTGACGACATTTCATGCCTCCCATCCCAACCAGTTATTACCACCTTACCGTGAATTATCCTGGGATCCGCTCTCGTGGGATTCTCTGGAGGATCTTTTGGATTGGGAGGCTTTTGTCGCTTTGGCCGATGTGGTTGAATGTGTCGATTGCAAGGGACAGAGTAGGGAATGGATCGAGGTTCACAGGGCTAACTCCTCGCATCGAATCGAGTTTCCTCTGGGTGCATTGATCGAGTCGATTGGTCCATTTCAAAAGCAAATCCGGAGCTTACGCGAGGCCTTTAAGGTGCCCCAACCCAGGGTTGATTCATTCAGGTTTTATGATTCTCAAGCAGATTGTGAGAACTGGTGTCGTCGCGACATGACCATTAGCTCAACAAACCTGCAATTTCGGTTCACCGACCCAAGCGGTCAGCAAAAGCCCTTATCGGGTTCGCAACCGGTGGATAAAGGGTTGTGGATGGACCTTCTCGATCAGGTAGATTGGCCAAGCATCCTCAACCACCATATCCCATGGGATGCCTACTGCTACGATTGTGAGGGCTATGGTTGGATCGAAATCAGAGTCTCAGGTCAGAATTACTGGGTTGATAAGGATGCTCAAGGCATCGAGGGCCTGGTTAGGTTGCTAAATCAGCAGGTTGAGGCATTGATGCCCACAAGCGAAGATGAAGGCAAGGTTGTTTCAGTAGCTTACTTGGAAGACAAGGGGCGTTGTGTCGGTTATTGTGTTCAGGAGCTTCAAGTGGATGAGCTGGGAACTTATTTCACCGCACGAAGTCCTGATGGATCCCTGCCAGCCCTCGAATCCAAACAGCCCACACTTCCCGATCAGTGGGATTACCTGAATCAGCAACTGCTGGATCTACCTTGGGATGAATGGGGGCCGGAATTGGGCTGCCCAGGTTGTAGTGACAAGGGACTGGCTCGGCTAAGTGTCTCGGTGGATGGAACATTACGCCAGGTGGCCTTCGATCTCCTGAGCCCTCCTGATGCCCTCCATGAAGTTGTGAACTTATTACAGGAAATGATGGTTCTGGCCGGGGAGGGGGTCATCCTAATTCAAAAGGCGGATTAAGGTCCGCATGGCTTGCCTGGCTCAATTTTCCTGGATGGATCGAAAACTTGCTGACGTTCAACAATTGTTGGCCCATCTCACTGGGTGGTTCGTTGTGCCACTATGGCTCGGTATTGGCCAGACACCCGCTGATGAAAGACCTCCTTTTGGGGTGAAGGTCTTGGATAGCGCTACCGGTTCTGGGATTCCTCTGGTTGAGGTGAGAACCACCGATCACCGCCGTTATTGGTCGGATAACCATGGCTCTGTGGCTATCGAAGCCCCCGATTTAGCGGGTCGCGAGGTGTATCTGCATGTTCAGTCCGATGGGTATGAGGCTCAAGCGGATGGTTTCGGTTATACCGGCCTTCGGGTTAGGGTGGAGTCCGGTCGGGTTCGGGAATTAACCATGCGCCGAACTCAGGTCGCAGAACGGATGGGGCGTCTCACTGGACAGGGGCGCTTCCAGCATGCTCAACGGCTTGAAGCCGTTGTTCCTAAATGGTGGCAGGATGCTTCCAGGCAGATTGTGGGCCAGGATTCTAGCCAGGCCGTCCTCCACGGAGGTCGAATCCACTGGTTCTGGGGGGATACCTCTTTGCTAAGATATCCTTTGGGCAATTTTCGAACTACCGGAGCTACCAGTGCCCTGACTTCGGTAACCGAGGGGTGGCGTCTTCAATACTTTATGGATCGTGATCAAGCTCCATTGCCTATGTGCCCGATGTTTGCTCAGGGTACCCTCGTCTGGTTGGATGGGCTGGTTAGCTTGAAGGATTCACTTGGACGTTCTCGACTGGTGGCTCATTATTCGCATAGGGCTTCCTTAAGTGAACAGCTAGAACATGGTCTGGTGGTGTTTAATCCAGCCAAGGAGCAGTTTGAATTACTCACAAGATTTGAACCCGATAACCAGTGGCAGCATCTTAGGGGACACCCCCTTATTCATCGCCAAGCAAACGGCAAGGAATACTACATGTTCGGGGATGTTTTCTATCACGTGCGCGTCCCTAGAGATTGGGATGCCATTCAGCAACCTGATGCTTATGAGTCTTTTGGGCCTCTCGAAGCCATGGGTAATAGGTATGGATGGCGTCATGGGCAAGCTCCTATGACGCAGGTTGAGGAATGGGCACGAATCCAAGGGCTGACATTGTCACCCTCCGATGCATGGATGGCCTGCCTTGACAGTGAAACTCAAGTTCCCATCAGATTGCATCGCGGTTCGGTTCGTTGGAATCCCTATCTGGAATCCTACTTGCTCATTGCTAATCAGCTGGAGGGTCGTTCGATGCTTGGCGAAGTTTGGCTTGGGATAGCTCCCAGCCCCGAGGGTCCTTGGCATCGGCTGATCAAGGTAGCTACCCATGAACGCATGTCTTATTACAACCCAGTGCACCGGGAGTTCTGGGATGAGGAAGGGGGACGACGCATTTATTTTGAAGGCACTTACACGACTACCTTCTCGGGCCATGATCATCCAGTGCCTGGCTACGAGTATAATCAATTGCTCTACAAGGTAGATCTCGAACATGCCCAAGTTCAGACATTGATAGGAGATCAATAAAAGAGCCCGCAACCTCTCGGGTTGCGAGCTCTTAGCAAAGTTCTTCTGAATTCCCTTCTCTTTACAGTCCGTCAGGTGAATGAGATGCTCTTCGAAACTTTTCGAGGTCTCGATCATTGGCAAAAGTGCGGGTATCCAGCCCTGTGACCGCTGTCGCAGTTTGCTCGACCCATCGCCAGTTTTCTGCATGACCATCAGCAAATGAAAGATTACCGCCGTTACCGTGTCGGCTAGCAGGGGCATTCTGCCAGTGACCGACATTGGGACCCTTGGGATCTCGAACGGCAAAGAAACCATCATCAATGCTGTCTTTGTCTTCGTCGATAAACACGAAGGCTTGGGAAGGGCCAGGAGAATTGATGGATGACTCCTTGGTCCAGACATTGAGACCAGGATAGACCCAATCGGCATTCCCATTCATGCGTCCACTCATTGAAAAACTGCGAACGCGGATGACCGATCGAGTGCCTTGTTTGAACGCCACATCCGATGGGCAACGGTATATTTCCTCCGAGGAATTGTAGGGGTAGAGGGCAGCGTCCATGATGTCCAGCCGATTGGTCCAACCTGGACTTGAACTGACGTTGCCCCCGATCCAGGAATCCCGGGTTCCCAGATGATTGAGAACAAGCTTACCATCATGGTCTGTTGCATACATAATCCAGCATAGCTGCATTTGCTTCAGGTTACTGATACAGGAAATGCCTTTGGCTTTCATCTTTGCCTTACTCAAAGCAGGCAGCAGCATGCCAGCCAAGATGGCAATGATTGCGATGACTACCAGTAGTTCGATGAGGGTAAAGCCTTTTTGGTGGCCAGTTTTGGGGGGGCGCATGGTTTCCATAGTCACGAGTGATTGGGTTGTTTGGAGTTAACTTCATTTAGGGATACTGGGTCAACGGTAAAAGGCTCATGGTTGAATTGACATAACCGCTTCAAATCGTCCTGTAATTTGGGTGGCATCCAACTCGGCTCTTGAATTGCGGTGAAACATTTTCAAAGATGTTCTGGTCGGATGACTGTTTTCCTATCGCGATACCTTCAAAAACTACCCAAAAAAACCAGGGCCATCGTATTGACTTGCCTTTATGGGATCGTTGCTGGGGTGGCTGCGGTGCTTTTTCATAAGACCATTCAATGGCTCTTTAATGGAACGATTGCTTACTTTGCGACGCTCTCTGCCAAAGGGTTTTTGATAGGTTCCCTCTTGACTATGACGACCACCTCCTTGGCGGTAGGTTGGTTGCTGAACCAATTGTCCCGCGAGGCTTCAGGGAGTGGTATCCCGCAGCTCAAGATCGCCTTCTGGAAGGATTTTGGTCAGATTCCATGGCGCGTGACCTGGGTCAAGTTTGTGGCTGGAGTGCTGAGTATTGGAGGAGGTGCCAGTATGGGACGGGAGGGACCCAGTGTTCAGCTTGCCAGTGGTGTCGCTTCGAACCTTGCTGGGCTTTTGGGCGAGCCGAAGCAAAATCGGCGGCATGCCGCAGCTTCTGGAGCGGCTGCCGGGCTGGCTGCTGCCTTCAACACACCACTGGCTGCCATCACTTTCGTGCTAGAGGAGATCGTTCAGGATCTCAACAGTCGCTTTCTTGGGAGTGTCTTGCTCGCTTCGGTGATTGGTGCCTTTGCGGTGCATTTTTTATCCGAAAAGCACCCAGCTTTGGAAATATTTGCTGTGGGGGCGCCAGATTGGACGATCTATTTGTTAACGCCCATCGTCGCCGCCCTGGCATCGCTGGTCGGGATCGGGTTTCAGCGATCCAGTCTGGCCCTGCGTGGGGCTAGTCGCACCTGGAAATGGGCTCCAGGTTGGAGTCTTCCCGTCATGGGTTCTTTGGTCGCATGGGGAATTGGAGCATGGGTTTTCTTGCATACACGCCAAACCACAGGCCAGGGCCATCTTGGCGTATTCAGCGTGGGCTACGAAGACCTCAACGCGGCCTTGACGGGACCTTTTGAATGGCGTGTGGCGGTCTGGTTGCTGATTGGGAAATTAATCGCCACAGTTTGTTGTTATGGATTGGCTGGCTGCGGTGGGATTTTTTCACCGACCCTTTTCCTGGGTGGTATGACTGGGGTTGTCCTCACTGGGTTGTTTGGTGTGATGCTGGATCTCGATACCGAAGCACAAATCACCCTGGCTGTCGTGGGTATGAGTGCCTGTCTTGGAGCGGTCGTCAGAGCCCCGGTGACGGGTATTCTGATTGTGTTTGAAATGACCAACGAATTTTATCTGGTTCCCGCACTCATGCTCGGCGCCTTGATCAGTCGTGCGGTCAGTCGACGCTTTTTGTCGCAGAATTTTTATGAAGCGATCCTCGAACAAGACGGTCACCAGCTCGATCATGTGATTCCGCCAAGAGATCTCAAGAGCTGGCAACAATTACCCGTTTCGACCATAGCAAACTTTGCGCCCGTAATCATCAAGGATCTATCCATTGATAAGGTGGAGGAAAAACTTCGTTCCCATCCTTTCCACCGTTTCCCTGTCATCGATGAAGGAGTTATCCGTGGGGTACTGACGCGAGAAGAAGCTCAGGATGCCATTGCCGAATCACGTGAGTTCAGACTTGTGCCAATGATGACCTGTCAGCCTTCCCAGAGCATCCGTGAGTTGCAGACCTCTCTGATCGAATCTGAGACAGGATTGGTTGGTTTGGTTGAGCCTGCCAAGGACCGCTTGATAGGAATTGTCACCTTGCATGACCTTCTTCGCCGAGAAGTGGCTATAGCCAGGGACGAAGTGGAGGAGTTTGGGCCCTGAATGGGATCAGGGATTCAACCAATGTTGGTAATGGGCTTCAATTTGCTCCCGATGGGGCATCTTGGCGCGGATGGCAAGTATCCTGTATTTGACTTCAAGAGTTTGCCCAGCCTCTAAGGCTGCGGTGAAAAAGGCCCCAAAGCGACCGTAGTCGCGATAAGCTGAATACCTCGTCGGCGTGGGGTTGGCGGGATGGTTCATGTGAATGAGGGTATAGGTGCTTGTATCAAGGCTTATTTCCTCTGCCACCCAGGGCAAGTCGAGGTCCTTCCTGGGATCCTGGCCTGCTTCCGGAAACAGGAAGCTTGTCTTCGTCGGGTCCACTTCATTGGCTGGGCGCAACTGGATGCCGGCGTGCTCGGGATCACCCCCCAATTCCAAAGCTTCCAGGGCGGTGATTCGACTGGTCAAATCGATGATACTCATCGTTTCGGGTTCGTTTCCTTCGGCCAAATGCATGGTGCGCACTTCGCGTACGACCGGGGGATTTCCCTCAGGAACCCAATCAATTTGAGAGCTTACGGTAGCACCTCTGCTGGAAATTTCCTTTAGTAGGAATGCGGTGTGGATCTGATTGCACTGGCTCATATGCCAGAAGTCGTATCGGTTCGCCCCTACCTTGACCCGGTTCCATCCAATGAAAAGACCGCGATGGTGGGTAAACTGACCACCAGGCCCCTTGGTGATGGTGCGCTGGGTGATGGGGTCCACAAGATGGAGAAAGGGCTTGTAGGTTTGCTGCCGGCTATGCTGGGTCGAAGGATCATGGGCGAATTGGTAGCGAGCGATTGGGCGATCCTGCACTCTCAAAACAAGTGATTGATCCGGATCCTCACTCCACTGATAGGCTGCGCCCCTGATCTGGAAGACTCCTGCCATAAGGGTCATCAGCCAGAGGTTGACTAAAAGATACTTGCTGGTGGCGGGTTTATGCATAGGGCCATCTTATGGATGAGTCATCATGAAGGACAATGTCAGATTGAGCGATGCCATGACTCCATACAATGGTTGATTGACTTCCCCAACTGGGCTAAAATTTAACCAATGAAAGGCGTCACCCTATCCTGCGTCACCCAATCCTTACCCAAGGCAGCGCTCGTTTTCTTAGGATTCGCTATGCTTTACCCGGGGCAGACGTGGTTTGCTCTGTCGGCTCCAGTGGTGATTCAAGGAGATCACGAGGAGCACTTTCGTGACGCCGTTTTACCAGTGCTCTCCGAGCATTGTCTGAAATGCCACGGTGCGGAGCCTAAATTAAGGGGAGGGCTCAGCTTGGTGGATCGAGAAGCCATGATGAGAGGAGGCGACTCTGGGCCGGCAGTGGACCTCAATGAACCATCCAAAAGTCTCCTGCTCTCCATGGTCTCCTACAAAGACGAGGATCATGAAATGCCACCCAATCGAGGAAAGCTCTCCTCTGAGTCCATCCAAGCTCTTTCCGATTGGATTGAAAAGGGCTTGGTTATTGATAGCAAGGCCATGTCCGAGGCCATCGAGAAGATCGAAGGCGCCGGCAATCTCTACGACAATAGCATCAATGAGAAAACCCGTCAGTGGTGGGCCTTCCTACCCCTTCAAAAGCCAAATCTACCAGCGGTGGGGCCCAATCCATGGTCTGAGCATCCTGTGGATCGATTGATTGAGGCTAAGCTGAGCCAAGCTTCGCTTTTGCCTAACGAGCCTGCTGATCGTGCCTCTTGGATTCGCCGTGCCTATTACGACCTGACTGGTTTGCCGCCAACTTTCGCGGACGTCGAAGCTTTCCTGCAGGATTCTTCCAAAGATGCCTATGAAAAGGTCGTGGATCATCTCTTGGCCTCTGAGCGCTATGGTGAGAAATGGGCCAGGCACTGGCTTGATCTCGTGCGCTATGCGGAGACCAACGGCTACGAACGCGACAACCCTAAACCTGAAACTTGGCGTTATAGGGATTATGTGATCTCGAGTTTTAATGAAGACAAGCCATACGACCGTTTCGTCCGTGAACAAATTGCTGGAGATGAGCTGGATACTGTGACCCCTGAAACACTCATAGCAACAGGTTTTCATCGCCTGGGTATTTGGGACGACGAACCAGTCGATGCCGATCAGGCGTATTACGACGGCATGGATGACGTTATTTCGACCACCGGACAAGCCTTCATGGGATTGACTATCGGTTGTGCTCGTTGTCATGAGCATAAGATCGACCCAATCCCTCACGAGGATTACTACCGCATGCTTGCTTTCTTTAACAACACCTTCAAAAACATTCGTGAAGGTCAGTTTAAGAAATCTCCCTACACCTTGAACACCACACGCGTCATCGCCCCCGACAAGGCTGTTCAAGAGCATGATGCCTTACGACAAGCCCTGCAGGAACAGACACAGCAGCTTGAAAAACAGGTCGAGGCATACGAAACACGCATCGTAGCCACCTTTTCCAAGCCAGAGAAGGAAGACGCAAGAGATGATCGAACCCGTCGGACCATGATCCGAGCCAAAAAGGAGAAGGTTCTCACCAAAGCAGAGCTTCAGGATTTGGAAGGCATTGAAGCCGAACTCAAGGCATTGAAGGAAAGAAAACTGCCATCACTGGATCGCGCCTTGGTTATTCAAGAAAACGGTCCAAAACCTGCCAAGACACACGTGCTGTTACGGGGCAATGCGCATTCTCTTGGCCAAGAGGTGCAGCCTGGCTTCCCTGCCATCCTTGGGTTTGATGACCCAGTGATTCCCTCGCCGACCGAAGGGGCTCAATCCAGCGGCAGGCGTAGGGTTTTTGCAGATTGGCTGGTAGACTCAAATAATCCTCTAACTGCCCGGGTTATTGCCAACCGAGTTTGGCAGTTTCATTTTGGCCGAGGTATTTGCCGCACCCCAAGCAATTTTGGACAGAACGGTGAGCTGCCCACTCATCCAGAATTGATTGACTGGTTGGCCACCTACCTCATGGAACATAAATGGAGCCTGAAAAGACTCCACAAACACATCATGCTCTCCAAAGCCTACCAAATGTCCTCTCAGTCCAATCCTCGCGCGCTGGAGCAGGATCCGGAGAATAATCTCTTCTGGCGCTTTGACATGAGACGTCTGACGGCCGAGGAAATCCGCGATTCAGTGATTCACTTGACAGGCAACTTGAATTTGCAGATGGGCGGGCCAAGTATCTACACCCCTGTGCCTGATGAAATTCTGGCCACAGCCTCACGGCCCGATGCTGCCTGGGGAAAGTCTTCACCTGAGCAGCAAAATCGACGCAGTGTTTACGTGTTCATGAAGCGCTCTCTTCATGAGCCCGTGCTCAAGGCCTTTGATATGGCAGATACCGACTCTGCCTGCGCTGTGCGTTTTACCACCACAGTGCCTACCCAGGCTCTGACCATGCTCAATAGCGCCTTCCTCAACGATCAGGCTCAGTCCTTTGCGGCGAGGCTTGAAGCGTTCTCCAGCGACTCGGATCAGCAAATTGCCGAAGGGATCAGGCTTGTCACCTCCCGACAACCCTCAGAGTCCGAAATTGCTCTTGGGCGTGGTATGCTGGCGGAGTTGGTTCAAGAATTGAAACTGACCCATTCTCAGGCCCTTCAGCGTTTTGCCTTGATGTTGATGAACTTGAATGAATTTTTATACCTCGACTAGGGATGACATACCTTTTTGGCCAAATCTCGTAAGCATTCTAATACCATGAAAAAGCAAACTCAGCCCAAATTTTCCTTCTGCCATCGCACGCGTCGTGAATTCTTGCATACCATGGGGGGTGGGTTCACCTCCTTGGCGTTGACAGGGATGATGGCCAAGGATGGTTTTCTCAAACAGCAACTTCATGCTGCGGATGGGCAAACCGCCTGGCAGAGTCCCATGCAACCACGAGCAGGCCACCTGCCAGTCAAGGCCAAGCATGTTATTTTCCTATTTATGTACGGAGGGCCCAGCCATATGGATACCTTCGATTATAAGCCCGCCCTGTATCCGCTTGATGGGAAGACCATTGACGTGAAGACCTTCGGCAGAGGTGGGCATAAGAATCAGGGCAGGGTGGTAGGGCCCAAGTGGGACTTCAAGCCCTACGGACAAACCGGGAAAATGGTGTCTTCGTTGTTTCCCAATGTCGCCAAACATGTGGACGATATCGCTTTCATACATTCTATGACTGCCGATTCACCTATTCATGGTTCAGCCATGCTGATGATGAATAGCGGGCAGATCCTCAGTGGTCGTCCTTCCCTTGGATCCTGGGTGAACTATGGTCTGGGAACAGTTAATCAGAACCTTCCTGGCTATGTGGTCATGCTTGACCAATCAGGGGGTCCCATCAGCGGTGCCAAAAATTGGACCAGTGGTTACATGCCTGCGAGTTATCAGGGAACGGTCTTTCGGCCCAAAGGCACCCCTATTCTTGATTTAAAGAACGCACACAAGATGGATGTGAGCGAACAGCAGGTTCTCCTGAAGCATTTGGATCATTTTAATCGTGGACACTTAGCAGACCGATTGGATAACAGCAACCTGGCTGCCCGCATTGCCAGCTACGAGTTAGCCTATAAGATGCAATCCTCAGCGCCCGAGGCGGTCGATGTGGACGGTGAACCTGATCACATCAAGCAGCTCTACGGGATTGACCAGGATCGGACTGAGGATTTTGGCAAGAAATGTCTTTTAGCTAGGCGCTTGGTGGAACGAGGTGTTCGCTTCATCCAAATTTACTCCGGTGGCGCTCACAATGATCAAAACTGGGATGCGCATGGCGATCTGAAAAAGAACCATGATTTTCATGCCGGTAACACAGACAAACCCATCGCGGGATTGCTTGAGGATCTCAAGCAGCGTGGGTTGCTCGATGAAACCCTGATCATCTGGGGCGGTGAGTTTGGCCGACAGCCTACAGCCGAATACGCAGAAGGCACAGGCAGAGATCACAACGCTTACGGGTTTACCATGTGGATGGCTGGTGGTGGTGTGAAAGGTGGGGTCAGTGTGGGGCAGACTGATGAGCTTGGCAGCCAAGCCGTGACCGATCGTTTTCATGTCAAACACCTGCACGCCACGGTATTGAGTCTCATGGGACTAGACCCCAACGACCTGACCTATTTTTACGCTGGTCTCGATCAGCGATTGGTGGGCGTTGAAGGGGCTGCCCCTATCCATCAGATTATGGCCTAAAGTAGCATGAGCGACAGACCACCCAAAATGGCTTGAGCCAGCCAGAGCAACCCGACTGCGACGGGTGCCGGAAACCCTCTGGCCACCAGCTGGTGAGATAAATGATTGTTATCCCCGCGGTAAATCGGCAAGCGGTGAGTCAGGCGGTAGGTGACAACCCATGTCATGTCTATCAAGAAGATGCCAAGGATTGGTAGAGGAGCCAAAACCACCCAGGCGGATGCGTCATTTTCACCATAAAAATGGGGCAGAATGGAAGTGATCGCCATCAAGAAACCGATTAAGTGACTCCCCGCATCGCCTAAAAATGAGCTGGCCCTAGGATAATTGAAGGGGATGAAACCACAGATGCAGCCACAAATCACCATGGACAGGGATGCGACCAGGTAATGGTCTTGTGTCATCGAGTGGATAGCAAAGAATAGGGCACTGATCGCGCTCAAGCCTGAGCAGAGACCATTCATGTTATCGGCAAAATTGCAGGCATTGACCACCAGCAAGATCCAAAAACAGGTGACTAAGTAGTGAAGCCAAACTGCCTCCATGAACAAGGTGATCCGAACCCCCGAGGCAGCCACCAGAAGAGCCACCCCTATTTGCGCCAGTAATTTAGGCCCTGCACTGGGCTGGTATCGATCATCCCACAGACCGATAACCAGCATCAGCATCGCTCCCAAGGCGATTCCCATGACCTGCAGCAAACGCTCTGAAAAGCCGTAGGTCAATGGGTTGCTGAGGGTGCTGGGCAGTTGTCCTGACTGAAGTAAGCACCATCCACCCATGAGGACGACAAGAAGTGATGTGCCTATGGCAAGGCCCCCGGCAAGGGCTATCGGTGTGTGGTGGATTTTCCGGTGGCCTGGTTGATCAAGCCAGTTATGGCGAAGACACCAAGGAATCCAAAACTTCACAGCCATCACACATAGTAAGAAACTACCTGTCCAGCATACCCAGTATAGACCGTGAGGAAAGAGCTGCATCTGTTATCAAGAGCCTAAACAGCTTATCGCGGTCTGAACAGAGGATCCAGAATTCTGTTTATCATTTCCAAACAAGTCATCAAGTGAAAGCCCCTAGGTCAGGGGAGCTGCCATGCAAAACGCCCGGCCAAAAGAGTGATTGACCGGGCGCTGATGAGAGCAAGACAGGGTTTGATGAGCTTAGCTAGCTCAAGGCATGCAGGCATTGGCGACTGCAAACACAGATTGCTTCACACATTGTTGACATCCGGGATCTGAAACCCTGGATTGTTTGGGTCTTTGAGTAAACGGTTAGCTTCCACGGCATGGTCGCCTGTGTGACGCTCGGTAAGCGGGTCAAAAGTCAGCCAGGGGCCGACTGTATACTCAGTGCCATCTTCGGGTAGCCCCACGCCGTTCTTCATCACATTATGCAATTTGAGGAAATGCTCAGCAGCATCCTTGTTGTCACCAAATGAAACACTCTTTTCATTAAATGGCATGCGTTGACCGAGGCGGTAGGAATTGTTCATGAGATGCCCCATGACACAGGCATAGTGGGAATCAGCTGCATTACCATTGGCCATGGCTGGATTTCCTTCCCTACAGGCGGCAATGAAACTCCCCCAGTTTCCACCAGGGGTGACCTTGCCTTCGGTCACTTCAATGGGTTCACCCTGGTTGCTGCCAGGTGCATAATATTTGTCCCTGATGATGCGCCCGCCATCCTCAAAGTAATACTCATTTTCAACCTGACGTTGATAACCATCATAGTTGACGTTACGCACATTGAAAAAGACTTGCTGCCCATTGGGGTATTCGGCCATGGCGAACATGGTGTTAGGCGTCTCACCTTGATCCCCCCATTGGAATCGCCCGCCTATAGCCATGGCACGAACCGGATGGGTCTGATCATCATCTAGTGCCCAGCGCGCCACATCAAGCTGGTGAGTTCCTTGATTGTTGAGGTCTCCGTTGCCGGTTGCCCAAAACCAGTGCCAATCGTAGTGAACGTAATTGTTATGAAATTGATGGATCACTGCGGGTCCACGCCACAGATTCCAATTCACATTCGAAGGAGGAGGGGAGGCATGCTCGAATCCGATGGATCCTCTCGGCTTGCAGCAATAACCATAGGATATTTTAAGTTTGCCCCACTTGCCTGACTTGATCATTTCGTGCAATCCGGCAATTTTGCTGTCGCTGCGTCTTTGAGTGCCGTGCTGGATGACCACCCCGTAACGTTTCTGGGCTTCGACTGCCACCCTGCCTTCAAGCACATCATGACTCATGGGCTTTTCGACATAAACGTGTTTACCGGCCTGTGCACCCCATATCGTCATCAATGAGTGCCAGTGATTGGGGGTTGCGATGGAGATGGCGTCTACGGTGGGATCGTCAAGTGCTTGCCGGATATCTAAAATGCCTTGGCACTTGTAGGCACCATTGACCTTTTTGTTGACTGATTCAACGGTCGAGAGCCTGACACGTTCATCAACGTCGGCCAAATATGCGATTTCAACATTTTCTGAACCAAGCCAACCACTGATGTGATTGCGCCCTCTTCCATTGAGTCCGGCGACGGCTATTCGAAGGCGATTATTCGCGCCGATGGCTCGTCCTGAAGCCTTGGTGCCGCTCAGAAAAAGCGTGCTACCAGCGGCCAATGAGGCGTTTTTCAAAAAACTTCTACGATCAAGTCCGTTCATGATGTGATTGGGTTATAAGATGGAGCTTTTTTCAGCCCTAAGTAAGGTGCTCGCTGTTGGATGAGAATAGGTTAGGCTTAGAGCAAGAAAGTGTAAACGCTAACTTTGACCTTTTTGGTGACCTTTGCCAAATCGATTGCCTCATGCTTTTGAAAACCTTGTGTGCGGCGGGATACTCAATCGTTCGGTGAGGCATTTTGGAGCCTGGGTCCGTGCTGTATGGAAAATCAAACAAGTGCTCATGTTGATGCCGATTGTCCTGAGCCCGCTTCTTATGCTCAGGGCAGCCTTTGGCTTCTAATGCCTGTTTTCCTGCCATGGACTTGGATGGCCTTCAAGGCTTCCAATCTATGGTTAACCGTGCCAGGCTTTGCCTTCGGCTGGTTGGTTCCTGTGCTGTGCCTAGTGCTGCTCGGCGAAATATGGCCCAAGCGCCCCCTTTTGATTGGTAGCTGGCGACCGGGAAATATAACTGTTTGCGGGTTGGGATTGACCTGCTTTCTCCTTTTTCAGAGTCATGTGGCCGCCTCGGGCTCGCGGCCTGCCGCGATGTTTGCCCTTGCCCTGAGTGTTCTACTTTTTGCCAGTGGATACCTTCATTATCTTTACGGGCCTAAGCGATGGTGGTGTGTCTGGTTTCCTTTTGCTTTTGTCGCCCTGGCACTACCCCTGCCATCCTTTTTGTATGACCATTTAACTGGCTGGCTTCGTCTGCAAGTGGGATATCTTGCCGTGGAGCTGTTATCTGTCACCGGGATCCCGGCCCAATTGGGAGGCTACCTGATTTATTTGCCCAAGGGTCCAGTAGGTGTCGAAGAAGCTTGCAGTGGTTTGCGCAGTCTACAGAGTGCCCTCATGCTCGCCGTTTTTTTTGGGTGGATTTACTTCAAGTCTGCCATGGCGCGCGTGCTTCTTATTCTGTGGGGGTGCGTCTTGGCGCTCATGGGGAACGTTCTGCGGGTGTATGGCTTGAGCCGAATGGCCCATGATCACGGATTTGATGTGGTTGAACGGTATCATGACCTCACAGGGTGGATCATTCTGGCGATGACCCTAGGCGGCGTGGTGCTAGCCGTCTGGGTATCGCAGCGGGTCCAAAGGTTCCTGCATATCAATCTTCAGCACGAGTAACCTGAGTTTCTCCTTGGAATGCTCCAGGATGCCCGATTTAATCTGCAATATGATCTCCTCCCCCTCCATGCATGCTTTTTTTAGGCGAATTGGCAGGAAAATATTCTCTTTTACCCTCCTTGGATTGAGCCCTCTGCTGCTTGCATCAAGCACTCATTCATGGGATGAGGGTCCCTTCGGGGTGGGTTTGCACACACCACGTCTGATCACACCTCAGTGGGTGGGGGAGCCGGGCGTGGAAGCCGTGATTATTCTCTCCATCGATGACCTGAGGTCCCCCGAAAAATATGAAACCTATCTACGGCCAATTCTTGAGCGTTTAAAAGAGATCGATGGCCGTGCTCCAGTGAGCATTTTTTGCAATGCGGTGGATCCAGCTCATCCTCAGTTTCAGGCTTGGATTGATGAAGGTCTTTCTCTGGAGGTGCACACCCTCTCTCACCCATGCCCGCTCCTAGCAAAAGGTGATTTTCAAGCTGCTCAGGAGACCTATTACGGGGGGATTGATCTCATTAACCAAATCCCCAATCAACAGGCTGTGGCCTATCGCATGCCATGCTGTGATTCCATCAATTCGCCTAGCCCCCGGTTTTACGAAGAAATATTCACTCGACCCTCGCCGGCAGGTTCGATGTTGCAAATTGATTCTAGCATCATGTGCGTCCTCAATTCGACGGATCCTGATCTGCCAAGGCAATGGGTGTTGGACGCAGAGGGAAAGGAGCGCTTCGAAAAATACCTCCCCTTTCCATCATTCACCACCACGATCGAAAACTATCCCTATCCCTATCGGCTCGGGCCTCGAGGCTGGGAATTCCCGGCCATGGTTCCCAGCGATTGGGAGGCTCAGAATCTGCATGGTGTCAACCATCCTCAAACCACCGAAGATTGGAAGCGAGCCTTGGATTTAGTCGTCCACAAGCAAGGCGTATTCAACTGGATTTTTCACCCTCATGGTTGGATCGGCAGCGAGCATATTGTTGATTTCATCGATTATGCTCAAGAGAACTACGGAGGACGCATTCGCTTCATGACCTTTCATGAGGCCCTGGCCAGGCTGGAAACCCACTTGCTGGATGATGCGCTGCAGGAAGGTCTATCGGGGCCTGAAAGGGCGTTCAAGCTCCTTGATGTCAACGAGGATGGGTTTATGGATGTTTGTCTCACTCATGAAGACAAATTGGTAGTCAAGCAATGGTTGCCAGCCGAACAACGCTTTGATCGATTGGAGTGCCCTTGGCAACTCGCCTCGCCACAGCATGAAGGCCTTGGGCTGAAGTTAGGTCGTTTCTGGCCTGGAGGTGCGCCTGTGTTTTTCTACCGCCATGCTCTGGGGGAAGGTGCCTGGAGCCTGCAGGATGGACGATGGCAAGTTGAGGCCAATTTTGTGCGAGAACTGCGCATCGATGGCCATGCGGTGATGACTTCCTACCAGGGCGCAGAGGAGACCATGAAGGTGATGGACCTCAACGGGGACGGGGTGGACGAATTGCTTGTTGCCTATCCTGGTATGCAGGGGGTTCTTTCTTGGGATCAAGAGCGAAAAACCTGGAAGGACTCAGGGTATCAATGGCCTCGAGAGCTATACTGGATCGATGATGAGGGTAGGGATCACGGTGCTCGCCTGGTTGACTTGAATGCTGATGGCTATCCTGATCTGGTTCAATCCAATCCGGCTGGTTACCAGGCCTATCTTTTCATCCCGAAGTGGGTGCTTGGTTTTCAAAAGGGTTGGACGCGCGATGTGATGAAGGGTCTGCCGGGTGATGCTGACGCCATGCCGCTGATCGTGCGTGAGGGAGCCCACCCGGACAACGGCGCGTGGTTTGCCAATGGGCATCTCTGGGTTCAGAATGAGGATACCGCCCACCTGCCGGATTTGGTGCAGAGACAGTCTTTTGAGACGATCCTTCTTGGGCACCAACCACGTCCAAAATCTGTTGAAGAGGCAGCCATGCTCTTTGAGCTGCCGGAAGGATTACAAATGGACTGTGTCGCTGCCGAACCCTTAATCGAAGATCCGGTCGCCTTTGATTGGGCACCCAATGGGGATATGTGGGTGGTCGAAATGAGAGACTATCCCGGGGGCATGGATTCAACGCATACTCCAGGGGGGAGAATCAAGCGCCTGCAAGATCTCAATGGGGATGGTCAGTATGATCAAGCGACCCTTTTCTTGGATGAAATTCCGTTTCCAAGCGGTATTCATCCGTGGGAAAATGGTTGGTGGATCAGTGCCGCGCCATTCGTTTTTTTTGCAGCTGACCTGGATGGTGATGGCAAGGCTGACGTGCGTCGCAATTTGCTTTCAGGTTTTGGTGAAGGCAATCAACAACATCGAGTCAACGGGTTTGCCTACGGACTCGACCACACTTTGCATGGGGCTAATGGAGACAGCGGTGGATTGATTCAATCCCTTTGGCATGATCAGAGCTGGCCTCTTCGACGGCGTGATTTCGCGTTTTCTCCCGTCACTGGCAGGGTTCAGTTGCTCGAGGGGCAGACACAATATGGACGGAATCGGGATGACTGGGGACGTTGGTTTGGCAACAACAACCCCAACTGGCTATGGCATTTTCGCCGTCCTTTTCGCTATGACAGGGCGGTGCCAGAAATGGATTTGGGAAGCCCGCTGCGTTATCTGGCCCAAGATGAGAGCCTAAGACGTGTTAATCAGATCTCCCCGAGCCTTCAACGATTCAATGATATTGGCATGCGTGGCTATGTCACATCTGCCTGCAGCCCGACCCCTTACCGAGATCAAAAGCTTTTTCAGGATGGCGGCCAACATGTGTTGGTTAGTGAACCTGTTCATAACTTGGTGCGACACTTTCAACTGGAGATGACTGAGGGTGGGCTGATGGCCAAACGACCAGAGCTGGAGCAGAGTATGGAATTCCTGGCTAGTCGTGATCCTTGGTTTCGGCCAACAAGCTTGCGAACCGGACCCGATGGTGCCCTCTATGTGGCGGATATGTATCGAGCCGTGATCGAGCATACCGAGTGGATCCCTGATGACGTGGAGAAGCTCATGGATCCCCGTCTCGGATCAGACCGCGGACGCATTTGGCGATTGTCGCACCCAGAGGGGCCGTCACTAGCTCAATCACTGAGGGCCTCTTCTGGCTATGATTGGGGTTCCTGGTTGGCTTCAGAAAATGGATGGAAGCGGGACACGGCACAGCGCAAGTTAATTGAGCAACAGGATCATTCCCAAGTCGAACTCCTTGTGAGTCGGATTGCCGAAGGTGGGCTTCCCGCGCTTCATGCACTCTGGACCCTTGAACATCTGCAAGTGCTTGAGCCCAGTCATATCCTGAAAGCACTTAAGCATGGTAGCCCTGATCTCAGGTGCCAGGCGTGGATTTTATTAGAAAGGCACCCCACATGGCTGCCGGTTGAACCTGAGGGTGACTGGGGCCGATTGCTGACCCAATCCTTGCAGGAAGAATCCTCAGAAGTCATTCGGCAGGTACTTTTTTTCGCGGGAACGACCCAGCGCCATTGGTTGGAGCCTATTGCCGTGAGCGCATTACATCGTTTGGGGAAGGAGGAAGGGCTCCATGATGCCTTGTTGGTGGCTGCCATGCCCTACCTGCAAGGGGTGTTGTCTCATCAACTGACCTGCAATGAATGCCTGGCCAGCCAATTGCCATCCAAACTCCTTCCGGCCATCGCCTCGCGGCTCAAGGATGGTATCCCTTCGGTGCTTCAAGGCCTTGAGACCATGCTGTCGAAGCAGCCCTCCAATGATGAGGCGACACAATGGAGCTCCCTAGCCATCCAGGGCACGCGACTCTGGCTTCAGGCTTTTTCCATGCTCGATGGCGTCGGCCAAGCAAAGCATCGACCTTTCATCAAAAGTATGGAGAACATGTGGCGAGCCACACTTTTGGACCCTCAAGGTGATCTGCAGGGAGCCAGCCTGTCATTTGATGCCTTATGGACAACTAGGCGTCTGGATGACTCGACGCAATGGATGATGAGCCTGACCCAAGGTTTGAAACCCGACCGTTGGACGTTGATGGACCACGTGCTGCAACGCATGGTGATGTCACCTCAATGGGTGCAGGACCCAGAGAAATGGGTTGGTCTGCTTTGGTCACGCGCAAGCCATGAATCCAGGCGTTTGCTGGTGGAACTCATGCTTACCCAGCAGAACTGGTCTCAATGGTTCTTGGAGGCTGTTGAAAAGGGACGATTCCCCGAAGGGGATCTCCCTTTTGCTGACGGCTCATTGAGTGGTGAGATGATGCTCAAGCTCCGGGCTGGGGGGATGAAAGATAACCAAGAGCGGGTTGAAAGAGCCTTTGCCGCGCGATCAAAGCGATTGGGGCAAGAAGGTTTTGCAGGGGCAGATCTCACCGTACGCATGGAAAGGGTTGCTGCCTTGAGTCCTGATATCGGGGTCGGCGCTGATCTATTCGCCAATAATTGCCGGCTTTGTCATGCCTTTCACGGGAATGGGGCTCAGGTGGGGCCTGATTTGGACGCATTGAGCGATCGCTCAGGACTGAATCTCATCACTCAAATTCTCAATCCTAGTCAAAGTGTTGAAGAAGCCTATATCGCTCATGACATCTTGCTTAAAGATGGGAGCGAATGGCTTGGTATCATCACCGACCAAACCCCAAGCCGTTTGACATTGCGCTTGTCTAATGGCCAGGAAAAAACGTTAGACCCCTCAGAGGTAGACCATGTTAGCCCAGCTTCGAGATCCTTGATGCCGGATGGTTGGGGTGAGGTGCTAGATGACCAGCAGCTTGCTAGCCTGATTGCTTATCTTCAGGCAGGAGCAGGCCGCTAAAGTGCTTTGATCTCAACAAAAAATGCACCTCGGCTGACAGCCTTTTCGTCGTGGTCGAGCCAGGTTTGAAGGGGGTGCTCGCCCGCTTCAACATAGAGGGTGAAAACAGCTTCCTGTGCGTTTGGAGGGAGCTCCATGGTTTGCTCGAGGTCTCCGATACGGATACGGGCTTTGGTGGCATCCAACTGTCTTGGAGCTTCTTTTGGCCAGTGGCGAAGTCTGATACGATACCAACCTGTCTTCTCCCATCTTACCGCCCAATAGCCATTAGCTTCGGGGAGATTTCTGAGCATACGTTGATTCCACGGAACTTGGCTTCCATGCCAATCATGGGCGGTCAGGGTTGAGGGGTTTGACTGATCATTGCCAAGGACGATGAAGGGAAAGGTATCGAGTCGATTTTGTAGGGAAGACCACCAGATATTATATTCATCTCGAAGTTGAGCAACGATATCGGGGTGATTGGCTCCTACATCCTCTCTTTGTCCTGGATCGGTTTGAATGTCGTAGAGCTCTCGACCATCGATTAATCGCCATCGGTCAGTCATCACAGCAGCGGTTTTCCATTTTCGAGGTGTTTCGATTCGCTGACTGTGCACCACAAGGGTCCTCTCGGTATGGGGTAGTTTCGTTGCCGGGCTTTTAAGAAGTGGCATTAGGCTGATGCCATCCAGCGGGCGAGTTGAGCGGGTGTCCAGGTGACATATGTCAGCCAGCGTGGGCAGGATGTCGATATGGCCCGTCAGGGAATGGATATCGCGTGGTGTGCCAAGCTTGCCTGCAGGCCAGCGCCAAAAGCATGGGACTCGATGGCCACCATCGTAGGCGGATCCTTTGGTGCCCCGCATGCCAGCATTGAATCCACCCCATGAGGTGGAGCCTTGACTGGTTGAGGGTTGGTTGCGGTATCCGGCAGCCGTGCCGTTGTCTGTCATGAATAAAACCAATGTGTTGTCACTGAGTGATCGCTCTTCAAGGAGTTGCATCAAGCTCCCCAGGTTTTGATCGATGTTGGTAATCATGGCGTAGAAACTTGCCATGGGCTCGGGAACACCCTTTTCCAGATAAGGTTGCTTGGCTGATTGCTCGACATTGAATGGACCATGAGGAGCGTTGGTAGCCAGGTAGCAGAAAAACGGTTTTTCTGATCCACTTGTTATGAATTGCCTGGCTTCTCGAAAAAAAACGTCCGTGCAGTAGCCCTCAAAGACCTCTCTTTGGTTGTTCCTCAGGTAGGTGTCGTCAAAATAGTCATTTCCCCAGGCATCAGGGGTTTGGGTGATGCCACCTCCGCCATGATGGACGGCAATGTCGAACCCGCGATCTGTCGGGCGAAAAGGGTAATTGTCACCCAAATGCCACTTGCCAAACATGCCCGTTCGATATCCGGCTTGCTTAAAGAGGTCTGCTAGGGTGACCTCATCCTCATAGAGAATGGAGCGTCCCATAATGGTATGCCAAACACCTGTCCGAGTGGAGTAGCGACCAGTCATCAGAGCTGAGCGAGTGGGTGAACAGGTAGGATCCACGTGGAATTGGGTTAAGCGGATGCTTTGGTCGTGCAGGGTGTCAAGGTGTGGCGTTTGAATCACCGAATTGCCGTGGCAGCCTAGATCACCATAGCCCTGATCATCAGTCATGATAAGGATGACATTGGGCGGCTTAACGCTTTCCGCGGCCCGAATTGACGGCAAGTTAGGTCCCAATAGGTAAAGCAAGGTGAATAAAGCCATTGCCCCTATCTTGGGAAAACTGATTAGGAGAGTGCGTTTAGCATTCATGAGTATTAAGAAAATGAACTAAAAAAGGCACCTCGGGGTAGAGGTGCCTTGTGCTAAAATACCTTGGTTGGGCGCTTATTCAGCACCGCTGGCGATCCATAACTTGATCAGGTCGGTTTGGGCCTTGGTGAGGACATCACCCTTGGGAGGCATGCGATCGTCATGGTCAGCCGGTAGGACGATGCGAGTATAGAGGGAACTCTCTTCTGGCTTTCCAGGGACGACAATCGCCTCATCGCCCGCTCCCTTCAGTGTAGCAGCCAGAGAATCGAGTCTGAGTTTTGCTTTTTGTTTGTCCTCTCCGTGGCAATCTGCGCAACGATCCATCAAGATGGGCAAGACATATTCGTGGAACACGCCACTCTCCTTGTTCTCACTGGGCTTCTCTGTGGTCGCAACCACTACTTCGGCCTCGGGCTTGGCACCCTTATTAATCCAGTTGCGAATGAGTCCTACCTGAATTTCTGTCAGCGGATCACCCTTGGGTGGCATCAGATCATCATCGCCTGGAGGTAGGGTAATCACTTGGAAAAGGTGGCTGCCTATCAGGTCGCCGGCGATCACCACAGGGCCATCGGGAGTCCCCTTCATGACAGCTTCGTAGCTGTCGAGCCTCAACTTTGCCTTTTGCTTTTCTTCACCGTGGCAGTCGACACACCTCTCTGCAAAAATGGGCATGATGTGTGTTTTGAAATCCGGATCTTCAACCAAGGTGACCTCTGTGGTGCCCTCGGCTTCGCTGGCTTCCAATGCCAGGCGCTGCTCTTTGAGCGCGGCCAGCCGTGCCTTGCTCAACAACTCTTTCTCCCATCCAAGATTGATTTCAAGGGATTCGTTGCCGGCAACTTCCATGGCTGCCTGAAAGGCCTTAGCAGCCTCTTCGCTGACCTTGGTCTGCCAGAGGTATAAATTCTTGAGCTGTTTGAGCGGCTTGAGGTGTTCCAAGCCCGCGTCAGTCACTTCGGTGCCGTAAAGGTTGAGATAGACCAAACTGGAAAGACCCTTGAGGTGCTGTAAGCCTGCGTCAGTCACCTTGGTTTTCTCAAGGTGCAGCCTCTGCAAATCAGTCAGCCCTGCCAAGTGTGCGAGCCCTGCATCCCCAATCCCGGCGTTCTTGAGATCGAGCTCCACGATTTTGGGGATTTCACTCAAGACCTTGAGATCCTCATCAGCCAGCATGCGTCCTTCAAAGGTCTTTGCTGGGATAAGGATGCGCACTCCCTCAACATCCTTGGCGATACCTAGCACCTGACCTTCGTAAGATTCCACCGCAGCGATGGCTGATTGCTCATCTGCTTGCGCAATAGAGGTCCCAACAAGAATCAGGCTTGTGAGCAGCAATGCGACTGTCTTTTCTTTAGCGTTCATGGTTTGGCTTGATCCCTTGATCAAATATGATTTTCAAATATTGGTCAAGTCATGGCTCGAACTACCATAAACGCGGGTGCCAACTGGAGAGAATGAACCCATACGCAGAATGAATCACATCGCCAATCACAATGCTCAAGCGTGGGACGAACTGGTGCGCCAGAAAAGTGGGTTTGCCTCTCGGGTTTCTGCCCGTTGCCTCAATAATCCTGATCCTTATATCAACATCTATGATTGGCTGCCTGAAGGAGT
>Ga0181571_10000218_pt1 | contig 35565 bp, 26 predicted proteins | sample 101ome_17_FD_132440 | JGI IMG/M metagenome (GOLD analysis project Ga0181571, IMG submission 132440) | Coastal salt marsh microbial communities from the Groves Creek Marsh, Skidaway Island, Georgia - 101407AT metaG (megahit assembly) | ecosystem: Environmental > Aquatic > Marine > Intertidal... | reverse complement strand
GGCACCGCTTACGATCAGAATAAACTCCTCGCCACCCCAGCGACCGATCAAATCGTGAGAGCGCGCAGACGACCTCAGACGATCTGCAAACTCAGTCAAAACTTGATCCCCTATGCGGTGGCCATAGCGGTCGTTAAGCACTTTAAAACCGTCAATGTCTAAGCTGGCAACGGCGGGGGGGCGCGACACATCAATGATCCGAGAAAGCAAAGACACGGCTTTTTGCTGGATTCCTCGGCGATTATCAAGACGCGTTAAGCTGTCTCTCTCGGATAAGGTTTTGAGCTGCTCATTGGTTTCCGACAATTCGGCAATTCGGGATTGAACCGCCTGCTCTAACACCTGCATCTGGGAGCCAAACCGAGCACCAATCAGAGAAACCATAATGATCAAAACCGTTGAAAAACCAAAGGGATAGTACGTGACAGCACCCAGTTCTCTGGAAAAACTAACGTAGTACATATCATGCCATATGGAAATTAAGAATACACCTACAGCCAGTGTCACCAAACGCGCCTCTGGGAGCTTCTGTCTAACCTTCGTGTAAAGCAAATAAAAGAGAGCAGGGACAACAAGACTAACCGTCAACCAAACGAAATCTCTGAGCCAAATCAAAACGATTAACGATGGTTGAAGAGCCAAGGCAAGCGATACGGCACCGAGGCCATTCAAGTAAAACACGAGCCAACGAGGAAGCACCTCATTCATGAGCGACCAAACGAGCGTAATCCCCCCGGTAAGGACTCCAACCATAGACAAAAATAGTAACCGCTCCGATATACCCGCGGAGAGACCAAATAAGCTGCGCCAATCATTGTGCACCAGCGTGAAGACAGCGGTCGCTAGGCACACACAGCCAAACCAAAAATAATCGGCGAGCGAGTCAGAACAGCGGTAGAGATAAAAAGCAAAGAGTGAAAATAGTAACAGCACTGAGCCCATAAAAAGCGAGGGTAATTTCGAGTTCCGTAAGGACTGCTTAAGCGTTACGTAGTCCCCTAACATTTGCGCCTCCGAGCGAAAATGGGCGCCCGAATCGGCAAGGCTTAGGGAGCCCCCCCAAACGCGCAGTGCGAGAACCAGTCTGCCATCGGTAGTCACCGCTTCCGCAGGAATCCGCCAGACCTCCCCTTTGCGAAAGTCGGGATAACCTTTGTCAACGCCTCCAATAGATCCAAGCTTCAAGCCCCCTGCGTAGACGTCAACCGCATAATTGACCGCCTCTAACTGCAATCCAAGGCGGGAGATTCGCGCATAATCAATCGGCGCTTCAAACTGTATAACCTTCCGATACCAAACAATACCGAGCGGGCGTTCTTCGCCAGCGACCGTTCGAGGATCCGAAAGGCTGCGCCGCGGCCAAGCAGTGTCATCGAAATTAACGGATGAATATTCGCTCTTGTCGTCTGGCATAAAGGCCCAGTCGTCTAAAATGCTCATGGGCGCTTGAAGACTGCGCTGCCCGATCTCTGCATGCGACAGAGGCGATAGGAACAAAAGCAAAAGAAGGAGCCAAGGCATCAGTGACCCAACCCCTGCGCCGCCAGTAGCTTTTCCGATACCACCTGACAACGACCTCGCGCCTTTCCCTCATAGAGCGCCGCATCTGCTCGCGAAGTTAGCTGCTCTAAGGTGTCATACTCCCGCAACTGTGCCACACCAAAAGTCATAGTAAGCCCGAGGCGAATATCATCCACCCTGAAGATCTGGGAAGGCAGTGAATCGCACAGTCGCTGCGCTAAGGTTTGCGCTCCCGCTAGACTGAGATCGGGCAATAGGAGAATGAATTCCTCTCCACCCCAACGACCAATTACATCCACCTCGCGAACATTAGACGCCAGATGATGAGCCAAGTGCTGCAAGACACGATCCCCGACGGCATGGCCATACCGGTCATTAATGCGTTTGAAATGGTCGACATCGCATAGAATCAGGCTGATCACACCATGCTCTCGGCCCACTTTATCAAAAGCCTGTTGAGCCTGCTCAATAAAACCTCGACGATTCAGTAAAGCCGTGAGTGAATCTTGACGAGCATGCTGCGCCAAACGCTTGTTAGCCTCTGAGAGCTCTGCTGTTCGCTCACCGACAAGCTCACCTAAGTTATCCAGCACTGCGGCATAATCGCGCCCAAGCAAAACGGCCATACACACAATCAAGGACAGTAATCCATACATTGACCAACTCGGACCGGGTGTCGCGTCAACAATCAGATTAATAACGAGGTCGTGTATGGAAGTAACCATAAAAACCAGAGAACCCAGCACAAAAACCGGTGCACGGGGATCACCGCAACGCCAGGCTGCCACCATTAACAGCAGCAGTCGGGCCAAAAGGAGAAGAGCGAAAACCCGAAAAATATCCATGATGATAAAGTTGACCGACAGACCGGGTACAATCACAATCAAAGCGCCAAAAGCCGCGCAAGAAATGGCGCTTGCCCTCATAAAAGGGCTCAGCTCCTCTTCGAATAGCCCCCACACTGTATGAACCAAAAGCGGTGCAATAAAACAAACTGACGCATACTCAAGTTTCTCATAAACGACAAAATCAAGAGGCACGACAAACCTGAGATCCGACAGTGTAAAGCAATAAACAGCTAGGTTGATCGAAACAAGACCAAACCAAAAATACGCCTGCAACATGGTGCTTCGGCTGTAGATAAAAAACGAAAACAGCGCGCAAATAACAAAGAAGCCCGCCAGAAAAAAAGCGGGAATTGATGAGCTAACGAGACCGGAGGACAGCTTAAAGTAATCCCCTAGCACGATACCTTCACGGTAGAACCCGCCACCCCATCTGGACAGTACAGATTCGGGACCACCCCAAACCCGCACAGCTAAGGTCAGGATTCCGTCATCACCCACCGCCTCCGGTGGTACTCTCAAGGCCTGGGGGCGATCCCAATCAACCTTTGACTCTGGCGGCATGGCACCGCGATGGCCAATTTTGATGCCACCAGCAAAAATCTCATACGCACTGTAAACTCGACCAACTTTGATCCCCAGATTGCCCAAGAAATCGGGGTTACCCTTCGCCTGGCGCCCCAAATCAAGGGTCAGTCGATACCATGCCACATGATTACTATCTGCATAGCCGCCCAGGGGCCACGGTTGCTGCAGCGATATCGCCTGCCAATCGCTATCGAGATAGTCGGGGTCGGAAAAATGTGCAGAATCCTCCGCTTTAAAAAGCCATTGGTGTGTTATTTCTTGTGGCTCATCGAGTATCGAGACATTCAGTCGAAGTGGCTCTGCTCTTACTCCAGTTATTTGAATAGTCGCCGACAATAGGAGCGCAACGAGCCCCCACAAGCGCCACATACGCCCGCGTGCTCGATTCGATACCGACTTATTTCCGACCAAAATCCGCGATCCTTATACTTTTACTCGCCCTGAATAATAGGCGCAATCCCGCTCAATTCAAAACAAAGTTGTGATCTGTCTCTCATTCGCGCGCCCTATTCGGCAAATATAGCCTCAGAAAAACACATATGGTGTTTTTAAACGCAACAAATCCGTTACAATCGTACACCCGTAGTATCCCTGTAGCATCTCTAACACACTGACAGTAAGGAGCCAGAAATGAGCATTGAAGTTGGCCAAAGCATCCCCTCATGCACCCTAAAAACCATGACCGATAACGGACCTGCGGACATAACAACCGCGGACATCTTCGACGGCAAAAAAGTTGTTTTATTTGCGGTTCCTGGCGCTTTCACACCGGGATGCAGCATGACGCACCTACCCGGCTACGTCGTCAATGCCGACAAAATCAAAGCCTCTGGCGTCGATACGATCGTATGCATGGCAGTGAACGACGCCTTCGTGATGGGCGCTTGGGGCAAGGCGCAAAACGCGGAAGAAATCCTGATGCTTGCGGATGGCAACGGCGAGCTGACAAAAGCGCTCGACTTAGAGCTCGATGGTTCGGGCTTTGGCCTTGGCACTCGCAGTCAACGTTTCGCCATGATTGTTGAAAACGGCAAAGTGACCCACCTTAATGTCGAGCCTGGCCCCGGTGTAGATGTGAGCTCAGCCGAGACCATCATGGGACTTCTATAAGGAATAGCCCTACTCGCAATCAGAGCGCCGAGTAGGCGCTCTTTTTTTAAGCAAGCAACACGTAACACACGCCAGATATGATCAAGGCGCCGACGAGATTCATCTTCAGCCCCTCACGCGCCATATCACGGATTGTCAGACGGCCACTCCCGAACACCACGGAATTAGGCGCAGTCGCAACCGGCAACATAAAAGCACAACTCGCGCTCATCGCAGCGGGGACCATTATCACTTCGGGCGGGATACCCGCCGCGAGCGAGGTCGCAGCTAAAATCGGCATGAGAAGCGTTGTGCTTGCCGTATTAGACGTCGTCTCAGTCGTAAATGTCACCACCAGACTAATCACCAGAATCAAAGCAAAAGTGGGTAAAGAAGTTAGTTCGACCAAGGACTCGCCCAAAACACTACTCAAGCCAGAGTTTACAAACCCTTTCGCTAAACAAATACCTCCGGCAAATAGCAGTAAAACACCCCAAGGAATCGTTACGGCCTTCTCCCATGTCAATAAGCGGCCACCTTTTCCATCGCTCACCATGGACATGACAACGACCGCCAATAGCGCCACCGAAGCATCATTGGCGCTATCAAGTCCCAGCCAAGTACTCCAACCACCAAAAGGTTCAGTGCGCGTAACCCAAGCCAAAGCCGTCAATCCGAAAATCCAAGTGACGCGTTTTTCACTCACATGCCAGGCACCCACTTGAGGCAAGAGTATGTGCATCGGTTCAGTCAAACGCCGCGAGAGAACCCACGCCATGATCGGGATCATGAGGCAAACGACCGGTATTCCCCAAGACATCCAACGGCTAAAGCTCACAGAAGTGCCAACGGTATTTTCATAAACTTGCATGAACACCAAATTAGGTGGTGTCCCAATGGGTGTACCAAGACCGCCAACGCTAGCCCCATAGGCCAAACCCAGTAAAAGAGGAACGGCTAAGCGCTCTGGATCACGAGCTCCGTCAATCACAGCCAGCGCTACGGGCAGCAACATAAGGGTCGTCGCCGTATTAGAAATCCACATACTGAGTGCCGCCGCAGCGATCATGAACCCGAGGACCAAGCGACCACCACTCTCCGCTCCCACCAAACGAATCATCCACAGTGCCATACGGCGGTGCGCCCCCGTGTGCTCGAGCGATTTTGACAGTAAGAAGCCCCCGAGCAAGAGCAGAATCAAGGGAGACCCATAGGCCTGTCCCACCTCGGCTGGTGTAAGCACACCAAACAGCGGCAATACGGCCAAAGGGATCAAGGAGGTAACCGGTATTGGAACGGCCTCTGACACCCACCAGATTACGCACAGCAGGGTTAGGCTGGCGACAAGAGCCATGTGAAAATTCGTACCGCTCAAAATAAGCGCCAAAAGCAAGCCAATACCGGCCAGCGGGGCGGCAAGGACAGACTGAAAGTTCATGATCAGTGCGCCTTTAACACCGCGACACGCTCCCCCTTAAAGGAGCCCATAAAAATCTGACCATTGACCTCCTGTGCGACCGTTGCTGCACCATACGTCGACCCATCGTGAACAAAAATATCCTCAACGCTCTGACTGCTGGGGTCGTACTCAACGATCGCAAATGGAATATTCAGGTTTTCAGAAGCCTGGGCCTCCAGGGCCTTTACCATCTGCCAGGAGCTTGCTCTGTGCGAGGCGATTCGGATGCGACCATCGCTCCCCCAACTTAAATTATCGCCGTTAATAACGTCGGCCTCGCCGATCACGGTCCCGTCCATACGATACTCGCGAACCAAACCGTCGATGTAAAGGTTAACAAAAAAGCTCTCGCCATTTGGACGAGCAATAACACCATTGGGATAACGACCCTCGGTCCCCGGGATAACCGCCCAACCCGAGTCTGGAGCCCAGCGACGAACATATCCTGTATTAAAGCCCACCAAGGCTTTGGCAATAGACCATAACTCACTGCCATCAAACGGGGTAGTCGATATGAAACCGCCGTCTGGGAGCGCGGCTACATCGTTTAAACTTTCCGAACCTGGCGCCATGGCACAGCCGCGCCAGATCAAACCCTGCGGCGCCCCACCGGCATCTACGAGCACCTCAAAAAACTCAACCGACTCCCGCTCTCCATGATTAACGGCGAGCAATTGAAGTACCCCATCGCTGCGGTAGGCCAAATCGATACCGTGAAAGGTCATTTGATCTGGATAATCAGTGCAGACCTCTTCGCCCCAGAGGGCATCACCTTTCACACTTTGGGCGGGAAACAACTCACTCACAGCGTAGGTATCCGAGTTGAGCGCCAATAAACGCCCACCCAGAATCATCTCACCCACCACTAAAGTGATGTTATCGGGTGCCAATTCAATGTCCTCAGGGGCCGTGAACCCACAAACCAAATCCAATTGCTGACCACCCTCACAATCACTCGCAGCCGCATAGGATTGGATCAGCATCAAAAGTAGAGCGCAATAGAGTGTTTTTATCATTGTCGTTTCCATATCCCTTACCAATCGACTATCCTGTCCAATCGCTATTTGGATGTAAAGAGTTAACCGCGCACATATCGTTATGCTCACAGACCCTTTCGGCCGCAATATCACTTACCTTCGCCTCTCGGTAACCGATCGCTGCGATTTTCGCTGCGTTTATTGCATGGCAGAGGACATGACGTTTTTGTCGAGAAAGGACATCCTTTCTCTCGAAGAACTCAGAGAAATTGCCGCTGCGTTCGTGGAACTCGGCGGACAAAAAATTCGCTTAACCGGCGGCGAACCACTCGTCCGAAACGGTATTGATAAACTTACTCAGGCGATCGGCTCGCTGCCGGGGTTGAAGGAGCTTGCATTAACGACCAACGGCAGCCAGCTACATAGATACGCGCAGGAATTTAAGCGGGCCGGCGTCACTTCAATCAACATTAGCATTGACAGCCTGCAAGCAGAACGTTTCCGACAATTAACGCGGACCGGCGACCTAAAGTCGGTTTTGAGAGGCATTGATGCCGCCATCGAGGCCGGTATCGAACGGCTACGCCTGAACTCAGTCATAATGAACGGACACAATGACGATGAGATTGAGGCTCTCGTGGATTTTGCCCTCGCCAAAGATCTCGACATTGCCTTTATCGAGGAAATGCCCCTCGGCATCATGGAATCAGAACGTGACCGGCGCTGGCTGTCCAACGACACACTTTTCGAGCGCCTATCTAAACGCTTTGATTTATCACCTTGCGAAGGGCAAGAAAGCAACAGCGGTCCAGCGCGCTACCAGAGAGTAAAAGGCTCAAGCACCCGCATCGGATTCATTTCACCGCACACAAATAATTTTTGCGGCGCGTGTAACCGAATTCGAATTACGGTGGAAGGCCGATTACTATTATGCTTAGGAAACGAGCACTCAGTTGACTTACGAAGTGTTTTGCGAAGCCCGAATTACTCTCGTTCAAATTTAAAGACGGTGATCAGCGACGCGCTTCATATCAAACCCGAGCGGCATCATTTTTATGACCCCAGCGAACCGCAAATTATTCGATTCATGAACGCCACTGGCGGCTAAACGTCAGCATTAAAGGAATAAACATGACGCAGCTCGATAGTATCGACAACATTATTTCCGCTTTTGCCGAATTTGGTTACATATGCAGTGAAAAAATCGCAACAGCCGTATTTTTGGCAAATGCGCTCGACAAGCCCATTCTGATAGAAGGGCCGCCCGGCGTAGGTAAAACAGAACTGGCCAACACCATGGCGATGGTTACAGGACATGATCTTATTCGACTTCAGTGTTACGAAGGCTTGGACGAGGCAAAAGCACTGTACGAGTGGAAGTACGGCAAACAGCTACTCTACACGCAGATTCTGAAGGAAAAGCTCTCCGATCTACTCGAGGGAACTGAAGGCCTAGATGGCGCAATCGAACGGCTCCACAGTTTTGGCGATGTCTTTTATTCCGAGGAGTTTATTGAGCCACGCCCCTTACTGAAAGCGCTCACCTCTGAAACGGGAAGCGTCTTGTTGATCGATGAGATTGATAAGGCCGATCAGGAATTTGAATCTCTTCTGTTAGAGGTACTGGGCCACTATCAAACATCGATTCCGGAGCTCGGCACCATCAAAGCCAAAATACCACCGCGGGTTTTTCTAACCAGCAACAATACTCGCGACTTATCGGACGCCCTAAAGCGACGCTGCCTACATCTCTATATTCCCTACCCCGACGAGCGTTTGGAGCAAAAGATCATTGCCTCACGCCTGCCCTCAGTTGACCCAGAGCTCAATCGGCAGCTGGTTAGTTTTGTACACAGCTTACGCTCGCTCGACCTTAGAAAAGCGCCTGCGATTTCGGAAACGATTGACTGGGCAAGGAGTCTCGTTCTGCTCAAAGCGAGCCAGCTGGATCGACAATTAGTGCGTGACACACTTAACGTACTATTGAAATTTGAACAGGATATTCAGGCGGCACAAGAAGCGCTGCCAGAACTCCTAAAGCCGATTAACTCAATGGGCTCAAGAGCGCTCAACTAATGCAAGCGGAGTTGCTGCGATTTATGCAACTGGCGCGGCAGCGCGGCGTCCGGATATCGCCAGCCGAAAGCATGGACGCCCTGAATGCGGCCCAAGTCGTTGGATTTGAATCACCGCATCTGTTGAAAGAAACGCTGGCCATGACGCTCGCTAAATCAGTGGAAGAGGAAGCTCTCTGTAAACGCTGTTTTGATCAGTTCTTCTTTGGCGGAGACGCAGAGGCAAACGAGCTGGGCGACAACACAGGGCCAGATAAAAATGAAAGCCACAGTCAATACGAACCCCTCCTCCAAACAGAAAACAAGTCTCTAGCTCAAGCCCTGCAAAATTCGATTGCTCAAGCACTCATACAGGGCGATCAAACTGAGATTCAAGCTCGTGTCGCAGAAGCATTGGCTAACTTAGAGGTAGAAAAGCTCCAATTTTTTACTCAGAAGGGGCTGTACACCCGGCGACTGCTTGATGCACTGGGCGAAGCGCCCCTGCGGCAGTTGTCCGCTCAGATCGATGGCGCGAGCCCGGAAGGGCAGGCCCTAAAATCGCTCCAATCTGAGCTTCAGGCTCTGGCCAAAGCGGCGATTGAACGCGCATTCGATTTGAACGCGGCGGGTAAGCACGATGAGTTGATGGAGGAAATACTTAAGAAGTCCAAACTCAATGCCATCGAGCGTCGCCACGCGGATCGTTTGAAAGGGCTGATTCAAAAACTCGCGCGCAAACTGACCCAGAAACACCGAAAAAGACCCAAGCGCACCCGCCGTGGCAACCTACACATGATTAAAACATTGCGCAAGGGTATCACGCACGACGGCATTCTATTTGAAACTTTTTGGCGCAAAACAGAAAAACGCAAACCGCAAATTATCGCGGTCTGTGACGTCAGCGGCTCAGTAGCAGCCTACGCCAAATTCTTGCTCATGCTGCTCTATTACTTGCAGGACGTACTCCCACGCACGCGAAGCTTTGCCTTCGCTCATGATCTAGGGGAAGTCACCGAGCTGTTCCAGCAGTATGAAGTTGAAAAGGCGACTGAGATCGTAAATTGGCGATACGGTGGCGCAACCGATTACGGTAGTAGCATAGAAAAACTCTACGAATTAACGGCATCAGAGCTCACCCCTCAGACTACGCTTATCATATTGGGGGATGCGCGCAACAATTATGGCGACCCCAAGTTTGAGCGCCTACAAGAGCTCGGTGAACGATGCCGCAGAATAATATGGCTCAATCCAGAATCAAAATCTCAGTGGGGCTCGGGCGATTCAGAGATGCTCCGTTATCTTAGAGTGTGTCAAACTGCGCATGAATGCAATACGCTAGGTCAACTAGAACGGGTTATCGACGAGCTGATAACTATAACCAAGTAGAACCCGCACTCGCGCACATGTCCGCGTTTCCGTGCAAATCAAGTAGTTCGGCTTAACAAGCTAAAGTCTGCCGCTGATCAATACTCGTCGTCATCATCAAGGGACAAACCCAGATCATCGTCATCATCTGACGTGTTACCTGCAAACTTGATTTTGAGCCTAAGGTTGTTAGCAGAGTCCGCATTGCGCAGTGCTTCCTCCTCCGTAATCAAACCTTCTTTATAAAGCTCAAAACAGGCCTGATCGAAGGTTTTCATACCTAAGTTTTCCGACTTTTCCATTACCTCTTTCAGCCCATCAAACTGGCCTCGGAGGATAATGTCAGATACAAGGGGCGTTCCCAACAGCACTTCGATCGCTGCAACCCGCTTTTGGTCCACTGTCGGGACCAATCTCTGTGAAACAAACGCCTGAAGATTTTGCGAGAGATCCATCAACAGCTGTGGCCTTCGATCTTCTGGGAAAAAGTTCACGATACGATCGAGGGCCTGGTTAGCGTTATTGGCGTGCAGCGTCGAAAGACACAGGTGCCCGGTTTCAGCAAAAGCGAGCGCGTGCTCCATCGTTTCGCGATCGCGAATCTCGCCGATGAGAATGACATCGGGCGCCTGCCGCAGGGTGTTTTTTAACGCGTTGTGCCAACTACGTGTATCCACGCCAACCTCTCGCTGATTCACAATGCACTTTTTGTGTCGATGTACGTACTCGACTGGATCTTCGACCGTTACGATATGGCCATTCGAGTTACTGTTGCGATAGTCGATCAAAGCGGCAAGCGAGGTCGACTTACCGGACCCAGTGCCCCCCACAAACAACACCAAACCGCGCTTCCGCATGATTACGTCAAGCATGATTTCAGGAAGGCGTAGATCTTGCCAGTTTGGAATCTCTGCCACGATATTACGTGCAACGATACTCACTTCGCTACGCTGGATAAAAATGTTCACACGGAAGCGGCCGTAACCCGCAATCGAGGTTGCCAAATTCATTTCCAATTCGCGCTCAAAATCGGCGATCTGGGTATCATCCATCAGCTCATAGGCGATCTCGCGAATCTCACCCGGCTTCAGGACCTCGTTAGAAATAGGCTTGAGCTTACCCTGAAACTTCGCGCAAGGCGGCGCCCCTGTGCTCAAATACAAGTCTGAGCCCTTATCTCGCGCTAGCGTTTTTAACCACTCAGTAATGCGACTCATACGCTATATCCATCCTTAAGCCTTGTCGTACTGCGCCAATTCGTTCTCCAATTGACGTGCAACCGCGTTGGGTGATCCGGTATTTTGGCACACTTTAGCATATACCATAGGGATTACATAAAGCGTGACAAATGTAGCCACCGAGACACCACACATAATCACAACGCCGATCACTGTTCGTGACTCGTGACCCGGCCCCATAGAGACAATCAGTGGGATTGCGCCAATCACCGTGGTTAAGGCGGTCATAATGATGGGCCGTAAACGTCTCGCGGCGCCGTCAAGAACAGACTGTTCAAACTCAATCCCAAGGTCACGCAATTGATTAATGAATTCCACCAGCAGAATCCCGTTTTTAGTCGCGAGGCCGACCAACATAATCATCCCCACTTGAGAGTAAATGTTGAGCGTCTGATCAAACATAACGAGACCGCCCAGTCCACCGATCAGAGCCAAGGGCACGGTAAGCAGGATAACCGCGGGGTGTAAAAAGGATTCGAACTGAGCGGCCATCACAAGATAGACAATCAACAGAGCCATACCGAAAGTGAAAAGCACATCGTAGCCGGCGGTCTGATAATCAAGTGACTCACCTTTGTACGCAATGCTTGCATGTGCAGGTAACTCCGACCGAACAGCAACGCGAATGTCATCTAATGCCTGCCCCAGAGAATACCCCTCAGCCAAATCGGCCGTAAGCGTAAACGCCCTGACTCGATTGTGTCGATTGAGTGATCCAGCATCCGCTTGCTCACGCACCGACACGACATTGGACAGCGGTATCAACTGACCCGATTCTTGTGAACGGACATAAAGCGCATCAAGATCATCGATCGTTTTGCGGTTTTCTGCGTCAGCCTCAAGCAAGACATCATACTCGCGGCCATCCATCAGAAAAGTCGTGGCGCGACGTCCACCCATCATGGTTTCGAGTGTTCGGCCAATATCACGTATGCTAACACCTAAATCGCCGGCACGATTCCGATCAATCGTAAGACGAAACTGTGGCTTCGTCGGTTTTAAGTTGGTATCCGCATTCAGTATATTGGGATTCTCTGCGAGCTTGTTCAGCAAAATATCCTGCCATTCTGTAAGCTCTTCATAAGAATTGCCGCCGATCGCCAAATTCACGGGAGATCCATTACCGCCACCAAGAGCTCTGGGACCGCTCAACCAGATGTTCGCGCCTGCGACATCAGCAATCCTTTTGCGCGCGTCAGCCAAAATAACATCGGTCGCACGGCGCCCAGAGTCAAACGGCGCCAACACCATAAGCGCAAACCCATTATTGAAGGCTTCGCCTCCACCCCAAGCGGGCGCACGAACCAATAATCGTTTGATATCGCCATTGTCGACCAGCGGCATCAGGCGCTTCTCTACTTGGTCAAGCACCGATTTGGTGTACTCAAACGACGCACCCTCAGGTGCACTAACACGCATGTAGAGAAGCCCCCTATCTTGATTTGGTGCGTACTCTTGCTCGACGCTTTGATACAGCGCAAAAACGCCCAACATGGAAACGACGATCACCGAAATCGCCCAGAATGGCTGGTTAAGAACAGATTGGAGCGAGGCTCGGTATGTTTGTTCAAGCTTGTCTGACAGGCCATCAACCCACTGCACCAAGGGCGATTCTGAATCCACACTTTTTAGCACCTTACTCCCGACTACAGGGCCCAAAGTGAGAGCGACAAAGCTTGAGAACACCACGGCGATCGCCATTGTGACCGCAAATTCACTGAATAAACGGCCAATATCGCCCTCCAAGAACGTGATCGGAACGAAAACGGCGACCAGCACGAGTGTCGTTGCGATCACCGCAAACCCGACCTGCCTAGCGCCTAAAAAACTCGCTACCAAAGGCGACTCGCCTGAGGTTAACCTTCTGTGAATATTTTCAAGCACGACTATACTGTCATCGACAACCAAGCCAATCGCCAAAACTAAGGCCAGCAGGGTCAGTAGATTGATGCTGTAACCCAAGAGCAGTAGTGCCGAAAACGAAGCAATCAAGGAGATTGGCACGGTAAGTGCCGGAATCAAAAGACTGCGCCAGTCGCCCAAGAACAAAAAGATCACGGCGACGACCAAAATGGCCGCAATAAGAAGCGTCTTGTAAACTTCGTTGATGGCCTCTTCTACAAAGACACTGTCATCATAGCTTGCGATCAGCTCAAGTTCTTCCGGCAAGTCCTGATTGATTCGTTCGATTTCCGCCTGTACTAAACGGCTCACTGACAAGGCATTAGCGGTGCTTTGCTTGACAATGCCAAGCCCGACCATGGGCTCACCATTTCCTCTAAAAAAGCGTCGATCTTCGGCGCTTCCCAGCTCAACGCGCGCAACATCACCCAATCGCACTAAGTAACCATCGTCAGACCGCTGTAACACTAAGGCTCGGAAGTCGTCTGCCGAGAGGTAACTGCGCTCAACGCGAAGAATAAAATCCCGCGCGTTTGAGTTCAGCGTTCCCGCTGGCAACTCCACATTTTGAGAACGCAGTGCATTCTCGACGTCGCTTACCGTTAGCTCACGAGCAACGAGTTCATCAGCATCAAGCCAAATCCGCATCGCGTAAATTTTCCCCCCGGAAATGCGAACACGCGCGACACCATCGAGCACCGAAAAACGGTCTTCGAGGTAACGCCGAGCGAAGTCGGTCAGCTCGAGTGAAGACAATTCAGGCGCCACTAAGTGAGCCCAGAAAACCACATCCTCGCCGTCTTCTTCTTTACGCACCTCGGGTGGATCTGCCTCCAAAGGAATGTTATCGAGCACACTGGATATGCGATCGCGGACATCATTAGCCGCATCATCAATATCGCGATCTAACCGGAACTCCAGACGTATATTAGATCGACCATCAAAACTTGACGACTCCATTACTTTGATGCCTTGCAGACCAGCGAGCCGATCTTCAAGCACCTCGGTTATGCGGTTTTCAACCACCGCCGCCGACGCTCCCGGATAATTTGTCGAGACATTCACAATAGGCGATTCAATGTCCGGATACTCCCTCAGGGGCAAACGGTCAAATGATAAGATACCAAACGCGACAAGCAGCGCACTTAAGACCAGTGCAAAAACGGGGCGTTTTACCGAGACATCAGAAAGAAGCATTTCAACCTCCTACTCTTACATCCGCAGGGCTTGCGCGAAGGGAGCCCACGCCGTCGGTAACGATTTCATCACCGGCGCGCAGACCTGATAAGATTTCAATGACACCTGGGGACCGACTGCCAATTTCGACCTGCACTTTCTCTGCCTGACCGGGTGCTTTGATGCGCCAAACGTAGTGATTGGATGCTCTCGATTCCAGAGATTGCTCTGGAATAAGCAACGTTCGGCGTGGATTGGCCACCACACGCGTGTTCATCAGCAAACCCGGCTTCAATAAACCGCTGTCGTTAGGCAATTCGGCCCGAACTTGCACCGACCGCGTAATCGGATCCACACGGCTGTCGATAGCCGTGATCAGCCCCTGAAACTCTTGATCAAATGCCGCAGACCTTGCAACGATGCTCTGTCCCACGGACAGCACACCCAGCTCCGTCGCAGGCACCGAAAATTTAAGACGCATCCGCGATAGATCATCTAAGGTCGTGATCCGTGTGCCCTGCGTGATAAGAGCACCCGGACTGACCTCGCGTAGACCCAACTGCCCAGAGAAAGGTGCAATGATGGTTCGATCACGCAGCCGCGCCTGAACTTCCTCGAGCTGGTGAAACAGGACTTCAACGCGCGTCGTAGCGCGATCTAAATCCGTTTGAGCCACCTGATTTCTTTCTGCAAGATTCCGCAACCGCTTTACCTCACGCTTGGCATCAGCAAGCGAAGAAGAGAGCTCCGATAGCCGAGCCTGTTCGGCATCTTGCTTTAAGACCGCAAGAACATCGCCCTGAGACACGATATCGCCGTCTTCAAACTTCAGATCGGTTACGATCTGAGAGACCGATGATCGGATATCGACCGATTCCCAAGCATCCAAGGTGCCAACGGCGCTGAGTCGATCGGCGAACAGTTCTTCATTCACAATGACCGTGTTAACGGGCGTCGGTCGCCCGCCAAAAGCCCGCTCCGATGTCCCGGCATCGGGTCCCATCCAAAACCAAAGCAGGGCTAAAGCGCCAGCTAACACAGGAAACCACTTGAACATACTAACTCCTAACCTGAGGGCACCAACAATAACAATCTTACGCTTGCCCCTACCAAGATCCCCGCGCGTTGAGATCGATAAAAACCGAGCGTGTAGAATGACCGCACAAAACAGGAGAAGTGTAGCACCAAAGCGCAACATTCTGCGTGTACTTAATCATGAACTCCCTTTAAACTTTCGCGTCAGCCCCCATTTAGGGGACACACGGCGATCGAGTGGGAAAACAACATGCCAATAAATTTAAAAATCGCTCTAGATGAAGCCGCGAAACACACCGCTCCCGGCGACTTATTTCGCTGCTCACGCGGCATCGAAAAAGAAGCTTTGCGCATTACCCACAACGGATTACTCGCACAAACCGATCACCCAACAAAATTGGGTTCAGCACTGACACATTCATCCATCACGACCGATTACAGCGAGTCACTACTGGAGTTTATTACCCCAGTTTCAAATTCCATCGGCGAAACCATGCGTCAGCTCGAGGATATCCACACCTTTGTATACCAAAATCTGGATGAAGAGCTGTTGTGGACAGCAAGCATGCCTTGCGCCCTAACCGCTGATAGCGACATACCTGTAGCACGATACGGAAGCTCGAATTCAGCGCGGCTCAAGACGGTCTACCGCTACGGCTTGGGTCACCGCTACGGCCGAAGAATGCAAACCATTGCAGGAATTCATTATAATTTTTCACTGCCTAATGCTTTCTGGCCTTGGTTGCAGTCGATCCGTGGGGATTCAACCGAGCTGAGCAGCTTCAAAACCGAGTCTTACCTGGGGCTCATTCGCAATTTTCAACGTTGCTCATGGCTTCTTATTTATCTTTTCGGGGCCTCGCCCGCAGTGTGTTCAACCTTCTTAAAAGGGCGACACAACCACGGCTTGGAGCCAGCCGATCCAGACCACAACAGTTACCACTTACCCTACGCCACGTCGCTCCGTATGGGAGGGCTCGGATACAACAGCGATGCCCAAAAATCTCTCCAAGTTTGCTATAACAGCCTCGATGCTTACATCGATACTCTGCGCGCAGCGATCGTTCAGCCGCACGCCGAGTACGAGTCATTCCCGCGGCAAATCGACGGCGAATATCAGCAGCTGAGTGCCTGTTTGTTACAAATAGAAAACGAGTTCTACAGCCCCATTAGACCCAAACGCGTATCCCGCTCGGGTGAACCCTCTCTTCACGCCCTAGCTTGGGGGGGCATTGAATACATCGAGGTGCGCTGTATTGACATCAACCCCTTTCTTCCCGTGGGTATTGATGAGACGCAAATTAGATTTATTGATCTGTTCCTGCTGCACTGCGCACTCTGCGAGAGCCCCCCGTGCACTTCAGAAGAGCAAGAGCTGATGGCGCATAACTTTTCGCACGTCGTCACTCGTGGCCGGGAGCCCGGCCTTGTGCTAGACCAAAGTGGAAAGAAAATCTCTCTCTCACAGTGGGGGCTCGAGATAACAGACCAACTGCGACCGCTCGCAGAAGCCCTCGATGGCTGGATTGAAACCGGGTTCGTGGCGGCATTAGACGCACAAGAAGCCAAACTGCGCGACAGCACGCTAACACCCTCGCACCAAGTCAGTGAACTGGTTAATCAAGGTAGCTTTTTCACAAGCGCGCTCAACCAGTCTCGACACCAACAAGCAATATTCTCGGCTCGAAGCCTGCCTCCTGACACGGTAGCTGCATTTGAAGAAGCCGCCCGATTAAGTTTGGAGAAACAAAAAAAGATCGAAGCCAGCGACACGGTGAGCTTTGAAACCTTCCTTGCTTCATTCTTAGCACAGTATGCCGACACCGAGCTGCACCCTAAATCACAATAGAAGATGAATTTAAATTAAGCAGACATGTATTACAGCTTATCAGCTCGATGATGCTCGATGTAAGCCAACCAGAGAGGATTCGTTGGGTCGGCAATAGCCAAAAAGTGCGGGCTCATTAAGCTATCGCTCCGATTGTACGAAAGTGGCTCGCCGTCCAGCCTTAAGACGCTCCCACCAGCGCCCTCTACGATCGCCTGTCCTGCGCCTGTATCCCACTCACAGCAGGGCGAGAATCTTGGGTACACGTCCCCGCTCCCCTCAGCCAACTGACAAAATTTGAGAGCACTGCCGCTGTTTGAGCGATGCACTTGTTGAAACCGCGATTCCAGCCAACTGAGAAAAGCCTGCAAGGCCGTATTTTTGTGTCGAGCACCACTTAAAACACGAACGAGTTTGTTGTTTCTCCCCAGCATTGCGCACTGTATTGGCATAGGCTCTGGCGTATCGGTATTTAATGCCATTACATAGCTTCCTAAGTGCCGCCCACCGAACCACATTCGATTCAAAAGCGGGGCGGCAATAAACCCTAGGCGAGGCTCACCATTTCGGATCATAGCGACATTGATCGTGAACTCGCCGGTGCGATTGAGAAATTCTTTAGTGCCATCCAGAGGATCCACCAACCAGTAATCGCTGAACCCGTGTCGTACATCCTTAACGGCCTGACTCGATTCCTCAGACAACACAGGCAACCAAGGGAAAGCGCGTGTCAAACCGGCCTCGAGCATCTGATGTGCGTCAAGATCGGCTTGGGTGAGCGGGGTCGAATCGGTTTTTTGCCGATACTCCGATGCCGCCGCCCCATGGTAATGCGATTCGATTAGCGCACTCACTTCCCGCATCAATTGATGCATGGGCGCAATCTCTTTAAGAAAGGTGATCTGGTTCAAGTCGTCTGGATCCATCCCCGCAGTGTATCATGAGCTCTTCTGAACTAAATTATCGCGATAAACTTATGCTGAACTGGAATGAGATCGACACAGTGCTGCTAGACATGGATGGTACGCTGCTCGACCTGGCGTACGACAATCACTTTTGGCTGGAACATATTCCGCGCGCCTACGCGGACCACCACGGGATCGAACCGGAAATAGCGAAGCAGCAGCTCATTCAGACCATGGAAAGCGTTAAAGGGCAACTCGAGTGGTATTGCATCGATCACTGGTCTGATGTCTTAGGCTTCGATGTCGGATATCACGTACAAGCCACTCGCAGTCAAGTCGCCGCACGTCCCTTTGCCTTAGAATTCCTGAATTTTCTTCGCGAGCAGTCAAAACACGTATTAATGGTAACGAATGCGCATACCGTGGTTCTCGATAATAAGATGGAGGAAGTCAACCTTCGACCGTATTTCGACTCGCTCATCAGCTCGCATCATTATGCGAGCCCGAAAGAGGACCTCGCCTTTTGGTCTCGACTGGTACAGGACTTCCCAATGGATACAACGCGCACCTTGCTCATCGACGACAATGAGCAGGTACTTGCTGCTGCACAGCGCTTTGGGATTAAACACCTGGTAACACTGAAACAACCCGATTCTTCGCTTGCGCCGAGAACGCGTTCCAATTATGCGGCGATCACACACTTCGATGAAATCTTAATCTAGGCCCCCTAAACCGTTAAAAACTTACCAAATAGCAAAGTGACAAAAATAGGTTTTACAACTAACCTACCCGACGGGGAGGAAACAACACATGTCAGCGATCAACGAACTTCTAGCGAGTATCGAAGCCGCACCAAAAGGAACCAAGACAACCGCGGTTTTCGATTTTGATGGCACCATTATTTACGGCTACTCTGCATTCCATTTTTTGCGCGCACAGGTCAAGCGCGGCGACCTCGATATCAAAGATCTATTGGCCACTCTGCAGGCCATGACTCAGTTTGGCATGGGCAGTTTGGATTTCGCAGGCTTGATTGCGCTGACCGCACAATTCATGCGCGGACATTCCAAGTCGGACTATGATGACTTTGCGCAAGACGTGTACGACAAACACATTGGACGACTCATCTACCCGGAAACTCGACGCCTGATCGAGGCACACAAGCAGGCGGGGCACACGATTGCTATTATCTCGTCGGCGACACGCTTCCAAGTCGAGGCGGCGGCGCACGATTTAGGTATCGAACACGTCTACTGCACGGAGCTCGCGGTTGAGAATGATCAGTTCACAGGTGACATTGATGGCCCGCCCTGCTTTGGCATGGGAAAAGTCGACGCTGCAAAACACCTGCTCAAGAAAAAGCGCGCGGCTCTCAAAAACACTTTTTTCTACTCGGATTCAACCGACGACAGTGATCTGCTGATGGCAGTCGGGCACCCTGTCGCCCTGAATCCTTCCAGAGCACTCAAACAGCAAGTTCGCGAGGAAGGCTGGGCCAGCGCCACCTTTGACAGCCGCGGCACACCCACACTGACCCAATTCTTGCGTTCGATCGCCGCCACCTCGAGCGTTGTATCGGCGTTTGCAGCGGGCCTACCCGTATTCGCACTAACCGGCTCTCTCAGACAAAGCCGCAACTTCTCTTACGCTATGTTCGCAGAGACGGCTTCGGCCTTGGTCGGCCTGGAACTGGATGTCACCGGAGAAGCCAATTTATGGAAGCAAAGACCCGCCGTTTTCATTTTTAACCACCAAAGCAAGGCCGACGTGATTATCGGAGCCAAGCTGATCCGCCAAGACATCGCCGGGGTGGGGAAAAAAGAAATCAAGAACTTACCCGTAATTGGAAAAGTGATGGAATGGGGTGGTGTTGTTATGATCGACCGCAAAAACTCCACTACCGCCATCGCTGCAATGAAGCCACTGGTCGATGCCATGCGATACGAAGGCAAATCCATTTGCCTTGCGCCTGAGGGAACGCGATCGACGACTCGAAAACTCGGCCCTTTCAAAAAGGGCGCATTCCATCTCGCGATGCAGGCGGGAGCGCCCATTGTCCCGATTGTTATTCACAACGCGAGCGATATTGCACCAAAGGGTGAATTCGTATTTCGCCCAGGGAAAGTGAAGGTGGAGGTGCTTGAACCCATCGACACGACCCAGTGGCGCACCGAAGATCTTGACCAACACATTGCGAATGTCAGACAACTCTATCTCGATTGTCTCGGCCAAAATGATCTACCCATTGCAAAAGAGGCAGCGCCCAAGCTGACACCGGCGCGAAAAGGACTACAAACTAAGAGTGGTAAAGACTAAACAGCGTCACGATGAATCTCGCTTGCCAACACGACACACTTAAGTGTAAAAGGGAGCCATAATTAAAAAATAAGTTGAGTATGTTGATACCCGAACAAGCCCAAAATCAGACACCCTGGCCTACTCATCACTCAGGACCGATTCTGTTTATACTGGACGCGCGTAATCGCTTTGAGCGCAAGTTACTGACCGAATGGATTAACCTTCACAACGCGACGGGAATCAGCTATGACCTGTGCGCATTGATGCTTATGGATAAACGTCTTTTGGTTCGTCAGGACGTCATCTCAACCATTGCGAATCAAACGGATGACACCCTGGTTGTGCCGATTCGCATCGCATGGAGACCGTCAGAAAAAGCAATCAAATCGGGGCCTCGAGTTAGAGATTTGATATTTGGAGACCCTCGCCGGCCCCGTACGAGAAGAGCGAAACGTATTCTTGCAAAGCGTCCAGAGCGCGCTACGTTTATCTGCGGTGAACCCGACACCGTCGCCAATATGAAAGCGCGTTTTTTGAAGCTTGCCGATCACGATCCTGATGCAGAAGCGGCTTTACCCGAATTTGTAGCACGACAAGCCGCACTGGTGCTCGACATATCAGAGCGTAAACTGCAGGGCGGCAGATATAAAGTTCCGCGTTTCATCGCAGCCAACATTCGTAATCGCAGGAAATTCAAACAGGCAATTCGAGACCTCGCGGTTGAAACTGGCCACTCGGTCAGCAGCACCATGCAAGAGGCCGAAACCTACTTCAAAGAAATGATCTCCAAACCCTCGATGTTTTGGCTGGACTTCTACGCCAAATTTAATCAGTACTGTTTGGGCTTAGCCTACGAGGATGATGTCGTTGTAAGCCAAGACGAAATCGAGAGATTGCGGCGACAGGTGCGAGATTATCCATCCATTCTTTTGTGGACTCATAAAACCTACTTGGACGGCATGGTGGTTCCCAAAGTGCTGTATGAACATGATTTCCCCATGCCGCTCATGTTTGGGGGAGCCAACCTGAGTTTCGCGGGCCTGGGCTTTTTACTGCGCAGAGCGGGTGGCATATTCATAAGACGCAGCTTCCAAGATAATCCAGTCTACAAAACCGTACTGCGTCAATACATCGGTTATCTAATGGAAAAGCGGTTCCCCATGAACTGGTCCTTCGAAGGAACGCGCTCTCGTCTTGGCAAACTCATGCCGCCCCGATACGGTCTACTGAAATACGTACTCGAGGCCTGCCACGCCAGCGACGCGCGAGACATCCACATTGTACCGATTTCTATTTCTTACGATCTCATACGCGATGTAGAGGAATACGCTACCGAGCAAGCTGGACGTGTAAAAAAAGCGGAGTCGCTCATGTGGTTTATTGGCTATGTGAAAAGCCTGGCCCGCCCGATGGGACGGGTCTACATGAATGTGGGCGAGCCCGTGATGTTGAAACAGGCACCCGATCCAGATGACAAACTTGCTCTAGCCAAAATTGCATTCGAAGTGGCGGTAGAGGCGAACAAAGTAACGCCCATTACGTTCCCAGCCCTTATTTCGATGGTGCTGCTGGGTGTTGCTCCCCGCGCACTCACCGAGAATGAAGTCGTACGCGAGCTAGAACGACTCGTCGCGTGGGCGCAAGAGCGCAACATCTTTTTGTCGGATGACTTACAAAAAGACATCGCAACCAATTTAGACGGTGTTCTCGGACTAATGATCTCCGAGAAAATCATTACGCGTTATGATGCGGGTCCCGAAACAGTCTACGGCATCGATCAGCAACAGCATCCCATAGCAAGCTACTATCGCAACAGTATTATTCACTTCTTCTTAAATCAGGCCATTATCGAACTGTCTGCCGTAAAAATTAGGGACCTGACAGGTACTGCGGCCCGAGAGCAATTTTGGCGAGAGGTCGACAAAATACGCGACCACTTCAAATTTGAATTTTTCTATTCGCCCACTGAGCTGTTCCATCAGGAAATCGAGACTGAATTAAATCGACATTGTCCTGATGCCCTAGATCAGCTCAATAGAGAGGAAATATACGGCGAGCACATTATGCGGTCCATTCAGCCTCTGGTAGCGCATCAGACACTTCTGACCTTTGCGGAGGCTTACTCTGTGGCAGCCGATGTCGCGAGCGCCCCGCAATCCCTAGAGCTGGACTCAAAAATGTTGACCGAGGCCTGCCTCAAGCTGGGACGCCAAGCTTATTTACAGCGTAGAATCAGCAGCGAATCTTCGATCGCAAAATTGCTCTTCCAGAACAGCTTTGATTTGCTCAAGCACAGGGGCTTAGATCAGTATCACGGCGAAGAAACTCGAGAGCAGCGCAGGGGGCTGGCCTTGGAATTTCGTGATATTCTAAGGCGAATTGAAGCGATAAAAGCCATGGCTCTGACGCGAACCTTGCAATAAAAGGAGCAAAGTATGAATCTAACCGTAGCCGTCCTGGGCGGCGGCTCGTGGGGCACTACTGTTGCTCATTTGGTTTCTCGCAATACCAACACCGTTTTATGGGCGCGCAATCCCGAAACCGTAGCGGAAATAAACACAAAACACACCAACGAAACCTATCTACCGGGAGCCCAACTCTCGCCCAAACTCAAGGCAGAGAGTGACATTACGGTTGCGGTGGCCCAAGCTGATGTTGTTGTTATGGGTGTACCTTCTCAGCATTTTCGCTCAGTGCTAAATCAATTGTCGGGTTGCATTAGGCCATGGGTGCCCGTTATCAGTTTGACCAAAGGCCTAGAGATTGGCTCACAGCTCCGGATGACCGAAATTATCCACGAGGTTCTGCCAGGGCATCCCACCGGCGTACTGACCGGACCTAATTTAGCGAGAGAGATTATGGCAGGGCAAGCCGCTGCCAGCGTACTGGCAATGAAAGATCCAATCATCATGCGCGCGCTACAAAATGTATTCAGCAGCGGCTTGTTTCGGTGTTATACCAATCCAGACGTTGTGGGCTGCGAACTGGGTGGCGTGTTAAAAAACGTAATTGCAATCGCAGTGGGCATGGGCGACGGTCTCGGTGCCGGTGATAACACACGCTCTGCACTGATCACACGCGGGCTTTCTGAAATATCGCGCCTCGGAGTGGCCTTGGGTGGGCAATCAGAGACCTTTGCGGGACTGGCCGGCATGGGTGATATGATTGCCACCTGCACTAGCGATAAAAGTCGCAACCGAACCGTGGGCATCGAGTTAGCAAAGGGACGAACAGCGCAAGAGATCACGGACAGTATGTTCATGGTTGCAGAAGGTTTAAAAAGTGCGCCCGTCGTGCTCTCGCTGGCCGCAGAACACAATATCGAAATGCCCATTGTGCAAGACGTCTACAAGGTGATCTCCGGTGAGAGCTCGCCTTCACGTATTTTTAAGGGTTTACTCCGCGTTGCGGCAGGCGCAGAATCAGAACCCGGCTGATGTTGTCTAAGATTTTAGGAGAATCCGTGACAAAACGGTTAGCGTGGGTTTTGGGAATGACTGCGGCGCTCGTGTCTGGGTGCAGCACCAGCCCTACCGGTCGATCGCAGTTCATGATTATTTCACCTCAAGCGGCGGTGGTGCAATCGCAGAAAGCCTATGCCACCACCATCCAGGGCCTCAAAAAAGACAATAAACTGTCCGACGACAGCCGCCTTGCCGATCGAGTACAAGGAATTACAGGCCGATTGATTACGACCGCCCACGAGCAATTCCCGCAAAGTCGCTCTTGGGATTGGAGTGTGGCACTCATTGACGATGACGAGACGGTCAACGCGTGGTGCATGGCCGGCGGCCGGATGGCGGTCTATACCGGTCTATTTAAGCAACTGGATCTGACCGACGATGAGTTTGCCCAAATTATGGGCCACGAAATCGCGCACGCACTCGCGAATCATACCGCCGAGCAAATGTCTCGTGCCATCGCAGCGCAAATTGGCTTGAGCGCCATTAATGCGGCGAGCGAAGGCAACCAGGGCCTCTTGACTGGCGCGCAATTAGCCGCGGTTTTAGCTCTCCAGTTGCCTAATAGCCGAACGGCGGAGTCTGAGGCCGATGCGATCGGTTTGGAGCTTGCCACACTGACCGGCTATGAGCCCACAGCCGCTGTCTCGCTCTGGCGAAAGATGAGCGCACTCAGCGACAAGCGCCCTCCCGAATTCATGAGTACGCATCCCGACCCCGAACGAAGGCTTGGCACGCTTGCCGAGCGGGCGCGCCAAATAGGTGGACTAAACCCAGCACAACAGAAACCGGAGATTCACCCCGTAACTATTGTTTACAAACAGGACTAAACGATCGTGAAATCGACAAAGTTAACACTCATTGCTCCGCTCATTACCACACTCAGCCTGATGGCTTGCACGCAATCAAATGAACCTGCCGAATCCAGTAGACCCTTACTGAAAGGGTATCCAACGACGCAGGCAAAGCCGATCATAGATGCGTATTTTGGAACGGAGATTGAGGACCCTTATCGCTGGCTGGAAGATGACCGCAGCGAAGAGACAGAGTCTTGGGTCAAAGCACAGAACGCGGTGACATTTGACTACCTCAACCAACTTCCAAGTCGAGATCGCCTACGCGAGCGACTCACCCGACTGATGGACTACGAGCGCGAGAGTGCCCCTTTTCAAGAAGGTGGCTATACCTACTTTTATCGTAACGACGGACTTCAAAATCAATCAGTAGTATACCGGATCAAAGATGGGAGTACGGAAGAAGAGATCTTCCTTGACCCCAATACATTCAGTGACGACGGCACTGTGTCCATGTCCTCTCTCAGCTTTTCTGAGGATGGTTCTCTGGCCGCGTATCAGCTATCTGAGGGCGGCAGCGACTGGCGCACCATACACATCATCAATGCAAGTACTCGCGAAGCCGTAGGCTCACCGATCGAGCAAGTCAAATTCAGCGGCATTAGCTGGCGCGGCAACGATGGGATTTACTACTCTCGCTACGATAAGCCTGATGGCAGCGAGCTATCGGCTAAAACCGATCATCACAAACTGTACTACCACGCTATCGGCGCGCCAGGGGGACAAGACGAAATTGTTTTCGGTGGCAGCGAGTCGCAAAAGTATCGCTATGTTTCGGGCAGTGTCAGTGAAGACAACCGATTCCTCGCAATCTACGCGGCTAACACGACGTCTGGGAATGAGCTGTATTTGATTGACCTTAAAAAGTCGCCGAGTGAACTCATTACGGTGCTCGATCACGCCGACTCCGATACTTCGCTGATCCACACAGAGGGCGACACACTCTTTTTCGAGACCAACCTCGACGCGCCCAACACCAAACTGGCGGTTGCTGAGCTCAACAACCCGGAGCCCGCGGGTTGGCAAGATCTTATTCCTGAGACCGAAAACGTTCTGGGCTTGAGTGCGGGAGCAGGCTTCTTCTACGCACACTACATGGTCGACGCTATCTCAAAAGTGTTGCAGTACGATACCAAGGGTGCTCTCATTCGCACCATCGACCTACCGGGGCCGGGCTCAGCCAGAGGGTTCTACGGCAAGCAAACGGCCGAAACCCTGTACTACACGTTCACTAATTACAAAACACCTTCGACATTATTCAGTTTGGATCCGACGACTGGCGAATCCGCTGTGTATCGCGATTCGAAAGCCCAATTCAACCGTGATGAGTACGATTCAGTTCAAGTGTTTTATACCTCCAAAGATGGCACACAAGTCCCAATGATCATCACCCACAAAAAGGGACTGGAGCTTGACGGTAACAACCCCACAATTTTGTATGGCTACGGCGGCTTCAACATCAGCTTGACGCCCAGCTTCTCAAGTACCGTTGCGGCCTGGCTTGAAGAAGGTGGCATCTATGCGGTCGCCAATTTACGCGGCGGTGGTGAGTACGGCAAAGCTTGGCATCTAGCCGGCACGAAGCTACAAAAACAAAACGTATTTGATGACTTTATCGCCGCCGCGGAGTACCTGAACGAAAATGGCTACGCCCGCCCAGACAAGCTGGCTTTGCGCGGCGGATCTAATGGGGGCCTTTTAGTCGGTGCCGTGATGACGCAACGGCCCGATATCGCTGCAGTGGCTCTGCCCGCGGTTGGCGTATTGGACATGCTGCGCTATCACACCTTTACGGCGGGCGCCGGCTGGGCATACGACTACGGCACATCAGAGGAGTCACCCGAAATGTTCGGCTATTTACGAGGATACTCACCGGTGCACAATGTTCGCGAGGGCGTATCGTACCCAGCGACACTGGTGACGACCGCAGATCACGATGACCGCGTGGTTCCCGCGCACTCATTTAAGTTTGCCGCACATCTGCAAGCGAAGCAGTCAGGAGATCAGCCCGTATTGATCCGGATTGAGACGGACGCAGGTCACGGCGCGGGGACGCCAACCGCAAAAACGATTGATCAGTACGTCGATATTTACGCCTTTACACTCTATCACTTAGGCGTCATTTAGAGGGTTCGCGGTGCAGTAACAGTCACCTCTGGCAGTTCTGCACCGATCGTCTCTGTCAAGAAACGCTCAGCCTCGGATCTTTGCGTAGCATCGGTGCTGAGCGTCATGTCAAAAAACGCTCCAACCAAGACTTGTGTAATCCACTGCTGCTGCACCACGTTCATCGCCCCCTCAGGGACACCGCGCGTGCACAAATCCACTTCAGCATCGACGTCGATTCCCGTTGAAGCATCGCCCAATAGGTCATACCAAGGGTCATCCATATCACCTTCGATCGAGCGCAATACGGCCCAACAGCCAATCACGTCTACGTTATCCAAAAATCGAAACGCCGCTGTAGGACCGGAAAAAGCCGTGTGTGCACCGCGCTCAATACTGACAAGCCAGGCATCGCTGTCCTTATCTTGAATGTTGGCCGCATTCGATTCAAACGGAACCAGAACGTCGTAGGCACCACCTATCATCATAAACGGCAGGTCACGATTCTCGAAAAAACGTGGGGTCAGGAAATAGGTTGGCCCTGCGATTGAGATCACTGAATCAACTCGATCGTCTCTCATAGTCCGGTGAAAACCGATTAGCGTCGAAGTAAATCCGCCCAGAGAAACGCCCATGACGCCAATACGCTCAGGATCAATCAAGTCATGAAGCTCGTGCTCAGGCAGCATCGCAAGACTCAAAAGCTGATCGATCAAAAAGCTCACATCGCGCGGCTGATTCACAACGTCTTTTACAAAGGGCCCGCCGTCCGCGCTCATATGAGTCATGGGGAAATCAACCATGGCTACGACATAGCCGAGCCCAGCGAGGTAGCGGCCTAGATACTCTCCACCTCTATGTGAAGACGAAAAGCCGTGGCTAAACACAATCAGCGGCGCTGGGCCTGGCTGATTCTCACCGTTTTCTATCGGATAATACGCACGCCCCTCAAGGCGCCGGCTCGGCTTTTGCGTCGCTTCTTTATTAGCTTGAGTAATACGCGATTGGTCAGTCAGAGCGAGCGCTAGACTACCCACTTTGAATAGGGCCTTTGACGCTCTATGATCGGTCACCGAACCTTCAGGGAAGCCCTCCGGCGAATACCAAGCGCTCATGCCAAGAATAACAATGACAGTGGCAAGCAGCGTAAAAAACAAGCCTTTTATGAGCCTCACAATTTGACCCTCAATCTAGTATCTGTCGCTATTGTCGACGAACGTCGTTAAGCTGTGCAAGCGCTAGGGTCTGCATTGTCTCTCGGCCTATGAATCTCCGGTATTCCTCACGGCGATGTAACACTAAACGCGCTCCGTCAAAGCCTGGTCGCCATTTGAGATTACCTTTCCGCAAGAGTCGCGCTCCCCCAACTAGAGGAGCACCGCCACTTTCAGCATATATCAAGCGGATCCGGCGGCGGCTTAGAATCGTATAACCAAGGGACTTAACGAGGGGGCTGATCGCTTTGATTGAAACACTGACCAGAATTAATGAATCTACCGTGGGAAATGCCCTACTTTTTAATGCCTTCTGGTTTTCAGCCTGTGTCGGGCGAGACGCTTTTTTGTCGCTCACGGCGACCTTGCTGCTCATACTGCTCCTGTGTGTAAAGCAGAGACAACCCACTCTGCAACTCGCCTCCAGAGTCGCCATAGTAGGACTGCTCGCGGATGCCACACTGAGCCACAGCGAGGTATACCAGTTCACGGGAGGCGACTTACTGCCCACTTGGCTGATACTTCTCTGGATCGGGTTTGCCAGCATTATTTCGCGCAGCCTGCGGTTTTTAAATCGAAATCTGGGTCTAGCGGCCTTATTCGGCGCATTCGGTGGACCCAGCTCTTACTTTGCAGGACATCGGTTCGGCGGGGTAGAATTTGGCTATGAGCTCATACCAACTTTAATTATCGTAGGCCTTGTTTGGGCCTGTTTGTTACCCTTATTTTTCTTCTTAGCGAGGCAAATATTCGATGATATGCAAGCGAGTTAAGTTAGCGCTCATTTCGTATTTTATCGTTTTCTGTCAAAGCACGAGCGCCGATATCTTCGATCCAGTCACTGATGGGGCACAGATCCCCTTCCAAACCGTTGGAGAGGCTCGTTTGCGCGTATTTTTCTTTGATGTATATGACTCGGAACTCAGCACGCCTACCGGAGCGTATGAACCAGGCCAACGCCCTGTCAAACTCGAAATCACCTATTTGAGGGCATTCAAGGCGAGTTCGATTGTGCAACAAACCATCAAGGAATGGCGCCATTTGGGCGTCGATCCAGAGCAATACGAGCGCTATCTGACAGCGATTGACACACTGTGGCCCGATCTTGAAAAAGGCGACACGCTCGTCTTTGTCGTTTACAACGATGAAAGCAATGAGTTCTTTCATAATGACCGCTCACTCGGCGGAGTGAATCAACCCTCTTTTGCACAGGATTTCCTCGCTATTTGGCTATCACCAAACACCAGCCAAGCTGAACTGCGCGCCCAACTTATTGGAGAAGAATCATGCTACGCGTCGGCCTGCTAAGCCTAATTGTGCTCAGCCTGGTGGCGTGCACGGGCAAACCCGAGGGAATTGAGCCCATCAGCTCGTTCGATAGCGAACGCTACCTGGGCAAGTGGTATGAAGTCGCACGCATTGAAAATCGATTTGAACAAGGGCTGTCCCAAGTTACAGCAACCTACACCGCGCGCGACGACGGCGGAATTACCGTGGTGAACAGAGGTTTCGACATGAGCGAAGCAAGGTGGAAGGAAGCCATAGGCAAAGCCTACTTCGTGGATGATCGATCGAGCGCTCACCTCAAGGTGTCTTTTTTCGGTCCATTTTATGCGTCGTATATCGCCTTTCATGTGGGGGAAAATTACGATCACGCTTTTGTCACTGGCAACTCAAAAGACTACCTTTGGCTGCTCTCACGAACACCTAGCGTAAGCAAAACGACCAAAGCCGACTTCCTCTCCCAAGCACAGAAACTCAATTTTGATCTGACCAACTTGGTCTGGGTCGAGCAACCGCTTCCAAAACCCGTGCAATAACCCACAAATTAGCGGAGTAAACATCGCACTCTGGTCCGCATTGCGATAGGATTCGAAAGCATATTTACTGACACTAATCGAAAGGTGAAGAGCGAGTGACCTCCCCACTGTTACGACTTATCAGCATTACCCTCCTAGCTTGCCTAGCCGCGTGTACCGGAGGCGAATCGAAAGTAGAGCAAGGCAATAGAGAAGGTGTTCTTCACTACGGTAATGGGTCAGAGCCTCAGGGCTTGGATCCTCACGTTGTTACCGGCGTGCCAGAAAACAAAATCATACGCTCGCTATTCGAAGGTTTGGCCGTAAAAAACCCCTACACCCTTGAGCCAGAGCCGGGGGTCGCAGAGAGTTGGGATATCAGTGAGGACGGAAAAACCATTACCTTCCACCTGAACCCAAAGGCACGTTGGTCTAATGGCGATACTGTGACCGCAAGCGACTACGTCTGGTCTTGGCACCGAGCCTTAAACCCCAACATGGGTAACCAGTATTCCTACATGCTATACCCTCTCGTAAACGCCGAGGCATACGCCACAGGTAAACTCGAAGACCCTAACGAAGTTGGTGTGAAGGCAGTGGATGACCACACCTTAGTTGTCTCTCTCAATGCGCCTACCCCTTATTTCATCCAGTTAATGGACCACTACTCCACTTTCGCGGTGCACCCCGAGACGGTTACCATGCACGGCGGCGCGACAGATCGGTTCACTCCCTGGACGCGGGTTGAAAATATGGTTAGCAATGGTCCTTTCGTGTTGACTGAATGGAAGCTCAATCGCTACATACGCATAGAGAAGAACCCTCTCTACTGGAATGCAGACAACGTCAAACTCAACGCTGTTATTTTTTACCCCACCGAAAACCTAACAAGCGAAGAGCGCATGTTCCGGGCTGGTCAGCTGCACCACACCAACGAAGTGCCACTGGACAAACTCCCAGTTTATAAGGCGATGCCGAAATCGCCTCTGGTACAGGCACCCTATCTCGGTACCTATTATTACCTATTGAATACAGATCGCCCCCCCCTAGACGACGTTCGCGTTCGGAAAGCTCTATCAATGGCCGTAGATCGAGACACCCTCGTCTCAACAGTACTACAAGGGGCCTACGTTTCGGCTTACTCGATCACCCCACCCGACACCTTAGGCTACTATCCACCCAAAACCTTTAGTTACGACCCGGACAAAGCGCGCGCATTGCTCGCTGACGCAGGCTATCCAAATGGCGAAAACTGGCCGGGCTTGGAGCTCACGTACAACACCAGTGAAAACCACCGCAAAGTGGCGGTGGCTATCCAACAAATGTGGAAAGACGTTCTCAATATCGAGGTCACGCTCGCCAACCAAGAATGGAAAGTGTATCTCGATTCAGTTAACCAAATGAACTTTCAAATTGCGCGTCGAGGGTGGATCGGAGACTACGTTGACCCCAACAATTTCCTCGATTTATTCATCACTGGCGGTGGCAATAACAATACCGGTTACAGTAACTCGGAATATGACGACATTATTCTACGCAGAGCGCCGAGCGCGCCAACGCGCGATGAACGCTATAGCCTATTCCGCGAAGCTGAGGCGATGCTTATGGAATCGATGCCCATCATTCCGATTTACACCTATACGAGTAAGCACTTAACGCACCCAAGCGTCAAAGGGATGCCTTCGAACCTGATGGATTCACTCAATATTCGCTATGTCTGGCTCGACCCGAGCGAGACCTTGGAACTGGAGTAAGTTATGTGGCGTTTTGTTATTGGGCGCTTACTACAGGCAATTCCCGTTATCTTCATAGTCATTACGGCAACTTTTTTTCTGGTACGCGCGGCACCGGGTGGCCCTTTTGACGCAGAGAAGGCCGTTATCCCCGAAGTGAAGGCCGCACTGGAGCGTCAGTATCGTCTGGATCTCCCGATTCACGAGCAGTACTTCGCCTATCTGGCCGACTTATCGCAAGGTGACCTCGGACCCTCGTTCAAATATCCTGGGCGAACGATAAACGAGCTCATTGAATCGGGGCTACCGGCGACCGCCGAACTGGGCGCCTACGCTCTACTTATTGCCGTCATTATCGGTAGCTTGGCCGGCATAGCCGCCGCGCTGCGCCCCAATACACTGCAAGACTACATCCCCATGTCGATGGCGATGATCGGGATTTGCATGCCGACTTTCTTGCTCGGACCCATTTTGGTTTTGATTTTCGGTATTCACCTGGATTGGTTACCGGTTTCTGGCTGGGGTGATATACCTGGAGATAAACTCATGCCCAGCATTACGCTTGGCGCCGCCTACGCTGCCTATGTTGCACGTCTGTCTCGTGCCGGCATGCTCGAAGTCTTATCCCAAGACTACATCAGAACAGCGCGCGCTAAAGGGCTCCCAGAATGGCAAGTGGTTCTTAAGCATGGACTCCGCGGTGGCATGTTGCCCGTTGTGGCCTTTCTAGGGCCTGCCTTTGCCGGTCTGTTAGCCGGTTCATTCGTGGTCGAAACCATCTTTCAAATCCCTGGGCTTGGCCGATTCTACGTGCAAGCTGCATTCAATCGCGACTACACCATGATCCTTGGAACTACGGTGTTCCTCTCGACGCTGATCGTACTGTTTAATCTCTTATCTGACATTGTTGCCGCATGGCTAAACCCACGCCTTCGCGCCCAGCTGAGTGAGTAAAAATGGCCCATACCGATATCAATGCTGAAAAAGGGACGTCTCTATGGGAAGACGCATGGCGTCGCCTTAAAAAGAACCGACTCGCTCTGTTTGGCTTGGGCGTCCTGGGCTTGTTCGTCGCAAGCGCACTGCTGACGCCCTGGATTGCACCCTATGCTTACGATGCTCAGAACCTAGATTTAGGGGCCACACCGCCTTCGGCTCAACATTGGCTTGGCACCGACATATTCGGGCGTGATCTGCTCACTCAAATCATGTACGGTGGGCGAATTTCGCTCGCAGTGGGCTTTGTGGCGACAGCTGTAGCGCTGGTTATCGGCGTTACCTGGGGGGCTGTTGCAGGCTATGTTGGGGGCCGCGCGGACGCGGTCATGATGCGCATCGTTGACATTCTCTACGCCCTGCCCTTTATGATTTTTATTGTTTTATTGATGGTTGTGTTTGGGCGCAACCTATTGCTACTTTTTTTGGCTATTGGCGCAGTAGAGTGGCTCACTATGGCGCGTATTATGCGCGGGCAAGTTCAAGCCTTGCGCAAACAGGAGTTTGTGGAAGCGGCCATTTCGCTTGGCTTGTCGCCAATGACCATCATCAGGCGGCATCTGGTACCGAACGCACTGGGACCCATCATTGTCTACACAACGCTCACCATCCCAAGCGTAATGTTGCTCGAAGCGTTTCTCAGTTTCTTAGGTTTAGGTATTCAGCCGCCCAAGACCTCATGGGGTCTTTTGATCTCTTATGGTGCCGAGACCATGGAAGAGTACCCTTGGCTTTTAATTTTTCCGGGGCTCGCTCTCACCACAACGCTTTTCGCGCTGAACTTTTTAGGCGACGGCCTCCGCGATGCACTCGACGTTAGACGCTCGGCAGACTAAGGAGATAGTCATGAACCTACTCGAAGTTCAAGATCTGCAGGTCGACTTTAATACTCGTAACGGGCACACAATCGCAGTAAATAAAATCAGTTTCACAGTGAAAAAAGGTGAGATAACCGCGATCATTGGCGAATCGGGTTCCGGTAAATCCGTTGCATGCTACAGCTTGCTCGGCCTGCTGCCTCAACCCCCAGCCAGTATTGAATCTGGGACCGCACTGTTCGACGGGCGGGATTTGCTCACGCTGTCAGAAAGCGAATTAAGGCAGATCCGTGGGCGTGATATCGCCATGATTTTTCAAGATCCCATGACCTGCCTCAACCCCTATATGACCATCGGCGATCAGTTAATTGAGCCGCTCGTGTTCCACAAAAAAGTATCAAAAGCGGACGCCTTGGCGCGAGCCAAAGAGCTCTTAGTCGAAGTTGGCATTCGCGATCCCGACGCTACAATAAACAACTTCCCACACGAGTTCTCGGGGGGAATGCGACAACGCGTCATGATCGCCATGGCCTTAATTAACGAGCCCAAGTTGCTTATCGCAGATGAACCTACGACGGCACTTGATGTGACGATTCAGGCACAGATCTTAAAGCTGGTTGCTGACCTTCAGAAAAAACGTGATATTGGCGTTATCTTCATTAGCCATGATTTGGCTGTCGTAGCCGATATCGCCGATCATATTATCGTGATGGAAAAAGGCTTGGTCGTGGAACAAGGTGACAGCACGGGGATTTTCACCGAGGCCAAGCACCCTTACACCCAAAAACTCCTTGCGGCCATCCCAAGCGACACGAAAGTCTCAGCCCTGCATGATCCAAAGCCCCTAGTGCAAGTAGAAAACCTCAAGACTTACTTCAACACCGGATCCACAGTGGTCAAGGCGGTGGACGACGTCAGCTTTGAGATTAATCGAGGCGAGATTGTTGGGCTCGTTGGCGAATCAGGGTCGGGCAAGTCCACTATTGGACGATCGATTTTGCGCTTACTCCCAATTACCTCGGGCCAAATCAGGCTAGATGGCCAAGATTTGACCACCTTAGATTCAGGCACATTGAAGCGAACTCGCAGACGCATGCAGATGATATTTCAGGATCCGTATGCCTCCCTGAACCCAAGGATGTCAGTTTACGATACGCTTGCCGAACCACTCCTCCTACATAACATTGAATCACGTCGTACTGTTGAGCAGGCAGTCTTAAAACTCATGGATGATGTGGGCTTAGCCCGCGCATTCATCCGTAAATACCCGCATGAGTTTTCTGGAGGCCAAAGACAACGTATTGCGATTGGCCGCGCACTCGCCACGAAGCCAGAATTTATCGTGGCAGATGAACCGGTGTCGGCGCTTGACGTCACAATCCAAGCGCAAATACTGGATCTGATGCTCGATCTTGGCAAACAATACGGCCTAACCATGCTCTTCGTATCCCACGACCTTGCGGTAGTGCGACATATAGCCGACCGAATTATCGTGTTATACCACGGAAAAATTGTCGAAACAGGGACCAGCGAAAGCTTATTCAATGCGCCCCAAGAGGCCTATACAAAGTCACTGCTCGCCTCTATACCCGGCCGCAATCGGCTCGCGAGTTAAGCCTTCTCACTTGGCTGCCCGATACCCCACGGGGTGTCGGGATCGTCAAACCAGCGCTCAAGCTCAGTCACCGGCATGGGTGGCGCGATGTAAAAACCTTGAATGTAATCGCAGTCGAGTTCGACCAGTGCGTCGAGCGTTGATTCGTGCTCTACCCCCTCTGCCACAACCACTTTGTTCAAAGCGTGCGCTAGAGCAATAGTCGATTCAGCGATTATTTTATCGTCGCTCTCGTCGGGCAGGGCCTGAATAAACGCTCGGTCAATTTTAACCGCGCGTGCTGGTATGCGCTTAAGATACGATAACGAGGCAAAGCCAGTACCGAAATCATCTATCGCCAGCAAGACGCCCATATCATGAAGACGGTGCAAGCTCTCCAAGGCCTTCTCCGGATCTGTCATCATGCTCGTTTCCGTAACCTCAAGCGTTAGGGCACCCGGTTCGAGGTTCAGTCTATCCAGCACGTTTCGAAGTTGCGCGGTGACGTTAACGTCTTGCAAATCGCTGATGGATAAATTGATACTGACGTCCAGATTCAAACCACGTTGACGCCAAATTCGAAGCTGGCGTGCTGCTTGATCCATTATCCATCGCGTTACTTGTCGAATCAGACCGCTCAGCTCAGCCAAACGCAAAAATTCATCTGGATTAAGAAGACCCAGATCCGGGTGATGCCAACGCAGCAG
>Ga0181571_10000216_pt1 | contig 35589 bp, 33 predicted proteins | sample 101ome_17_FD_132440 | JGI IMG/M metagenome (GOLD analysis project Ga0181571, IMG submission 132440) | Coastal salt marsh microbial communities from the Groves Creek Marsh, Skidaway Island, Georgia - 101407AT metaG (megahit assembly) | ecosystem: Environmental > Aquatic > Marine > Intertidal... | reverse complement strand
GCCCGCTTCCAGCAGGTCGGCGCGCAGGGCTTCTGAGAGGCCAACAACGCCGAATTTGGCGGTATTATAGATCGCCAGGCCCGGCATGCCGATCAGCCCGCCGACCGAGGCCGTGTTGACCATATAGCCGTCTTTGCCGTGACGCATCAGCTCGGGCACGAAGGTCATGGCGCCATTGACGACGCCATCCAGGTTGACACCCATTACCCAGTCCCAGTCATCATAGCTGATCTCGGTAATGTGCCCGGCGCGGTTGACGCCTGCATTGTTCACCACAATATGCACGGCCCCGAAATGGGCAATGGCGGCATCGCGGCTGGCGGCCATGGCCTCGCGGTCTGTGACGTCCACCTGGAAGGGGGCTGCTTCAAACCCCTGGCTGTTGAGCTCTTCACAGGCTTTGTTGAGCGCGCCTTCTTCAATATCAGCCAGCGCAATGCGCATGCCCGCCTTGGCAAAAGCGGTGGCGATCCCGAAGCCGATGCCGCTGGCACCGCCGGTAATATAGGCCACGTGGCCTGGTGTAATTTTCATATCTTTCCCCCCCGATAGACGTAGTTGTGTGTGATCAGTCGATACTGTTGATCCGCTTGTGCAGCCGGTTCATCCCGCCGATCCAACGGTCATAGTCTGACGTCTTGCGCTGCATATAGTCCAGTACTTCCGGGTGCGGCAGGATCAGGAATATTTCATCCCGCAGCCCGTCGACAACGACCTCGGCCATGACATCGGGCTCGATCATCCCGTCATTGGCCGCTGCCTGAATGGACGGGTTGTCGACGTCGGCGGTCATGGGTGTGCGCACGGCCTGCGGGCACAACATGGATACCTTGATGCCCTCATGCTGATAGGTCAGGGCCAGCCATTCACCAAAGCCAATGGCGGCATGCTTGGTGGTGCCATAGGCGGCGCCGTTAATCTGGTTCAACAAGCCCGCAGCGGATGACGTGTTGAGGAAATAACCACCGCCCCGGGCTGTCATGCGTGGCACCAGATGGCGGGCGGCCAATACATGGGAGAGCACGTTGACTTCCCAGATGGTCTGCCAATCTTCCAGCGGGTCATCAAGGGTTGAGGCAATGAAGATACCTGCATTGTTACAATAGAGGTCGATAGGCCCGATAGTGTGCTCAATATCGTCAATCAGCCGTTTGACATCGTCTTCCTTGGCGACATTGGCGGCCATGGCCGTGCCGTCGAATTTTGCGGCCGTGGCCTGCGCGCCTTCCAGGTTCAGATCGACCGAGACAATGTGTTTCGGCTGTTCCTTGGCAAAGCGTTCCACCAGCGCGGCCCCAATACCACCGGCTGCACCGGTGACGACGATGACCTTATCTTTCAGCTCCATAAAGCCCCCTCATATGGCCTGCACGCATCCCCGCGTGCGAAATGGTAGGGGCGAATCCTAGCGCGCTCTGCAAGCTGGGGAAAGCGCGAAGAAGAGAGACCTAAAAATAAGGGTTATCGTCAGTTACAAGGTCGGGGCTGGCGCGCGCGGGCAGGTTGGCCTGGGCATTGCCGTGCGGTTTTGTGCAGCAGACGCCGAATTTCGGTGTCTAGCGCCTGGGCCGTATAGGGCTTGATCACGTAGCCGATTCCATCTTCCCCTTCGATGTTCCCTTCCGCTGCCTGGCCTGTATAGCCGTAGGCGGTCACGAAGATAACCGGCACATTGTCGGTTTGACGTATGCGGTTAGCGGCCTCTCTACCATCAATCATGCCCGGTAATTTCACATCCATGAGGATCAGGTCCGGTGTGTGCTAACGCACCAACTCGATCGCTACTTCACCAGACCGGGCAGTTGCCATAACCTCATAGCCGAGGCTGCTGACGATTTCTTGCTGGCTCATCAGAATGATGGGGTCGTCTTCAACAATCAGGATTTCAGCGCTCATTTACCAACCTTGCAGGGAAAGTCATGGATATTTTGGTTCCGTTAGTGCGTTCAACAAAGACGTGACCATCAATACTGGAAACAAGCGCGTGGACGAGGCGCAGACCCAGTGACTTGGCCGTGGAGATGTCGATGCCGGGCGGTAGGGCCACCCCGTCATCGGTGATATCGAGGGAAAGATTACCAGCTGAATCCCGGCGCAGATAGATGCCAATTACACCAACTTCACGATTAATAAAGGCGTGCTTGATGGCATTGGAAACCAACTCGTTGATGATCTGACAAATCCTGTTGGCATCGTCAAAATTCAGGGTGACCTTGTCCAGTTGAATGTCAAAAGCAATGCTGCTGTCGCTGGGCAGGCTGCATTGACGAATATTGTTAATGAGCGTGTTGATAACGGCAGCCGCCTCTACAGTCGACACATTGTCCTGGAAGGTCAGACTTTCGTGAATAGCGGCCATCGCCATGATGCGATGGTAGCTGTCCCAGATCGCCCGGTTGGCTTCTGCATTTTCCTCTGAACTGGCTTGCATTTGCAGCAGAGAGGAGACGACCTGAAGGCTGTTCGTGACCCTGTGCTGTACTTCGTCGAGCAGAATTTCCTTTTGCTCCAGTGCACTTTGCAGGGTCAGGGTGGTGTTCTGGTGCTCGTCGACTTCTGCCTGCAGGGCGTTTGTCTTGTCGGCAATACGTTGCTCGAGCACGTCATTGAATTTGGCCAGCTGTGTCCGTGCTTCCTGCAGGTGGGAAACGTGGTTTTCCAGGTCTGCTTTGGCGTCGGAAAGGGCCATTTCGGCTTCTTTCCGTTTAGTGATGTTCTGATGGGAAATGACAAACCGCTGGTGATCGCCTCCGCCAATAGGGCGCATCCGCACAATGAACCAGCGCTTTTCGGTAGGGCCGTGGCACGGGTATTCTGCCGAGAACTCCGGCAGGCGGCTTTCTGCTACATCTGTGATGCCACTGAATATTTCAACAGCACCCGGGCTACCGTCGCGGGCGCCTTTCTGGCAGACGGAAAAATAGTTCGACCCTTGCCCGGTGGTTGATGGCTGGCCGCCATTATTTTTGCTGAAGGCGTTCCAGCCATTATTGGTCCATTCAATAATACCTTGCTTGTCGACAATGGCGATGTGATCCATCATCGAGTCCAGGGCGCCAAGAAAGACGCCGTTTCCAAGCTCAGCATTCTGCATGTCCATAATGGACGATTCCCTTAAAGAGCCTGTTTCCCAGGCCCGATATGTAAAATTCTAAACATGAAAAAATTTCGCGCGCAACCGCAAGTTGGCAAAAAACGCGCTTGTCGAGCGGCAAATAAGGCCCTCTAAAGGGTGCTCAACAGTCACTTAATCGCTGGTAGAAAGGAAGCTGGGCACAAAAATGCTACCGGTTAGTCTGCCTTGGCGACCGGGAAATCTACGGGCGCTCAAGCCGTTGTTTCTGGTCGAGTGTGGCAAAATGCTGTGTTATGAAGTAGTCCGAACCGGGGGGCTAGGGGCCACCCGATCATGGGATAGATCAGAGGGGACCTTCGACCAATGCGGGCTGCGCCATTCTTTCCGGGTCAGGAAATGACAACCATTTTTGCCGTCTCAGCCGATGATGCGTCATTGCATTTTGACGTCAGTAATCTGACACCCAAACAGATGGAAGATGACCAGTCGAATAGCGATATGATGGGCTTTCTGCAGACATCCTTGATGGGCCTGGGCAAGCCGGGCGATCATGTCATGTTCTATGATACGTTCCTGGAAGGGCCCTGGCTGGACCGGCTGAACCGCTTTGCTGACTTTTTTTCTCGCCTGGGCTTTACGCCGATCCCGCCGGAAAATCGGCATTTTCACCCGCAGAAGGGCTATTACGATTCCATTGCGGCCAACCTGCCGGAAGCCGACAGCATCACGCTATACATGACCAGCGGTACCAATAGCGTGCTGCATAACGACCCCGCGGCCTATGCCGTCAGCCAGAATGTGAACTCCAAAGTTCACTTCGCGCAACATGCGCCGGGCTTTGGCATTCCCGTGCCGGACACGATGGTAACAACGAAAGGCGCTTTGGGTGGCGACGAGGTCGCGGCCTTCATGGCAAAGCACGACAATAAGCTGATGCTCAAGACCCTGGGGCTGGCGGGTGCGCGCAATGTCACCACCGTCGATAGCCTGCAGGAATGCCAGGACTATGTGGCGGAATATGAAGACGATATGGAAGTCATCCTGCAGCAGCGGTTGGACCTGACCCGCTATACGGAGATGACGGCAGACCTGATTGTGAAGCCCGACAGCATTGAGCTTTCCAATGTGCGTCAGATCATGTTTGCCGAGGGCATCTGGGTGGGTAACCTGATCGGCCCGGATGTGACGCTGACGGAAGAGCAACTCGAAGGGCTGATGCAGGTGGGCGACTATGCCCGTGCCCAGGGCTATGTAGAGCCTGAAGGCGTCAATTGTGGGGTGGACTATTTCATTGCCGACGATGGCGGCGACAAGCCTTTCATTGTCACCGAGATCAACTGTCGTTGGACCGGCGGGCTCTACCCGGCAGAGACAATCCGCCGTGCCGGGGCAACGGAGGAAACCTGCATTTCCATGGTCGACCTGGTCAGCGAAGAAGGGTTCGACCGTTTTGTCGAATTTATGGACCAGCATCTTTACGGCGAAAGCACGGCAGGCTTTGGCCTGATGCCTATCGGGTTCAGCCCCGTCCCGCAGGAGATTGAAGGCACAAATAATTATTTCATGTGGATCGTTATCGCCGGCGACTTTGAGGCGTTCCAGAAGGCGCGGCGGGAACAGCTGGGCGCCGGCATTCTCGACCGGGCCGACACGATTAGTATGGAACTGTAAGAGGTTCTGCCGATTCGGGCGGCACCATTTTTCCCGGGTCAGGACATGACCACCATCTACGCCATCGCCACAGATGGTGTTGCCCTGCATTTTGACCTCGACAATCTGACGCCACGGCAGATGGAAGACCAGCGGTCCAGCAGCGACATGATGGGCTTTCTGCAGTCGGCCTATATGGCGCTGGTGCAGCCGGGTGACCATGTCATGATGTATGACGCCTTCCTTGGGGGACGTGGCCTGCGCGACTGGATAGGGTTGCAGGCCTTTTCACCCGCCTGGGCTTAACGCTGGTATCGCCCGAAAACCGCCAGTTCCACCCCCAGGAAGGCTATTACGAGTCCGTTGCCGCCAATTTACCAGAGGCAGACAGCATCACGCTCTACATGACCAGTGGCTCCAACAACCTGCTGCACAATGACCCTGCAGCCTATGCGGTCAGCCAGAATGTGAATTCAAAAGTGCACTTTGCTCGGAACGCGCCGGGTTTTGGCATTCCCGTACCCGATACGTTGGTGACCACCAAGGGCGCGCTGAAGGCGGAAGAGGCCGCCGCCTTTGCGGCAAAGCACGACAACAAGCTGGTCGTCAAGACATTGGGGCTGGGCGAGGCGCGTAATGTGATGGCCGCCGACAGCCTGCAGGCCAGCCGGGACTATGTGGCGGAGTTTGACGACGATATGGACGTCATATTGCAACAGCGGCTGGACCTGACCCGCTATAGAGAGCTAACGGCGGACCTCATCATCAAGCCCGACAGCATCACGCTTTCCGGCGTGCGGGGCCTGCTGTTTACGGAGGATATCTGGGTCGGCGGCCTGATGAGCCCGGATATCGCGGTGACAGAAGAACAACATGCCGAACTGATGAAGATCGGTGACTATGTGCGGGCCCAGGGCTATGTGGCGCCTGAAGGGCTTATTTGCGGGGTGGATTTCTTTGTCGCTCAAGAGGGTGGGGAAGAGGATGAAGGGGAAACGCCCTTCATTGCCATCGAGCTAAATTGCCGGTGGACGGTCGGGCTTTATTCGGCCGAGATCATCCGCCGGGCGGGTGCCGCCGACCAACCCTGCATCGCCATGATCAATCTGGTGGAAGAAGCAGAAATAGACCCCGTGCTCGACTTTATGGACCAGCATCTCTACAGCAAAAGCGAGGCGGGTTTTGGCCTGCTGCCGGTTGGGTTCAGTCCCATCCCCCAGGTGACAGATGGCAAGAACAGCTACTATTTCTGGCTGGCCGTCGCGGGCGACTTCGAGGCCTTCAAGCGCGTGCGCAATGCGCGGCTTGGCGCGCATATCCTAAACCGCGCTGATGCCACTATTTTGGAGAATTAATTGCTTAGAACGGAAGGTAGTGTGGTGCTTATTCCCGATGGAGACTATGGCTACTACTATGGTCTGGTTTGCAAAGGTAAAGACATCGCTTTCTTCGATGTAACGAGTGTCAAACGACTTCCTGCTGAGAAGGTGGTTAAGCATCTAACTTTCCTGCGATTGCCAGTTGCACTTCCTTCGATGAGGCGCGCCGAGTGGCAGAAAATTGGTCAGGTGGAACTAACTGGTTTCCACAACGAGTTTGCGCAGTACAGGCACGAGCCAGTTGGTTCTTCGCCAATACTCTATGATAATGCAACAGGCTTGAGCACAGAGGCGCCTGAAGATGCCCTGGATGGGCTGGAACTAATGTCAGTCTGGGATGCCGAGTATCACATACATCCGATTCTCAGGTTTCACTTCCATGGTGTTGAAACGCCGCTTGTCGATATGATTACTGCTAAACTGGGGTAGAGCTGCAGACTTTCGGAGATCACCGGGTCTTAAGATGAAAAACGCCGCATCCTCCCAAAAGACCTACAAGAAAATTTGGTAACTGCTTTGTGATTGGCAGTTTTGGCGGTGTTTAGCTATGATTCCAACAGTTAGGTACCGGTAAGGGCTACATCGGCACAGGAGACAGGCAATGTGGCATCTCGCCAGATATATTGCAGATAGACGCGGTGCAACTATGATTGAATATGCCTTCATCATGGTGTTTCTGGCGATTATTCTGGTGGCGGTTTTGCCGCCCATTGCCGATGCTGTTCAAGGTTTTCTGGGATCAGTAGATTTCGGCCTGGGTCCCCGGGACGCTGGCGCGAATGAAGCAGCCTGACTGTTTCTTTCTCTGTATTTTTCTCTTTGTATCGAAACAAAAAGGGCAGCCGATGGGCTGCCCTTTGCGTCTCTTATGTTGGCTCAGGCGCTATTCAGCGGCTTCGGCCACCGGCTTGCCGCCATGGGGGCGACGGCCTTCAATATAGTCGTCGATCACTTCATGGTAGCGGCGAATGCGGTGTTCCTGCTTGGCAAGATACACGCCCTTAAAGCCGCGCGACCGCAGGCCCAGCTGCTGGCCACCGGTTACCCCGATGTCCTGGTCGATCAGCAGGCCCATGCTCTTGTCACCATAGTTGAAGCGGTCTGGCTCAACTTCCACATCAGCATCCATCGGGCCCAGAATGGTGCGAACCTGTTCGCAATTGTCCTTCGGCACCGGTGCATACCACCAATTGTCGAAGACAGACTTGGTTGGGTCCGTGGGGTGCGGGGTGGCCCGCAGGAAGTGGAAGCCATCTGCCCAGACAGACACAGCAAAGTTCGGGAAGATGAAGTAGTGATAGGTGTCCGTCAGCTGGTGGTCACGCAGATTAGCGAAGTGGTCATAGCCCATTTCGGGGCCCTTTTCGCGCATGGCGTTCTGGATCGCTTCACGGGTTTCAAACTCGCGGCCTTCAAAATCCTTGGCATCCAAGCCCCAGCGGTTCAGTTGGTCTTCCAGGCCCGGATTCATCAGCGGTCGGTCGGTGCCGATCAGCTGGCGGGAAGGGGCGCCACCGCGCATCCACATACGGGCATGGCCTTCGTCAGCCATGTCGAACTGGGTATAGCGGTAGTTTTCTTCAATCCGTGCTTCTGTCTGCGGGTGCACTGTCGGCAAATGGTAGGATTCGTTGAAATTATCCAGCGTCACCTTCCAGTTGACCGGCGTGTTCACTGTCATGGCGACATAGCGCTTCCAGTCGTCAATCTCGTAGCGCGACCATTCATCCCAGATCGGGCCGAGATATTCCTGCAGGCTTTCGCAGTCTTCATTCATGTTGACCCAGATAAAGCCGGCGAACTCTTCGCAGGGGATCTCGATCAGGTTCATCTTGCCGCATGGGTCGCCTTCGGGGAAATCTTCCGCGTCGCGGGCATAGGTCAGCTCGCCGTCGAGCTCAAACCGCCAGCCATGATATGGACAGATGAAGGCGTCAACATTATCAACATCGTTAAACACCAGGCGCGCTGCGCGATGTTGGCAGACATTGTAGAAGGCTTTGATGGACATGTCCGGCTGGCGCACCATGAGGATGCTTTCCGGGCCGACCTCTTCCATCTGATAGTCACCCACTTCGGGAATTTCGTTGGCGCGGCCCAGCAGAAGCCATACCTTGGTCCACATTTCTTCCCATTCTTTTTCAAAGAACTCTGTGGAGCTGTAGCGGTAGCCGGGGATTGAATGGCCGCGGAATTCTGGCTCTGGCCAGGCGTCTGCGTCTTCTTTGCGCCATTCATCAATATTCGTGATGGTTTCTGACATATCTATGCCTCCCGAATGGTTTGACTGTCTTCCAATGCGGCATTTTTATCAAAATCCGGCCAGGGCAGAAACTATCGGATGTACCAGCCGGGAATAGAAGTGGGTGCTGCCGCAACGAAAAGGGCAGAACCAATGGTCCTGCCCTTGGGCCTGTTCAGGCGTTGTATTGAGCGTAAATCCCTACAGCAAGTCACCACCAGCGGCGAGGGCCGTGGTGCCGTGTTCCTTGAAGGCCTTGATGACATTCTTGCCGGTCTTCCAGCGGTGCACTTCGTCAGCACCGTCAACCAGTCGCTGGGAGCGGATGGACGTGTACCAGGCGGCCAGCGGCGTGTCGGTGGAATAACCCAGTGCGCCGTGCAGCTGGATGGCTGTATCAACCACGCGGTGCACCATATTGGCCAGGTAAACCTTGGCGATGCCGTTTTCTTGGCGCAAATCCATGCCGTTTTCCGCCTTATAGGCGATATGTAGCAGCATCAGCCGGGCGATATAGAGGTCCTGTGCACAGTCGGCTAGCATGAACTGAACCGCCTGGCGGTCTGACAGTAGCTGGCCGAAGGTTTCGCGTTCGGTGATATGCGCGGTTGCCAGGTCCAGCGCCCGCTGTGCCATGGCCACATTGTGCATGCCGTGGCGCAGGCGACCATAGGCAAGGCGGTGCTGCCCCATGGCAAAGCCCTGGCCTTCACCACCCACCAGGTTTTCTTCCGGCACGATGAGGTCGTTGATTTCAATCTCGGAATGGGTACCGCCCAGGGCATCGGTCAGCGGGCCGTGAATGGCCATGGTGTCGATATTGCGGACGATGTTATAGCCCGGGTTCGGCAGTTCAACCAGGAAGGTCGAGAACTGCTGGTGGCGCGGGGCCTCTGGGTTGGTGCGGGCCATGATCATGGCAATATCGGCAACGGCGGCTGCGCTGGAGAACCACTTTTCACCATTGAGCACATAATTGCCCTGGCCGTTCTTTTCGGCCTTGGTGCGCATGCCCGTGGCGTCGGCACCGGCGACCTTTTCGGTCATGGAATAACAAATGCGCTTTTCACCGTTGAGCAGCGGCTTAAGGAACTTTTCCTTCTGATAGTCTGTGCCGTGCTCCAGCAGGGTGAGCATGGTGGCATCGTCCGGTCCCTGGGTGTTCATCGACAATGCGCCGAGATAGCTCTCGCCCAGCTCCATCTGCACCAGCGCATTGGCGAGCGGGCCAAGGCCCATGCCGCCATATTCTTGCGGAATAAACGGGCACCACAGGCCCTGGGCGCGGGCTTTGACGCGCAGCGCGTCGAGCGTTTCTTTAAAGTCCGCACCATCTTCCATGGCTTTTTCAGCCGGGCGGCATTCGTCTTCCACCCACTGGCGCACACGCTCGCGGACGGCTTTGGCTTCTGCCGGAATTTCAAAATCAATGGCCATGGTGGCACTCCCCTTCGGTCTCTGTTGGTCTGTTTGATAGGGCGGCAGTGTCACCCGGTTGGCCCGCGTAATCAATGGTGATCACGAAGACCTGTTACAAACTATAGGTGTGGGATGAACCTGAGGCTTAGAATGCGGCTCAGAAAATGAAGTCGTTTTCGTCGAGGGTGCCAACAAAGCCGGTGAGGGTGATGCTGTTGCCCAACCCGTCTTCAATCAGCGTGTCCGCGCCGGGGGTGATGGTCAGGTCACCAAAGCCCAGGCCGCTGTCGGAAAAGTCCAGCAGGTCAACACCGTCTTCAAAGTCTGTAACGGCATCTGCGCCCCAGTCACCATCAAAGACCAGCATATCGGTTCCCAGGCCAGAGCTGATCGTGTCGCTACCGGCAAGTCCATTGATGATGTTGTTATCATTACTACCGACGATGTTGTCGTCACCATCGGTGCCGAGGATGAGCAAGTCACTCTGGATCTCTATGGGGTTGTAAGCCAACAGCGCCTCCAGGCCGGTGAAGTCGATTGTTGTCCCGTCATTGCCCACCTGGAAGTCATAGGCCTCAGCATTGTCGATGGCGATGATAGCGCCATTGTCGAGGGTGATCTCGTACTGGAACGTGGCATTCATGGCGCCAGAGACGATATTGAGGCCATCAGCCAGCACAATCGTGTTGTCTCCCCGCAGGTCAAAGATGCGGGCATCCCCTGTCTGGTTGTCGGTGATGATATAGGTGTCATTACCGCCGAACCCCTGTCGCCGGACCAGGCCAGCGAGAAATATATTCTGGTGGTGGAAGACAGTATCGACATCCAGGGCGCGGTGGTTCGGACACTGGAGAACCTTGGCTTCGATGTCAGCGTGGCGACCAGCGAAACCGAAGCGCTCAAGGTCATTGAAGAACTGGGCCAGCTCGATATTTTGCTCACCGATGTAGTGTTGGCCGATGGCCTGGCCGGGCCTGTGCTCGCCGGTGCGGCGCGCAGCCGCTTTCCCGACTGCTAGGTCATTATCATGTCCGGCTATGTCGATGAAGAGGTGACCCGCCTGTTGCAGGACGACCCGGATGGCCACTATATGACCAAGCCATTTACCATGTCGGCGCTGACAGACACGGTCCTGGGGGCGTTGGGACAGCCCGATCAGAGCCCGTCATCCATGCCGGTACCGCCGCCCGCTAACGACTAGCCCGGCGGGGCAAAAATTCCGGCACAATAAGCGGAAAACACGCCTTTACGCGCTTGAGTTGTGCGAGGCGTGTCGGTAGACTGCGCGCCAAACAACACATGTTCGGGGGAGCACCATGGTTAAGATTGAACACAAGCGCGATGTCGCCATTTCTGCAGACGTTGTTTGGGAAGAAATGCGCCATTACGACCGGGTGCTTAACTGGATTCCCCGCGGTGACGAAAGCACCATCACCGTGACGGGCGAAGGCGTGGGCGCGATCCGCGACATTCAGCTGGCGACCATGGGTTTTGTGCAACACAAGTTGGAAGCCTATGATGACGCTGCCCGCATGTTTTCATATTCCCTGACAGACGGCAAACCGCTGGGCATGAAGGAATATGCCGTTGTAGCCACTGTGACACCCACGGGCCCTGAAAGCTGCACCATCCGTTGGGCCGGGCAGATGATCGGCGACGGCAGTGCCGACGAAAACGCCATTGGCGGCGCGCTGGAACAGGCGCTCGCCAACATGACCACGGGCATTATTGCCGTGCTCAAGGGTGAGACGCCGGACTTTGCTTCACAGCCTTTTGTGGACGACTAGGCCATCAGCCGCCCATACTCGCTGCCATGACAAGCGACCATCAATTTCCTGACGGAACCGCCGCTGGCTGGCTGGATGTCTACGCCCTGTTTGCCGAACAGGCACGGCTGCAGCCAGACGCGCTGGCCTTAGAAATTGCTGGCCCGCCCAATGTCGGCGACGCCGGTGTGCTGTCGCAGCACAGTTATGCCGACGTGCTGGGTCGGGTCGATGCCCTGGCCGGGCTGCTGCAGGTGCGCGGCATAGCGCGCGGCGACCGTGTTGCCGTCGTCTCCGAAAACCGGCTGGAGTATCTCTGCACCTTTTTGGCCGCAGCGCGCATTGGGGCCATTGTCGCCTGCCAGAACTGGCGGCTTGCCCCGGGGGAAATGCAACATTGCCTCGACCTCGTGGAACCCTCGCTGATCCTGCAGTCTGGCCGTTTTGACGACCTGCTCGACGGGCTCGAGACCCATGGTCTGCCGCGTATCAGCTATGATGACGGTTTTGACGATCTGCTGGCCAATGCGCCTGCGCCAACCCCTGTGGCGGTGCAGCCAGAAGACGGCCTGCTCATTCTGTATACCAGCGGCACCACCGGCCTGCCCAAGGCGGCGGTGATCTCGCAGCGGGCAGAAGTGGCCCGCATGATGGTGCTGCGGCTCGACCTGGGTGTCACGCCGCAAGACGGCTATTTGGCCTGGTCGCCCATGTTCCATATGGGGGGCACCGAACATTGCCTGTCAGAACTGATGATGGGCGGCTTTGCCATTGTCACCGACGGGCTGGATGTCGCCGCCATGGCCGCCGCCATTGCCCGCCACCGGTTGGGCTGGCTGTTGCTGGTGCCCGCGACCATCGACCCACTGTTGGCGGAGCTGAAATCACAGAATACCGTGGTCAAACATGTCGGCAGCGTGGGCTGCATGGCCGACCTTGTGCCGCTCGAGACCATTGCCGAGATTTCCCGCGTTTTGGATGCGCCGTTTTTCAACAGTTTTGGCGCCACAGAAACGGGCCTGCCGCCAGCCTCTGGCCATTTGCTGCCGGTGGGTGGTGACCTGTCAGACCTGTCAAAACGCCAGAGCAGCTATTGCGCTTTTCGCCTGGTGGACCCGGATGGCAATGACGTGCCACCAGGTGAAGCCGGTGAGGGGGCCGTGCGCGGGCCAACATTGTTCAGTGGCTATTGGGCAGCAGACGAGATCAATCGTGAGCAATTCCAGAATGGTTGGTTCCGCATGGGAGATTTGTTCACGCGGGATGCCACTGGCGGCATTCAGTTCGTTGGCCGGGCGAAATACCTCATCAAGTCTGGCGGGGAAAATATCTATCCCGCTGAAATTGAACGGATATTACTGGCTGACGCGCGGGTGGAAGATGCCATCGTCATCCGCCAGCCAGACCCCAAATGGGGCGAGGTGCCTGTCGCCCTCGTAGCCCGCCGCGATGGCAGCCTGACTGCTGAGGACCTGGCCACCCAATGCCGTGCCGAGCTGGCCGGCTACAAGCAGCCCAAGCAGATCCTCTTTGTGGAGATGAGTGATTTTGCCCGCTCAGAAACCGGCAAAATCATCCGCGAAGCGATGGAACGGTTGGTGGAGGAGAAGGGTGATTCCGTTCGTGCCGAGTGATCCTGAACGCAGTGAAGGATTGTATCGAGGTACGGACGGGTTTTTCACTATCCCTCAAACAGCTCGTTTAGCTTGTCGTCTTCGGTTTCGACAATCTTCTGCACCCAACCGTGGAAAACCTGCCCGCCGCCTTCATTGCGGCCGAACAGTACATGGTCGCGGGCGCCAGAGGCCAGGGCTTCCTGCACCTGTTTGCCGCACCAGTAATCTTCGTCCAGCACCACCGTTTCCAGCAGGTCGAACTGCTCGTGGGCTTCGGCCCGCTGTTCGTCAGACGGGGCATTTTCCATAAGGTAATATTGCGTCGTATACGACGTGCCGACCTCGTCGCCCGGGAACAGCTGCGACAGCATCACCGACCGGCCACCCCCCTGGAAGGAGGCAATGGAGATGTGCGGGAAGATCGTCCACACGCCAATCAGTAGCGTTTCCATGGGCCAGTCTTTTTCTTCCAGCCCGCGCAGGGGCTCAAAGCGTTCCGGCGCCGTCACATGGGTGTGCGGGCCGAAGGAATAATAGGTGGCGTTGGGGCTCATGGCCCCGCCGATGGTGTTCTTGTGCAGCACCGGCAGGTGGTAATAGTCGAGGTAGCCATCATAGGCGACTTTCCAGTTCGGGCCTTCGATGGTGCGGCTTTCAAACAGCGTCCAGTTTTCAAAGCCGAAATGGGCCAGGAAGTCTTCATAGCCCGACAGGAATGTCTCGATATCGAGGTCTGATTTCGGGTCGAGAATACCGAAGATCAGCCCGGCTTTTTCCAGCACCGGCAGCTCGGCCAGCGCGTAGCAGTCTTCGTCGATTTCGCCGAAACGTTCCTTGGAGGCAATGCCGACCAGCTCGCCTTGGCGGTTATATGTCCAGCCATGATAGGGGCAGGTAAAGCGCTTGGTGTTGCCGGTGCCAACATCGGCAAATTGGGCGCCGCGATGGCCGCAGGCATTCATGAAGGCGCGCACAACACCGTCATCACCCCGGGTTAGCAGAATGGGGACACCGGCAGGCTTCATGGCCTTGTAGTCGCCTTTGTTGGGCAGCTCGGCCGTGGGGGCCAGCACCAGCGGCATGCGCTTGAAAATACGGTCTTTTTCTTCTTCAAAGCGCTCGGACGACGTGTAGATATCGGCCGGAATTTTCATCAGATCATCCGCTAGGATGACATCCTGAGCGTCGTAAAGCGCCATGTTTTCCTTGGCAATATCGACCAATGCGTCCCGTGACATGCTGTTCCCCTTTGCGCGTTCGGTGCCGGGCACCCTAATTACCCGGAAATCCTTTGGTTAAGCCCAAAAGTATGAGCAAGCGGGCGCATTGCCGCAACTCTCATAATGGATAGGTCTCTATGTCGCTCACGCCAGCAAGCCATTGGCTTGCGGCTGCGCGGGCGCGTCACATAAGTGACGGGGCACGATCGCGGCCTTATATCGTTCTCGCCAGTTCGCCTTGCTCACGGCTCCAAGGGGGCTGGTTCACGGTATTACCTACCGCTTTTCAAACTGAATATGCAGCTTAGGCAGGCTGCGCAAAATGAAGCTGGGTTCGGCCTCTGGTTCCGGGAAGGCTGGGTCGAGGCGGAAGTTCTTCAGCCGTTGCATCAGCATGGGGAAGCCCAAATTCAGCTCCTGCCGTGCCAGCGGTGCGCCGGGGCAGTGGTGGATGCCAGAGCCAAAGGCCATTTGCGACCCCGCATTGCGGCGCTCCAGATCAACATCATTCGGGCAGGCGAATTGGCGCTCATCGCGATTGGCCGCACCATAACGCAGCATCAGCATGTCACCGGCCTTCAGGGCGTAGCCGCCCAGCTCGGTGTCCTTGGTCACCACGCGCGGCAGACCCTGTACCGGGGCTTCCAGCCGCATGGCCTCTTCCACAAAGGTCTTGGTGCTGGCCGGGTTGTCAAACAGCGCGTCCTGAATATGCGGTTGCTGGCACAGCAGCAGCATGCCCCAGCCAAAGGTGGAGGTTGTGGTTTCATGCCCGGCCACCAGAAACTGGCCCAGAATGCCGATAATTTCAGCGTCGGTCAGTGGGCGGTCGTATTCTTCTTCCATGGTTGCATTGGCGAGAATAGAGAGCATGTCTTCCTGCGGGTTTTTGCGGCGGTCGTCTGCCAGCTCGATCAGCATTTTCTGCAAATCGACATTCAGCTGCGCGCGTTCCAGCACCTCAGCATCCGACGGCGTCGTCAGCCGCAGGCCCGAGGCCGCAGCGGTGGCAGCATCATAAAAGAAGGACCGTTCAGGCTCGGTTGAGGGAATGCCAATTCGGTCAGCAATAATCTCGAGCGGGATGGGGAAGGCAAAGTCCGCCATGAAGTCGATGACGTCTTTATCTTCAATCTTGTCGATGGTCTTGGAAATCAACGCTTCAATGTAAGGCTGCATCTGGCGCACACGGCCCGCGGTGAAGATGCGGTTCACAAGCGAGCGGTAACGCGTGTGCTCCGGCGGGTCGAGGGTCAGCAGCGTTGGCGGCGGCACAATGGCCTGGCTGTCGATGGCCATATATTGCGCGCGAATGTCGTCAGGCGCATTTTCCAGCCAGGCACCACGGGCGCGGGCCATAAAGGCGCCAAATTGCGACGAATAGGTCTTGGTATCGCGGATCACTTCCATCAGCAGGTCATAACGGGTGACCACATGCAGGCCCATGGCAGGCATGAAGGCAATGGGTGCTTCGTCGCGCAGGGTCTGGTAGGCGTCCCACGGGTTGATGAGCGTTTCCGTCTCAAAAATGTTGATGTCGCCGGCGGCTGGGCAGGACTCTGCTGTGCTCATGATGGGTTCCCTCTTTAGCTGGCGGCAGTCTAGCGCGGAAGGGGGTAACGGCGATAGTTAATCCGTTCGCACCTCGATACAAATTGCTGCTGCCGCATCAATTCACTCGGTACGAACGTACGTGTTGAGAAACAGCCCCTCACCGCCGTGAGCGATACAACGAGCAGGCGAATAGCACTATAGTGCCGCCTGCGAGAAGGCCGCGACTGCGGCCCGGCGACCGTTCGCCGCCCTCGCGGAGCCATAAGCCATAGGCTTACTGGCGAGAGTGACTTAATGCCCACCCTCCAGCCACGCCACATCTTCGGTGGGCAGCAACTCGGCCATGCGGGCATCGTATGCCGCCAGGTTCTCTTCTGTGATCACGCCTTCCCACTGGCGGCCGGCGCCCTTGTTGAAGAAGTTGCTTTCCTTGTGCCAGATATTCATGCCCGCACCGGGAACGAACCGTTCCGCATTGGCCTTCATATGGTTGAAGCTGGAGGCCTGCAAAATCTCTTCCAACAGGTCCGGGGCGATAATCAGGTCGAGAATATCGGCCAGGCGGTTCAAGACCGCTGCGGGGTCGGCGGTCATTTCCGCATAGTGGAAGATGTGGATATTCTCCAGATGCTCGAAGGCTTTGAAGGTCTGGTAGTGGTTCACCAGCGCCTCAAGGCAGAAAACTTCCTGCGCCCCTTCAACATGGGGCAGGTCGACCCAGCGGCGGAAGCCTTCATTGACGTCTTCGGGGAACTGGTCGTCGAACATGTCGTTCTTCATGTTCAGCACATGGTTGCGCATGGAAAAGTGAATGTCACGCAAGTCGCGGAAGACGCAAATATAGGTACCCGTCTCCACGAAGGGGATGCCATCCAGCGGCGTATGGGTTTTCAAAAAGCGGCGATGGTGTTGCCCTTCCAGCATGGGCACCATCATATCAAGCGGCATCAGCTCGGCATCAACCCAGGGTGAAATCACCGTTGCTGGTGGGTCCAGATCGGTCGTGCCCAGCAGCAACATGGCCACCATGGTCTGAGTCCAGGTGGTGCCGGCTTTTTCCGGCGTGCAGATAAAGATGTCGTCTTCCCGCGGGGTATAGGCGTCCCAGCGGTCGGGGTTGGTGGCGCCACCGCGATAGTGGATGGTGCGCTGGGGCAGGGCGTTCGTCATGGTGTTTCCAGATAGATGTCTTATTGTTGGCAAGAGCTTAGGTCATTGAGCAGCATGTGCAATGCATGATCATCTGGAAAAGGTATTTTCCCCCGCCACGCTGGCGGGCTTGCCCCTGCGTAACCGGCTGATCAAGGCGGCGACCAGCGAAGGCATGACGCCGGGCGGCGTGCCGAGGAATGCGCTGGCAGACTTTCACGCGCGTATCTCCGAGGGCGGCATCGGCATGACGACACTGGCCTATTGCGCGGTGGAACCCGACGGCCGCCTGTACGAACACCAGATGCATATGCATGAGGCCATCGCCCCGCAATTACGTGTACTGGCAGACCGGGTGCACGGGGCCGGGGCAAAGCTTTGCGGCCAGATGACCCATGCCGGTGGCTTTACCAAGAACCGCAACCTCAGCCGCAAACGCCCGCTGGGGCCCAGCCGGGGCTTCAACAAATATGGCGCCGCCCAGGGGTTGGTGTTCTGTGATGCTATGAGTACACAGGATATGGATGACCTCGTGCAGGCCTATGGGGTCTCGGCGCAGCTGATGGCGGAGATCGGCTTTGATGCGCTGGAGATTCATTTCGGCCATGGCTATGCCCTGTCGCAATTCATCAACCCGCACACCAACAGGCGGACGGATGATTATGGCGGGTCGCTTGAAAACCGCATGCGCCTGCCACTACGGGTGCTCGAGGCCGTCAAGCAGGCGGTGGACCTGCCGGTGCTGGGTAAAATCTCGGTCGATCTGGGGGATGGCCGCGGGCCAGATGAAGGCATCGCAATTGCCAAGATGCTCGATGCTGCGGGCATCGATGCGCTGGTCACATCCGGCGGGTCGTCGTCGGGCAACCCGATGATGCTGTTTCATGGCGACAGCATTGCCGGGCCGCTGTTAAAGGCTGAGCCTAACCCGATGATGCGCCTGGCCATGCGGGTCGCCAGCCCGTTCATGTTCAAGGACTACCCCTATAAGCCGCTCTATTTTCGGGGCAATGCCCGGCGCGTGCGCGACGCGGTTGGCTGCGCGGTGGCCTATGTGGGTGGGGCTGCCAGTAGCGAGGAATTTGCCAGCCTGATGGCAGACGGGTTCGACTTAATCCAACTGGGCCGGGCGCTGCTCGCGGACCCGGATTTGCCCAAAGAAGCCGCGCTTGACCTGAATTGGCGCAGCCGCTGTATTCATTGCAATGAATGTGTCGGCACCATCGAGGCCCCCGGCGGGGTGCGGTGTGTGCGGGTGTAATTATCGTCTAGCTGCCGTTCGTCCGTACCTCGATGCAATCCTTCACTGCGTTCAGGATCACTCGGGACGAACGGTTCTCGTTTAGAACTTGGACGGCGACCTGCCGCGCGCGAGATAAATCCTCCCCAAAACTCCTTGAATAAACCTGCCATGTATTGTTAGGTCCGCGACATCATTTGCACCACAGCAACGGTATTGTTTTCCAGGGTCAGGGTTATGTACGAAAACGTTCAGGCGCGGCTGAAAGCGCTTATTAAAAACCGGGTTTTTGAAGTGCTGGTGATAACGGTCATCATTATTTGCGCACTCGAGATCGGCGCCAAAACCTATGACCTGCCGCCGCTGGTCTACCAACTGTTCAGCGTGCTCGATATTGCCATCACCCTGTTCTTTTTGTTCGAGATTTCCGTGCGGTACATCGCCCATGACGACAAGCGTAATTTCTTCAAAAACGGTTGGAATGTCTTCGATACGCTGGTGGTCGTTGTCAGCCTGATCCCCATTCAGGACAGTGAAATGGCCCTGTTGGGGCGGCTTATCCGCATTTTCCGCGTCTTGCGCATGGTCTCCTTCGTGCCAGAGCTGCGGGTGCTGATCAGCTCGTTGTTACGCGCCTTGCCGCCGCTCAGCTATGTGGTGCTGCTGATGTTCATCATCTTCTACATCTATGGCGCTGTCGGCAGCTATTTGTTTGCTGAGATCAACCCCGACCTTTGGGGTGATATTGCGGTAGCGATGCTGACGCTGTTCCGGGTCATGACGTTCGAAGACTGGACCGACGTGATGTACGAGACCATGGCTGTCTATGCCTCCAGTTGGGTGTTCTACCTGTCGTTTATCTTCTTTACGGCCTTTGCCTTCCTCAACATGGTGATCGGCATTGTCGTGCGGGTGATGGAAGACGAGCACGAAAAAGCCACGCGGGAAGAACAGGGCGAGCAGCCAGACCTGGCAACCCTGCAGGCAGAAATCCGCGAGCTCAAGGCGCTGGTGGCGGAGAAGAAGTAGGGGTTTTTCTCATTGGCGCCAGCAAGCCTGCGGCTTACGGCTGCATGGGCGCGGCGAACGGTCGCCGGGGCGCCAACCGCTCGTTCACCGGGTCCAAATGGCTGGAACGCGTTGAATTTTAGGCCTTTGTTGACGCTCATTGCGCCCCCGATTAGTGTTCCACAGGTCTTTCAAATCAATTTTGGTCAGGATTTATTATGGTCATTGCCTCCCTTCGGCACCGCGTCATCTTCTCATTATCGGCAGGGGTTTTGGCCCTGGGTGTTGTGGCGCCGCCGCCCGCATCGGCCCAATATGTCATGGTCGACGTCATTGCTGCCACCGTCGCCAATGCCGGGGGAAACGCGCGGCATGATTGCCTGATGGGGGCACCCCGAAGCGAGAAAAAAATACTCAAGGCGCGGGGTTATGCCATGTAGGCCATGCAGCTCTATTTTGAAGCCATGCAAAGCGGTGCCGCGCCCCGGTCATCCTTCTTCGTATTGGATGAAGAGACCCGCTGGGACGATGGCGAACAGACCGTCGGCGAAGAGGAAATCGACCTGCCCACCGATTTTCTCGCCAGGGCCGACGCCACGCTGATGGTGAAGCCGCAGGAATTTGTGCGCGGGGGGCTTGGCTCTAACGGGCAGGGAAGGTGGCAGGTGCTTGGGGCAGACGGTCGCCCCATTGGCAGCTATACAGCATTTTTGGTTCGCAAGAGCGGGCAATGGAAAATTCGCCATCTGGCCTTGGTGCGGCATGGCGAGGAAGCAGAAAACATTACCCAATATTGTGCTGAACCCGGTGACGTGATGCCCTACCGCCTGCGCAATGCGGCATATATTGTTGATTATCGCGAAGGCCGGGTGGAAAAGGCCCGGGCCATGATTGCCGAATATCAGGCTGAACTGGCACAGGCAGAGGCCGTATTGGCCGACAACCCCAAGAACCGCACCGCCAGGAAAAGTGCCAAGGGTGCGCGGAACGATATTGAACGCTGGCAAAAGAAGTTGGCCAAACGCCAGGCCGACCTTGAAATTGTGCTGGAAGACCAGCGCGAGGTCATGGCCGAAGCCCGGGCTGCAGGTGTTAGCGTCGACGACGAAAGTTGAGGGCTTCAATGCAGCCGCCTTACTTCCCCTGCGCGGCCGCGAGTGCCGGGCGGGCCAGGGCTGATCTCCCAATCTGAAATTGCAAGCCTGCCTTATGTATGTAATGTTGCCGTTCATAAGACAAAGCGCTTTCAGGGAGTGGGGTATGTACGAGTTGTTGAGGCGTGTGGGCCAAAAATTGGTGTTTGGTCCGACCTTGGGGGTTTTTTGCCTTGTGGCACTGCCTGCCCTAGGACAACAGGAAAATTGTATAGCCATTCAAACGGTCGAACAGCAGGGCCGAGAATTTATCGATACGACTACTGGCTATCAGAAGATCAAGCAGAACCTGATTAACTCGCTGCTTAGGCAGTCAGTCGAGCAGGTGCTGGGAAAGAAAATTGCGGCAAGTAGTAGCTCTGAGCTTCAATTGAACAATGATGAGCTTTCTGAAAGCCTCAATCAGCTCAGTGTAGACCGCGCCAAAGGCTTTGTTTCAGGGTATTCAGTGCTCCCGCCAGGCGAGCAGATCATTGAAATGGGTGGAATGGCCGTCATGGAGATCAAACTGAGCGTCGATGTTTGTATTCCTGATGAGGACCAAAATGAGCGAATTATTGCTATTGGCGGCTTTGAGAATGTAGATGGACAAATTCTCCCTAATAGTTTGAACGATCTGATCGCGGCTCGGGTAACGGTCAATGAAAGCTTCTCTGTTATCCGCTATCCAACGCCGCGAGGCGCCTATTTCGACTTTTTACTGACAGGTAAAGTTACGAATGCCCGCGTTGAGGAGAAAGACAATGCAGGCGGCAAAATGGGCGCTTCTATTTTTGGGTCGTTAACCGGCATGAATATCCCCACAGAAGACAAGATTATCAAAGCCTATGTGAATGTTGCCATGCAGCTTGAAGACGTAGGCGACCAGACTGTCTCAACATATATTGGTTCTGGCGAAGTAAAGATGTCGGCCCAGTATAGCCAGGCTGAACAGGATGCCAGCCTTGCGGCTGCTTTGGACCTGGCAATTGAGGATGCGGTTTCAAACATGATGTACGAGATTGCGCAGAGCGACAAAGAAAAGAAGAAAAAGAAGAAAAAAAGGAAGAAGAAAAAGGATAAAAGAAATAAGGATTAATGGAGAGTAGGAAAGTGTCATGAGAAATACCGTTTTACTAATACTAGGGTTGTTGATGTTTGCACCCGGACCAGCTCAGGCGATGGAGGACGGGGACCAGGCATTGCAGGCAATGGATGAAGTTGAGGCCTATGAAGAAGAGGCCCTCGACCCTGCAGAACAGGCCAACGAAAATGTGCGTACGCTGATTGAGAGCTATCTTGCCGACCATGGGCGTAAGTTTGATGGGCCTGGCGTGTGGCTGGGAAGTGGTGTTCAAACTGTCGATGTCTCCTCAGGTAACAGGGATTGGGGAAAGCATCGTGCACTTGCCTATCAGAAGGCCTGGGCGCAGATTCAGCAGGAGTTCATTCGATTTCAAATGAATGAAACTCGGACTGAGATGATCCAGAAACTTTATGCGGATGCCAGCGGTACAGTGCCCCAGTTCGAGGCCGCCAGTTATACGGGCAGCGACGCTGTAGACGAATTCATTGATAAATCTGGCGCTTACTTATCCAGTAAGCTGGATGCCGCACTTGTAGAGGCTGGTGTTGATCCTCAGGAATATGAACGTGCTAATGCGAAGCAGCGGAAAAAGCTGCTCGAAGATAGTTTGCGAAGCGAAACTATTACTCGGTCGTTCGGAAAATTGGGGGGAATGTGGCCGTTGAAGACCTTCATTGGCTCGGTTGATGGTCGATATGCGGTCGGTGTTGTGGCCATGCAGAAGCCCGCCTTCGTAGAAATAGCCGAGCAGATCGGCCAGGGACAAATCCCTCAGGCCAGTAGCAAGGCCGGTTCACCTATCGGTGACAGGGTTTCGTCGGACAAGAAGCAGTTGGCGAACAGCTTTGGTGTTCTGCTTGTCCGGGATGAAAATGGCTACCCGGCGCTGGTTAGTTTTGGCCAATGGGCGGTCAATAGCAAAAGCGGTAATCCGGCTATTCGTGCTCGGTTCAAAGATGCCGCTCTTAAACAGGCGCGCAGTCAGGCTGACGCAGCTTTGGCAACGTTTCTGCGTGGTACGGCCAATTTCACCAATCGTAGTGTTGTTGGAAGCACAATTGAGGAATATGCCGATGTAGACAGAAGCGGTTATGTTGAAAGTGGCGAGACCACTGTTATTGAAGACATGCTCGATGAGGTGTTGAGCGTTCGCGCCAATGTCAATCTTTCTGGTCTGCGCGACCTTCGAACCTGGAGCTATAGGCATCCCGAAAGCGGGCATCAATTGGTTGGCGTTGTACGGGTATGGACAGCTGAACAGGCAATGGCTGCGAAAGTTATTCGTGATGGTCCTAAGCGTGAAGTGCAGCCACAGAGGCAGGGCACTTCTGGTTACAGAGCTTCGGAGGGTACAAGCTCCGCTCAGAGCCCGGATTATGCGGATCCTTCAGAATTCTGATGCGGAACAAAATGTGCCAAGTTGAAGCCTGATTGACATCCATCAATCAGGCTTCGTCTTCAACGGACCTAAGTCACCCACTCCTCTGTGCCGCCCCTACTTCCCCTGTGCGGCCGCAAGGGCCGGGCGGGCCCAGGCGCGGGTGACCCATTCCTGCACGTTGGGGTAGGGGCTTAGGTCGAATTGCACGAAATTCATCAGCGCCATTTGCGCGGCCACGTTGAGGTCGGCAATCATGAAGCGGTCGGCCACCAGGAATTCCCGGTCGGCCAAATGCCGGTCCAGCACCTTTAGGGGGCGTTCCAGCGTGGCGAGTGCTTCTGCCTCGCGTTCCGGGTCGGGCGGGAACAGCGCAATATTGGGGTGGCGGGCAATCACGGTAATCAGCGCGTCTTCCATTTCCGTCAGCGCCCAGATCGACCATTGCGTCGCCAGTGCTTCTTCTGCGGCGTCACGCGGGGCAAGCGTACTTTCGGGGTGCTGCTTGGCCAGGTAAAGATTGATCGCCATGCTTTCAAACAGCCTCAGGTCGCCATCTACCAGCGCGGGCACGCGGCCATTGGGGTTGATCTCCCGATAGGTGGAATTCTTGGTCTCGGTGGCAAAATGCGTCTGCACCAGCTCATAGTCAAAGCCAAGCTCTGCGGCCAGTTCCTCGGCCATCCAGATCGACCGAATGGCCCGCGAACCAGCGGTGCCGTAAATCTTTGGTGTGGTCATGGTCTCTTCCCCCGTCATCAAATTCTGTTGGGTCCAAGCCTAGCGCGCTACCGACGCTGGGCAAGCGGAAACTATTGGTGCTAGCATGCGGCGCAAATCTATGTGGGGGAACCATGTTCAAGACCATCTGCCTGCTCAAGCGCAAGCCAGGCATGTCGTTTGACGACTTCAAAGCCTATTACGAAACGCATCACAAGCGCTTTGGCGAGACCTATCTGCCCGAAGGCGCGCGGTTCATTCGCCGCTATATGCATGCAGTGGCCAATCCCATGACCGGCGACGTGCCCGAGCTGGACTATGACGTCATCACCGAAACATTCTTCGCCAGCCGTGAAGAATGGGAGGCCACCATGGCCATATATGCCGAACCGGCCCTGGCGGCCGAAATTGCCGAAGACGAAGAAAAGCTGTTCGACCGCAGCAAGATCACCTTCGCCATTGTCGAAGAATGTGAATCCGACCTTACAGCACGGGATGCCGGCTAATGCGTCTCAAGCTGATGCGGCTTATTGGTTATCTCTTTGGTGCGCTGTCGCTGCTCATCATTATTCTGGCGGGCATCACCTATAGCTGGACCTATACCGACCATGGCCGGCTCGACTATATGCCCGCTGTGCTGTCAAAAATGGCCGCGTGGAATGACGCCAGAGGCCCGGGCGCAAATCCGTGAGATGTCGGCCTCCATGGTCGCTGAAGGGGCCTTTGCCCCCGGCGTGCGCTATGAAGACCGCAACATTCCCCGGCCCGATGGCTCGCTGCTGCCGATCCGCCTCTATTGGCCTGCTGAGGCCGAAGGGCAGGGTGCCTTGCCGATCTATCTCGACATTCACGGTGGTGGCTGGTGGATGGGTGATGGCTACCCCATGCATGACATGAATAGCCATTTTGCCAACAGGTCGCAGGCCATTGTTGTCTCGGTGGAATATCGGCTGACGCCGGAACATCCATTCCCCGCCCAGTTGGATGATTGTGAAACGGCCCTGCGCTGGTTGCACGACAATGCCGCCAGCCTGGGCGTCGACCCAACCCGCCTGGCCGTCGGTGGTGGCAGTGCGGGGGGTAATCTGGCGGCAGCACTCGCGATTAAAATGCGCGATGAGGCCGGGCCCGACATTGGCTTCCAATTCCTCTATGTGCCGGCGACGGATTTGTCAGACACGACCGACTGGGCAAGTTTTGCCGAAATGGGCGATGATTATTCGCTCAAGGTTTCCGGTATTCATCAGATGATTGCCGCCTATACCCCCAATGCGGCCGACCAGCTGTTGCCAACCGCCAGCCCGCTTCTGGCAGAAGACCTCTCTGGCCTGCCGCCAGCGCTGGTGGTTACCGCGCTTTTCGACCCGCTGCGCGACCAGGGTGAGGCCTATGCCCAGGCCCTGCAGGCCGCCGGTGTGCCCACCGTGCTGCACCGGGAAGAGTGGTCTATTCATGACTTTATGGGTTCGCCCGACCGCATGCAGCGTATTTACGACATGGGGGCAGATGCGGTACATGCGGCGCTCTATCCCGCGCCTTGATCGCACGGCGCGCCCTGAACCCTGACTGCCAGATGGCCCGATTATGAAAACCCAGAACTATGACGTCATCATCATCGGGGCCGGTGGGGCCGGGCTGATGTGTGCCGGCGTGGCAGGCCAGCGCGGGCGCAAGGTGCTGGTGGTCGACCATGCCGACAAGGCTGGTAAGAAAATCCTCATCTCTGGCGGTGGGCGCTGCAATTTCACCAATATTGACGCCACGGCTGACCGTTATATTTCTGCCAACCCGCATTTCGCCAAGTCGGCCCTGGGGCGCTACACGGCGCAGGACTTTATCGCCCTCGTTGAGCGCTATGGCATTGCCTATCACGAGAAAACGCTTGGTCAGCTCTTCTGCGATGACAGCGCCCAGCAGATCCTCGATATGCTGCTGGCAGAATGCGACAAAGGCGACGTGACCCTGGCCCTGGGCACACCCATTGATGGGGTCAAAGGCGAGAACGGCCAATATCTGGTTCGTTATGGCAACAAGCGCGCGGCAGCCCCGTCTTTGGTGGTGGCAACCGGTGGGCCGTCGATCCCCAAAATGGGGGCTACTGGCTTTGCCTATGACCTTGCCCGGCAATTTGGCCTGCGGGTGGTTGAACCGCGCCCGGCCCTGGTGCCGCTCACCCTGGGCGGTGACGAAGTGATGTTCCGCGCGCTTTCCGGCGTCTCTGCTGATGTAGAGGCCGAAGCGGGCGGCAGGACGTTCCATGAGGCCGCGTTGTTTACCCATAAGGGACTATCCGGCCCGGCGATCTTGCAGATTTCCAGCTATTGGCGGCATGGCGAGCCTGTGGCTATCAACTTCTTCCCCGAACAGGCACCGGGCTGGTTGTGCGAGGCCAAGCGCGCCAAGCCCCGCAGCACCATCAAGACGGTTTTGGCCGATGCCCTTTCGCGCCGCCTGGCCGATGTGCTTGCAGAGAAGATTGAGGGTAAATTCGGCCTGTCAGGGAAGCTCGCCGACATCAAAGACACCACGCTGCAGGATATTGAACAGCACCTGGCCCATTGGTCCTTCCACCCCAATGGCACCGAGGGTTTTGCCAAGGCTGAAGTGACGGTCGGCGGGATCAATACGGATGACCTGTCGCAAAAGACCATGGAGGCCCGCAAGGTCCCCGGCCTCTATTTCATTGGCGAGGCGGTCGACGTTACCGGCTGGCTGGGCGGCTATAACTTCCAATGGGCGTGGGCCAGCGGCTTGGCCGCGGGGGAAGTGGTTTAGGTAGTGGGCTTATTTCGCTCACGCAAGCAGGCTTTGCCCCCGCTGAGGCGTTTGTGAAACAAACTGCCGTGAGCGACACAGCGGTCTCCCGATTGCCAGCCGGTGCCGGACTGTGTACCGTCCGGGCATGAGTACCTCGTATCACAAGGGTAATGTGCGGGCCGACATGGTGCGCGAAGGCCTGCGCATCCTGGCCGAAGAGGGGCTGGAGGCCGTTACCCTGCGGCGGCTGGCGCGCGAGATCGGCATAGCCCCGTCGTCCATCTACAACCATTTTGCCAATCGGCGGGCGCTGCTGGCCACGCTGGCACAGGAAGGCTTCAAGCAATTGCTGGCCCGCCAGCAGGAAGTGTTCGACCCGGAGCCAGACTTTATCGAGGCCATGAAGGCCGCCGCGCGGGAATATCTGCTGTTTGCCAACCGGAACCAGCATCTCTACCGGCTGATGTTTTCCTGGCAGATGGGCGACGCCAAGGATTTTCCGGACCTTGCGCGGGCCGGTTACAACTTTATCAGCGAAAGCGCCCAGTGGTGGTATGGCGAACCGTATGACGCCACCAGTAAATTCATTGCAGACTATCCCGGCCCGCTGATGGCCTGGGCCGCCATCCATGGGTTGGCGATGCTGGTGATCCAGCAGAATGTGGCGCTTGAAGGGCGCGACGAAGCCGCGCTGACAAAGCTGGTCGACGACTTTCAGGACAGCCTGACCCCGGCCTTCGTTGCCGCCCGCAAGCAGGGGGTGCGGAAATAGCGCTGTTCTGTTGACTCGATGTCACTTCGCGCTTAAAACGAACACTGTTCGCATGTAAGGTAATGCGATCTTGATTGGGGAATTAGTTTCGGGAGTTTGGGAAGACCATGGCCCAACCAACGCATTTTATCGACTTTGCCGACGGCACGCCTGCGCGCGCGGCCCGCAAGGCCACGCTGGACGCAGAACGCTATTATGACCAACAGGTCATGAAGCAGGAATGGGAAACCATCTGGACCAAGAGCTGGCTTTTGGCCGGGCTGGCGTCCGACATTGCCGAGCCGGGTGACTACTTCCTGTTCTCCATTGGCCATGAAAGCATCATCATCAGCCGCGACAATGCAGGCCAGGTGCAGGCCATGTACAATGCCTGCCAGCATCGCGGCAACCGGGTCATTGCGACCGAACAGGGCAGCGTGCCTGCCTTTACCTGCCCCTATCATGGCTGGACCTATGACCTCGACGGCACCCTGCAGACGGTGCCGGATGAAGAACGGTTTGAGCCGCGCATCGACTGCGACGCCTATTCGCTCAAACATGTGAAGGTGGAAGTCTGGGCCGGGGTCGTCTGGGTCAATATGGACCTTGAAGCCGCCCCGTTGGCCGATTTCCTGGGCATTGTGCAGGACCATCTGACGCCTTACCGCATTGAAAATATGGTGCTGATACTCGACCAGACGCTGGAGATCGACGCCAATTGGAAAACCGCCGTCGACAATTTCAACGAACAATATCATGTGGACTTCATCCACCCGCAGCATGCCAGCATGGTGAATTGCCGCGACTCGGTGAATGAGCTTTGGCCCTATGGCCACCGCCGCACGATTGTGGAAGGTTTCGTGACTAACCCGCGCTATGGCGAACCCGAAGAAGCCCCGCCCATTCTCGACATGATGGCCCGGCAGATCGGCCTGAACCCGGATGACTTCAAGGGCCGGGTAGGGGACATTCGCAAGGCCGCCCAGGTGCAAAAGCGCAAACTGGGGGAAGAGCTGGGCTATTCCTATGACGAATTCCCCGATGATCTGGTGTCAGATGTGGTGCAGTACGACCTGTTCCCCAACATCATTGCCACCATTCACCCGGAATATCTGTGGATCATGCGGCCGCGCCCGCACCCCACAGACCCCAATAAATGTTTCTTCGACAAAATGACCCTGCAAATCCCCATGGACGTGGGGCACGATGCCGAAAGCGGCCTGTCGCTGATCGGTGACGTGTCGCAGCAGGTGGCCCTGCAGGGCGCCCGGCCCGAGCACGACGTGTTCGACCGCGAGGCCGTGATTACCGGCCAGAAGAGCATGACCATCACCATCGACCAGGACGTCCACTACCTGCCCGATATGCAGGCGGGCATGATGTCGGCTGGTTTTCAGCAGGCGGTGTTGAACGAAGATGAATCCCGCATCCAGCATTTCCACGACTGGTGGGACGTCTGGATGAACGACGCGCCATTTGAGCGCGCACAGGCAAAGGAAGCAGCAGAATGAATGTAGAAAATCCCAATGGCATGAAACCCGGCGAAGCCCGCACACCGGGGCAAAGCACCCGTGATGTCATTATGCGCGACCCGATCGCCCCGCCCTGGCCGATCCTGGAAAGCGCTCCGAAATTCCTCGGCGACGCCGACATTCCCTATGACCGCTATACGTCGCGGGAATTTTACGACCAGGAAATGAACAAGATGTGGAACCACGTCTGGCAATGGGCCTGCCGTGAAGAACATATCCCCAACCCGGGCGACCAATATGTCTACGAAGTCGGGACGTATTCGATCCTGATCTGCCGCACGGAAGCCGGTGAGGTGAAGGCCTATTACAATTCCTGCCTGCATCGCGGTACGCAGCTGCGCCCGACGGATTTTGAAGGCACAGGCGAGAATTTCCGCTGCCCATACCATGGCTGGACATGGTCGCTGGATGGCGAGTTGATTGACCAGCCCTGTGACTGGGACTTCCCGCACGCCCCGGCAGAAGATTTCAGCCTGCCTGAAATACAGGTCGGCCTGTGGGGCGGGTTCGTGTTTATCAATATGGATGAAAATTGCGAGCCGCTGGAAGATTATCTGGGCCCGCTGAAGGAACATTTTGAGGCCTTCTTCCCGCTCGAGCGTAAATATATCGAAGTGCATCTGCGCCGTACCCTGCCGGTGAACTGGAAGGGCGCTGCCGAAGCCTTTATCGAAGCCTACCATGTGCGTGAAACCCATGCGGGCGGCACCGAAATTGGCTGTGCGGCGACCAATGCCGAATATGACATTTTCTCCGACAACGTCACTCGCTTCATCCACACCATTGGCTATGAAGATGTGCACTGGCCGGCCGAAGAAACGTCTGAGCAGATCATGGAAGCCATGACCAAGCGAATCGCCGCTGCCGAGGCCAACCGCCAGGTTCAGAAGGAGAAATACAACTTCGATGCATCCGACCGGTCGGAATGCGAAATGCTTGATTCTATTGAGTATTTCCTGTTCCCCAACATGTTCCTGTTCCCCGGCATTACCCTGCCGATGATCTACCGCTTCCGCCCCAATGGGGATGATGTGGATTCATGCTGGTTCGACCTGATGTTCCTGCGCCCGCTGGCCGATGGGGAAGAACACCCCGAGCCGCCCGAATGCGTGCATCTCGATGTGGACGAAGTCTATGCCACGGTCCCGAATATGGACCCGGGCCTGGCCATTGTTTACGAGCAGGACACATCGAACATGGAAGCCCAGCAAAAGGGCTTCAAGGCATCGAAAAAGCGCGCGCAGACCCTGGCCAACTTCCAGGAAAGCCGCACACGGCAGGTGCATATAACGCTCGATAAATATCTGAATGCCTGACGGCCTTCAGGGGGTGATAAATATCTGAACGCTTGATCTCGCTCACGCCAGTGCACCTTGGGGGGCAAGGCTGCGCGGGCGCGGCGAAGTGTCGCCGGGCCGCAATTCGCGGCCTTCTCGCAGGCGGCCTTAATAAAGGCTAATCGCCTGCTCGTTAGAACCGTTCGACCCTTCGATAATCTGGCCTTGGTCGCGCCAGCGGCAAAACATTGGCTACCCACTGTTTTGAAAGGGCTGATCCCCTGGAGGGAAACGACCGATGGTCGAATTCACTCAGGGTGAACAGATAATTTAGAGGCCGTTCGTGCCGAGTGATTTGACGGCCTTTAGGCAGGCAAATTGTATCGAGGTATGAACGGATCAAAGCAAGTCGAGACCCCCGGCTATGTGTCCGCACCTCGATACAACGTCTCGCTACGCTCGTCGCCACTCGGTACGAACGGTTTTAGCGAGCGGGTGCATATCACCCCCATTGCAATGCGGCGGTCTCTCTGTAAAATTTGCCCATTAATTGGGAGATTACAGTTCATGCTTCGGGGTGCGTTTCACCACATAGCCGCTTGTGTGGCGCTTTTCCTGTTTGGCCAGTCCGTAACAGTGCCTGTGGGCGCTGTTGTGCCAGACAATGCTATTGCCGACAGCCTGAGTGCCGGATCAGCGGCCACCCCGTTGACCATGCCGGGGGACACTACCCAGTCCGGGCAATTGGTGCAGGAGCGCTGGCTGCCGCTGTTTGCGCGCTATTTCCCGCTCTATGAAGACAAGCTGGCCGCCACGCGTGAACACCTGCTGAAACGTCAATTTGGCCAGTCGACGCGCGAAGCCATTGCCGAGGCCGGGGCGACTATTCCCGACGGCATGCTCGCCACCCGCCAACAGGCTGCGGCCAATCTGGAACCAGACGCCTATTATTGGCTTGGCCTGCACCATGATGCCGGCGTTGGCCTGGCGCAGAATGATGCCCAGGCGCGAGACTGGTACCAGCTGGCGGCCAATCTGGGCCATGCGGATGCACAGTTGATGCTGGTGGCGCTCGATGCCGAAGCACAACAGGAACAACAGGCCCCGCCCGAGGCGCTGATCAACCTGGCGGAAGGGGGCGATGATCGCGCCCGGCAGTTATTGGCGCTGTACCATGTGCCCGATGACACCGACGGCCACGTGCCGGATGCCCAGGGTCGCCCGGGCGGTGATCGGGAACAGTCGGCCCGCTGGTTCCGGGCGCTGGCAGAATCCGGCGACAATGAAGGCAAGCTGGGCCTGGCGATCCACTACATTGTTGGCCCGGTGGCCGGGCGCGGGATATACCGCGACTACGGCGAAGCCAGCACCCTGCATGAAGAAGCCGAGGCCGCCAACCTGCCTGCGGCCTATCTGTTGCGCGGCGATATGCTGATGGCCGGGCTGGCAATGCGCCGCCATGTCAACAAGGCAGCTGAGGCCTATCGAAAAGCCGCGACCCTGGGGAACAACAAAGGCAAATTTGCCATCGCCCGGGCTTATCTGAAAGGGCAGGGCGTGCCGCAAAGCGACCAGATCAGCCTCGACTGGTTGCGCGAAGCCGCCTACGACAATTATGCCCCGGCCATGACGACCCTGGGCGATATTTACTCCCAGGGTAACATTGTGACCCGCGACTTTGATGCCGCCCGTGACTGGTATGACATGGCTGCCCAACTCGACGACGCCGAGGGCCAGTATATGCTGGCGCGGATCTACCTTTTTGGCCGGCGCGAAATCCGGGATGAAGCCGTCGGCATGAAGTGGCTGACCCGCGCGGCTGAACATGGCCATGCCGACGCCCTGCTGGAATTGGGACGGCGGCGCTCTGAGGCCGGTGACCAGCAGGCCGCCAGAGAAGCCTGGCAGCAAGCCGCAGACAAGGGGAATGCCACGGCGCAACGGGCGGTGGGGTTGCAATACCTGCATGCGGAGGCAAGCGATGACGAACTGGCGCTGGGGCGGCGTTATCTGCGCCTGGCGGAAAAACAGGGCCATAGCCCGGCGATCTATGACATGGCGCGCGTCTATGAAGAAGGAATCGGCGTTAAAGTTAATCCGGCGCGGGCCATTGCCCGCTATCGTGCAGCGGCAGCACAGAACCACATGGCATCCCAATGGCAGCTGGGGCAGATCTATGAGCTGGGCAAAGACGTTGAACAGGACGTTGAAGAGGCGTTGCTCTGGTACGAGCGGGCTGCCAGAAACGGCTTTCGTCCGGCCATGATCAAGATGTTTGCCGCTGCCCTGGACGGCCAGGGTATGGAGGCCGACCCCAAAACCGCGCGTCGCTGGGTGGGTAACGCAGCTGCTGCAGGCGACCACTGGGCCCGGGTTGTGAATGCTGCCATGGCTGCCACCGACTATGGCACCAGCAGCGCTGAAGGCTTTGGCGCGACCGGTGCCGAGACCGATGCGGAGAATTGGAAACGGCAGGTGATCAGTCCGCTGCGCAGAATATTGGCTGTTGGCGATATCAGCGATAATGCTGCCCCCTATGGGTGGACGGAAAGCGTCTTTGGTGAGCAACTGGACTCTGTCGACAAGGCCATCAAGTATCCAGAAACCCTGTGCCTGAACGATGCCCCGTGCCTGCCGGTTAAAGCCCTGGCGTGGATTGAATGGCTGGTAGAGCAGGGTGACCCGGATGCCATCGTGCTGTTGGCCCAGGCGCTGATCGACGGCAAAGGTGTCGAAGAAGACCTGCCGCGGGCGCTAACATTGCTGGAGGACCTGGCAGAAACCGGCAATGCCAATGCCCATTCCGGGCTCGCCCAGCTGTATGACAAGGGTATTGGCGTTGATGCCAGCCGACGAAAGGCGCTGCGGCACTATCGTAAGGCGGCGGACGCAGGGCATCAGGAGGCACGCTATCGGCTTGCTGCCCTGTTATATGATGACGGGGAAGACGAGCTTAAAACCCCCGAGGCGCTTGAAATCTGGCAGAGCCTGGCAGCAGAAGCCCATGCCCGGTCTCATTACAGCCTGGCGCGGGTCTATCTGTTCGGCAAGGGGGCCGATACGGACCTCAACAGAGCCATTGGCCACTACGAGGCCGCCGGCGCCGCAGGGCACCGAGAGGCCTATTGGCAGTTGGCGCAGTTGTATACCAATGGGGAGCGCATGGCCGTCGATCAGGAGAAAGCGGCAGACTATCTGCTCAAGGCTGCCAAGCAGGGCCACCGGCAGGCGCAGTATAATCTAGCGCGCTTTTTGGCGGACGGGACCGGCGTGGCGCGCGACGATGTTGAGGCCGCCTATTGGTTCCGCCAGGCTGCACAGGCAGGTATTGGCGCAGCCCAATATTCTCTGGGACGCCTGCGCAGTCTTGGCCGTGGTGTCGCGCAGGACCACGGGCTGGCCCACCAATGGTTTATGCGGGCCGCCGAACAGGGCATTGTGCAAGCCTATCTGGAACTGGGCGCCCAATATTACTACGGCGAAGGGGCCGCGAAGGACCCCGTAGAAGCCCTGAAATGGTTTATTCTGGCGGCCGATACCGACCACGCAACAGGGGTGCGGAACCGCGACCGGGTTATTGGTGTGACGTCAGCGGACCAACAGGCAGAAGCGCAACAGCGGGTTGACGCCTGGCGGGCTGAACAGGCAGGTGAGTAGAGGTTTTTTTGCTCACGGTTGTTTGCTGCGCAAACACCTGCGCCGGCGCGGCCTGACCGGCCGGGCCGCAATTCGCGGCCTTCTCACGGGCCGCCTGCACCTTTTATTACCACCTTCGGCTTGGGTGCTATTCGCCCGTTCGTTTTTGGGCTCAGGCCTGGCCAAGAACCGTTCGTGCTGGATGCATCGTCACCCAAAGTGCTTTATAGTTAACGGCCAGCGACACCAGATCGAGACATGCCATGAAGAACCTTCTTGTCCCTGCAGCCCTTGCCACCCTGCTTTTGAGTGCCCCTGCCTTCGCCCAGTCTGACGACATGGCGCGGGAAGCAGCCGGGCCGGAAGACCTCGTGCCCGCTGGTAGCCAGCCGGTTGCGGCAGAAGGCGATGTGGCGGCGCGCGAGGGCACGCCGGTGGTAGACCCTGCCAATACCGGCGCGGCTGATACCGGCGCGGCTGATACCGGCATTGTCCCCGCCGCAGAAACCCGCAGCGAAGCCCCAGCCAGAAAGGTGGTCGCCCGGCCTGTTGCCCAGCCTGTTGACCTTCAGCCGGCCACCATCACGCTTAAGCCCCATAACAGCCGGTTTGACGGCGCCCGCAACCGGCATGACGACCTGCTGCTGACCTATATGCAACAAAGCGCCGAGGTCGGTCGGCTGGTGAACCGCAGTCTTGATGTGCAGCACCGGATGGACCAGATCCGCACCGATATGCGCATGACCAAGCGGATGCTCGAAGACACGCGGTCTCGCAAGGCGCGCACGCGGATGGAAGAGAACATGGCCAAGTCCGAAAAGGACCTCGCCGCGCTGAATGATGAATTGCAGTTGGTCAATATCGACCTGCAGAATGCCCTGCAGAAACAGCAGCAGACCCTGCAGACCATCTCCAATGTCTCCAAGCTGATGCACGACACAGCCATGTCGATCATCCGTAAAATGGGTGGCTAGGCATAAGGCGCAAAGCTATTGCGATCATCGATCAGCAGCGAGAGGTAGCGAGGATTCACGAACAGTTTTTCCTTGCCAATTTTCAGGCTCCGCAGCATGCCTTTGTCCTCCATCTGCCTGAGATAGAGTGACGCCGTCTGCCGTTTGGCAATGCCAGCATCGGTCAAATTGGCAATGCGACAATAGGGCTGGTTGAACAGCAGCTCCAACAGCTCTGCACTATAGAGATTGGGCATGCCGTCCCGCATAAAGGAGCCGGTTGCATCAATCAATTCAAGAATGGCCTCAATTTTTTCGTGCACCCATTCAGCCGTCTCGCGCACCCCCTCGAGCATAAAGACCAGCCAGCCCTGCCAGTCCTGCGAGGCGGTGACAGCCAATAGTCGGGCATAATATTCTTCCCGGTGGGCAATGATGTAGCGGGAAAGATAGAGAATAGGAATATCAAGCACATCCTGGTCTATCAGATACAGGATATTGAGAATGCGCCCCGTACGGCCATTACCGTCTTCAAAAGGGTGAATGGCTTCGAACTGATAGTGACCGATGGCCATTTTGACCAGGAGATCGAGATCATCTTCTTCGTAGAGAAACCGTTCCCAATTGGTCAATTTGTCGCGCAACAGGGTTTCCCCTGTGGGCGGGGTGTAGATGATGTCACCCGTACGGTCATTGACCAATTGGGTGTTGGGTGTTTTGCGCACCGACATGTCAACATCCTTGATCGTTGAACACAGCCGTTCAGCTAGTGTCGTCGACACGGGGCGACCCTGCAGTTCCCGGAACCCTTCATGCAACGCTGTACGATAGCGCAGCGCTTCCTTCGTTGCCCGGTCGACACGCCCCTGGGGCCGATCTGCAAACTGAAACAGGCGATCGCTTGTCGTGACAATGTTTTCGATTGTCCGTCGTCATATAAATTGGAACAGTTGAGCGATTTGCTTAACAGAGGCTCTGGTTCATTCTCTGGTTGATTATGCAGCTCGCCTTTGATGTTGCAAGCGGCGGCTCTGTATCGTCTGTTT